>DHCFD07801__coassemble_1170_pt1 | contig 28268 bp, 29 predicted proteins | sample DHCFD07801__metabat2_low_PE_021 | metagenome-assembled genome bin DHCFD07801 | reverse complement strand
AACAACAAAAAAGCCGGTGGGGAAAGTTAAAGGTTCCCGACCGGTTAAAAAGGCTTAACCAACAAGGCGGTGCCACAAGATCCGAATGAAGCTGGCCTTATCGACTTGTTGGGTGGTGTATAGGTCCGCGTGCAGGCGGTGACGAGTAAGACTTGGCAAGCCAGTCGTTTTAACGCTCACGGTTCCGACCTTCGTCCCCCGTTTGAGCGGGGCGCGTAAGGCATCGTTGGTTGCCAGGCGCGGATTCAATTTCACGACTGCTTGGTACTTGGGTAGGCTGGCGCCAGGTTTAGTCCAAACCACCAGCGCAGGAGCTTGAACCGGCACCTTGAGCGGTAAACCGCCCTTGACCGCAATTCGTTTCGCCTGAGCGCCCAAGGTCAACTGCCGGGGCTGAATTTGTTGGTCGACCAACCACTGGTAGAGGTGCTGGGTCGCCGTAAAGCGACTGGTGGTGGTCCCGTTAGCGTGTAAGACGACAGCTACCAAGGTCCGCCCTTGATAGGTGGCTGAAGAAGCCAAGCAATAGCCCGCCGCGTGCGACGTCCCGGTTTTCAGGCCGGTGTATTTGACCCCGGCCACCGCATACGCCGTATTGGTCAAGAGTTGGTTGATATTAGTCAGCGTCTTGGAAGCCCCATTCGGCGTGGTCAGTTGCATCGTCCGCTGGCCAGCGACCCGGGCCGCCCGGGGATAGTGAGCCAGCAGGTAGCTGGCAATTTTCGCCACGTCCGTTGCACTCATTTCATTTTCAGCCTTGCCACTGACCCCTTTGACCTGAAGTTTGGTCGGCAGATCCTCATTTTGCAGGCCAACGGCATTGACGATCTGAGCATCCTTGACCCCAAGTGCGCGGGCCTTTTTTTGCATTTTCTGGTTAAAGGCGGCCGTAGAATCGCCCACCGCCCCGGCCAACGCCAAGGTTGCCCCATCGGCGGACTTAATCAGGGCTGCTTGGACCAGCTCGCCAACCGTATAAGTGGCTCCTTGTTGCAAGCCAGCATTGGAGTATTCCGGATTATTGGCGACGGCAGCCACGTCCTTAGAGATTGCCACGCGGGTATCCCAGTTCAAGTCCCCCCGGGCAATTTCATCTTCAATCACCAAGACAGTTAAGAGCTTGCTGATGGACGCAATCGGGAGTTTTTGTTTCGCGTTTTGTTGGTAAATAATCTGCCCGGTCTGGGCATCGACCAGGACAGCGGCCTTGGCATCCACAGCGGTCGTGGCCGCCGCATGGCCAGCTGGGGCCAGGCTGCTGACACAAAGGATAGCCAGCAAGACACCCAGGAGTTGGCGCAGTTTTTTCACGGTTCATTCCCCACTTTCACTATTTTTACCGTTTTCACAGCGTTTTTTAAGCCTAATGCTGTGAAATTACTCAAAATCAAGGGCCAACTTGCAAGAAAAAGAATTTGGTGTATAATCCAAGCCATTAGGAGAACACACGAAGGATTGGTGAATTTTTTATGCGCAAGAACCTCAAGGACGCCTATTTAACGGCCATTATCTTTTCGGTAATCGCCATTTTCTTGGCCCAGTTTCTGTATTAGGGAGGATTAATAATGAATTACATTCGTGCTTGGCTTAGTTATTTTTGGGACTACACCGTTCACCACAAGTGGTCCAAAGATATCTTGCGCGCGAACTTTCTTTACGTGTTGATTATCCTCCTGTACAGTTCGTTGCACCTCTTTTATGCTAATTTGCACTTGGTGCCCTGGGGATTGTTCATTCGGCTCCTGATCGTAATGAACTTCACTCTCTTCTTCAAGGCCCTGTTAGATTACTTGAGCCCTGATGATTAATAAATGGCCGTCGGTCGGTTGGACCGGCGGCTTTCTTTAGTCTTGAATCACAATTTTGGTGCCGACCGGCAAATTAGCGGCCATCCACTTGGCATCGGGAATCGACAACCGAATGCAACCGTGCGAGCCAGTGCTCTTCCCCAGCTTCGCCGCTTCCTTGGCGTTATAAGCGCCACCGGCTACGGTCGGCACACTGTGGAAGAGGTAGGTGCCGTGATCTTTCCACGAGACCCAGTAATTGGCCCCTTCGTTGAGACTTTGGTTGAAAAAGGAATCGCCCCGCTCGGCTTGGGCGTAGAAAGTGCCCGTCGGCGTCATGCTTTTCATTTGGCCGGTTTGGGGATCCTTTTGGTACATCCCACCGGTACTGTACATTGTGTAAAGCAATTTATTGCCATCGTATAAGTACGTCCGGTTATGCTTCAAGCTGACCTTAATCCAAAAATTTTTGACCGTCTTTAAGTCCGGGTACGGGACCGTTTCCGAGGATTTGTGCCAGTCGATTGGGGTCCGCATGTGGGCCGAATCGCCTGCTTGCGTTACCGAATCAGCTTGGACGGTTCGGGCGGATTGGGCAACCGTGGCCGTAGTTCTAAGCTCGTCATTTCCTTTTACGCGCGACCACTCCAAATGAACACAGAGGATTACCATCAGGCCACAAATGACCCAATAGAAGATCCGCAGGTTTTTACTGTTCATGCATTTCGTCTCCTTAAGTTAGTCGTCAGTCTTTAGGCTACTCCCATCAGCGTAATTATTCAATGAACGTTTTTTGCTATTTCTCGCAAACAAACCTTTTTCGTCACTCATTTCCAGCAGGTTCAGCTTCGCCACCATTGGCTAATTGCTGCACCTGCTTTTCAATTGCTCTTGGCGAAGATTGCAATCGTTATTACTAAAATACCTTTAAATCAGCATTTAACCCCGAAGTTTAAAGCCATCTAGCGGGCTTGAACCGCCGACCTCACCCTTACCATGGGTGTGCTCTACCTAACTGAGCTAAGATGGCATTTTTAGTATACCAGATCATTCCGCGCAACGTGAGCATTTTCCTCGGGTTTGGTCCTGGTGGCGAGTACAATTAAGGTAATTTACCACCAACAGAAAGGATCAGCAACATGCAACCAACTGTCGTAATTCCCGCCGTAATTGGTGACGTCAGCCAACCACTGTTTGCCAAGGCCGGGATCAACGTGATTACCGTCCCGACCGTCGACGCCGCTACCCTTGTCCAATACGGCCAGCAAGTCGATGGGGCCATCCTTGGCCTCGAACCCATCCCCGATGCGACCTTTGCCAAGACCCCGCGGTTGAAGATCTTAGCCCGGCTGGGCGTCGGCTACAATAACGTCAATCCCACCGTCGCCAAGGAACACGGCGTGGTCGTCTCGATCACGCCGCGGGCCAACTACAACACCGTCGCCGAAGGAATTTTAGCCATGATCTTCGTATTGGGCCGCAACTTAATGGCCAGCAACCGGGCGATTATGAGTGGCCACTGGCCAGCCGTGCGGGCCAACGGCGGGCACGACATTCTGGGCCAAACCCTCGGTATTATCGGCTACGGCCGCATTGGTCGGGCCCTGGAAGAAAAAGCGGCCGCCTTAGGGATGAAGATCTTGGTCAACAACGGCGACCACCCCAAGCAGCCCCGCTTTGGCCAGCTCGTCGACTTGCCGACCCTCTACCGGGAAAGTGACTTTATTTCCTTAACCCCACGGGTCACTCCAAAGACGACCGGGATGATCAATAAGGATACCCTAGCCCTCATGAAGCCAACCGCCAACCTGATCAACTATGGGCGGGGCCAACTGATCGTAACTGACGATCTGGTCGCGGCCTTAAAGCACCACCAAATTCACGCCGCGGCTCTGGATGCTTTTGATCCCGAACCGCTGCCGGCAGACAGCCCGCTCTTGCAGCTCGACAACGTCTTTTTAACCCCGCACGTGGCCGGCGGCACGATTGAAGCCAATGCCCGTGCTGTCCACGATGCCACCGAAGAAATCATCCGGGTCCTAAGTGGCCACGCACCATTGTGGGCCGTCAATGCATAGGAAAAACGCCTGACCGCAACTGGTCAGGCGTTTTTTGATGTGATTCTCTTTCAAATCATGAATACCGATCCGTCCTAATTATCACTTGCCCGCCGCTGGGGTGAAGCAAATCCAGCGGCCGAATGAATAATTATCGATTGATGTTCATTCATGGTGTATAGATTACACCGCTTCGCCACCGTTGGCAAGCATTTTGCGTAAAATGTTTCATCCGAAGGCATTAGCGCAACAACTCACCCACGGCCTGCAAAGTCGCGGCATTTAAGGCCGCGCCCGTTTGTGAGATGGTCGTTAAGTGGCCTTCTAACAAGCGGTGGTATAAGTCAGTCGCGGCTTGGCGATGAGCGCGATCCTGCTCCCCGCAGAAAATATCCACCCGGCACTGGACGTGCATCAACTGGTTGGTCAAATCCCGGTGGGCGGCGGTCCGATAGAGGACCAAGGTCGCCGCCTTATCCAGGGCCGTAGCCTTAAAGCAGCCCGCCCCCTTCAAGTGTAGGCCCGCTAATTTTGTCCGGTAACTACCGGTCTGATAAGCCGGCGCCACCAAGACTAAGCGATCCAAACGACCAAACTGCGTCGTCGCCACCGTCAACGCTAAAAAGGCGCCAAAACCGTGGCCAACTAAGGTAACCGGCTGGGGCAACTGGCGAACCAGTGCTACCGTCGCTGCCACCAGTTGCTCAAAGTCCCCATCAGCCGCAACTAAGGTCCGGTAATCGGCCACCTGCAAGGTGCGGTAACCGACCGGCAAATTCTGCCATGGTGCAACCGGCGTTGCTAAGTCGGGTAATACAAAGACCGTCCCCATTATTCAGCCCCCAAGTCGATGTCCAAGACAATCGGGGCGTGATCCCGCCGCGCCCCAGTATCCATTATCGTTGAGGCTTGGACCTGCGCTTTTAAGCGATCCGATACCAGCCAGTAGTCGATCCGCCAGCCGGAATTGTTCTGCTTAGAAGTCACCGCCCGTTGGGCCCACCAAGAGTATACGCCAGTTGTGGTCGGATTCAAATAGCGGAAGGTATCGGTAAAACCGGCCGCCAACAGTTTACTAAACTGCCCCCGTTCTTCATCCGTAAAGCCAGCCGAGTGGTGGTTGTTAGCCGGGTGCGCGAGGTCAATTTCCTCGTGGGCGACGTTAAAGTCCCCGCTGGCAATCACCGGCTTTTGCGCGTCCAATTCCTGCAAGTATTGGCGGTAACAATCATCCCACACTTGCCGTTCGGCCAAACGCTTGAGGCCACTGCCGGCGTTAGGCGTGTACACTTCCGTTAGGTAGAAGGTCGGAAATTCCAGCGTGATGATCCGGCCTTCTTGATCCATCGGCGCCGGGGCGCCAATTGTCGGGTAAGTGACCGTCGGCGCATAGGCCGGGTGAATCAAGTACATCGTCCCCGCATACCCCTTGCGCGCGGGTTCGACCGAGGAGCGCCAAACGACTTGGTAGTCCTTAAACAAGTCCGCCAGCGCAGCCAGGTGTTTTTTCGTCGGGCCGGCAGCGGACAACTTAGTTTCTTGAATCGCGACCACCGCCGGGGCTTGGGTGGCAATGTTTTGTAGGGTTGTACGGGTTTCGGCGGCCCGGGCCGAGGTGCCGGTCAAGGCCGCGTTAATGGAATCAATGTTCCAGGAAATAAACTTCATTTTGCTTCGCTCCCTTTGTTTCTTCTACCGATTAGGATACCAGAAAGTGGCCGTGCTGACACGGTTGGCACCCCTTTTTTCCAATTTCTGAATTTTCCCCGGAGATATCTATAAAGATGTGAAGTCGCAATGGCCGTCCCACGGCTGTTTCCCCTAGCTATAAATATTCCCGGTGGTCAGCTCCGCCCCTTTACGAAAAAACGCCGGACCCCACCTGGTCCAGCGTTCGCAATTACATTAATTTTTGCCGGGAGTAAGCAAAGTAGAAGATCACCCCGGCTACCAACCAGGCCCCGTAGGTCAACCACGCGTCCAAGCTGATGTTGCCCAGCAGCAAGACACAGATTAAGATCGACAGGATTGGCAAGGTATGGCCAAACGGCACTTTAAACGGCCGCTTGAGATTCGGGTGCTGGCGCCGCAACAAGATCACCACTAAGGAGATCAAGGCAAAGACGGTCAGCGACCCGACGTTGGCAATCAAGGCCAGGTTGCGCAGGTTGACAAAGCCGGCTAAGGCTGCCGCCAGGATCCCGTTAATCCACAGGGACCGGTTCGGACTTTGGTGGCGTTCATCCAACTTAGCCCAGGCGCTCGGCAACAGACCCCCGCGGCTCATCGCCATCGTTACGTTTGCCCCGGCGTACACAAAGGCATACACCACGGCCATGATCCCGAGGATCGCCCCGGCCGAGACAATTTGCGCCGTCAAGGTGTGGCCCTTTAATAAGAGGACCGTCGCCATGGCTTCAGAAACGTTCAGATCCTTATAGGTCACGACCCCGGTCATCACCAAGCTGACTACCACATACAAAGTCGTCGAGACGAGCAGTGAGATGATAATCGCCCGTGGCAGGTTCTTTTGGACTTGCTTGGCATCTTCAGCCGACGTCGCCAAAGCATCGAAGCCCAGGAAGGTAAAGAAGACCGCCGCCGCACCGGACATCACCCCACTGCCGCCGTACGGGAAAAAGGGGTGCCAGTGGGTCGGATTAACATCCTTGGCACTGACGATGATAAACAAGAGGATGATCGCAATCTTGATTACCACCAGCGCATTATTCAAAAGCTTGCTTTCACTGGTTCCCCGGCTCAGGATGAAGGTAATCAACAAGGTCATCACCAGGGCCGGCAAGTTCACCCAGCCACCACTGGCCGGATTGGTCAGCAGGACGTGGGGCAATCGGACTCCTAATTCTTCCAGGAAGGACTGGAAGTAGCCGGTCCAACCGTTGGCAACCGTCGCCGTGGTGGTAATGTAGACCCCGACCAAGGTCCACCCGGCCAAGAAACCAACGAATTGGCCCATCGTGACCCAAGCGTAGACGTAGGCGCTCCCGGAGTTGGGAATCGTCGTCGATAATTCGGCGTAACACATCCCGATCAAACCACTGGCCAACGCCGCAATCAGGAAGGAGACGACCACCCCCGGGCCGGCATCGGTCGCGGCCACCACCCCGGTTAAGACCAAGATCCCGGTCCCGATCATTGCCCCGATCCCCAGCACTGCTAAGTCAAACAAACTCAGGGTCCGCTCACTCTCCGGTTTGCCACTGATACTGGACAGGAGCTGATTAATATCAACTTTATTATTCATTTTTCCAACATTCTCTCTTTCTATCGGCGCCGTCTGGGCCCCGTTGCGAGTTTAACGTTCCTAATTATACCGCAAACTGCGGTCGCTAATCCGAAACTTTACTATACCACGCTTGCCTTTCGCCTGGCAAATTAAAACGAGCCGGCAACGCCATCGGACGTCCCAGCTCGCTGAATTGCTTTTGTTTCACGTGGAACAGCTACTCTTGGCGTAACAAGAGATCCACAACCGCCGCGGCTGGAATCTTGCCAAAGTAGGCACTTAAGTCCACATCCGCCAAGGCGGCCGTGACGGACTCGTGGTCGTAGCGGACCCCTTGGAGGTGCTGTTCAAATTCGGCCACGTCTTGTTGGCCGAAGAAGTCGCCGTAAGTTTTTAAAGCGGTAATCTTCCCGCCGGTCACTTGCAAGCGGAAGTCAATCGTCCCTTGAGCAAAGTGTTGGCGGTGTTGGATTGCGGCGACCGGGGACTTACCGTAGACCCAGTCCCAATTGGAGAAGACCTTGGCGTTTAAGTCGGCCACCGCCTGCCTGGTGGCTTCATCCAAGACATATTCCGTGGCGTCCGCCAAATCGGTCACCCCTAAAATCTCCTTGGCCAGGGTGTCCCGGAATTCTTCAATCGTCAGGTGTTGGTAGGCCGGGGTAAAGTAAGGTTTTAAGTTCGTCACCCGGGCATGGACCGACTTGATCCCCTTCGCCGCAATCTTGTCCTTGGGCACGGTTAAGGCCTGGCCAATCACGTCAAGGTCGACGTCATACATCAACGTCCCGTGGGAGAACATCCGCCCATGCTCCAAGCGCATCGCATTGCCGGAGAACTTCTTGCCATCAATCTGCAAGTCGTTGCGGCCGACCAATTCAGCGCCGGTTGCGCCCATTTTGTGCAAGGCCGTCAACACCGGGGTGGTAAACTTGGCAAAGTTACCGTTTGAGGCCCCGTCGTCCTTGGTAATAAAGGAGAAGCTGACGTTGCCGAGGTCATCAAAGACCGCCCCGCCCCCGGAGGTCCGGCGGGTCACAATAATGTCGTGGCCCTTAACGTAGGCCAGGTTGACTTCATCATAGGCGTTTTGGTTGCGCCCCAGGATAATGCACGGAGAGTTAATGTAAAAGTACAGGATCGGTTCACTTAAATCCGCTTGCTCCATCAGCACCGTTTCCAGGGCCAAGTTGTAACGAATATTGCGGCTGTCGGTTACTAAATACTTCATTACGCTTCGGCCTCCGGAAATTCATCAACTAATTGCACCTGGACGTTGGCGCTGCCAGCTAACAGCTTGGCGACGGGACAGCGTTGTTCGGCCGTGGCCAACATCGCGGCCCCCGTCGCCCGGTCAACTTGCGGAATTTTGACGTAAGCGGTCAACCAGAATTGGTAGCCCGGCTCATCCGGGCCAAATTCGACCTTCACCCGGACGACGCTTTCGTGCAACAAGCCGCGCCGCTTTTCTTCTGCCTGTAACGTGGCGTTCAGGCAGGTCGCTAACGATAAGCCAATCAATTGTTCCGGATTAGTGCCCGCAACCGGCTTGAGCGGGGAGCTGACCGTCACCGCCAATTCCCCATCGAGGCTGCCGGCCACCCCTTGGATTCCGACTTCGTTTTCGACCCAGGTCGTGTACTTTACATCCTTTGCCATTGTTTTGGCCCCCATTCTTTGATCTTATGCAAACGTTGTCACTATTATACCGCTTACTTAAAGTCAATGAAAGGGGCTAATCACCGACCAAAAAAGGCTGACCCTCATTTAGGCCAGCCCTTCATTTCAAACTATTCTAAGAGGTGCGCATCCCGCATCAATTCACCCAACCAGGTCTTTTCGACCTTCTTTAACAGCGGCTTGCGCAGCGCCTTTGGTAGCGGCAATTCCATTTCACTCAATGGCTTTTGATCGTTCATGTAGTACATCGCCCGCATCAATTCCCTCAAGTCGTAAATCGAATTAAAGACTTCCGGTACCCCCCGGTCAACGTTCAAGAGGGTATAAACAGCTTCCATCGCGGTCCGGACCGAGTATTCGGTCGTAAAGACGGTGTCGCGACTCGGGGATTCCGCAAAGTTACCGATGAAGGCCAGGTTCGCCGAGCCGGTTGGCACGACCGCTGGCCGGTCCCCTTTCTTGCGCAACATGAAGTAAGACGTAATAAATGGCATGTAGACCGGCACGGTTTGAACCGAGTCTTCGGCCGCGTATTCCTTGATCTTGGCTTCCGGTACGCCGAGGTGGTAGAGCCATTCCGCGGTGATCTCTTCCCCGCTGCATTCGGTAATCTTCTTTGGAATGTAGTTCCCCTTCGTATCCGAGTAGAGCCCGTAAATCCAAACGACGATTTCATTTTCGGCTTGGTCCTTAAAGTGCGGCTGCCGATGGATCGTCCAAGATAAGAGCCAGTTGGAGTCCGTCACGGTAATGATCCCACCGGTGTTGACCTTGTGATCGTGCAGGTCCCGTTGGGTCAGGCGTTCAATGTAGGGTTCCAACTGCGCATTTTTAATCGTGGCCGTAGCCGAAATAAACCACGAGCGGGCTGGCAGGTTGCGGCAGAAGGCATCCGGGTTCCCAAAGGCGGGCGATTGCTTCGCCAGCTTCTCCCAGAGCTGCCAGGAGCCACCCAGTTTATTGGTGATCGGGGCTGGCTCATGGTGACTGCCGTACGTCGAGCTTTCGGTAATCGAACCATTAGTTACAAAGACCAGGTCATCATCGGTAAGGGGAATCGTTTGGGCCTGGCCGCCTTCGGTCAGCTGAATTTCCTTGGCGTGCTTTTCGCCGTTGGTCGTGTCAACAATGACATTCTCCACTTGACAATCGTAACGGAATTCAACCCCGTGATCCTTTAAGTAGGCCAACAGCGGCTTGGTCATCGATTCATACTGGTTGTACTTATTGAATTTGAGGGCCGTAAAGTCCGGCAAGCCATCGATGTGGTGAATGAAGCGCATGGCGTAGCGCCGCATTTCAATCAGGGAGTGCCACTTTTCAAAGGCAAACATCGTTGACCAGTACAGCCAAAAGTTGGTTTCAAAGAAGGCCGGGGAGAACCAATCTTCAATCGTTTGTCCCTCGAGGTCGTCTTCCGGGGTCATAATCAGCTTGATCAATTCATTAGATAGCTTGCCCAACTGGTATTGGCCGTCGGTTGGGACCTGATTGCCCCGCTTGTGGATCAAGCGGCAATTGGAACTGTTCGGATCGTCCTTATCAAGCCAGTAGTATTCGTCCAGGTAGGAAGCGCCCGGAATTTCTAGCGACGGAATTGAGCTGTACATATCCCACATACATTCAAAGTGATTTTCCATTTCCCGGCCACCGCGCACCACGTAGCCCAGCCCCGGCAGTTTAGCCCCATCTAAGGAACCCCCGGCCAGGGTTAATTCTTCCAGGACATGAATGTGGTCCCCCGGCAGCTGCGCATCGCGGACCAAGAAGACCGCGGCCGACAAACCCGCTAAGCCCCCACCAATGATGTAAGCGTGCTTGTGATCCACTCCCGCTGGCTTGCGTGGTCGCGCGTGCCCTTCATAATTCCCGTTTGAATAATACATCATCAAAACCCCTTTCCTAGCTGCTGCTCCGGGCCTCACCCCAGAAATGCGACATCTGTACCTTCATTGTAATGACAACGCTTTCTAGTTTCAAACGTCAACTGGAATTTATATCTCATTTTAGGACTGGCGTCTCAAAATGACTCAGTTCCATTCGCGAACCCCGGGACTTGTGAAAGACGATTTTTGTCAATTGTGTCTGATTTCACCGTTTTAAATCAACAAAAACAACCGTGATTTTTAAAAAAGTTTGTGAATTGGTAAATTTTATAGATCCCTTGGTTAGCTTCACAAATTAAGCTGTTATCTTGTGAAAGGTATGGTTTTGACGGGAAAAATAATGGCACAATCCCCCTTGCTGACTTTGTGATTTAATGTATAATAGAAACCGTTAAAGATTGATCGTTAGTTCACAAGATTGAGGAGGAAGTTACTGATGACAGAAGAAAAGCGCGTAGCCGTAGTTACTGGTGGCGAACGGGGGATTGGCCGGGGGATTACTGACCGCCTCTTAGCCGATGGGTACTGCGTCGTGATCGCCAACCGTAACGAAGCCGATGGGCAACAGGCCGTGGCGGAATTAAATGCCGCCGGCTACGAAGGCAAGGTCGTCGCCGTAGCTGGTGACGTTAGTGAGAAGGCCAGCCACGAAAAGTTTGTCCAAACCGCCGTCGAGACCTTCGGCCGCTTAGACACCTACATTAACAACGCCGGGATCGCCCAAATCCAACTCCTGCAAGACGAAACCAAGGAAGATATGGACGAAATCTTCCAAACCAACGTCTACTCCGTGCTGTTCGGGATCCAAGCCGCTACCGCGCAGTTCCGCAAGCAAGCCGACGGCGACAAGATCCGCAAGATCATCAATGCCTCCAGCATCGCTGGGCACGTGGCGTTTGACATGCTGGGTGCCTATTCCGCTACCAAGTTTGCCATCCGGGGCTTAACCCAGGCCGCCGCCAAGGAATTGGGCCGCGACAAGATCACCGTTAACGCCTACTGCCCGGGGATCGTTGGTACCGACATGTGGGACTACATCGACGAAAAGATGGTCGAAGCCTGGGGTGGCGAAAAGGGCCAATACCTCAAGAAGTACTCCGGCCTGATCACGATGGGGAAAGTGGAAACCCCAGCTGAAGTTGCTGGCTACGTTTCCTACCTGGCTTCGCACGATGCCGACTACATGACCGGCCAGGCCGTCCAAATCGACGGGGGGATCCAATTTATCTAACCCCCGGCCAGCCGTCCGCGCCCGTTTCTGGCGCCTAGTTCAGTGCAAACTAAAAAGACGTTCCGCGCGGGAACGTCTTTTTTCTTACTTATCTAATTTAATCGAGTGCCCCACTGGCCGCCCCTTTAATTGGGTCGCTACCACCAAGGCAATGACAATCAGGGCCAAGGTAAAGTAGAAGCCAACGTGGGCCCCGGCCGTAAAGCGCGCTTGGGCCGAACCACTCGCCGCGTGCCGGCCTAATTCCAGGCACGAGGTCGCCAAGGCCGTCGCCAGGGCGCCGACGACTTGTTGGACGGTGTTTAAAATCGTCGAACCGTCCCCGGCTTCCCGGCCGCTTAAGGCGTTTAAAGCGGCCGTTTGGGCTGGTGACATGGCCAGCGGTGCCCCGATCATCAAGATCACGTGGGCAGCGATGATGTAGCCGATCTTAGCGTGGTCTGAGGCGATTGCCAACATTAAAGCGCCGACCAAAGCAATCAGCAAGCCCACTAAAGCGGGCTTTTTGGCGCCGATGTTATCGTACATCCGGCCGGCCACCGCTGACGTGACGGCATTGACAATCCCCCCGGGCAGCATGATCGCCCCGGTCAAGGCCACGGCGATCCCGACCCCATTTTGAATGTATTGGGGCATTAAGTACATCGCCGACAAAATAATGGCAAAGTCCAGCATCACGACCAAGGTCCCGACGGTAAAGTCTTTGTTCTTTAAGACCTGCAGGTTCAAAATAGGGTTGGCTAAGTGCAATTGACGCCGGGCATAGGCCGCCAGGACCACGATCCCCACGATCAGACTGCCCAGGGTTTGCCAACTTCCCCAGCCATACCGGCTGGCCAGGCTGGCCCCGGCGACGATCCCAGAAAAGCCAATGATTGATTCGACAATTGACAAGCCATCCACGTGCGACTTAGTCAGTTCCCCAACGTTTTCCAGTTCAAAAATCGCAAAGAGTAAGGCAATAACCAAGAACGGCAAGAAGAACCAGAAGATCCACCGCCATGAAGCCACCCCGAGAATCACCCCGGTCAAGGTTGGCCCAATCGCGGGCGCAAACATGATCACCAAGGCCATCGTCCCGTTGACCGCCCCGAGTTTTTCCGGTGGGAAGATCTGCATGGCGACCGCAAACATCAGCGGTAAGATCAAGCCGGTCCCGATCCCTTGAATCATCCGCCCGGCCAATAAGACCACAAACGACGGCGCCAAGGCGGAAATGATACTCCCCAAGATAAAGATCACCAGGGCAAAGATAATAATCTTTCGGGTCGAGAACCACTTCGCGATAATTGATGACAGCGGCATGATGATCCCGATCACCAGCATATAGCCAGTCACCAGCCATTGCAAAGTGGCCGCCGACATCCCAAAGGCTTCCCCTAATTTGGGCAGGGCAATGTTTAACGATGTTTCTGAGAACATCCCAACAAAGGCCCCCAGCAACATTGATACCATCGCCAATTTCGGGTGGCGAACCCGGTGGCGGACCGCCATTTGCGGCCGCGCCTGACTTTCGACGTTTTCCATGTGGTTGCTTCCTCTCTCAATAAATTCCGGTTAATTTTTTAAGCTCACGATTGATTACCTTACCAGAAATTTTTCGGCTTCGTAAGTAAAAAGTTATTCATCAATTTATTGAGTTAGCTCCCGCTGCGCTAAGCCCTTTCATTTTTAAACCGCAAATATTTTCATCATCACTTAAAAACGATCAAAAAACCGCGGCCCCACCCGGCCGCGGTCATTTTAATCATCAATTACTTTCAAGCGGTGCCAAGCCACCCCTAACATCAACAGGGTCCAAACGCCCCCAGCGACCAGGGAATTCTTCAAGTTCGCCGGCAAGCCCAGGAGCTGCCCAAAGCTGCCAGCCCCGTCCAACCAGGCCATGAAAATGCTCAACAGGTGAAACAGGACCGTAAAAGCCAACCCCATCAGCAAGGTCCGGCCCAACAACGCCCACCGCGCGTGGGGGAGCTGCGCTGCTGTTACCTCGTAGTCCGTCAGGTGCAAGCGCGCCGCTGCCACCCCCAGGTAGGTCATCGCCCCCATCAAAACAAACAGGTTAAAACCGCCGTAACTTAGCAAAATCGCTTCGGCCGCCGCCGGCCCGAGCGTGTATGCCGTCATGATGGCTACAAAAGTGCTCAGGAGCAATAAGAAGAACAGGGGCAAAATCACGTTGTTGCCTAACCGGTTAATTTCACCGCGTTTGTATTCGTCCAGCGGGCCGGTGATACCGTAAAAACGCTTCATAATTTTCGCATACATTAGTTTTCCTCCTCCCAAAACAGGGTATTCAAGTCCGTCCCCAGCGCGTGGGCCAACTTGAGGCACAGATCCAAAGTCGGATTGTACTTATCATTTTCAATCAAATTAATCGTCTGCCGCGCCACCCCGACCGCTTGGGCTAGGGTGAGTTGGGAATAGTCCGTATAAGCGCGGCGAAATTCACGTACCCGGTTCATCGGCCCCCTCCTTTTTTGTCATGTATATTTGACTTTTGTCATCTATAATGTACACCCAACCCCGTTAGATGTCAATTATAAATGACACGGATAAGAAAAAGAAAAAGCCGAGGAAATCCCCGACTTACTAATTTACCATTGATTGAGCCAAGTCGTCACCGCGTGTTTCCAACGCTGCCAATGGCTTAACCAGGAAGTGTGCGACTGGTGCGTCGCGGCTTTTACCGCCGCCGGCTGGGGACTGGTCAGCTTGACCCGGGCAGTATTTTGGGCCGCCGCTTGCTCCGTCGTCAGGGCCACCGCATTGCCTTGGTCGTCATAGGCGACCCCATCCTTGACCGTCCAGTCATTAATAATATTACCTTGCTCGTCAACCACCCGATCGCTAATGATCCGGTAGCCATTGGCCTTGGCTTGGGCCTGGGATTGGAGCGCTTGGGCCGTTGGAGCGGCTGGCTGCGTTACTGGCGTTTGGGGCGCCGCACTTGTGGACGTGGTCGGCGTGGTCGCCCCGGCCGAACTTGCGGCCGTAGTTTCTCCTTTCAGCTGAGCCAAGGTCGCTTGATCACTGGCCAATTGGGCCTTGGCACTTTCGATTGTTTGACGGACCGCCTTGCTTTGGGCCGGATCCGTCGCCACGACCGCCAGCTTGGCCTTTAACTGCTCAAGGGTCGCATTATCTTGGTCCACTTGGGCTTGGGCGGCCTGGATGGCGGCTTGTTTGATCGCGGCTTGGCCGCTCGTTGCCGCTGAAGTTGGCTTAGCCGAGGAAGTCAGCGCCACAGTCGCGGTCGGCTCAGTGTCGGCCCGGACCCCAGCGTTGGTGGCGACCACGCTGGTCGTGGTCAGGGTCGCGGCGATCACCAAAATCCCCGTTAACTGTTTAAAACTTCGCTTCATTGCTTAATCATCCTCATTAAAAATTCACATTTTCGTGCTTCCAATATTCATTATACTGAGTTCAGAACTAGATTACCAGAGAAACTGGTACTATATTGACTTTTGGAACGATTGACAATTTCTTAAGATGGACTTAGCAATTGGGAGGAGTTTAAAAAATGAAAAAGGAAAGTCTTAACATTGGTCAAGCGATCCGGTTCTTTCGCAAGCAAGAACACGTGACCCAAGAAAAGCTGGCAGAGGACAGCGGGTTATCGGTTAAATTTATCTCATTGCTGGAAAGCAACGAAAAGTCCAACATCAGCATCCAAAACTTGGCCAATATCGCTCACGCCCTGCATTTGGACCTGGCGACTTTGACCAGCCAAATGGAAACCAACATTCCCGAGCCTTCCTTACCCAGCAGCTCCCGGCAGTTGATTCAGGCCTTGGCCACCTTGCCGGAAGAGACCGCCAACCGGCTCAGCAAAAGTTTTCTCACCATCCTGCAAACCTTTCAAGCACAGGATAAATAGTCCCCAGCCTCTGTTGGTTTTTCGAATATTACACAGATCACGTGGGAAATAACCGCAAGTCTAGTGGATAAGTTCGAACGAAGAACGACGCGTACCGCGCCGACCTTCGTCCTAGCTTATCCATCCTGCTTGCCGAGAAGGTTATTTCCCACTCTCTTTTTCTAGCCTAATAAGTCGTCACCTGACTGGCGGCTTGGTCGATGACCTGTTGCTGACTGGTAGTACGGTAGTATTGGTTCTTAAGTTGGTTGATCGTCGTCGTGGTCGTGTTAAAGCCTTGTTCGGCCGTCGTTTTGCTGGAATCATGGTCCAAGGTATAAATCGTCACCTGATCGCCATTGACGGTGTAGTAGACCGTCGAGGCCGCCGTCCCGGAGCCGATCGCTTGCCGCCCTTGCGGGGCCGTCCCCCGGATCAGCTTGGTCAGGTTGGTGTAGCCCCCGGCCCGGTAAATCAAGACCGCCAATTGGTTGTCCGTCAGAGTTTGTTGGGCTGCACTGGCTTGCGAACTAGCCGTAGCACTTTGGCTGGTGCTGGTAGCACTCATCGCACTGCTTTGGCTAGCGGTACTGCTGGACGAAGCCTGCTTTGCACTGCTTTGGTGATCCTTCTTCACTTTGGCGGTGCTAGTGGCACCGCTACTGTCCTTGGCCGCCGATTGTTGATTGCCACAGGCAGCCAGTGTAAAGGCTAAGCCCAGGCTGGCTGTAGCAAGCAAAAATTTCTTCATGTTATTAACCCCTTTGAGCCGAGCGGTCCCGGCCATCATTTTTGTTCATCATAACACTGCAAGGGCTTGCAATTAAAATGATTTCTAAAAATTTTACGTCCGCTTAACGATTTGGTCCCATTTTTCACGGTTAATTCGTCGTTTGGGCTTGACTGCCTGGTTCAGCCCCACCCTTGGCTAAAACCTGATCGATTTTCGCCTGATCGCCGCCAAACTCCCGGGCCAATTCCACCTTGGAGTAAGTCTTCATTGCATTCTTATTCCCCATGCCACCGAGGTTCGGCTTGGGCGCATCGTATTTGACGACCACGTTTTGGTCGCTGACGATCATCATCGTTGAGTGGGCGCCAAAGTCAATCACGTAAATGTTGCCCTGCTGCTGCCAGTGCATTCCCGCACTGTTGCTTAAGAGCTGGTCCACTCCCTGGCCATCAAGCTTCAAAAAGGCCATTAAGGCGTACTCGCTGGCGGAATACTGGCCCACCGGCTGCCCGACCTGACTGCTGGTCGCCGCCCGGGCGGATGAACTAACCGATGCACTGCTAGAACGGGATGAACTGGTTGACTGCACCGCATGGCTAGTAGTCGATGAGGCCGCCGGTTCCGCAGCCTTTGACTGACCACAGCCCGCCAACACGCAGCCCAGGGCCACCACCAAGCCACAACTTGCCAGAATTTTCTTCATGCTTCAAGCCTCCGTTATCAATTTAGCGTCATTATAACATATGACAAAAACATCATTTTATAAAAAGGTCGCTCCAGCCCGGAGCGGCCTTTTAACGTGGCGCCGTAAAATTAAAGGCATTGTACCAGTGGTGCATTTCCGCATCACTGACTACCGGAATGTGCCAGCCGTTCAAGCCACAGGCGCTCACCACCAGCAGCATCCCCAGCGCAATCAACAGCGCGGTCACCAGCCAGTACCCCTTATTAAAGAAGGGGGGCATGGTTTGATTGACTGCGACCGCTTGTTGCTTGCCAAACCACCGCAGCACCATTTGCCAACCCCACGCCGTTCCCCGGAGCAGCAATTTCGCCAAGCCCCAGGTCAAAACTAAGCTGAGCAAAAAGACACCCAGGCAGATCAAGGCCGCCCCTAATTCGGCCAAGCCATAGGCCAATCCGCTCTTGCCCAGGGCCACCAATCCCGCCGGGATCCCCATTACCCCAGCAAAAAGGGTAGCCACCGTCATGATCGCCAGGGAAAAGGGCACCGCCCACAGGGTGACGTAAAGCGACAACAACACGCAAATGAGCGCAAATAAAATGCCCAGCAAGGCCAGGGCAAACCCACCCCAGACCGGCAGACCCAAGATCACTAAAACAATGACCAGCGCCAATTGCGGCCCAGTCAACCACCGGCGGCGTTCCAAGCCTTCTTCAGTCATGATGTTGGCAACCACTTGCTTAGGCGTCCCCAGGTCAGCCAAGATGGCGGCCTCGGCTTCGCCATTGGCCAGGCGGTCTTCAATCAATTCCCGGTAATCACTGATGTAATCCCGAAAGTCCCGCACGCCCGCAAGACGCAAGCGCCAGCTTAACTCCCACAAATAGGTTTTCTTGGTCATCGCTTCTCACCTTTTCTTCATTACTTGCCCGATTAACCAGCCTAATAACATTAAGGCCACGACCACGCCCAGGACCGCCAAAAAGACCGTCAAAGCAAAGGAGATTAACCAGATCACCAGCGGAATTCCGAAGAGCAATAAGAAGATCACCACTAAGATCTCCTGCCAGGTCCACTTATGGCGCAGACGCACCCCCGGTTGGGCCAAAATGGCGGCCGCCACTTCCTTAGGCGTCCCTAAGTCAGTTAAGATCACCCCTAAGCGTTCATCCTTAGCCAAACGCTGGTCGATGATTTGCCGGTAATCGGCTACATAGGCTCCCGCATGCTTGACCCGGGCCCAAAAGAGCCACCACCAAAGCCGCAATAAATACCATTGTTTACGCATGTTCCATTGCCTCCCGAATAAATTGGTAAATCCGTTCCACTTCCGTCTGTTCCTGCAAAAAATCCACCACATCGGCTTGGCCCGTGGCCGTGAGGTGGTAGTACTTACGGTTGCGGCCGTCAGCTAATTCATTGTGACAAGTGACCTTGCCCTGCTTTTCCAAGCGCTTGAGAATCGGGTAGAGGGTTGATTCGGGCATTGCAATTACCGCCGCTAAGTCCTTGATGATTTGGTAGCCATAGGAATCCCCCCGCTCCAGTACGGCCAAAATGCAATACTCCAAAAAGCCTTTTTTGAGTTGTGGACTCATCGCCTTCCCTCCTCACTTTGTTATGCATAGTATAGCTTACCTGTAATACTTTGTAAAGCGTAGTACCTCGGTAAAAAGCATATGGCTTGCACCATGCAAAAACGCCGCTGTGACCAGGACAACCCGGCCACGAGCGACGTTGCGCAAGCTTATTTATTTTGTTGACGTTGGTGGCGTTGATTATGTTGGCGCCAATAGGGCAAAATGATCAAAAGCAAACTAATCGTGAGGTACAAGGGAAAATATCGAAAGACATCAACATTCCCCTGGGTCACAAAACTGACGGCCAACACCGATCCCCAAAAGACAACTTCATACCCTAATACTTTGATCAATAGATCGATCCCCATTTGGCACTCCTTCCGTTCCCCCAGCTAATCGACCGGGTACCTGTTATTTTGATTAACGGTAGTGTACACCAAATCAAGGCCACGCACTGTCACCAATCAGTAAAGATTGGGTTACAGTTATTTTACAGGCGATTAGCCGCAAAAAAAACGCCGGGCACTCCTCATCCCCGACGCTAGCATGGGCTTAGATAAATTGAATCCCCCCGTCTATTTGGACGGCTTGCCCGGTCATGTAATCGGCCTTGGTAGACGCTAAGTAAGAAACGTAATTGGCGACATCCAGCGGAGTTTCGATCCGGCCCATCGTGATCAACTTGGAGTATTGGTCCAGATATTGGCCTGGGGTCCCCCCGAGCTCTTCGACCATCCGGTTGTCGATTTGTTCCCACATCGCCGTACCGACGATCCCTGGGCAGTAGGCGTTGACCGTGATCTTGTGGCGCCCCAGTTCCTTGGCGGCGGCTTGGGTCAAACCGCGGACCGCAAATTTCGTCGCCGAGTAGGCCCCGAGCATGTCAAAGGCAATGTGGCCGGCGATACTGGAGGCATTGATGATCTTGCGGATGTGATCACCGTCAGCTTGCTTTTCGTATTGGGCTGCGGCCGCTTGAATCCCGTAGAGGGTCCCAAAGACGTTGACGGCAAAGATTTGTTGCATTTCTGCCGGTGTTTGATCCTTTAACAGCTTGATTTGCGCAATCCCGGCGTTGTTAACGTAGGTATCCAGCCGTCCAAATTCAGCCACCGCCGTTTGGACAAAGTGTTGGTGAGCTTCGGGTTTAGAAACATCCCCCTGAACACTAACGGCCTTAAAACCTTGCTCCCGTAATTCTGCGGCCGTGGTTTCCGCTGTATCACCATTGAAATCAGCAATCACGACTGCGTAGCCATCTTCAGCTAATTGTTCAGCGATTGCCTTCCCGATCCCTTGACCGGAACCCGTTACAACTGCGACTCGTGTTTCTGGTGTCATCTGCCAAGTCTCCTTTCATGTAAGCGGTTACTTATCAACGACTCTATCTTAGCAGATTTCACAAAGTTATGGCAATCAAAAATCTAAATTAAATGGATATTTTTTGCATAACCACAATCGAGGATGCTTTCTCCGGTGTTAAAAAAGCTAAAAATGAGAAAATATGCAAATTATCTAAAAACGTCAATTTCACAAACCAAGGCTACCGGGCCAGCTCCAACCCCCGGGCCCAGGCCCGAGCTTGGGTCGGACTGCTCAGGACCCGGCCCGGATTCAGGGCCGCCAGGTGGTAGCCGTTGGCTTCAATCGCCCGCTGTAGATTCGTCTGGCACCGGCTGTACCCGGAACCACCTGAGGTCGCAAAGCTTGCAAAGTATTTGCCGTTGAGGTCCACCTGATCGATCACCGCATTGATCAGGCGCGGCGGAATCCCCCACCAAATCGGGTGACCGAGGATGATGTTGGTATACTCTGCTGGATTGGGCCAATCGACCGTTACCGCCACCCGCTGGTTGTGGGTGTGTTGTTCCAACGAGGTCCGCGACTGCGGGTCGTGCCAGTCCAGGTCCGCTTCGGTATACGGTTGGACCGGGTGGATCAGCGCCAAGTCGGCGGCCAATTCTTCAGCAATCACTCGGGCCAAGTGGGCCGTCGTTTGGGTGGCAGAATAATAGAGAACCAAGGTATTTGCCATTTGCTTTTCTCCCCTTTCATTACCTTAATTGTAATGGCTGGGTGGTGATTCGTGAAATACCCAAAGTCGCTGAGTGTTCATGCTTGATTCGTATTCCTACGCTTGCCATTAAAAAAGCCGCCGGTAAGGCGACTTTTTACTGATGGCTAGTTAGTGGCATCGAATTGATAGTTTGACGGATAGAAATTCAAGCGGTAAGCATAGGTCCGGTTCGTAGCTGAGGCCTTGAGGGTCACGTTAAAGACCTGGTTGCCTTCCGCATCCACTTCAATGATGTTGCTTTCCTGCCCATTTTGTTTGTAACCAAAATCAATCAAGGTATTGCCGTTGCTCAAGCGTTGGGCGTAGCCGATTACGCGGGTAAAGTTAGCTGTCCCCAGCGTTTTCCCGTACGACCAGGTTTGTTTGATCGACATCTTTGATAAATCAATCGTGTAAGCCACGGCTTCAGAGTACTTGCCCGAGGTCTTGGCATTCCCATTGGTGACATTGATATTATTGTTGTACAAGAGAATCTTTAGTTGTTGACCATGCTCACTCAAGAGGGTCAAACCGTGCTGGCCCCCGTGATCGTGGTGCCCTTGGTTGGCGTCAATAGGTACTTGCGCCACTTTTTGGGCCAGCTGGCCGCCTTTTTCCCCGAATAGATCCAATTAATTTTTTCTGTTTGGTAATTAAAGGACATATTCAAATCCTGGTTCCGCGCGGATGACAAGACGTTGCCAGTCTTTTGGTCGTACCATAGCGCGTTGACGTGGAGCCAGTCGACCTTGCCGGAACGTGAGCTGGTTTGGTGGTAGTTGCGATACATTGTCGCCGGCAGGAGCCGCTTTAAGTCGATCACCTTAACAACTTTGCCACTGGTCCGGTCGACTTCAGACAGGACGTCTTCCACGTATTTACCCCCGTCAGAAATCGTTACCAATAAATTGTGATTTGGCAATTCCACAACGTCGTGGTGGACGGCGGTAATCGTACTTTCTTCACTGCCCTTGCCGAGCTTGCCACTAAATTTGTACTGCCGGTAAATCCGCCCAAGGTAGTCGGTTTCGGTTAGGACGTTGTAGGACTTGGCTGTTTTACTGGTCCGGTTTTGCATCAGCAAGTGACCGTTGCTTAATTGGACAAAGGTGTGTTGACTCCACTTGGTCGAGTACCAGCGAATCTGGCCATCGGCGTCAATCGCGTAGGGTTCTTGGGCCGTTCGGTTAATTAGCGTCAGCGTATTTTGACCAATCGCCATCTTACTTTGATCTGATTTTGTAACCTTAATGTCGGCCTGGCTGAGCATTTTCGGCAGCTTCCCGGTTTGGAGGGTCAAGGTTTTGGTGGTCGTCTGACCATTGCGGTAGGTAACTTTAATTTTAACCTGGTTGGCGTAATCAGCATACAGACCGACGACCGGGACCTGATGCACCTTTTGGTAGCCGCCGTTAACGGTATTAGTGATTGAGGTCTTGGCGCTCTTGCCCACCACCGTATAGCTGACCTTGGCCGCCTTGTCAGTCCGGAAAATCACCAACGCCGTCAAGGGTGAGGCCCGATACGGGTTGACCTTGGCATAGGGGTGATCCAAACTGTAAGTCTTTTGTTTGACGACCTTAGCCAGTTGCTTGGTAAGCTTGGTCGTCGGATTCTTCGTAATCAGATGGGCATTAATATTTTTAATGATCTGCTGGTTTGATAAAAGGTGCAGGCTGCCGCGCTGCTACCACCATAGGCCCCCGCCGCCCAATAAGAGGACAATCGCCACTAGACTGACCAACCAACGCCGTTTAATCTTCATCACGGTCACTTCCTTTCGCTCCCTTTGACAAAAAATAAGTGATGCCAGTTTACGAAAGAAGCCCAATGATTTTCGGATTCCGAACCGAATTTTCTGGTTAATAAGCATGAGCAGCCCGTGAACTTGGTGAATCAGGCATGAAAAAGGTTAAAAATTGCTTAATCAGCACTTTTGCATACACTGGATCTTTAGTTAATGAACTAGCGCTACCAAGCGACCTTGATTGCCACTCCAACTTGAACAGTAAAAAAAAGCACCGCTTTTTTAGGCAGTGCGATTTGGCAATGCGGACTATTTCAAGAAGTCCGGTGCTTGGAATTCAGGATTTGGCCAGTGGTAGAAACCTTCACCCGTCGTCGGTCCCAGTTTATTAGCATCGATGCGTTCCTTTTATCGGTGCCAACCAATCCGAAGTTAACTTCAAATTCAGTCGCTATTCCTAGTGAATTTAAAGTTAACTTCAGATTCGTCATCAAACGAGCATCAATCTAAAAGTAATTTCAGATTCACGCAGCTCCCAACGTTAAAGGTGACCACCAAAAAAGTCCCGGGCTGCAGCCCGGGACTTTTAAGATAGTCTTATTCGTATTCAAGTGTAGAGGGCCTTGATACATCAATACTTACAGCTACTTTATCATAGTCTTGGTAGACTCCTGGTAGACTATCGAACTTTTACATATTGGTTGCCTGTAAAATCCACCAATGAATGGTTGGGATGTTCAATCTTGCCCACGGCACCATTTAGCTGATCAGCAACGGTACGATTACGGCCACGCCATAACTGTGAATAATACTTCAATGTGGTAGTTGGCTTAGCATGGCCTAAGCGCTGAGATACTGCTAAAATATCAACGTTATATTTGTTGATAAGCAGACAAGCATGGGAAGTCCTTAATTCTTTAGCTTGGATTCGGTGAACACCAGCTAAATCTGCATAGCGGTTAACAACATTATTTACTGTTGACCGATGCAACGGTTCATCAGTAGCACTAAGCACATAATGATCGTCACCCTTTTGCGGTAGATTATCATACTGAAGCTTCTTCCACCATTTTAACAATTCGACTAAGTCCTGAGGAATATCAATAGTACGCATTCCACTAGCAGTTTTAGTATAGTTCTTCCTTTTCTTATCAGGGTCCTTCGTATTGGTCAAAGTATGGTTAACTTTAATATAACCATCAGACAAGTTGATGTCTGACCACCATAATGCAAGTGCCTCAGAAACACGCATTCCAGTAAAGTAGTATAAGTTAAGCATAGTGTAAGCTAAAGCACCTTCAATATCGCCCAAGTAGCATTTAGCAATCACCTTTTTGAATTCCTCCAACGTCCAATAGTGAATAATATGGTGTCCTTTGGAAATTGCACCAGTTGCTTTTTTAATACGAGAAGGATTACGAGTCAGGTAATCCAATTCAACAGCACTATCAAGTAACTGCCTAAACAACCCATACACTAATGACGCATAAGATTGTGAATATCCCTTTTTATCTGAAAGAAGCCAATTTCTAAACCTTAAGCAGTCAGTTGGGTTAATTTGGGTAAGCTTTATGTCACCAAACCATTTCAAAATCATATCAAATATTGGTTCTCTAGAAAGCCATGTGCTCTCTTCAACTTCACCCTTATAAGTTGGTTTAAAGACCTTATTATAGTAGTCAAGCATAGTTGCTTGCCCATTATTAACAGGCAAACCATTTCTTCTGTATTCTTCTTTTAAACGTTCAGCTTCATAGTAGGCATCTCTAGCTGTTTTAAAATGATTACCATATTGATCGTGTCGCGTTTTCTTGATAATGCGCTTCCCAGTTAGTGGATCGTGTCCAAGGTAAACACTGACATAATATGAGTTTCCTTTACCATTCCTAGGCTTTTCCTTGTACACGGATTGATATTTAGTTGCTGTCATCGTTATTCCTCCAATCATCAAGAGGGATGCCTAAGATAACATCCTCGATGATAGCTCTGGGAGCCACCTGCAGTCTTGGATTAGCCCAATATTTCTTGCCATTTTTAACCATAATTTGACGGGCTTCATGCAGAATTGTCTTGGCTTGATTTGGCCTAAAACCCATATTTACTAGTTCTTCTTTAGTAACGACCGAACTCTGCATGTTAACACCTCGTCTCATATTTACGAAGCTTTTCAGGCCAGTTTTCTTTTAGAACAACCAAGGGGTTAATGAACTTACCTTTAGAGCGTTTAATTGACTGTTTGAAGCCAGAAAATGTGCTGTAACGGCCTGAAAACATATCGGTATAAATTGCCTTCAGATCATACATTTCTTCGTGCTTTGCTAAATATCTTAAAAGTACTTTCCATTTATAATCATTCTGATAATTGTTCATCAAATCTAAATAATTATCGCCCTTTAACGATACGTCATTCTTAATCCAAGCAATTTTGTAGCCAGTTCTAGTTGCAACTAAATGATTGTCTAGTTCTAAAAAGGCATAGGCAAATTTAGTATTAAATAATGGAAACAACCGGCCGTAAGGTTTTATATTTTCTTTAAACGTCTCTGCTTCCTCAACTGTTCGAAAAGGTTCAGTATTATAGTATCCATACCCGTCACCATTATCATGAAAGCTCGTTGGTCTGCTAGTAAAGTCAAAAGATAATGATTGATATTCTGGTTGTTGCCATTCTGACAATAAGTGTTTATTGTCAACACGGTGTTTCATATCATCAAGTGTTGACAGACGATGCTGATCGACCTTAATAGTAGTAATACCATTAATCAAGTCACGATAAATGCTTTCTGGCGTTACATTCCGAATACCTGCAAGAGCCTTGATTCTGCCGTCAAGTGTAAAATTGAATCGTGTCTTTAGATTAACCAAAGTAGTATCTTTAGAATATTCCTTTGTATCATTTGACAGTTTTGATTTGAATTCAAAAAACTCCCCACCAAAATACTTATCATTGACTGTTACCCATTGCTTAGGTGCAGTTTTTTTAATTATTTTAACAATTTTCTCTTTATCAAGAGGCTGATTGCCTGCCCAAATAAATCCATCTGTTGTCACTGAAGGGATTAGGTTATGAGGATACATTTTATCAATTAAATCCATCAAAAAATTAACCTGATATTCTGCTATTGATGAATATTGCATGGATATAAGTGGATTTGTAGATTTAGATACCGGAATGTAGTAGCTCTTATCGGTACCAAACTCCTTTTCAGTCTTAGCATTAAGGCCCTGTGCTGTTTTCCCATAGTTTCCATTGCCGAGTAACTTAAAAAGCTCCTGTTCGGCTGAATTTTTACCATACTTTTCCTTTGCCAAATTACGACGTTTAAGAGTCCAGTCCTGAGCCTTTCCTGACGGATAAATATTTGCCAAACTGCCATTTAGCTTTTTTTGTTCTGGAATAATTAGCCGATGAATATAAATTGAAGCACCATGTTTAATAAGATCTATTACCTTGGTTACTGTCAGGGGCGCTCTCTTATGTTCTAGGACATAACACGGCATTGCACCTTTAATTTCTGCTTTCACACCCACTGGTGCACGTCTTATTTTTTTAGGTAGTTCATAGTCAATGTCAGCAACACCGACAGTAAATAGCCCGTTGGGGAACTTAGAAATCAAATGAATAAAATATTTCTTACTAATATTTACTTCATCGATAAATGCCGGAACATCCAATCTTATCCCCGGAATTAAGTGACCCGCGTTAACATAGCTGGACTTCAAATCGATGTCATAGATATATGGCATTTTAATGATACCGGGGTTATAACAAAGATTTTGACCACCGCTGTACGCTTTTAAGGCCATTGAAAATGCTTGGTTATAAGCCTCGTCAGCCTGTAGAGTGATCATATCATGTACACCTTTTTTGTGTTTCGAACTGTAATTGTTCGCTTCTATGAAGTGATAACCGTTATGCGCACCAAAAAAGTTAACCTTCTTCGACAACCAGTAAAGTGTATCAGCTTTTATACATTTGTACTTATCGCCTTTGCGCTCATAATAATTTTTATACACCGACTTATTCCACAAATAATTAACAAGCTCATTGAAGGTTAATAACTCATTAGATTTCTTCCTATTAAATTGATAGGCTAATGAATTAAAAGCCGATACTTATTCATCATTCATCTCGAGCTTAGGGTGAAAGTGTCTAAGCCTTTTATCCTTATTAAATAGATCTTCAATTTTAAGCTTAGGGTTAAGTTCATATAACTTCTTAAAATTAATTTTCTGCAGTAGTTTATCGGTATCCAGCAATTGAATAGGTTGGCTACCCTGTTCCAGTTCAACAACAATAGAGTTTCTTGCTAAAAATGAGACTAACTTTTTTATCAGCATCTGATGCTTCTCACGCACGCTTTTTCTCTTAGTATTTCTTATCGTAAAGATAAGATGTTCCCACTCTTCTTCATCATTAGTTGGCAGCTCATTATAGTACTCTGGTCGAATATATTGTTCTAGATGCTCGCCAAAAATTTTCCGTGATAAATTTCTTACATGACCGCGACTATACGGTTGTTCCAAATAATATGCTGTTAATTGATCAGACAATCTTGTAACAGTAGCAGGAATATACATTTGTTTTAATAAACCATCATCATACGCTTCTTGCTCAATTCTCAAGAAGAATCCTAGATACTTTAACGTAATTTCAGCATCAGTCATAGCATACGATTGATAATCACTAGGACGCGATTTTAACAAGTCACGCATATGACTCTTATAGAACCCTGCTGGTTTACCGTCTTCTTTGTCCCACACGGTTGTATCAATCTTAGGCTGATTGACCATTTCACCTAACTTTTTCAGACCACCTTGGGGACCTAAAGCCATCATATCGCGATATTGCAAAGTCACAGGTACCTTACGATGACGGTCTGGGCTCACGATTTCTGTTGTGAACGGCTGGGTGAAGAATGCGTGTTGGTATAGAGTAATTACATTTGCGTCGTTGTCGTTATCTAAATACTTATCCCAATCAGCATATGCCGATACGTCTACACCGCCAAAATATCCGGCAAGTAAAATTGGAGGGATTCGTGTCGAAAATAGATTCTTCTTAATAATATTAGTGGATTTTCCAAGCTTTTTAGCAAAGCTCTTAATCTCTGCATCTGAGTACTTCATATTATAATTAATATCATTCAGATACTGCTTCACGACGCTTAACATGTCCCAAAAGGTAAATGGCTTGTCGTCTTTTCCACGGTATAAAATATAACCAATCACTGGATAACCAGGTAACTTGGCAACATATTGGTGAGAAATAATACTCTCTTGCTCACGAGTTCCAACCTCATCTGGCGTGACAATAGGAGATTCCCATTCACTATCATCTGCTAAAAATAGCTGGTCAAGGATGGTGTCCTTAAATTGATCAAAGACTGCTAGGTTTGGATCATGTTGCTTGGTGTTGGAGTATAGCACCTGATTATATTTCCTTTTGATATAATTCAAAAAAATTCCTCCTTAAGTTTATAGGTCACCCAAAAGCTCAAAGAGGAATCCAAAATTTTTGCTAAAACGCAATAAAAAGGTTATACTAAAGATAGTAGTAACCTTAAGGGTGGTTATTACTGATTGAGCTTTTAGCTTGATCTATAAATGAAGTAGGTTGAAAACTAATTGCTTTGGCGAGTGAATAGTTTTCAACTTTTTTATTTTCCCGAAATGTCAATTTAAATTAGAAAAATGTTGAAAGCTGTTCATCTGTGACG
>DHCFD07801__coassemble_1155_pt1 | contig 29794 bp, 26 predicted proteins | sample DHCFD07801__metabat2_low_PE_021 | metagenome-assembled genome bin DHCFD07801 | reverse complement strand
GGGTTAAGTCCAGGTGTTGGTTAACCTCATTGACGACTTCTTCAATCTTGGTTTGTAACGCGGCAACCGACCAGTTCCCTAAATACAAGCGGCGCGGGGCGTGGGCCATTGGGGCCAATTTGACAATCGCCTGGCCGACCAGGACCGGATCGCCGCTTTGGTGGTGATTAAGTTGGCCTAAGCCCGTCATGGTCTGCGCCACAACTTGATACTCGGGCAACGTCTTAGCAGGCCGCTTCATCGAACGCCCATCTAAAAAGTCCGTCCGCACCCCGCTCGGGCCGACCGCCGTAACTTGAATTCCAAACGGCGCTACTTTCGCCGCCAGGGCTTCGCTCATCATGATAACCGCCGCCTTGGTCGCCGAATAAATGGACTGGCTAGGGCCGGTCACCGTTCCAGAAATGGAAGCAATATTAATAATGCGGCCGTGCTGTTGGGCGCGCATGATCGGCAAGACGGCCTGGGTCATTTGCATTAAGCCAAAGACGTTAACGTCAAAATTTTGCTTGACTTCGGCCAAGGTAAATTCTGCAAAGGCCCCTAAAATGGCATAACCCGCGTTGTTGACCAGGACGTCTAAGCGGCCCCACCGCGCCATTACCTTGGCAACCGCCGCTTGGATGCTGGTAGCTTCAAATTGCATTTCCAGTGGTAAAAACTGGGCTTGCTGATCCGGGGCGGCCTGGGCTACCTGCGCCGTTAACCGAGCCGCATTCCGCTACGTTGCCGCCACGGCATAGCCGGCCTTTAAAGCTTGAATTACCGTCGCCAGGCCGATCCCCTTTGATGCGCCCGTTACCAACATTATTTTGTTCACTCATCCGTATTTCCTCCCTTGTGCCCGGTTAACTGTTCCAACACGGGCTGGTATTTGGCTAAAATCGGTGCCACCACCCGTTCCGCATTTTGCAAATACTGCCAGCCCGCCGACGTCAAGTGGATTAAAACGCTTCGCTTATCCACAGCACTGGGCTGCCGTTCAATGACCTCACAGGTTCGTTCAAACCGGGTCAACATCCGCGAGGTCGCGCTTTGACTGAGCCCCAATTTAGCGCTTAAATCATTGACCCGCAGGGGCTGTCCCTCTGCCTGCGCCAAAAAGTGCAGGACGTAAAATTCATTTAAACTGATCTGATCGACCAACGTTTGTAACGCAGCGGTCAGCTCTTGATCAATCTGTTGGGTTAAACTTTGTAATTTTAACCAGTCAGTTAAAGCCCTTGTCATCATAATCCCCCTTAATAAAAAGACGGGTGAGCAAAATGGGTCCCCGGTTTCCCCACCCCGTAGCTGGTCTGCCACGGATGATCGTCATCAGCCAATAAATCTAAGATGGCTTGTACGACGGCTTGGCGGGATACTTCAGCATCAGCAAAACGTTGCCCACTCGGTACCAATTCATATTCGCGATCGGCGTCATCGTCAAACAACCAGGTCAGCTTCAACAACAGGTAACTGAGGTCCGAATCCCGCATCAACTTGGCGGAGGCCAATTCCCCCTGCAAATAGCTTTGCGGCAGGTTCGCCGCCGTCCAGTCCGCCAAGGCTTGGGGAACTTCATTTTCAATCCCGGCAATCGTGGCAGCGATCACGTGCGGAACGTGAGCGGCTTGTATTGCCTGAAGCAAACTGGCGGTGTCAGCGGCATCCGACATTGAATTTAAATAGACCAGGTCCGCGCCAACCAGTGCGGCTTGTAAGCGAGCTTGGTCTTGAAAATCACCGTCCACCAACGTTACCCGGTCGTTGGCCGCCCACCTTGCCAGCCGTTGGCTCACGTGGCGACCGTACAAGACTAAGTGCAAATCCGTTTCAGCTAACAGCCGGACCGTCAGTTGGCGGGCAATTTGGCCCGCGGCCCCTAGAATCACCATTTTTTTACTCATCATTGTTTCCTCATTTTTTAATTTGTTTGCGCATGCATATAATATATGATTGGCTGCTCCGGTTGTCAATCCTTTTCACTAACTTTTCGTCAGTAAAACCTAAAATTTAAACCGGGCTCGCAGCCACGTTCCTGAAAACATGGCTTGCGAGCCCGGTTTGTTGTTAGTTTCTAAATTCTGGTCGAAATACCAGCTTTTCCCCGCCGCGCTTATTGCCACAAGGCCACTAAGGTCGTTAAGGTCGCGCCGTAGTAACTATTGGTTGGCAAGGGACGTTCGACGACCGACCGGCTCCGCACGAAAAGCGCATCGTAACCCTCATTTTTATGGGCACTGACCGCCGCGAAAATTGGCGCCGTGACACTCGCGGCTTGATAATGATGAAGTGGCCGGCCCGTTAGGGTATAACCGGCCCAAAGCGTTGCCTGGTGGTCGAAAAAGCGCAGTAAGCGTTGTTCCGTATCAACCGCCAGCGGATCCTGACTCTTCGCCAGCATTAAGGGCACCCGGCAGGCATTACCCGCATAGTGGCCATCATGATTGCCTTCCACCGTCTGCGGCTTAACCGGCGTGGCACCATGCGTCGTCAGGTAAGCAAAATCCGGGACCAAGCCGCTGGCATGCTGATGACTCAGTTGATTGAGCCGTTTGAGCATCGTGTGCTTGATTTGGTGCCACCGGGAATCGCCCGTCGCCCGGTAAAATTCATCAAACGCCGTTGGCATCACATCCGAGGTCCGGAATAAGCGCCCGGCGGCCGTCCTTGGCCGGGCCCAATTGCCAACCGTTAAGGCATGGGTGGTTGGATTGTATTCAAAACGCAAAATTGCCATCAACAATCGCTTAGCTAAGCGTTGGTAACCGTGCCCCGGCCACTGCCGCTCAGCTTGCAATAAGGCCTGGGCGATCATCAAATCCCCGTCAGTTGCCGAGTGGGAATTTTGTTTTACCAGCTGCCCGGTTGGACTATAGTACTGCCGCCACGCCATCAACGCCGTCGCCTGGCCTTGGTGCCGATCTCGGTGCGCCAAATAATAATTGACGAAGCGCTGAAAATCAGCGCGGGTGGCCAAGCCCCGTTGGGCCGCGGCAACGGTAATCAACATCCCATATCCCTGCCCTTCTGATAAGGCGATCCGCGTCCGCCCTTGGCCCGCATTGGCATTGACTAAGGCTTGGTGATGAGGCAACTTAACGACATAATGACTGCGCCACTGCTGATAGCGACTGGCTTGAATTTGCGGTTCATTATCAACCCGTACATAGACCATAATTGCTAGGTAGCCGAGGACAATCGCGCCGATGATCCACCAAAAATAACGATTTAATCTCATTTAATCCCCCCCTAATCGGCAAAGCGCTTCGTCTTGACCCACTGCACTCGCCGACCAGTGACCCGATCAACCAACAGGGAGATCAGGGCATGAATAGACAGCACAATAAACACCTGCCCATAGGTGAAATAAGCCACTAAGGCCAACCAAAGCTGTCCAGGGCTGGTTTGCCCAAACTGGGTCGCCAACCCCAAATTAATCTGCAAGACGTAGAGTAAAATCATCAAGAGCCAGTTGACCAACAAAACTTGATAAAGCAAATAGGCATCCGGACCAAAGGTAAACGGCAAGACCATTCCCCCGGGCGTTACCAAACTAAGCAACATGGCCCCGAGGTTTAGCAAGAAGATGCCATCCGAAAGCAAAACCGCGAGATTAAACCAAAAGAAATTACTAATAAAATAGATTTCTTCAAGCTTCACCCGCCAGTGGCTACGGTCAAACAGATGCCGGAAATTTAAAAAGACGACCTGATAATTTCCTTTGGTCCACCGCAAACGTTGAAAATAATAGTCCTTCAAGTGTTCCGGTTCTTGTTGAAAGGCCTCGGATTGGTAAGCCAAGGCAATCTGCTTATCTTGCAGCATCAACTTAAAGGACAGGTCGGTATCTTCGGTCAGCGCGCCATCTTGCCACCCTCCAAGGGCTCTCATCGCTTGCGTTTCAACCGCAAAATTCGTCCCGGGAATGTAGCCGATGCCAAATAAATTCCACAAAGCAATATGGCGAATCCGTTGGGTCACGATGATTTCCTGATTGATACACCGGGTCAAGAAATTTTGCTCAGCATTACGGGTCTTATTCCGACCATAGGCCGCCACGTAGCGCTGCGGATTGCGTAAAATTTGCTTGATCAAAAAATACAATGCATGCTCTTCGGGCATGGCATCCGCATCATAGACCGCTAAGTATTCCCCCTGCGCAAGCTTTAGTGCATCATTTAAGACCCCCGCTTTCCCGCCGGAGCCCGTTCGTTCAATAATTTGCACTCGGCGGTCAGCATACTCGGGTTGGTCAACCACCTGATGCATCATGGCTGCCGTCTGGTCACTACAATTATCAGCATACAGCAACAATTCGACTTGGGCCGGTGGATAATTTAAGTTCAAAATTGCCTGTGTCGTTTGCGCAATTACCAATTCCTCATTGTGCGCAGGCACTACAATCGTCACCGATGGATAGCTTGGCAAGGGAGTCACGCGGGCGCGCACATTAGCGTGCTTTAACCAAAATTTGGCCGCCCCAAAAAGATTAATCAACGACGTCAACAAGCCGATCCAAATTGTTAACAGGGTCAACATCAAGACGACTTTAATGATCATCTTTCGTCACCCCCGTACTGATTACAGCGTGTTCAACCCGCGTGTAAATTACCCAGGCGCACACAAAGAGCACCAGAAACGACAAAAAAAAGATCCCCGTGATCACCAGGGCTACCCACGTAAATCCCGTAATCATTGTTCTGCCTCCAATAAGTATTCCACCACAATATCCGTCTCCAATTCTCGCACTAGGTGGTGAAGCAAGCGATGAAAATCATACTGGGCCGCTTCCGCCTGTTCCAAATGAATTTGGCCAATTTTAAGCCCGGTTGGATGCACCGGTGCCAAAGCCGCCATCTGACGCCGGGTCGTCTGGGTTAATTGTTCTATTTGCTGGCGACTCAAATCATAAGAATAGATTAAAAAAGTCGCATCATCAATGTAAAAAAGCTGTTCAGCCGGCAAGCGGTGTTGCCGTAATTCATGGGCCAACGCCCGCAAAAATGCATCGTGTTCTTCCAAGTGAAACTGTTCGTATTGTTGGTGATGTTCCCAGTGAATAATCGTGACATCCAAGGAACGTAAAAAAACTCCCTCCCGCAGCAATTTCCGTGATTGTTCGTAAACCGTTTGAGCTAACTCCATCGTCCGCAAAGTCACGACTGGATCACGGTGCTGCAAATAGCGCTCAATTTCTTCTTGCGTTGCTGCCAAACGGCGGTACTGTAACAAGTCCCCGCGAATTACTGCCGCCAAGGAAGCCATGGTCGGAAAGGCCGCGAGTAACATTAACTTAGCGGGGATCGGGATCATGACATAACCAAAGATCAAAACCGCGGTTCCTATGGCCGTTAAGCCAATTATCAACCAGGTCAACATCAAACTGGGGATAAATAACCCCACCACGGTGCCAAGCGCCAATTGCAAGGCCAAGCCGATTTGCAGATTGGCCTGGTAAGGCTGGGCAACAAAAAACAACCCGATTGGCAGCAACATAACTGCCAATAAGGCACAATAAATCGGTATTAAATTCCGGCGAAGCACTAAGAGTCCTCCCTCAAAAACACATTTTGTCAACTTTTTTCGTTCAAAGTCAATCAGCTTAATTATACCGGGCCCGCCACCGAATGTACACGACCGCCTAATAAAAAAACGCTGGCTCTGTATAGAACCAGCGTAATTAACAACTTTTTCATTAATCGACTACCGCGGCTACGGCTGCTTGCACCGCCGTGGCTTCGGCTTCAACCAAGGCGGTCTTACTTGCCACCACCTTGATATCCATTTCAATTTCCCGGGTTAAACCAGGGGTATTGACTTTCGGCGCAAAGAAGGCCGAAAATTCTGTCTGCCGTTGCCGGGTATGGAAGAGCCGTGCCGTCACCGTGATAAAGGTGGCAAATTCCATGTCCCCACCAACGGTCGCATCCAACCAGCCCCACTCCTGCCGGAGCCAATCCCAGGCCAGTTGTTGGCCCACTGGGTTGGCCAACACGCCCCGGTACCAAGCCCGCAAGTCCTGCGGCTTGATCGTGGCGGCGTCTTCAAAGTGGTCAACCAACTGCTTCAACCAGGTTGGGTTGTCAACCTTGGTCAAAGCCGCCGTCAAATCCTTTTTGTATGCCGGATCGCTGGTCTGCCGGTAGGCTGCCAACAACGTTTGGAATAAGGCCTCATCACCGAAGTGGCGTAATTCGTTGGTCAAAACTAGCGCCCGGACATCCGCTGGCAATTCCGCGGCCGGGGTCTGCGTAAACAGGGTGTGGGCCGCTGCTAGTGCCGCGGGGTCTTCCGCATACAGCGCGGCCGCCAAGACCGTCGGCCGCATCAATTCATCGTCAATGCCTTCGCCGGCTTGCTTAACCCATCCCAAGCGAGCGGCTTGCTGCTGGCTCAGCTGACCAAAGTAGCCTTTCAGCACCTTTTCAGCCGCCGTTTGCGGCGTGACAAAGTCCTTTAGGCCGTTGGCAATTTGGTACAGCGCCTCAATCACAATCGCGGATTGACTGGCCTTAAACCGGGGCAGCCAGCCGGCCAACTGGGCATACGAAATTTGCCGGGCTTCCGCCAGTAAGCGCAAGTCTTGCAGGAGTTGCAACTGCGCAATCGCATCCAGTTCAGTCAAATGGTCCAGCAGATCCGTCAGTAAGGTTTGATCGTACTTGACAATATAGTGGGCCGCATTCCCTACGTTTAAGCGCAATGGGGCCCCCGCCGCTTGGCGCAAACCAGCGTAATCGCCTAAATCCAAACTGGCCAGCTCCATCAACTGCGGGGCGGTAAAGTTCGCGTTTAATGGTAATGGCCACCGTCGGCCTTGCTCGTTGCCATCCCCAATAAAGAATTGTTGCTGGCTGAGTTGCAAGTGCCCGTCAACGACCTTGGCTTCAACCACGGGATACCCCGGCTGCTCGAGCCAAGCATGCATAATCGCCCCGATATCCAATCCCGCCGCTTCGCCAAGCGCTTGCCATAAGTCTTGGCCCTTGGCGTTGCCGTACTGGTGGGCCGCAAAGTAATTCTTTAAACCGGTCCGTAAAGCTTGATCGCCAATTAAAGCCCGCACCATCACTAACAAGCGACTCCCCTTGGCGTACACAATTGCACCGTCAAAGATGGCATCAATTTCGCGCGGGTCTTCCACCGCCACGTGGACTGATTGTACCCCATCCGTGGCATCCCGTTGTAAGGCCATCGGGGCTTCTGACGTTTGGAACATTTCCCAAACGTGCCAGGTTGGTTCCAAGGCATCCAAGGCGACGTATTCCATCATGTTGGCAAAGGATTCGTTCAACCACAAGTCATCCCACCAGTTCATGGTTACCAAATCCCCGAACCATTGGTGGGCCAGTTCGTGGGTAATCACCGTTGCCACCACCCGCTTGGTCTCCAAGGCAGTGTTGTCAGGATCAACTAACAGGTAGGCCTCCCGGTAGGTCACTAAGCCCCAGTTTTCCATCGCCCCAGCCGAAAAGTCTGGCAAGGCCAACTGCCAGGAATGTGGCAATGGGTACGGCGTTTGATAAAAGTCTTCGTAAAATTCAATCGCCCGCTTGGCAATGTCTAGGGCAAAGGTCAGTTCCTTGGCTTGGTGGGCCTGGGTTGCAAAGACGCCGACTTGCACCCCGCTCTTGGTGGTCGTAACCTGCTTTTGCATTTCCCCAAAGGCAAAGGCCACCAGATACGTTGACATCTTGACCGTCGGTTGGAAGTAGTGCACGCCCGCGGTTTCGTGATCTTCGGGCATATTGGCAATGATCGTTTCACCCGGCTGTTCATCGTACTTAATCGCCAGGGCAAAGGTGGCCTTGGCGGCTGGTTCGTCCACACACGGGAAGGCTTGCCGGGCAAAGGTGGTTTCAAATTGGGTCCCGATCAATTGCTTTTTTTGCCCGTCGACCTGGTAATACGAAGGATAAATCCCCATCATCGTGTCGGTCAAACGCGTATTGTAATCGATCACCACGGTCACCGTCCCCGCTGTCGGTAAATCAATTTCTAACGTTTCTTTTTCGGCATCGAGGTCAAACGGCACCGCCACTCCATCGACGCTCACCGCCGTCACGTTTAAAAACTTTTGATTCAGCACAATGTGCGCTGCCTTAGCTTCCCCGGTGACGGTGGTCCGACCTTGAATCGACTTGGTCGCCCGGTTAATGTCTAAATATAAATCGTAATGGGCCGGTACGAACCGGTCTAACAAGCGTTGCTTGGTCATTTCCTTGCTTCCTTTCTACTTTGCCGTTGGTTCAAGCTTGATTTGGCGGGCCAAGAAGTCCGCCACGGTTTGATAAACGGCGGGACTCCAAAAGTCCTTTTCGTGATCCGCGCCCTTGACCCGGACCGCTTCTACCGACGCCCCAGCGTCCGCCAAGGCCGTCGCCAGGTCTTCCATTTCGTGATATGGCACAACTTGGTCGGCATCCCCATGTAACAATAAAAAGGCGGGGTAGGTTTGCCCAGGTTGGATCTGGTACAGCGGACTCATTTCCTTCATTTTAGCCGGCCACTGGGCTGGGTCTTGTCCGAACAGACAGATTTTCAACAAATCAGAACCTGGCACATGCTGCGTATAAGCAAAGGTATCCGCCACATCCGTAGGAGCAAAGCAAGCCACCACTGCATTTACCTGATCCGACTGGTCCGGATAATCAGCGGTCCGGTAAGCCGGCTCATCGGCAGTCAACGCCGCGAGCAAAGCTGCATTGCCACCGGATGACGTCCCCCATAAGACGACTTGGTGCGGGTCGATTGCATACTGCGCCGCATGCGCCCGCAAGTAGCGGATCGCCGTCTTGACATCTTGCAAAAAGGCCGGGAAGGGATGGCCCTCAATCGCGTTACGGTGTTGAACCGTGGCAACGATAAAGCCTTGGTGCACATATTGCACCAGTTGGGGAATTTCTTCCCCCAAGGTCGGTCGTTGCCAGGAACTGCCCTGCACAAAGACCAACAGGGGCCGGGGCGCTAATTCAGCGACCCGGTGCCGTTGCAGCCACGGGACCAACAAAGATAGGTGCAAAGCTTCCCCATCAGCCGCTGCGTAAGTTACGTTTTCAATCAACCGGACCTGACCGGCCAAGGTTGGATTATTGGTAAGTTCTTTAATTTGCATTCTGCTACCTCATTCATTTGGTTGGTCAATAATTTCTTTGGTTTGAATTTGCAAGTGGGTATCAAGTTGGTAGACGATCGGCTCAGCATTGGGGACCTCAACCCGATCAATCGCCGCATCGTCGATCCCTTCCAGGTATTTGATCAAGGCCCGCAACGAGCTGCCGTGCGCAACCACCAGCTGATCTTGGCCCGCTAACAGCCGGGGCGCAATCTGATCCTGCCAATACGGGACCAGACGCCGTTCGGTCATCGCCAGGCTTTCGGCCCGTGGAATGGCCACCCCCAAGCGATCATACCGCGCTTCGTGCTGGGCGCGTGGCAACTGGGGTGGCACCGCCGTATACCCCCGGCGCCAAGCTTGCAGTTGGGCCGCCCCGACCTTAGCCTTCACCGCCGCCTTATTCTGCCCACTTAGAGCCCCATAGTGGCGTTCATTTAACCGCCAGGTTTTAAACATGGGAACATATAACTGATCCTGGGCCGCCAAAATCAAATTGGCGGTCTTGATCGCCCGTTGCATGTACGAAGTGTGCACCGCTCCATACTGGTAATCTCGTTGGGCCAACAGCCGACCGACCGCTTGAGCCTGGGCAATCCCGTGGGGTGTCAAGGGCGAATCCGTCCACCCCGTAAAAATATTGGCTAGGTTCGCCTGGCTTTGACCATGGCGAACAATGACTAATCTTGCCATACTTCACCCCCTCTTTTCCTCGTTCTTATCTTATCACGAATCTGCCCGCTGCCGGGTGAATTGTGGCGCTGATTTCCCTACTTTACTAAAGTTTGGACTACCACCATCAAAATTGGAATTACGATCACCGACAAAACGGTCGTTTCCGTCACCATAATCGCCGCGTAATCAGCATCGGCGTGATAAAGCTTTGAAACGACCGGCGCATTGGTCATCACCGGCATGGCCGCTTGAATAATAAAGACTTGTTTCATCAACGTCGGCATGTCCGTTGGCAAAACCAACAGGGCCATCAAAGCCGGTGCAATCAGAAAGCGGCCGAGTAAAATCCCCCAGGCATCGCGATTAAAGCGGACCCGGGCCAGGCCGGCATTAGAAATGGCAATCCCAATAAACAGCATGGACAGCGGGATCGTTAAGCCCCCCAAATAATTGCACGTCGACAAAATAAAGCGGGGCAACTTAACGTGGGCAACGACTAAAATTACCGCCACAATAAAGCCCAACAGCGGCGGAGAAAACAACTTGCTCAACGCCTGTTTGACATCCAATTTGGCTGCGCCAGTGCCATCCTTTTGAATCAGCCACACCCCCAAGGTCCAAAAAAAGGTCGTGTTGGCCATGTAATATACCAAAACATACGGAATGGACGGGCTGCCAAAGAGGGCTAGATTAATCGGCAACCCAATAAAGACCGTATTCGAATTAAAAAACATCGATGAAAACAAGCCCAAGTGATCGCGCTTAATCGCTAAGGCCTTGGCCACCGCTAACGACAGGGCAAATAAAATCAACATCGAAATCACCGGATACCGCAAATCCGGCAGCAGAACATGGAGTTGATCGGCGGAAAATTCCTTGGTAATCGTTGAAATCATGTAGGCTGGCAAAGCCACTTGGGTCACGAGCCGCGAAATCACCCGGCCCGAAGCGGGGGTAAACCAGCCTCGTTCATTCAGGATAAAACCAATGACCACCATCGCCAAAATTACGCCGACCCCCGAAAGCGCCGCTAAAAAGACCGCAAACATTCAATTTTCCTCTCTTACGTGTAGTTTTTGTCGAAGCGAAACTCGCCTTAAGTAACCCTATTATTGTATGCCGGATTCAAAGGGATGACCAGCTTAAATGAGAGAAAAATTAGAAAAGGAGCTGGCAAAACGCACCAGCTCCTCTAGAGTCATTTAATATTTATCTGGAGCCGGCACCGACGTGATCAAGGTCAGTTGCCCCCGGAAGGTCCAGTCCGTGACCGGGTGCGGCAAGATAAAGTGCTGCCCCTTAGCGAGGGGATAAGTTTGGCCCGCCACCACCAATTCACCATGCCCCGCAATTACCGAGGCCAAAACAAAGGCTTGTGAGCCCATTTGTTGCGGCAACTCCCCGTTGACGACCACCTTTTGGACCGTAAAGTATGGTGACGTCGGTGGCGCTACCAAGGTGGTCACCGTTGAGGCGCCCACGGTTTGCGTGGTTTGGTGCAATTGGGGAGCAACAAAGGGAACCGTAATGACTGCCTTGGCGGGCGCTAAATGGAGCTCTCGCAACTTGCCATCCGGGCCCTTGCGATCATAATCATATAAGCGATAGGTCACGTCAGAACTCTGCTGGGTCTCGAGCACTTCAATCCCTTCGGTCAAGGCGTGGATCGTCCCGTTGGGCACGTAGACAAAGTCCCCCGTCTTGACTGGCAGTTTCCCTAATAATTGGTCCCACTGGCCGGCATCGATCAACTCGGCCAATTCAGCCCGGCTCTTCGCCTGGTGGCCATAAATCAAGTAGGCGTTCGGCTGGGCCTTTAGGACGTACCAACATTCCGTCTTGCCCAGTTCACCTTCATGCGTGCGAGCATATTCATCGCCAGGGTGAACTTGTACGGACAGCTTGGCATTGGCGTCTAAAATCTTGGTTAATAACGGGAAGCGATCACCCTGAGGGTAATTAAAGAGCGCCGGTTGACTTTGGTAAAGGGTGGCCAAATCTTGCCCGGCAAACTCACCATTCGCGACGATACTGACCCCATGGGGGTGCCCAGAAATTGCCCAACATTCGCCGATCGGCCCGGCGGGAATTTGGTAACCAAAGTCACTGGCTAAGTGGCGCCCGCCCCAGATTTTTTCATGGAAGACGGGCTTTAAAAACAGTGGTGCTTGCGTCATACTACTCATTTCCTTTGTTAGTGCTTTTAAATCTTTTCTTAGAGGCCCGGATCAATCACGAAGCTGACCTTATGATCGACGGTGCCATCAATGTGATAAGCCGGTTCCACATCTGCTCCCCAGCTATCGATCCCCCCAACACCACGGACCGCCCCCGCAATTACCAGTACGGTCCGCCGGGCTGGCGGCAATTCCTCTTGGTGGGTGGCATTTTCTAATTCTTCACTGGTGTATGGCAAGGCACTAAAGGCAAAATCGCCGTTTGCAGCCTTAAAAGTCAAGCTAAAGGGTTGATCATCATGATCGGCGTTGTTCAACGTCGTCTGCCGGGTGATTTTTACCCACTTGGTAGCCATGTGCATCCCATTTTCCTGGGGTACCAAATACTTAGTCACAGGTAACCCTTGAATTTCGTAGGTTCCCGGCCGCCCGCCGGCCATCCGGTCCGGATAAGTTTCGCCCGACAGACCTTCATATTCATAGCCGGCGGCCATCGTTGGCATGATCAAGCGCATCCCAAAGACCGGCAGCTCTGGCAAGCCGGCTTGGCCGTGGTACTTGGCGGTCACCTTCAGCGTCCCATCAGCCTTGACCTTATAGGTCACCTTCACCGTCGTCGCGGGAACCGTCAACGTTTGGTAGGTAAAAGTAATTTTAACTTTTTCAGCTTCTTCATGGTTGGTAAATTCATTCGTGGCTGGCGCGACCGGCACTTGCTTGAACTTGCGCTCATCGACTTTTAAGATGATTGCTTGGCACGGTAAGGCATAATCCGCGGCTAACCACTGGGCTGCTTTCACATTAAAGCCATTGCCCCGGTCATTATCGGTCGTCGCCCGCCAAAAGGTCGGCTTGGGCTCCCGGTAGAGCCATTCTTTACCTTTGATCTTTAGAGATTCTAACCCACCGCGTTCGTATGAAAAGAGGTAGGCGAAATCGGGTCCCTGCAGGCCGAGGGTACCGTCGCCATAAATCACGTGGAGCTTATTTTGGTAATCCATAGTAGTACTTAACCTCCTGCATTGCTGGCTTTGGGGTTCGGTCGGCAAACATAATGCCGTCCCCCGAGAATTCATAATCAGCGTGACGATCATCAAAGTCCCCACCGTAGCGCATTACTTCTTGGCCGGTTACCGGATCGGTCACTAAGAGGGCTTGATCAATAAAGTCCCAGATGAAACCGCCGGCGTATTGCGGGTATTTTTGCATCAAGCGAATGTACGAACCCATCCCCCCAACGGAATTCCCCATCGAGTGCATGTATTCGCATTCCAAGAACGGTTTATCCGCGGTTTGCAGGTATTCTTCAACCCCGGCCGGCGGCAAATACATCCAACTTTCGACGTCGGAGATTCGGTCACGGTAGGCCGGATTGCGGATTACCCCTTCATAGTGGGTCAAGCGGCTGCTGTCGTGGTCATGATAGTACTGATCCATCGCTGCGATGTCATCACCAGCATACGATTCATTCCCCAACGACCAGAACAGGATCGCCGGGTGGTTCTTAAAGGTTTCAAAATTCGTCCGCGCCCGATCCAAGACCGCTGGCAGCCACAATTCAACGGAGCCTGGCACGTTATAAGACGGTTCAACCGCCCCACTCTTTTGCCAGGTCCCGTGGGTTTCCAAGTTGTTTTCGGCCATCATGTAAATCCCGTTTTGATCACACAATTGATACCATTCCAAACGATCAGGATAGTGGCAGGTCCGCACGGCATTAATGTTGTTTTCCTTAAAGGTGGCGATATCCTGGTGCATATCGGCCAGCGTAATCGTCCGCCCCGTCTTCGCGTTCCACTCGTGGCGGTTAACCCCATTAATAATCAGGCGGTGGTTATTAAGCATAATGACGTGATCGGCATTGATTTCAATCCGCCGGAAGCCAAAGTCATATGGCACGACTTCCAAGAGGGCTCCCGCGGCGGAATAAACCTTAATTACCAAGTGGTACAGGTACGGATCATCCGTATCCCACAGGTGGACCTGTTCAAAGGTTACTGGCGCTAATTCCACCGTTGCCGCGCTGGTCAAGCGCTGGTGCAGCAACGACGTCTGGCTCGCGTCTTGAACATCGACGGTTAAATAACCCGCTTCCTTGGCCGTCAGCTTTAACTTCAACGCCAACTGGCCACTGGTAAAGTCATCGTTGACGGTTGGCAAGATGTGCAAGTCTTCAACGTGGATCGCCGGTTGGGCCAGCAGGGAAACGCTGCGGAACAGCCCCGAAAAACGGAACATATCTTGGTCTTCTAACCATGACGCCGAGGAATGCTTGAAGACTTCCACAACTAAGACATTGCCCGTCGGCTGTAAATAAGGCGTCAGATCAAATTCGCTCGGGGTAAAGCTGTCTTCGGCATACCCAACGAAGTGCCCATTCAGCCAAACGTACAAGGCGCGTTCAGCCCCTTCAAAGCAGATCCGGACATCCTTCCCTTGCAAACCGGCAGCTAAGTCAAAGGTCCGCCGGTAAATCCCCACGGAATTGTCGGCCGCCGTGGAAAAGTCGTCCAGGGCTTGCGGATTATCGCCGGTCCCAGCGGGCCGGCGGTAAAGCTGCCCTTCCCATGGATACCAAGTATTAATGTAGTGAATTTGAGCGTAATCACTCAATTCAATTTCGCTGGGCACGGTAATTTCATCGAAGGGACCTTCAAAGGCTGGCGCCCAAAAGTTGGCGGGCCGCTCGTTCGGCGTCGCCGCAAAAATAAACTGCCACTTGCCATCTAATGACTGCACCAAACTGCTAGCAGCCCCCGCCGCTTCTGCTTCACTGGCAAAGGCTTGGTGGTCACTGTGCGCGGGGATTTGATTAACCCGAAAGACGGTCGGATCATCCAACCATTTTAATTCTGCCTCCATCAACAAAAAACCTCCTCATCCTAGCGCGGACAGCCTAAAGCCCTTTCGCTTAGGCCACCTGGCGACCTAGTGGTGACATCTCTTACACTTAGTTTTTTACTAAATGTTTACCACTCTAGTATAGCGCTTTCATTTTAGGATGATAAGGGTTGACTTTAACAAATTAAGGAAACCTTCATGATTTAACCAACAAAAAAACTCCCACAACGATCAAATCGTCATGAGAGCTTAGTAGTGCGGCAAAGAGGACTCGAACCTCCACGGTCTAAAACGACCACAAGATCCTTAATCTTGCGCGTCTGCCAGTTCCGCCACTGCCGCGTCAACAGATAATATATTATCAAATAACTTAGCTGTTGGCAAGGCTTACCGTGAAGTTTTTTCTATTTTCTTAAGAATCAGCCGCCCCCGGCACCGGCCACAACGGTAACGGGCCAAATTTACCCGCCGCTTGCGCCAATATCTAATCCCGCAGGCTTGGCATTGGTAACAGTAGCGCTGCTGCGCTTGAACCCGGCGTCGCTGGCTGGTGCGTGGGGCATAACGGGCCCCACCAACCGCCGCCAAGAGTTGCTTAAAATCCTGGTCCCGGTGTTGATAGCCGCGCCCGGTCAGGTGTAAATGGTAGTGACACAGCTCGTGCAGCACCACCCGTTTTAGATTGGCCAGATCAAATTCTTCCAACATCAAGGGGTTAATATCAATGTGGTGGTCACTTAAGTGGTAGCGCCCCCCGGTTGTCTTCAGGCGTCGGTTGAAATAAATCTGGTGGCGAAACGGGCGCTGAAAGGCTGCTAACGACCAGGCCTGGGTGTAGGCCAAGAGCTCTTGATCAGTCATTCGGGGCCAGCATGGTCAGTTGAATCCGTTCCCGCTTCAAGTCAACGGATTGAACCCAGACCGTGACAATATCACCGACGGCCACCACCTGCCGCGGATCATTGACAAATTGCTTCGTTAAGCGCGAAATGTGGACTAACCCATCGTGTTTTACCCCAATGTCCACAAAGGCGCCAAAGTCCACCACATTGCGGACCGTTCCTTGCAGCTGCATCCCCGGTTTCAGATCCACCAATGTCAAAACGTCTTGTCGCAACAATGGTGCCGGCATCGTATCCCGCAGGTCCCGGCCGGGCTTCATCAAGTCATCAATCACGTCTTTGACGGTGACCTCCCCAATGGCCTCGCTAGTGAACTGGGCAATAGACAAGGCCTGCAAACGCTGATTGGCCGCTGCACTCCCCAGTTGCGCAGGACTGACGTTGGCCGCCGCTAATACCTGGCGGGCCAAAGGATAGCTTTCCGGGTGCACATCGGTATTATCCAGGGGGTTGGCCCCATCAGTAATCCGCAAGAAGCCAGCGGCCTGTTCAAAGGCTTTCGGCCCCAAGCGGCTGACCTTCAGTAATTGTTGCCGGTCCGTGTAAGCCCCATTTTGTTCCCGGTAATTGACGATATTTTTGGCAATCGCAGCGGACAGGCCGGAAATATGGGTCAATAATTGAGCACTGGCCGTATTCAGGTTCACGCCCACCTGATTAACCGCCCGCTCAATCACCGCCGCCAACTCGGCCTTAAGTTCACCGATCGGTAAATCGTGCTGGTATTGTCCCACGCCAATTGCTTGGGGATCAATTTTCACCAGTTCGGCCAACGGATCTTGTAAGCGGCGCCCGATACTGATGGCACTACGCTTTTCGACCGTCAACGCTGGGAACTCGTCGCGGGCCGCTTGGCTGGCCGAATAAACGGACGCGCCGGCTTCATTGACAATCACATAGTAAACGGGCCGCGCCAGTTGCTTTAACTCCGTCGCAACAAATTGCTCGGACTCCCGGCTGGCCGTCCCGTTCCCGATCGCCACCATTTCCACTTGGTATTTTTCAATCAGGGCGCGTAATTCTGCCCCGGCCTTGGCCCGCTTAGCTGCCGGCGCGGGGGCATGGGGATAGATCACGGCAGTTTCCAACAGCTTCCCGTTTTGATCCAAGACCGCCAACTTGCATCCGGTCCGGTAGGCCGGGTCAAAGCCTAAGACGACCTTGCCCTTGAGTGGGGCTTGCATCAACAAGTGGTAGAGGTTTTCACCAAACACCGTAATCGCCTGTTGGTTGGCTTGGTCCGTCAATTGCCGCCGAATTTCGCGCTCAGTCGCCGGCAACAAGAACCGCCGGTAGGCATCTAGGGCCGCTTGCTTCACCAAGGCGGCGGCCGGACTGGCTTCGTGACTGCCGATCAAGCGAAAATTCAGGTAGTTTTGGACCGTTGCTTCTTCCAGGATCAGCTTCACACGCAAGACTTTCTCACTTTCCCCCCGGTTGATCGCTAAGGTCCGGTAAGAAGTCATCTCTTGGACTGGTGCGCTAAAATCATAGTATTGTTGGTAAACCCCGCGCTCATCCAGCGTCGCGCCATCCTTTTTTACCGCGGTTTCAATTTGCCCATGCTGCTGGGCAAAATTCCGCAGCCAGGCCCGGACCGAGCTCATTTCACTGATCGCTTCCGCCAGGATCTCATGGGCCCCCGCCAAAGCTTGGTCGGCATCAGCCACTTCTCCCTGGACGTATTTGGCGGCTTCCTGAGCTGGTGCAGTGGCCGAATAAGTCAGCAGCCAATTGGCCAGCGGCTGGAGCCCTTGTTGTTTGGCCACCTGTGCCTTGGTTTGCCGTTTCTGTTTATACGGTAAGTACAGGTCTTCCACCGTAGCCAGGTCCGGCGCGGCTTGCACCTGCGCCGTCAACTTTGGCGTCAGTTGGCCAGCTTCTTCAATTGCCTTGAGCACCGTTTGCTTGCGGGCCCACAGCTCACTGGCCTTGTGGTAACTGGTTTGAATTTCTTGCAGGGCAACTTCATCCAAGGTCCCGGTCTTTTCCTTACGGTACCGGGCAATAAATGGAATCGTATTGCCTTCATCCATTAACTGCAAAGCCGCTTCGACCTGCCAGCTTTGGTAAGCTGGTAAGGCCGAAGCGACTTGCTTAACAAGTTGGTTCTCCATGCTTCACCTCTTAATCTACTGGCGCCACCACGTGTCTTGGGGAGCCACGGGCAAGTGGCGCTTATGGCCCGTCTTTTGATACCAAGCTTCGATTTTGGCTGCTGCGGCCGCGGCCACGGGCTGGCCTTCCAGATAATCATCAATTTGTTGGTAAGTAACCCCCAAAGCCTGTTCATCTGGCAAGGCTGGTCGCTCTTCTTCCAGATCCGCCGTCGGGGTCTTTTTATATAGGTGCGCCGGGGCGTTTAGGGCGACTAGTAAGGCGCGCCCTTGCCGTTTGGTCAGACCCGTCAAAGGCGTTAGGTCGGCCCCACCATCCCCAAACTTGGTGTAAAAGCCCGTCACAGCTTCGGCAGCGTGATCCGTGCCAATCACCGCGCCCCGGTGGGCCCCCGCAATCGCGTATTGGGCGATCATCCGCTGGCGGGCCTTGATGTTGCCCTTATTAAAGTCCGAGATGGTCTCCCCGGCCGCTTCCAGACTGGCCAACATGGCGTCGGTGGCCGGCTTGATATTTACCCGCACGGTTTGATCGGGGTGAATAAAGTCATTGATTGCACTCATCGCATCGGCTTCATCAGCTTGTTCGCCATAAGGCAAGCGCACGGCAATGAATTGGTAAGCTGGATCCTTGGTTGCGGCTCGCAAGCCTTCTACCGCCAGTTGCGCTAAGCGCCCCGCCAAGGATGAATCTTGTCCCCCAGAAATGCCCAACACTAAGGTCTTCATTCCCGTTTGACGTAAGTAGTCTTGGATAAATTGCACCCGGCGCTTGATTTCTGCGATCGGATCAATCTTAGCCTGTACCCCGAGGGCCGCGATAATTTCGGTTTGTTTAGTCATCTTGTTCTTCCCCTAATGCTTGCACGTAATCATGAATTTGGGCAATCAATGCCATCTTATTGTCATAGCACTTTTGCGACAGGTCAACTGGGTAAACTTCAGGATTAAGATCCCGCTTATATTCATCCCACAGGCGGTTTAAGCGCTCTTGATGCGAATGTTTGATTTCATCCAAGCTTGGTTCATCATAGACCAATTCCCCATCCACAAAGATATCTTGCAAGAGCGGCCGGGCCACAAAGTCCTTCACCGTCTTGTGCAAGAAGGTAAATTGTGGGTCAAACATGTACAAAGAGTCTAATTGCCGCGGATCTTCGTCCGCGAGGGTCACGTAATCCCCTTCGCTCTTGCCGTCGGCCCGGTCGGTAATCCGCCAAACCTGGTGCTTCCCTGGCGTTGATACCTTAGTGACGTTGTTGGAGAGCTTCATCGTGTCGACCATTTCGCCCTGGTCATTTTCAACCGAAACTAACTTGTACACGGCGCCCAAAGTTGGTTGATCATAAGAAGTAATCAGCTTGGTGCCCACCCCCCAAGCATCAATCTTAGCGCCTTGCATCTTGAGGTTTTGAATTGTCTTTTCATCCAAATCATTGGAAGCGAAGATTTTGGCCTCCGGGAAGCCCGCTTCATCCAGCATTTTCCGCACTTGCTTAGACAGATAGGCCATATCCCCACTGTCAATCCGCACCCCTTGGAAGTTGATCCGGTCCCCAAATTCCTTCGCGACCCGAATTGCCGTTGGCACCCCACTCTTTAAGGTATCGAAGGTATCAACCAAAAAGACACAATCGTGATGAGTTTGGGCATAGGCCTTAAAGGCCGTATATTCATCACGGTAAGTTTGTACCAACGCGTGGGCATGGGTCCCAGAAATCGGAATCCCGAACAGCTTGCCGGCCCGCACGTTGCTAGTGGCATCAAACCCACCAATGTAGGCCGCCCGGGTCCCCCACAACGCGGCATCAAATTCCTGGGCGCGCCGGGTCCCAAATTCCATCAGCAGTTGATCACCCACCACGGACTTAACCCGGGAAGCCTTGGTGGCAATCATAATTTGGAAGTTAATCACGTTTAACAGGGCCGTTTCAACCAGGGACGTTTCCAGCAAATTCCCTTCTACTTGTAAGATTGGTTCGTGATTAAAGACCAATTCCCCTTCCACAACGCTCCGGAGCGTCCCTTGGAACTTAAAGTCCGCCAGATAATCCAAAAAGGCCGGATCAAACATGCCCGTGGACCGTAAGTATTCAATATCGGTGGCCGTAAAACGCAAATTTTTCAAGTACTCAATAATCCGGCTCAGACCCGCAAAAACGGCATAACCGTTTTTAAAGGGCATCTTCCGAAAGAACGCTTCAAAGACCGCCTTCCGATCACCAATTCCTTGCTTCCAGTAGGTTTGCATCATCGTTAATTCATAAGCATCCGTATGCAAAATTAAGCTATCGTCGGGGTATAAGTATTCCATGATTTTCTCCTAATCTCAATTCTTGGTTGAAGGCCCTGATAACCTTCGTCAGTCATTTCCCGCTACTTTTCCAACACAAATTCAAACCGGTTGCCAACATATTGCGAGTGGACGTATTCAAACGGCCGGCCATCCTGCAAATACGACACTTGATTCATCCGCAATAACGCATCCCCCCGGCGAATTCCGAGGTATTCGGCAATCCGTTCAGTGGCACTTACCGCTGAAACGGCTTGGGTTGCATGCCCCGGGTAAAGGTTGGCCTTATCCGCCAAAGTCTTGAAAAAGGAGGTCGTAATCTCTTCTTTACTGAACCCTTCGACTAACGACGCTGGAATCGTCGCGGCTTCGTAGCAAATCGGGATTTGATTGCCATAGCGGATCCGTTCCATCCGCAAGACCCGTTCCCCAGGTTGTAAATGCAGGGTTTCGGCCTCATTTTGTGATGGAAAGGTCAAATGATACGAAATCGTCTTGCTCGATGGTTCCTTGCCCAGGGCTTGCATCAATTCCGTAAAACTGGTAACCCCCGCCATTTTCTCTTGGACTTTGCGATTGGCAACGTACGTCCCGGCGCCCACGCGGCGCTCTAAGATCCCATCGTCGACTAAGGTTTGAATCGCTTGGCGCAAGGTCATCCGACTCACCCCAAATTCCGCGGCTAATTCCCGTTCCGCCGGAATTTTTTCACCGATTTGCCATTTCCCGGCTTCAATATTTTCGCGTAATTCATTATGAATTTGAATGTAGACTGGTGATCCCATGCGTCATTGCTCCTCTCCTTATAAATGTCGGTTGGATGTTTATCCTCTATTTTAACACTTGCCAAATTGGGCTACCAATTTTTTTAGTGCCCATTGGCATTTTTGGCCTCGTTGGGAACGGAATGGTCCAAATTAAAAACAGGATCAAGCGAATTTTTCTTCCCTTGATCCTGTTTAGCCCCGTTAGTCCTGACCTAACTTTTGGCGTTTAGCTAATTCAATCGTCCGGTCAATGATCGTCGATTGCGAATCCACAACCGGAAATTCCGTTTCGGGATCCATTTCTTCAGCATACGATAACTCCGTACAGCCCAAAATCACCACGTCGGCGCCTTGCTCTTCAATCATCGCTTGCACCAACCGGTGATACTTCGCCCCGTCCGAGTGGCCCGCTTGCTTGATGTCATCGTAGATCAACGATTCAGTCGCCGCTAGCAATTCCGGCGTCGGTTTGACAATCTCATAGCCGGCCTTGGTCAAATACCCATCATACAAGCCCGATTGAATCGTTCCCGGTGTGGCCAAGAGGCCGACCCGCTTCGCTTGCGGCGTAACGTGCTTGATTTCTTTGACCGTCTCTTCAATCATGTTCAAAATTGGAATTGACGTGGCAGCTTGCAATTCATCATAAAAGTAGTGGGCCGTATTGCAAATCAACACAAAAAAGTCTGGCTTCAACAGACTTTGCTGCCGAATATCTTCCAATAAGGCTGGCCGCGGATCTTCTTTTCTGTGATCCAAAATCCAACTGGTCCGATCCGGCACCGTCGCGTGGTTGACCACGATGTAATCGTAGTAATCTTGATCCGCATGCGTCGGGGTCCGTTGATCCAATAAGCGCACGTAGGATTCCGTGGCCAAGGTTCCCATCCCGCCTAACACTGTAAAGAAATGCTTCATTTTCATTACCTCATTCCCCTGCAAGAGCCACTCGGCCCCGCAATTTACTTGTTAATTTTAACACATTTTACTTGTGGCTGGAAAAAGCCACCGGATCAAAGGCCGCAACCTGGCGCAGCCAAGCCGCTGTCCCCGCATCCGCCGCCGGTGCGGCTACAAAGGGAAAGGGCCCCAATAACGCTTGCACAGCGGACCAATTTAAGTGCTCCGCCCGCCAAAACTGCTGTTGCAATTGCCGGGCCAAGGCTTCGGTTTGTTCCGTTTGCTGGGCCTGCAACAGGGTCAACGCTGCCGCTTGCCGGCTGAGCTGCGCCGCGATTAATTGATCAACTTCCGCTGCACTAGGGAGCTTTGCCAACCCGACCCGCTGCTTGAGGGGCACCGCCGGGACTTCACGGCGCAAAAAAGCTGCTAAAACGGGCCACGCCAAACTGACTTGCGCCCAAAACTGCCAGGGTACCCGCCCCTGGGCCGTCTGCAGCAAGGCCGTCAGTGCCGCTTGGCCATCGCCCGTCGCTAATAGTGGCTGCGCCAACTCTTGCAAACACCGTTGGACACTTTCTTGTAATTCTTGGGGGAGGTGCCGTTTCGCAGTCAGGGCAAACCGGGCCACTAAAAAATCTGGCCCCTGCCCATCCGCAATCGTTCGCTGTTGGCGGTGGACCCGCCCTTTTAACGTCCGGTGATGACTTGCCCGGGCTACGCGGGCAAACTGACCTTGTTTTGGCATGGTGAAGCTTCCTTTCTTGAACGTAAATAAACAAAAAAGCCGCCACCACCGTGACGACTTTGTCAGTTGGGCTAGCTGGATTCGAACCAGCGCATGACGGTACCAAAAACCGTTGCCTTACCGCTTGGCCATAGCCCAATAATTAAAATGGAGGAGAGTGGATTCGAACCACCGAACCCGAAGGAACGGTTTTACAGACCGTCGCGTTTAACCAGACTTCGCTACTCCTCCGTAAGGTTAATCGTTTCATCTGAACAATCAACGTATATTATAATACACAATCCCCCACCCGATTGCAAGGCTTAATTTAATTTTTTTGGCCGCGAAAAAATTAAAAAGCCGCCACCACCGTGACGACTTTGTCAGTTGGGCTAGCTGGATTCGAACCAGCGCATGACGGTACCAAAAACCGTTGCCTTACCGCTTGGCCATAGCCCAATAATTAAAATGGAGGAGAGTGGATTCGAACCACCGAACCCGAAGGAACGGTTTTACAGACCGTCGCGTTTAACCAGACTTCGCTACTCCTCCGTAAGGTCAATCGTTAAACCTGAACAATCAACGAATATTATATTACACAATCCCCGACTGAATTGCAAGGCTTAATCGCAAAAAAATCACCTTAAATTCCACACCAGGGTTCGGTAAGCCCATTGTTCCATAAAAGTCGTTCGTTGCCATTCACCAGGGCGCCGCCGGACCCCGACCGCTGGATTGTAATAGGTCGCCGCCCCCAGGGTTTGGGGCGCAAATTCCCCATGCAAATGCCCACTGACCACGCGCTTAACCTGGGGCGTTTGCAAAAGCAGTGCCCCCAAGTGCTGACTCCCCAGCATGGCGTTAAACATCTGGCCAAACCGTTGCTGCCGGGGCGTGGTGAGGTGGGCTGGCAGGGGCGGTACTAAGGCCTCCGCCGGAACAAAATGGGTTACGAAAATGACGCGCTTTCCCGCCGCCTGAGCAGCTTTCAACTGAGCCTTTACTTGGACCATTACCCGTGCCATCCGAACCGGATCGCTCTCTGCTTGGGTAATGCTGCCATCAATCCAGTAGACCTTTTTCCACTGGGCCACGGCCGCAGGTGACACTGCCAAGTTTGAAAAGGAATAATCGTACCAACCATTATTGCCAATGATGCGCCAGTCGGTCCCGGGGACATCCCAAAACGCTTGATGGAAATATTCCGGAGCCAAGCGTTGCTCCAGCTGGGCGGCGGTCACCCCCGTTAATTGATCATGATTGCCCGCCAAATAACGAATCATGATTTGCGAGCCAACGCGGGCCTGCAACGCCGTAAAATACGCCCGGGTCTTTTGGAAGTTATTAAATAAGTCCCCCAGAAAAAAGTACGCCCCCACTTGCTGTTCAAGCAGCCATTTAGCTTGCGCCGCCAATGCTTGCGCCGGATCAACTTGATTGACATCCAAATGATTATCACTGCTGATTGCAATCTTCATTCGTCCTTCCCCCTTAGCTTTTAATTGTAAGCCCCTCGCCTAGCGCTGCCCATCATTTTGCCTTCCCAATAAAAAAGGCGGCTGCCAATTGGCAACCACCTGGAACTTAATTTTGCTGTGGGTTAGTCGATCCCTTCCATCAGGGCGTGAATCTTCTTAACCAAGAAGAACATCACAATCCCGAAGACCACGCTGACCCCACCGATGATCAAGAAGTATTGAATTTCGGTGTCCGCCGAGTAGTACTTCACGATTTGGGCGTTAACGGCTTGCCCGGCCGAGTTGGCTAAGAACCACATACTCATCATTTGGGATTGGAACGCCTTTGGCGCTAACTTCGTCGTTACGGACAGCCCGATTGGCGAAATCAACATTTCGGCAATTTCAACGATGAACCAAGAACCGACCAGCCAGAAAGGACTGACCCGGCCACTGGTTGTGCCGTGGATAATCCCTGGCAAGGCCATCCACATGTACGACAGTCCGGCAATCACCATCCCCGCGGCAAACTTCGCCGGGGCACTTGGTTGCTTCTTCCAAGCACTCCACAGCCAAACGAAGAATGGCGTCAAGAGCATGATGAACAGGGGGTTCAACGTTTGGAAGTTGGCTGCGGCAAAGTGCCAGCTGCCGATGTGTAAGATCGTCCGTTGTTCAGCGAACAGGGCCAACACTACGGAACCCGATTCTTCAATGCCCCAGAAAATGGCCGCTGCAATAAACAGGGAAATGTAGGCCTTGACCCGGGAGCGTTCGACCTTGGTAACCTTGGCCGAATTCAGCATCATAATGAAGTAAACAATCGGTAAGGCAATCGCAATCACCGTAATCAGATTAATGACGTTGGTGATGTTTAATTGGCCCATTGCCGCCAAAAGCCCTAAGATGACGGCCACGACGATCACCGCTACCACCGTCCAGGTAATGATCGGCTTTAAGCCATCCCGGTCAATTGGGTCGTTGGGGTAGAGACTGTCCTTGGACAAGTACTTCTTCCCGTCCAACCAGTATTGCAAAAGCCCGAAGAACATCCCGATCGCAGCCAAGGAGAACCCGGCGTGGAAATTGGTTTCACTGCCAAACAAGTGGAAACCAAAGCCGCCTGCGGCCCACGGCACTGCCCACGGTGCCACCGCGGCCCCTAAGTTAATCCCGAAGACAAACATACTAAAACCGGCATCACGACGCTTATCGCCTTCTTCATATAAGCTCCCTACCATGTCTGAGACGTTGGGCTTTAACAGCCCCGTCCCGGCCACGATTAAAGCAATCGAAGCATAAAGAGCAGGCAAACCAAACGGCAAGGACAAGGCAATGTGCCCAAACATGATGAGCACCCCACCGATGAAGACCGTCTTGCGCGCCCCCCAAACCCGGTCAGACAGCCACCCGCCGACAATCCCGGACAGGTAAACCAATGAACCGTAAATTGACATCACTGAGGCGGCCGTAGTTTCGTCCATCCCCAGCCCGCCTTTTTCGACGGCATAGAACATGTAAAACAGCAGGATGGCCCGCATCCCGTAGTAACTGAACCGTTCCCACATTTCCGTGAAGAACAGGGTGGACAGACCCCGCGGTTGCCCGAAAAAGGCCGTGTCCATCGATTTTTGTTGATCCATATTTTTCCTCCCAGTTAGGATTTATTCAAAGCTTCGAAGCCAGTGAATGAGAATAATTTACTGAGAACAATCATCGCTTTCTAATAAAAGTGTAATTTATTATACCCTTTGTTAGGCAGGAGGTCAAATCTGCAAACCGGTTTACGCCTTGATTTAATAAGAATCATTTTGCAATCTTTGTCCTAGGAAACATTAATCCCTCTCATCTCGTAAACGCCGCTTTCTCATCTAATTCTGGTCAACGTTTTTTCAGCCGATGCATTAAAATTAAAAAGTCTCCCGGAAAGCTGATTTAAAATTAAAAAGCAGGAAGCGGTTTCCTGCTTTGAAAAATTATTTTGCTAATTGCTGGCGAAGCTTAAAGCGTTGGACTTTGCCACTGGCATTTTTGGGCAAAGCCGCAACAAAATGATATTCCTTGGGCACCTTATAGTGGGCCAAGTGCGCATAACCATAATCAATTAACTTTTGCGCAGGCTGGGCCTGCCCAACGATAAAGGCGACCGGTCGCTGGCCCCAGGTCGCATCCGCCTGGCCCACTACGGCGACGGCTTCGATCCCTGGCATTGCAGCGTAAACCTGCTCCACTTCTTGGGGAAAAATATTCTCCCCGCCAGAAATGATCATCTCATCCTTACGCCCGTCCACGTATAAAAAGCCGGCCGCATTAAAATGACCGATGTCGCCAGTCAGGTACCAGCCATCCACCATCTTAGCAGCAAATTTAGCGGGTTGCTTTAGGTAGCCCGGGGTCAGGGCCGGAGTTTTGATGGCAATTTCGTGCGTCGTTGGCATCAATTTTATTTGAGTAGTAAACAACGGTTTGCCGACGGCCCCCAACTGTTGGCTGGCATCGCGCGCACTGAGGGCAATAATTTGTGAGCACGTTTCCGTCATCCCGTAGCATTGTACCACCGGTAAGTGGGCCGCTTGACAAGCCGCCAGTGTGGCCTGATCAATCGTCCCGCCGCCTAACAACACCAACCGAAAGGCCGGCTGATAAGCGCGGTGAGTCCCTTGCCGCTGTTGTAACAATTGCTTAAGCATGTATGGCACCGCCGAAAGAATGGTGATCGGCTCGGTAGCCAAGACCTCTTCTACGGCCACCGGATCAAAGCGGGCCATGAGCCGGACTGCCATGCCGTAAACTAACCCCCGCATTACAATCGAAAAGCCACTGATGTGAAAGAGCGGGGTCACACACAGCCACTGTTCATTGGTTACTAGCCCCAAGTTTAAACTGGAGGCAACCGCCGAAGCAAAGTGATTGCCAAAGGTCTGCAAGACCCCCTTGGGTTGGCCCGTGGTCCCCGAAGTATACATAATACTGGCGATATCCTCACTGGCAAAGGTTGCTTGCAACTCCACCGCTTGGCCGGGACGCGCCAAAACCGTAGTGTAGGTCTGGTAGCATTGGTCGAACTCCGTGCGCATTAATGCGTCATCAACCAAGACCAAATCCAACTCACTATCCGCCACCTGAAAGGCTAATTCAGGACTGGCTAAGCGCCAATTCAGCCAAACGATGGTCTTACCCATGCTCAGCAAAGCCAAGGCCAACCGGTAGGTCAATAAATTGTTTTTTCCCAGCAGGCCCACCCGCGTTTGGGTCGTCAAACCCGCTAAATGCGCTGCGTCAGCTTTAACCACCGTCAGCAACTGGGCAAACGTATAGCTGGTCTGGCCATCGCTGACGGCCAAGCGATCAGGATTCAGCTGGGCCTGTTTAATTAACCAATTTTGGGTTTCCATTGCCCGCGCCCCCTAAGGGAACGTTGGAAACTGATCGAAGTTCGGTTGCCGCTTTTCATTAAAGGCATCGCGGCCTTCTTTACCTTCGTCAGTCGTGTAAAACAGCATTGTCGCATCCCCACCTAATTGTTGGAGCCCCGCTAAACCATCCGTATCAGCATTCATCGCCGCCTTAATTAACCGCAAGGCCGTTGGTGATTTTTGCAAAATTTCGTTAGCCCATTCTAAGGTGGCGGCCTCAACTTGATCTAATGGCACCACCCGGTTGATCCAATTCATTTGCAACGCTTCTTGAGCCGTGTAGAAGTGGTTTAAGAACCATACTTCCTTGGCCCGCTTGTGGCCGATTACCCGCGCTAAGTAGCCAGAACCATAACCCGCGTCAAACGAACCCACCTTCGGCCCCGTTTGCCCGAATTTCGCGTTATCCGCGGCCACCGTCAGGTCACAAACCAACTGCAAGATGTTGCCACCCCCAACGGACCAGCCTTTCACCATCGCAATGACTGGTTTTGGTATAATACGAATGAGATGTTGCAAGTCTAAGACATTTAGCCGGGCAATGTGGTCGGGGCCGACGTAGCCACCGTTGCCGCGCACCGATTGGTCACCACCAGACGAAAAGGCTTGGTCGCCAGCCCCCGTCAAGATGATAACCCCAATGGAGCTGTCATCACGACAAATCGTAAAAGCCTCAATCATTTCTGCCACCGTAACCGGCGTGAAAGCATTGTGCTTTTCGGGGCGATTCATGGTAATCTTGGCGATCTTGCCCGTCCGCTCAAAAATGATTTCTGAAAAATCTTTGATCTTTTCCCATTTAACTTCAGTCATTCACAAACGACTCCTTTCAAAATGAGGTGAAATTTTGAATTTGCTTGAAAACCTAGGGATCGAAATCCAATCGGTCTCACCGTCATCTACCATCGTATCACTTCCGGTCAGTGCAAAGCTACTCCAACCCTTTGGAATTGTCCATGGTGGCATTAATGCGGTCCTGGCAGAAACCGCGGCTTCCTTAGGCGCCAATGCTGCCCTGCCGGCTAATCAAGTTGCCGTGGGGGTTGATATCAATACTCACCACTTAGCCCCTAGTACCGCGGGCTGCTTAATCGCTACGGCTGCTCCCCTTCATATCGGCCAGCGGATGCAAACTTGGCAAGTTCGCATCACTAATCAAAACCGTTTGGTCAGCACCAGTACCGTGACGCTGATTGCCCAAAATAACCCCCACCCTGAACCAACCGGAGAGAATTAGCAAATGACGCCCAAGAAATTTTTATTAATTAGCTACCAGATTGGGATTGCCGCCTTGGCAGTGATTTCAATCCTCTTGTTAGTATTGGACTATGCCCACGATCTTGATATCCTGGCCAGTCCCTATCGTCAAATCGATAATGTGATCTGGCTCATTTTAACCCTTGACTACGTAGTCCGGTTGGGACGGGCTAAAAATAAAAAGTATTTTTTGATTCATAATGTTTGGGATTTGTTGGCAATTTTACCCGTCAACCAGCTCTTTTACCTGTTCCGGGCTGCCCGGGTAATTCGCATCCTTCAGCTTTTACGCGTGTTACGCCTGGTCCGGTTGATTGGGTTAACGGGACGGTTGCGTTCCTTGATTAAAACCCGGGGCTTACTATACTACTCCTACCTTAGCTTTGCGGTCCTATTAATCGCAGCCGTAATGTACCATATTGCCGAAAAAGTCAGTTTTACGACAGCCCTATGGTGGTCAATCACCACCGTTTCTACGGTTGGCTACGGTGACATCGCACCAACCACGGGGATCGGAAAATTAGCAGCGGTGATCCTAATGGTCATCGGGATTGGCTTTATTGGGATGATGACCAGTTCTTTAACTGACCTCTTATCAAGTGACGATGATGACCAATTACGCCGCGAACTCCATTCTCTGCAAACCCATCAACAAGCTATTGAACAACGCTTGGCACACATTGAACAACTCTTAATGCAGCAAAATGGCGAACCAGATCAAACGCCGCCCAAACATCAAAATAAGTAAGTAAGCTCACATCGACGCAAATAGCGCTCAGAAGTTGTCCTTCCTTCAAGGATACTTCTGGGCGCTATTCTGTTAAACATGGTTCGTTATGCCGTGCTTACGCCGCTTCCCTTAATTGTCCCCTTTTAACTTTGCACCACTCAAAAAGAAAAAGACGCCCCATTATCGATGGAACGTCCACACCAACCGGCAAACTTTTGCACCAATTTTGCACCACTTTAGTCTGTAAATGGTGTTTTATGGTGTTTGAGCAAAATAAAAAACGTTGATTTACCGGCACTTTGATACCTATCAACGTTCTTAGTAAAGACATAAAAGTTAAAAATATGCCTCCGGTGGGCATACTTTTTCGCCTTTGTAACGTTGATATACCGGCATTCCGGTTCAAATTGTCCGCACTTTGTCCGCACCTTGGCC
>DHCFD07801__coassemble_1138_pt1 | contig 33196 bp, 31 predicted proteins | sample DHCFD07801__metabat2_low_PE_021 | metagenome-assembled genome bin DHCFD07801 | reverse complement strand
TCACGAAAAATTTTTAGCCTAAATCTCTTCTGGGGCTTGACTAATGGTAGAAAAAAGCGCTAGTAACCAACGTTTTCAGTAACGTGGTTGCTAGCGCTTTTGAAAGCTTAAGTCTTTTTCCAGCCGCTTCGTTAAGTTAAATTTCCTGTTTCAAATAGGTATACAGCATCTCATCTTGCATTGTCGTCGTCGCAATCCCCAAAACCTGGGCAATCTTAAAGGCAAAGGCCAACGCCGTCGCCGGGCCCCGGCTGGTAACCAAGTGACCAGCTTCATCAACCACGGTAATCGCCGGTGAAAAGACGGCGGTTGGGTTGGTTTGCTTAATCGCTGTTTCGACGCCCGGGTAACACGTATAACGCCGGCCGTCTAAGAGACCATACCGCGCAAACGCCAACGGCGCCGCACACATCGCCGCATTCCACTGACCGGCTGCTTGGCGGGCTTGCATCAAGGTCATTAATTCATCACTGGCCCGCAAGTTTTCCGCGCCCGTCGAACCCCCGGGGAAGACCACGCAATCATAATCCGCTAACGCCGCACTTAACGTCGTATCTGCGGTCAGTTCAATTCCGTGGGCCCCCTGGATTTTCAATCCGGCTAACCCCACCATCGTTACCGCCACCCCGAGGCGCCGAAGGACATCCACCGGCGTTAGGGCTTCGATTTCTTCACAACCATCGGCTAATACCACTGCGACACTAGTCATTGTTAACTTCCCCCTTAATGGTCTTTGCCATTGCCAACAACGCGGCTTGCCCCTCCGGTGTTGCATACAGCGGATAGGCATGGTACAAGCCCCGCCCGATGACTAATTGGGCGGGCACGTCTTCACTTTCCAAGCGGTTGGCAAATTCAATCGTATCTAAACACATCAATTCCTTGGTCCCCACAAACAGTTGGACGTCGCGCATCCCATTTAACGGGCCCCGTAACGGTGCAACCCGGTAATCCACCGCCGACCGGCCCCCCGCAAACTTTACGCCCAACGCTTGCAAGCCCGCTTGGTCCAACAACACATCGCGCCGTGCGTAAGCGGGCAAGGCTGGGTTGGTCAAGTGCAAATCCAACCACGGTGATAACAACACCAAGTGCCCGGGAACCGGTAACCCTTGGGTCACCAACTCCTCGGTGAGACTGGCCGCCAACCCGCCACCAGCCGAATCCCCCAAAAGGGTAATTTGACTGACCGGGGTCTGATCATACAAAGCTGCATAGAGGCGGTGCAGATACGCCAAGGCTTGATCAACCGTGGCCCCCGGTAAGTGCGGATAGTCCGGTACCCAGACTTGGGCTCCGCTGGTTTGCGCCAAGCGGTCGTAGAATTGCCAGTGCACCTTCGTTGGGGCCAATACATAAGCCCCCCCGTAGAGCGCCAGGACCACTGGTTGGGGGCCCGGTTGAGCGTTAAGCACCATCACTGGCCGACCAGCAAAGCGCTTCTTGGTCACCGAACTGGTCAAATGGACGGAACGCGGCACCCCAAAGGGGGTCCGGCCCGCTGTCTGGAGCAATTTCGCCCGCCCCGTAGAAGTGCTTAGTTGCCGCTTTAAGCCCGACAACTGCAAACTCAAGCTGACCAACATTGCTTGCCGAGAAAGGTGCTCCCCGCATTGAGTCAATTCCACCACACTGTCTTTTAAATTGCCAGCCATCGCCTTGAGGGTTTGCTGGTCAATTCCGTATCCTTTGTTCATTGTTTTTTACCATTCCTTTGCCCTAATCCTATCACGACTCCGGCAAACTTGCACCTTGCTTTCCTAAACGCTGGCGACGGACTAAGACCAGTAAAATTACTACGGCACTGCAAATCAAAGTAAAGGCCGCCACAACAATGTGGTGATACCCAGTATATAAAATCTGCCGCAGCAAGGGCAGCTCGGTCGCCGGCAGCTGGGCAGCTGTTTTGGCATTGCTTAGCTGATTTAGCATCTTTAAGTTGATTCTAGGATGCCCTGCCACCCCCCGAACCAAGGCTAAATTCAAAATTACGCCGTACACCGCCGACATGAGGGTTTGACTTAAAATCCGAACTAGGTAGGCCAGCGAAGTCGCAATCGGGACATCGGGCAAGGCTACGTCCGTTTGGACACTGACTTGCAAGACATTAAAGACCATCCCAACCCCAAAGCCTTCAAAAGCACCAAGGATCAACAACAACCAAAACGGGGTCTGCTGGCCGCCCAGCAGTAAGCCCGCAAAGGCCAGCAGAATGGTCAACGCCCCAATCAAAACCAAGCCATACTTACTAATTTTGTGTTGAACGTAAGGAACCAATTCGGAACCGATAAAATTCGTTGCCGCGCCGGGAATCTGGGTTAAGCCCCCCACTAAGGCCGACAAACCCAAAATTCCCTGCGCCCACATCGGAATATAAGTAATAAAGGCAATAAACGAACCCCAAATCATCACAAACAGCAATAAATCGACCATTAACTCCCGGTTAGTAAACAAACGACTGGGAATAATTGGATCGACGGCCCGCTGGTCAAGCCGGTACATTAAAAGGAGGCAGATTACCCCCACGCCTAACATCACGCCGACTACCCCAAAGGTCAGTTGGCCAATCAATTGAATACCAAATAAAATCCAGGCCAACCCACTGATTAAAAGCAGGCCACCCCCAAAGTCAAAGGGCCGCCCCGCTGCTTGCGGCTTGGGGCTGCGGTAGATTAAACCGATAATGGCAATTGCAATCGCCGCAACCGGCAAGTTCACGTAAAAGACCCAGTGCCACGTTAGATTATCAACAATCCAGCCTCCCAGCAAGGGCCCGACAATGGAAGCCGTCCCAAAGCAGGCACTGGCCAGCCCGACAACTTGTGAGCGTTGCTTTAAATTCGGGTAAAGATGGGCAAAGACAATAAAGGGAATCGTGTTCATCCCGCCGGCCCCAATTCCCATCACGGTCCGGGCCGCAATAAACCAAATGATCGAGGGGGCTTGAGCTTGTAAAATGGCCCCGAGCGCAAACAACGTCGTGGCCGCCACGTAGGCCCAACGGTTCCCCTTGTGCTCCCCCAACTTGCTCCAAAATGGCGTAGCCACTGACATCCCAAATAAAAAGGTTGCAATAATCCAGCCGGTATACTGAAGGCCATGCAGGTCACTGGTAATGGCTGGCAAGGCCGTGTTAACAATCGTCCCGTCCATCCCGGCCATAATATTGGATAACAACAAGGCAAAGGTAATCAGACGGCGGTGGGTAATTTTCATAATTTCCTCCCAAACTGCTTTAATGATCTGTGCGCTGCGCTTGCAACCAGGCCCCCAATTGCGCCCAATCGTTGCGGACAGTCGCTTCGAGGCGCCGAGCGTACAAGTAGGCAGCGGGGTGATACATCGGCACCACCCAGACTGGTTTATTTCCCGGGGAATATTGGTCGTCTTGCCAGGTTAAGACCGGGGTTTTTAACACTTGGCCGTGCAAGGCCCCAATCGTTGCCTGCGGTCCGACCAAGCGCTGCAGGGCCGTGTTGCCTAAGGGAATCACGATTTCTGGGGCGACCATCGCAATTTCCCAGTCAAACAGGGGCGCAAAGGCCGCCACTTCGCGCTTGGTGGGGGTGCGATTCGGTCGTTTAACCACGGCTTGGCCGGCCCGATCGTGCCCGTGGCGCAGGTGATAAGGGCGGCTGCGAACCACACTGGTGATGTAAACCGCCGACCGTTGTAACCCCGCTAAGGCCAGTAACTTGGTTAATTCTTGCCCCGAAGCGCCCACGAACGGGTGCCCCGTTTCGATCTCTTGGCGCCCCGGGGCTTCGCCAACCACCATCACCCGGGTCGGGAACGGCCCCTCCCCTGGCACGAAGCCTTCTAAGGGCCGCCCTTGGACCGCTCGTTGCACTTGGGCCACCAACGCCGGCGGGTAGGTCAGCCGCCGGGTCAACTTTTGTACCGCCATTTCGGGTCCGCAATGATCCGGGCAGCAATCAGGCCCAACGGCAAGAAGACGACAATCAACGCCGCCTTAGCTGCCCACGTACCGGCCACACTCAGCGAGTTCAACCCTAAGTTATAAACCGCTGAATACATGTACAGCCCCGGGACCATAATCACAATTGAGGGCACGGTAATCGCAATCCGCGGATAGCCAACCCGCCGGCGCGCTAAGGAAGCTAACAACCCGGCCAACAGCGCCCCCGCAAAGGCCGCGGGGCCAGCCGGCACGTGGGCCAAATCAACCATTTCCAGGCGCAGCGTGTTGGCACAGGCCCCGATCACGCCGGCCGTTGCCGCCATTTTTAAACTGCTGTTAAACATAATCGAAAAGCCGAAGACCCCGCAAAAGCTAAAGACCAGGCGCAAAACCAGATACAGGGCCGGGGAAAGGGCCAGGGGAATGAAATTTTCAGGCTGCAGATCCATCGCCATGGCTACCACCCAGCCGACCAAAGTCGCGACCGTGATGACCATCAAAGCAAAGGCCCCCCGCTCCAACCCGGAGCGCATATCCAGCTTGGAAAGGTCCAAACCACTAGTGATGAACGGAAAGCCCGGAATCACAAACAGCATCGCCCCGATATAGCCTGCTTCATGGTGTGAATTAACGTGTAAAAAGTACTGCACCACGTTAAACGAAGCATCATAAGCCACACAAGCGACCGCTACGGCCACCGTTAAACCCGCAAAAAGGGTTAGTTTGCGATCACCCATCTTGCGCCGGACGTAATTGCCAATGCCGGCCCCAAAAAAGCAACACAGCATTTCTACTGGGCCTCCGCCCAGCAAAAAAACGAAGGCTGAACAAGCCAAGGCCGCAGCCAAGCCCACCATCCACGGCGCGTACAAACCGCCGATGCTTTCGATCCGATTTAAGGCGTGGTGAATTTCCCCGGTTGTCCAATTTTGCCCTTGCTGCTCAAATTCGCGAATATAATTTTCCAACGCATTCAGCCGAGCGGTATTAACCCCCGTACTAGGGAGGGCCAGGGCCTGGGTATAACTGCGGTGGTTATCCATGCACGTATATTCAATTGACACCAAACCAATATCCGCCGAACAAGTCATGCCCAAGGCCTCGGCGGCGACATTCATTGAATTGCGAACCCGCCAAGCTCCCGTACCGCAGGCTAACATCATCAACCCGATTCGCCCGACGATCGTGGCGCGTTCCACCAGGTTCGCCTCTTTAGCCGGCGTGACATTATCATCCGTGACAAAATCATGCCAGGGAATGGCCATGTGGTGTTGATAGCCACTCTCCGTTGGTGTTTGTTTCTCCATTCTCAAATCCCCTTTATTGCCAAAAACTCCCTTTTATTATACGAGGAATTTTGGCTGATAACAGAAAACATTTCCGTGGAATCGCTTTATCTTGCCGACGAAAAAAACGTGCTGAAGCCCCCATTTGCTTCAGCACGTTTAATTAATACTTGGCTTGCCACCGTAAAGCCGCTACGGCTTGCTTTGCATCAGTAATCGTCGGGGCCGCCAACCCTTGGTCAAGTGCCGTTTGGGCCACCACTTCGGCTACTTTGGCCGTAAAGGCCGGCAATTGGGCGACTGGTGGCAGGACCGCCGCACCGGCTTGGTTTACGTCGACAATATCAGCTAAGGCGTGGGCTGCCGCCGCTAACATTGCTTCATTGATCCGCTTGGCTTTGACCGCGATCGCCCCAAAGCCAACCCCCGGGTAAACCAAGGCGTTATTGGCTTGGCCAATCCGGTAGGTTTGACCATTGAGCGTCACATCCGGGACCGGAATCCCGGCCGCGACCAGGGCCCGGCCGGCCGTCCACTTCAGCAAGTCGGCTGGCATGGCTTCAATCAGCTTCGTGGGATTAGAAATCGGGAAGATGATCGGGCGAGCGACGTGGGCCGCCATTTCCTTGACTACCGCTTCGCTAAAGGCGCCCGGTTGCTTGGAAGTCCCAATCATCACGGTTGGCTGAACGGCTTTGACCACCGCCAACAGGTCGGTCAGTTCAACCGCATTTGCAAACTCAGCGCGTTGCCGGGTAAATTCCCGTTGCTCCGGGGTCAGGTTGGGCGTGTCATCAAAGAGCAACCCCTGAACGTCTACTAAGTAGAAGTGCCGCTTGGCTTCTGCTGGCGCCATTCCCTGGCGGACCATTTCACTAAAAAGCATCTTGGCAATCCCCATGCCGGCCGTCCCGGCGCCAAAGGTCAAGAACTTTTGGTCGGCCAGTCGTTGCCCTGATAGCTTCAGCGCCCCGAGAACGCCAGCTAGTGCAATCATCCCGGTTCCTTGGATATCGTCATTAAAGATTGGCAAGTGCTCCTGGTAGCGCTGCAAAATCTTGGCGGCATTGGCCCGGCCAAAATCTTCAAAGTGCAACAAAGCCGACGGGAACAATTCGTGCGCCGCGGTCACGAAACCATCGATTAACTGGTCGTAAGCCGCCCCCTTAACGCGCCGGTGCTTGAGCCCTAGGTAGGCGGGATTGTTAAGTAAGCTTTCGTTGTTCGTACCGACATCCAAGCCGACCGCTAAAACGGACGCCGGATCAATCCCAGCCGCCGCCGTGTAGACCATCAGCTTGCCGACCGCAATGTCAACCCCGTTGATTCCCCAGTCACCAATCCCGAGGATTCCTTCCCCATCGGTCACGACAATCAGCTTGATGTCACGACCGGCCGCTGCATTTTGCAACCGTTGGCGAATCGTTGCGGGATCGTCAATCGACAAAAAGGCTGCTTGTTGGGGCTGCAAGAAGCGTTGGCTGTAATTTTCAATCGAATCAGCAATCACTGGATCGTAAACGATGGGCATCATTTCTTCCAAGTGTTGGCCCATCAGATAAAAGAACAGGGTCCGATTGGTGTTGAAAATCGCCATCAAGAAGTCGCGTTGTTCAATGCCGGCCTGTTTAGTTTGAAATTGGGCATAGACTTCTGTCGCTTGTTCCTCAATCGTCCGAACCTTCGGCGGCAACGCCCCCAATAACCCCAACCTTTGCCGTTCAGCCAGACTGAAAGCTGTCCCTTTGTTTAAGTACGGATTAGCTAAAATTGTACTTGCCTTTGTCATAATCATCCCTCATTTCGCAATTCTTTCAATGCCAACGTAATGCAAGCCAGGATCAGAAACTAAACGAGGCTAGTGTAAAACCGGGTTTGCTTTATAGTCAAATCAACGATATAGTATGATTTAATTTTATATGAGCCGGCTAATTTATGAGCAAGAAGGGATTTTAAATGAACATTAAAGATATTAAATATTATTGTGCCCTGGTTAAAACCAAAAATTTTTCGAAGGTCGCCGAACAATTCAGCGTCAGCCAGCCCACCATTACGCTGGCCATCAAACGCCTGGAAAAAGCATTTGACACAACGTTTTTCATTCGGGACCAATCCCACCGTGAATTACGTATTACGGAAGCCGGCCAGCAATTTTTCCTGCACGCTCAGGTGATCCTCAATGAATTAACGGTCGCCCGGCAAGAAATCGCCCATGCCAATGACCGCCAAATCCGCTTTGGTCTCCCCCCGATTATCGGTAATTTCTACTTTCCCCCGCTGACGCCGCAACTGATGCAAGCCGGCTTAATGGCCCAATTAGAGCCATACGAATACGGGTCGGCCCACCTCTTAAAAATGGTCCAAAAAGGGGAGCTTGATTTAGCCCTGCTCGGCTCTTTGACCCCGATCAGTTCCCCGCAGTTGCGCACCCAAGTCCTAGCCCGCTACCCGATTAAAATTATTGTCGCTAAAAACCACCCCCTTGCTGCACGGCAAGCCAACGGGGTCGCCTTTCGCGAGTTGCAAAGCCAAGCGTTTATTACCCTGGCCCGCGAAAATGAATTTGTTCACCAGCAAGCCTTTCGCCACCTCGCCCAAACCAATCACTTTCGCCCCAAGGTCCTCTACCAAACCAACGACGTCCACATTCTTAAATCAATGGTCGCCAGCAACCTAGGCATTGCCTACCTGACCGACCTGGCCTTGTCACCATCGGACAACGTCGTCCCCATTCCTCTCACCGACGCCGCTCAACCCGTCTTCTTGGTTTCGGCCGTCATGCGGACGACGACCCCGTTAACCGCAGCCATCCAAGCCCTTTGGCATGGTTTAGCTGCTGGTAAATAAAAACTGCGGCAAGCGCGCCAGGCGTTTGTCGCAGTTTTTTGGTTACTCTGTAATCTCGATTGCTTTAATCAACACATCTTCTTCTGGTCGATCTTCAAAGTTACGCTTAACTTGGCTAATCTTGATCGCCACATCCAACCCGCTAACAACTTGACCAAACACCGTGTGATGGAAGTCCAGCCATGGGGTCCCCCCATTTTGGTAGGCTTCGATCACTTCAGCTGGATAGCCCGCGGCTTCCATCTGCCCAATCAGGTTCGTGGACAGATTCCGGTTAGTCACGATAAAGAATTGACTACCGTTGGTGTTCGGCCCCGCATTTGCCATTGAAACGGCCCCCTTCAAATTGAACAGTTCAGGGGAAAATTCATCTGCAAAGGGGTGCCCATAAATACTTTCGCCACCGGCCCCGGTCGCCGTTGGGTCCCCGGTTTGGACCATAAAGTCTGGAATCACCCGGTGGAAAGTAACGTCGTTGTAGTAGCCTTGCTTAGCTAATTCAACAAAGTTCTTTACCGTTTTAGGTGCTTGGTCCGGGAACAATTGTAAGCTAATGTCCCCCAAGGACGTCTTAATCGTTGCTTTGGGCCCTTTTACTTGGTCCAACGCTAATTGTGGAAATGCCATCCCGCATTCCTCCTCTTCTAAAGTCTGCCAATTATTTTACCACGGTCACCCGCCGACTAACAGCAAAGGGCTGCCGATTGCCGGCAGCCCTTTTACTGGCGTTATTTTTGTCTGTCGTTAGTTGTCTTTACTTAGGAGGTCGCTTTTAAAGAAAGCTGGCCGCCCGCGCCGGTCGTTCTTGATAAGCTGGCAGGACACTGGCCGCCCCCAATTGACGTACCCCGGCCAATTGCTTAAAGGTCGCTGCCACGTGGCTTGGCGTAAAGCCAAAGGCCGTCGCCAATTCGTGGCCGTCCCCGCTTAACCCAAAGCGGTCCACGCCAATAACCTGGCCGCGCAAGCCCACGTACTTGTACCATGGGGCACTGGCGCCCATCTCGAGGGCTACCCGGTTTTCAATTTGGGGCGGCAGGACTTGGTCACGGTACGCTTGGGGTTGTTCGTCAAACCGGTTCAAACACGGCATTGAAACGACCCGGACGTCAAGCCCCTCCTCAGCAAGCAAGGCCTTCGCATCCATTGCTAAACTGACTTCAGAACCAGCGGCGATTAAGATCCCATCGGGGACTTGCTTAGTTGAATCAGCTAAAATATAGCCCCCGCGTTCTACTGGCGCCCCAACCGTTTCTGCCAACACCGGCAGGGCTTGCCGGGAAGTCACCAACAGTGATGGCCGGTTCGTAGTCTTGGCAATCATTTGCCAAGCCGCGGCCGTTTCATTGGCATCAGCCGGCCGAATTACGTCTAAATTCGGCATCGCCCGGAAGCCCGCCAATTGTTCAATCGGTTCATGGGTGGGACCGTCTTCTCCGACCGCAATTGAATCGTGTGAACCCACAAACACGGTTGGCAAATTCATCAACGCCGCTTGGCGCACCGCCGACTTTAAGTAATCGGTAAAGACCAGGAAGGTACTCCCAAAGGCCCGGTTGCCACCGTGCAGGTTCATCCCATTCAGCGCCGCGGCCATGCCGAACTCGCGCACCCCAAAGTTCACGTTGCGTCCCGCTGGCGTCGCGGGACTAAAGCGCCCCAAATCATTCAAGAAGGTTTTGTTTGAGGAGGCTAAATCTGCCGCTCCACCCCAGAATTGTGGATTGGCGGCCGCGACTTTTTGCAAGATTTCGGCGCTGGCTTGCCGCGTTGCCACCTTGTCACCTGGTTGGTAAGCGGTCTTGACCCCGGCCACACTCAGTGGGGCGTGGGTTAATTCCGCCGTTTCTTGGGGGTACTTGGCTTGGTAAGTGGCAAACATTTTTTGCCAAGCCTCATAGCCACCTTGTTTACCTGCCACTGCGGCAGCAAAATGATCCCGAATCGTTTGATCGATTTCAAATGGCGCGGTCTCCCACTTAAAGAAGTCCGCTAGTGCTTGCCGCCCGGCTGCATCCAACGGCGCCCCGTGCACTTTATTAGTTCCGGCTTGCGGTGCCCCATACCCAATCGTAGTTTGCACTTCAATCAGCGTTGGCTGCGCCGTTTGTTTGGCTTGCTGGAGGGCTTGCTCAATCGCGGCCACATCGGTATCACCGTGTTCAACGACCAGATAATCCCAGCCCGCCGCTTCAAAACGTTGCCGTTGGTTTTCACTGGAGGATAAGTTCAGTGGCCCGTCTAGTGAAACCTGGTTGGCGTCATGTAAAACAATCAGCTTGCCTAATTGGTGGTGACCGGCTAAGCTCAGGGCTTCTTGGCTGATCCCTTCCATTAAATCGCCATCCCCGGCTAAAACATAGGTATAGTGATCAATGATTGGCAAACCCGGCCGATTGTAAGTCGCGGCCAAGTGCCGTTCGGCCATCGCCATCCCCACAGCCATCCCCAAGCCTTGGCCTAATGGCCCGGTCGATGCATCGACCCCCGAGGTCCACCCGGCTTCAGGGTGCCCCGGCGTTTTGGAGCCCAACTGCCGAAAGGCTTTTAAGTCAGCTAAACTAAGGTTAAAACCATTCAAATGCAGCAAGCTGTATAACAAGGCCGAGCCGTGCCCCGCTGACAGGACAAAGCGGTCCCGGTTAAACCAGCCCGGGTCCTTCGGATTGAAGTTCATCACCTTTTCAAACAGGGTGTAGGCCATCGGCGCCGCCCCGATGGCAATCCCCGGGTGACCGGACTTGGCCTTGCTAATCATATCAACACTTAAAAACCGCAGGGCATTAACCGCCGCTACTTCTGTCTTATTCATCCTAGCGACCTCCTATCAACGTGCACTGATGGCTTCAACTTCATCTAAAATACTGTAACCCAAGCTTTCGATATCTTGGGCAAAGCCCCGGACCGTATCTAAGGCCACATCGACTGGGGTCAGGTCCCGGCGGGTCACCCACTTATTCAAGATTGCCGGTGGCACCGTGATAATATCTAAGCCCAGTTGTTCTGCTTGCCGGATGTTATCAACTTCCCGGGTTGAGGCCCATAATAATTGCACATTCGGGTAACGGAAGGCCATCGTTGAACTGCAGATCACAAAGGACGTCGGATCGATTCCCGTATCAGCCACTCGGCCGACAAAGAGCGAGATAATCGCCGGTACTTCGGGATCCAAAGCATCTAAGGCCCACCGGACCTGTTCCTTGGTTGTAACTGCCGTAATGTTTAATTTAATCCCGGCCGCCGAAAGGGTGCGAATTAAATTGATGTGGGGCGTCCCATCCAGTGCTAAGATCGGAACCTTTACGTAGACATTCTCCCCCAGGTCGCTCAAAATTTCCGCTTCCGCTTGCATTTCGGCTTGGTCTTGGGCAAAGACTTCAAATGAAACTGGCATGTCCGGAAATTCCGCCACGACCTTTTGGGCAAAGGCCAAATAATTGGTAATCCCCGCGCGTTTCATTAAAGTGGGGTTCGTAGTAAAGCCGGTTACTTCTGGTAACTTGGCCATTTGGCGCATTGCTTCAATATCCGCCCCATCGGCATAAATTGCAATTGAATTTTGTTTAGTAATGTTCATGTGCTAAGCTCCTCGTTTTTAAGTATACCAATTTCTCAAAATTAAAAATATCATGTTTCTCATCATGACTGAATTCACTTTAATCGTCAAACTTTTATTCTCGTTTTCCCTTTTTAAATTGGATATACCAATCAAGAGCGAATACTAAATAAATTCAATTCAACTCTTATAAAAGCCAATCTATCAGCAAATTAAATGAATAGACCATTCAAGATAAAAGTTTGGCGAATCGGTTGCACAAATCTTCATCTCCGTCCATTACATATGACAATAAAATCATTCAAACACTCAAAAGTTAAGGTAGACCATTTTTAAATAGTTTCCAATAACCAGGCCCGAGCTTGTTCAAATGCCACAGGCTTCACTTTTGGTTGTCCAAATTGAGGCAAGTAAACCAGATTTAAGTTAGCCCCCCGGTTTTTCTTATCGTTCGCGATCTTATCAATCATCGCCGGCATTTGTAACTCAGGTGCCGTAACTGGCAAGCCAATACCTGCTAAAGTGGTCGTCAAATCCGCCGCTACCGTAGCTGGCACCCAGCCCAACTGACTAAGCCGTTGACTCAATGCCACCATCCCAACACTGATTGCCTCCCCATGCCGCAGCCGCCCCTGAGCCAGCGCTTCAACGGCATGCCCCAACGTATGACCAAAGTTTAAAATCTGGCGCTGAGAACCTTCGCGTTCATCAGCCATCACTACTTTGGCCTTAAATGCGATTGCCTGGGCACTTAAAGCTGGGGCTAATTCTAAAATTTGGGCTGGCGTCCGAATTTCTTTTACCGACTGCCAAAAGTCACCTCCTGCAAGCGCAGCGGTTTTAATTACCTCGGCGTGACCAGCAATTAATTCTCGTTGGGGTAAGGTCCCTAAGACGGCGGGATCAACCAAGACTAAATCAGGCTCATAAAATGCCCCCAGCAAATTTTTAACGTGGGCTAAATTTACCGCCGTTTTTCCGCCCACGGAGCTGTCCACTTGGGCTAACCACGACGTCGGAATTTGAATCAACCTTACCCCACGCATGTATGTCGCGGCGACCAACCCGGCCAAGTCTCCAGTTACGCCACCCCCTAGGGCCACAATCCCATCATCGCGCGTAAAATGGGCTTGAGCTAACTGTGTCGCCAGAGAACCCAGCCTTGATAGGGACTTCGAAGTCTCACCCGCTGGGAAGCGCAGGGGAAAAACTTCAAACCCCACTGCTTCCAATTGTTTAACCACTTGCTTTTGATATAAAGCGGCCACATTTTGATCACTAATTACCGCGACTTTGCGAGGAGACCACTGAGTGGCAACTAATTCGCCCACATGCGCCAATAAGCCCCGCTCAATCAAAACCTCATACTGCCGAGCAGCCACTTGAACTAAGATTTTTTCCATCGTTTTCTCCTTACGCTTGCTGAATTGCGGTTCGCACCCGTTGAACTTGCTGTGCCAAAGTTTGCAACTGTTCTGGTAGTAAGGCTTGGGCCCCATCCGAAAGTGCCACCGCCGGATGATCATGAATTTCGACTACTAAGCCGCTAGCGCCAGCCGCCGTCCCAGCGAGTGCCAACGATGTAACCCACTCTGTGTGTCCCGCAGCATGGCTGGGATCAATAATGACCGGTAAGTGCGTTAATTTTTGCAAAACGGGGACCGCCCCCACGTCTAAAGTGTTGCGCGTGTATTTATTATCAAACGTCCGGATACCGCGTTCGGTGATCATAACTTGCGAATTACCACCCGCGAGAATGTACTCAACTGCATTCAAGACATCATCAATCGTTGCTGCCAACCCACGTTTGAGCATCACCGGTCGGCGAGTCTGCCCGACAGCTTTTAACAGGGCAAAATTTTGCATATTGCGCGCTCCAATTTGCAAAATATCGGCGTACTGCGCAGTTAACGCTACTTGTTCCGGCGCCATGACTTCCGTTAAAACATCCATGTCGTATTGGTCAGCTGCCCGACGTAATGCTTGCAGCCCGGCTTCACCCAAGCCCTGAAAGGAGTAGGGTGACGTGCGTGGTTTGAAAGCCCCACCCCGTAGAACCGTCGCCCCGCTGCGTTTAGCGACAGCAGCCATCGCTAAGACATGTTCCGCCGACTCCACTGAACAAGGTCCAGCCATTAAAGTAAAATGGGAGCCCCCAATTCGTGAATGGGCCGTCGTAATTACCGTATCTTCAGGATGAAATAGCCGACTGGCCCGTACTGCAGCGGGATGGTCAGCAATGATTGTCGCCGCAGCTGCTTTTTCTTCTGGCGTCAACTCCTGAGGGGTCACCCCAAGTAGGGCAATCCGGTCCCCATTCACAAAAACTTGTTTACTTCCCGCAAAACGGGTTTGTAATTGCGAAATTAGTTCTGGATGATCTTTTCGACTGACAATAATCATAGTAAGTTCCTCCGTTTCGAATTGTCGCTGTAATAAAACTGCTAAACCAAATAAGCAGCTGACTGACCAAATAAAAAAACCGGCCCCGCAAAAATTGACGGATGACCGGTTTAAAGCATTTCTGTAAGCCTTAATTAATCAGCCACCGCAGTCCATTTGCTTTCGCGTGGCCGATTCCATAACAAAAGATTGGCCGCACGGTTGTAAACCTGTTTGTCTACAACCGTCCGGGCGTAGACACTATGGCCAATAATAACTAAATCGTTGATCTACCAATCTTTTCGTCATAAGGCTTGCTCCTTTGTATTTAGTAGCTCCTAATTTACAACATTAGATTTATCTCGTCAACCTCTAATCCAATTCTAATTAAATATCATAAATTATGCCAAAATCGTCTTTTTGGTTGCTTGCTATTTCAATTAAAAAGTGGCACAATGGCATACGACAAAATAAAGAAGGCCCGTGAGCCTTCATTTTGGAGGAATTAAATATGGAACAGACAAGCAACAAACTGTTGACGCAGGCAAATAACGAAAAGTGGGTCATGGCCTCTACGGCGGCCGGTTTCTCATTGGAAAACATGGACATTATGTTTTTATCGTTTGCCCTGGCGCCGATCATCGCGGATCTGCACCTTTCAGGTACGGCGGCAGGTTGGATCGGCTCGATTACCAACTTAGGGATGCTCGCGGGCGGTGCGGTCTTTGGTCTGCTCGGTGATCGCATCGGTCGTGTTAAGACATTCTCTTACACGATCTTTATTTTTGCCTTCGCCACCGCCGCGATGTTCTTTGCCCACTCGCTGAGCGCCATTTATGTCCTGCGGTTTCTCGCTGGGATCGGAGCCGGTGGTGAATACGGGGTTGGGATGGCCCTAATTGCCGAAAACTTTGCCGCCAACCGGATTGGCCGCTTAACGTCGGTTGCCGCCATCGGGGGCCAAATCGGGGCGATTTTCGCTGCTTTGGCCGCGGCCGTAATCATCCCCCACTTTGGTTGGAACGCCCTGTTCTTGTTGGGCATCATCCCGGTAGTCTTAACCTACTTTATTCGGCAACACGTCAGTGAAAGTGCCGAATTCATTACGGCTCACGCGCAAGCGCAAGCCAAGCACGAAAAAATTGCCGTCAGTCGCCTCTTTGCAACCCCTCGCTTAGCGGTGCAAACCCTGGGCTTAATGGTAATGGCCATTGTCCAAATCGCTGGTTACTTCGGCTTAATGAACTGGTTGCCATCAATTGCCCAAAAGCAACAAGGCTTGTCGGTTTCCGGTTCCTCCCTCTGGATGATCGCTACCATCATTGGGATGAGCCTGGGGATGGTCGTCTTTGGGACCATCATGGATCAAAAGGGCCCGCGGTGGGCTTTTGGGATTTTTCTCCCTGGATCGGCCCTGGTGATGTTTGCGATCTTAATGGCTCACACCTCACTGCAATTAATCTTGGCTGGCGCACTGATCGGTTTCTTCTCAAACGGGATGTTCGGCGGTTACGGTGCCGTCATCAGTCGCCTCTACCCTACGGAAATCCGGTCAACGGCCAATAGCATGATCATGAACACCGGGCGGGCCATCGGGGGCTTCTCCTCGGTCGTGATCGGCTTTTTGATGGATCACGCCACCCTCTTGACTACGATGGGCTGCTTAGCTGCGCTCTACTTGCTTAGCTTTGCCATCATGCTGAGCTTACCGGGCATCCGCCACTTACAAGCCAACTAAACTTCAAGCAAAAATAAAAAATGAGCACCTCCGCGCTGGGAAGTGCTCATTTTTTTATTCCGCCGCATTTACCACGTAGCGTGGCGCCTTACCGGCTAAAACCGCTAACGCATTGTTCGTCACGATTTTGGCCATATCATCCCGGGCTTCAACCGTCGCATTCCCCACGTGTGGCGTCAAAATCACGTTGGTCAATTGCTTAAAGCCCTCTGCTACCAGGGGTTCTTTTTCGTAGACATCCAACGCCGCCCCGGCCAGTTCGCCGGTTTGTAACGCCGTCAAGAGGGCGGCTTCGTCAAGCACTGGTCCCCGGGCACAGTTGATCAACAGGGCTGACTTTTTCATCCGTTTAAACGCTGCCGCTCCCAGCAGATGGTGCGTGGCGGGCGTCAGCGGGCAGTGCAAACTAACTACATCGCTGACTTGTAAAAGTTCTTCTAGTGAAACGTATTGGGCATGATAGTGGGCTTCGGTGGCCGGGTCAGCTCGATGCCGCTGAGTATAGACAATCTTCATGTCAAACGCCTGCATCCGCTGGGCCACATTCTTTCCAATGTCCCCCAAGCCGACGATCCCCAAGGTCTTGCCCGCTAACTGGTGCCCCAAGAAGAAGAGCGGGGCCCAACCGTCAAAACCCTGAGTCCGCATTAATTGATCCCCTTCAACCATCCGGTGCGCCAAGGCGACCATCAACCCGCAGGCTACTTCGGCCGTCGAAACCGATGAGACAAACGGGGTGTTGGTCACATCGATCCCCCGGGCCCGCGCGGCTTGGACATCAATGTTATTGAATCCCGCCCCAAAGTTAGCAATCAACTTTAGTTTCGGGGCCGCCGCAATCACTTCTTCATCAACCTGGGTCGACAGCGGCGTAATCAACACCTCAATTTCCGCTACGTGTGCCAGCAATTCAGCTTTCGTAATCAATCCCGGCCCCGCAAAGCTTTCATAAGTGATGCCCGCTTGTTCTAACAATTTCGTCGCTACAGCTGGTAACGGCGCCGTAAGGTATACCTGCGTCATAATGCTCGCTTCCTTTTCTTTTTCATCAACAACTAGCGTTACTTTTATTATATTGGAAACGGTTTCGCTTGTTAATGGTTAAATTAACCGGCAACAAAAAAGACCGGGAAAACCTCCCCGGTCGCAGCCCTGGTTGCTAGGGTTTCCGCAATTTCGCCGTCAGCAGCTGACCAAATTCCGTCATCATCGAGGTCGTCAAGGCCGGGCGCCAAGCTAAGACGTAGCGTTGCGTCAAGGCCACCGTTTCTGACCCCTGCAAAGCGACCCGGGCAATTTGAGGGGCGGCCGGCCGCCACGTCCCCACTTGGTCGACTAACAAATAGCCTTGGTTGGCCGCCACCAAAATCTGCGCCTCCGTGAGGCTGTTGACAAAGCGAAATTCACTCAACACACCGATTTGTTCCCGGTAGTAACGGGCTTCTTCAACCGCCCGCTGCTCGGTCGCAATCACGATACAGGGCAGCTGCGAAAGGTGCGCCAAGCTCACGGTTGGTAACTGGGCCAGCGGGCTGGTTTGGGCCACCTCAACAAAGCGCCGGGCCGCCAAAACTGGCTGCACCTGAAAGTCAGTCGGCACATCGCCACGCTCGCCCACCAGGGCCAAATCTAACGTTTCGTTCGCTAAATTTTGCAATAAGTCCGCGTGACTTTGCGCCCGCACCGTCAGTTGCAACTGTGGATACAACTGACTAAAGGCACTCACCACGGCGCTTAACTCGACCCCATCATAATTTTGGGGATAGCCTAACGCCAGCTCACTGACCTCTTCTTTGCCAACGTTGATCGTTGCTTGCTGAAGCTCATCGGCAGCCGCTAACAGCCCCGGCCCGTGCCGATACAGATAATTACCAGCACTGGTCAGCGAGAAGCTGCGGTTATGGCGCCGCAACAATTTAACCCCCAACTCTTGTTCCAACGCCCGAATCTGTTGGGAAACGGCCGATTGAGAAATGAAGGCTGCATCCGCGGCTTTAGTAAAGCTCTTATTATCAACAACTTTTATAAAATAATCTAGCTGTCGCAACAACATCTCCGACTCCTCCATTTCTCATCCATTACATCCTTTGCCCATAGTATAGCTGATTTAGCGGAAAAAGCATAATTTTATGGTGAATTCTTATACAAAAATCGTTTTTCTGTGATAAAAATTAAGAATAATAAACACAATCGATTATTTTGTTGGCGGTTTCACATAAACTTTTTTCGCAGTACCAGCTTGCCCAGCACAAAATAAAAAAGGCTGGTCACCCCCGGGGCTCACCAGTCCTTTGCCGTCATTAATCATCCAAGCGCCGCATCGCTTGCCGGGTTGCTTGGGCCAGTTGCTCAACTAATTGTTTGCCGCTGGCCATGCTAGGATTATGATCCGTATAAATGGCAATCGTGTAGTCATTTGCGCCTGGGCCATCGATATAGCCAATACTGTTGATAATCCACTGGTCCTTGCCATAGGGCAGCCACCCGTTCTTTAACGCAAACGAGTCGCTGCCCGCCGAAATACCCCACTGCTGATCGGTAGCCACATGGGCCATTAAATACCGCAAGTAGGCCCGGGATTGATCGTTCAATTGATCCGAACTAAAGTAAATCTGATTCAATAAGCGGACTTGGTCAGCCGGAGTCGTCGTTGAGAGCCCCCACGCCTTATGAGCCGTCGAATGGGTCATCCCAAAGGCCGCAAAAGTGGCTTGCAAGCCCGCCTGGCCGCCTAAATAATCTTCAAACAGCAAATTGGTGGCGGCATTATCCGAATTTTCAATCATCCGGGTGGCCAAGGCCTTTTCTTGCGCCGTTAAGTGCCCCTTTTCCTGGCGCAAAATGCCAGCTAAAATCGCTACCTTGACGGTACTGGCCATGTGAAATTGGTGGTCGGTGGCGTTGGTGCGACTATAGAGCTGGCCCGTTTGCGCTGAATACAGCGCAATACTTACCCGTTCACTGCGCCCCGCCAGTTGGGTTCGCCAAGCTGTTTGCAAGACATAATGCACCCGGGGGCCGATAAATAAATTTTCCATGGCCTCCAGCGGATTAGAAGTGGTGGGGGCGGACCGTTGCGTGGTGATGCCCCCAATCAATAACAACGCAGTCAGCAAAAAGCCACCGCTCAGTCCCCACCGCCAGCGACGTTGGCGGCGGCGCTGCGCTTGGCGTTGGCGTCGTTGCATCGGTTTGTCCCCCTTTTAAATCTGAATTGATTTATCTTAACACATTTTCTGAGTAAAATAATTTTTCCGTGCTTGGTGCCGTTTTCAAGACGTTCTATAATAGAAGTTAAAAAGGAGGAGATAACCATGGCTAAGTGGTATCAACTTTGGCAAACATTCAAAGCCGGCTGTAAAGAAAATTTCTTTGCCTACCTGGCCTTCTTCGCTCAAGAAGATGAATTTATCCATGCTCACCAACGGCCTAAATCAAAGCAACAACCACGCGATTAATTCCCGCGGCGTCATGGTGCGGGGATTTTGATCCCAAACAGCTTCATCGGGGTGGTAGTGATCAGCAAAGTCAAAGTACCCGGCCAGTAAGGCCCGGCCGCTTGAAGTTAATAACACCCGCTGATCCTTATAGCTGACCAAACACAAATGGGCGGCCAATAGTGGGGCTAATTGCGCGGCCACGGGCTGTGCTACGGCTTGCCCCTGATAAAAAAAGTGGTCTGCCAACCGGTGCAGTTCACCGCCAGTCTGGTTGGTTTTTTCCACGAACGCCAGCGCCACAAAGGTCGCATATTCTACCGCTAATCCTTGGGCCGGCTGGGCCATGCGAGCTTGAATCGCACGCACCAAGGCCCTGCGCCCCGGATAACGACGTAAATTAAACGACCAGGGATCGGCCGCCGTTTGATCATGAAAGGCCAGCCGCACCACGTAAAGACGTGCTTGCTTCACGAGGGCCAAATACGTACTCTCGCTTTGCTTGGAATGGTGCTCGTGGATCAGCCAGACATCGGCTGGGGCGATTAAGCGCGCCCGCACGGCCGCGACTTCTTTTTGCCAATCACCTACCGTTACCGTCATTGCTTACCTTCTCCTTAATTTTTGTTCCGTCAGGGGGGTGCCCTGACGGATGGTTGTTTCCAGTTTACGCGGAAAATGGGGGGATTACCATGGATTTAAAACAATTTCGTAATACCAACGCTGACTTTCAAATTGCAACAGCCCCGACCAGTTTTGACACTGGCCTGGATCAAGCCGGGACCAAGGCTGAACTAGCCAAAACGATGGCCAAGATCAAACAAGAACAGCGCAAACTCTTTGCTGATCGCCGTTACGGCATCATTGTCGTCTTGCAAGCGATGGATGCGGCCGGGAAGGACAGTTTGATCAGTCATGTCTTTTCACAAGTCAATCCCGGCGGGCTGCGGGTAGCCAACTTCAAACGCCCTTCGTCAACCGACTTGGCCCACGATTTTTTGTGGCGCATCAACGCCCAATTGCCGGAACGCGGTGAGATCGGGATCTTAAACCGGTCTCACTACGAAGACGTTTTGGTCTCCCAAGTGCACCCCGAATTGATCGTCAATGCCCACTTACCGGGAATCTACGATCTAGCGGATGTGACCCCGGCCTTCTTTGCCCAACGGCGTGAGGACATCAACCACTACGAAAGTTACCTGACCCACAGCGGCTTTGTGATTTTAAAGTTCTTCCTCCACGTTTCCAAGGCCGAGCAAAAGAACCGCTTCTTAGCCCGGATCGAACGCCCCGAAAAGAACTGGAAATTTGAACGCGCCGATATTGCCGAACGTCGCTTTTGGGATGCTTACCAACAAGCCTACCAAGATACCATCCAGGCCACGTCCAGCAAGGAAAATCCATGGTACATCATCCCGGCTGATGATAAATGGACCAGTCGCTTATTAGTCGCCAAAATCATGGTCAAACGCCTCAAGCAACTCAACTTGCAATTCCCGGTTACCCCCGCGGACCAAGAACAATTGATGCAAGATGCCCTAAAAATTTTAGCTAAAGAATAACGCCAACGACCAGGAAGAACCCGCGTTTTTCCTGGTCGCTTGTTTTTTTCCGCTGGGGCGGGTAAAATCAAACCATTGATTTTCATCAAATTTTAATTTAAAGGAGATTCGCGATGCCGCGCTCAGCTTTTAACGTTGCTTGGCATGCCTCCCTCCCCGTTTTGTTTGGCTACTTAATCTTAGGACTAGGCTATGGCTTATATATGCATAACCTGGGCTTTGCCTGGTGGTACCCGCCCTTAATGGCCGCTACCATTTACGGGGGATCCGTGGAATTTGTGATTGCCACCATGCTGACGCAACACTTCAACCCCCTCACCGTCTTGTTAATCACCTTTGTCGTTGGTTTTCGCCAGTTTTTCTACGCGGTCAGTATGTTGAACCGTTACGACAGCGGTGACTGGCGACAATGGCTGCGCATTTATGGTCTTTCTGATGAAACCTTCGCCGTCAACTACACCTTGCACGTCCCAACTGGGGTCAACCGGCAAACCGTCTATACGTGGGTGACGGTACTTGACTATGGTTATTGGATCAGTGGCGCCTTATTCGGCGGGTGCTTGGGCCAAGCCCTTGCCTTACAAATTCCCGGGCTTGAATTTGTTATGACCGCCCTGTTTATCGTCCTGTGCTTGGACCAGTGGCAACGGGAAAGCGATCACCTCAGTACCTTAAGCGGGCTGGTCTTAACCGCTTTGACCCTGTGGTTGGTCGGGAAAACCTACTTTTTGCTGGTCACCTTGTTATTATTAGTTCTTGAATATAGTTGGTTAGATTGGAGGCGTCGGCAGTCATGATACTTTGGCAACGTTTAGCGACCATCGGCCTTGCCGCCGTGGCCAATTTTTTAACCCGGGTGTTGCCCTTTTGGCTGTTCAAACGGCCCGGCAGCCAAACGCCCCGATTTATTCAGGGCCTCGGGGATTTTTTGCCCGGGGCGATTATGGCAATGCTGGTGATCTACTGCTTGCGTGACGTTAATTGGACCGGGCCCAGCCACGGCCTGCCGGAACTAGCGGCCGCTTGCATTACTGCCGGGGTCCATTTAAAGTGGCACCAAACCTTCCTGTCATTACTTTTGGGTACCGGTAGCTATATGCTCTTCATAAACTGGCCATTTTAAGTTTATTGCAACGCTAAAAGGGCGCCCAATCACCTTCGATCGGGCGCCCTTTTAGCTGGGGTCGACTGCTGATTAAAGTCTTAGCTGAACCGGCTACGAATACCGTGGGAGAATGAAACAATAATCAGTGCGACTAACCCCAAAATTGCAATTACATTACTCATCGTTGACATCATATTGAACACTCCTTTTTTTCTTTTAATCGTCGGGCGCTAGGCCCCGTTCTTGTTTACAAGCTTATCGTAACAGCCTTTTGCGGCTTTGACCACTAATAATCTGCTGATGTTTTGATGAGGAAAATCCCCGCTCCGCCCGGGATTTTTAAGGTAATTCTGAGCAATTGTCCTGGTTTTAAAGTCTAGCTCTACTCGTCAACGTTAAACCCGCAGTCTAATCCCCTTTGCCTCCCCCGCGAAATTAATTATCTTTCGTCAGATTGGTCGAACCATTCAAATTTCTAAGAATCACGGCCATAATCTTCTTAGAATCGCAAGTTGAAGCGTCAAAAATTTTTTACCCGGACCCTTGGCAAAAATAAAAAAGCCGGGGAAATTTCCCTCGGCTGCTAAGTGGTTAGAACTGCCACCAATGGTGCTTGGCAACGCTGGTCGTGGCCCAAGCGGGCAAAGTAAAGTCGGGCATCCCCGCCAACTGCAAGGTAATCGTCCCCACCCGTTGGCCGGCCTTAACGGGAGCCCGAACCTGGCGGTGCGCAATCGTATCTTGATCACTGCGCACCTTCAGCTTAGCTGGCCAATGCTTGGCAGTGGCCAGTTGCTTGGGCACCCATACCACCGTCGATTTAATTTTAACCCCCGTCTGGTGCCGGTGGTGACCATGCGCCACTTTTACCGTTTGGACTTGGGCACTCAATTGTTGGACCTTGGTTAAGGTCACCGGAGTCGCGCGGTTCATTACAATATCCAGCATTTTTTGGGTTTGGGTAAACTGGTTGTTAAACTCACCCGGGGCATGCAAAACAACGGTAATGATTCGCCGGTTGGCAAAGGTTCCCGACCCGACAAAACAGTTACCAGCCTTATCGGTTAAGCCGGTCTTGAGCCCGTCGATTTCGCCGCCCTTCGCCGCCACACCATTTTCTGGCAGCATAGCGTTAATATTGATCATTTGCTCCTCTTGGCCGTCGGTAACCCGGAAGTTGACAAATTTTTGACTGGTCAGTTTGGTGACGTCAGGGTAGTGATTTAACAAGTAAGCCGCAATTTTCGCCATATCCTGCGCCGAAAAAAGGTTTTCGGCATCCTTATCGACCCCTTTTAGACCGTAGCGGCCCAGCTCGCCGTTCGACAGGCCAATCATATTGTAAATTTTAGCGTCCGTTACCCCCGCGCGGTGGGCCATCTTCTGCATCTTCTGATTAAAGGCCTGGGTGCTCCCCGCCGAGGCTAGGGCCAAGGCTTCAGCACTCCCATCAGCCGAAACAATCATCATTGATTCCACTAAGGACTTAACAGTGTAACTTTCCCCTTCGTTTAATTGAACGTTGGAAAAGCGCCAGTCATTGGCCAACTTCGCCACCGCGTGGTCAATTTTGATTTTTTGCTCCCAATCCAAGCGGTGGTGGGCAATATCATCTTCAATTACTAATAAGGTTAAAATCTTGGTCACCGAAGCCACTGGATAACGCTTAGTGGCATTTTGGGCGTACAAGACCTGCCCGGTTTGCTGATCAATCATAACCGCCGCGCGGGCATCCACCCGCGTCGCCGCTGCCCCTTGCACCGGAGCGCTCACGAAGCTGCCTAACAAGACCGCCAGCATCACCACGCCTGACCAGTGGTGCCGGAGCCAATTAACACTTTGTTTCCACATAAAAATCCCCATTCATGGTTTGCATTTTTGTCACAATAGGTAACATTGTACAAGATTTCGCCATGCCCGGGGGATTTTTTAACAAATTGTAGGAATTTAGTAACCAGGCCTTAATTATTGCCCGGGAAAAGGTTGGGCCGTCGTATGCGGTACCGTCGTCGTCGGGGCCTGGTGCTGGGCTTTAAAGGTTGCAATTGAATCATCGCGAACTTGCAGCGCCCGTTGCTTTAGCTCGCTGTCACTGCCGGGGGCATAGATTGAAAATTCCCCCGTCAAACGCATTTCCGTCAGCTCCAGTTCTCCCGGAATGATAAACTCGCTCTTCAGTAGGCTGACCAAGTACTTGGCGGAGTCGCTCAAGTCTTCGAGTTTCCCAAAGCTGTCACGAAAATGCTTCATCTTGGCCGCTTTTTCCGCGTGCCATTGGAAATACTCGTTGAATTGTTCAACGACGTGCATCAGCTTGCGCCGGTATTCACGCCGAAACTCCGGGATCCCCCGCAGGTCTTCGGCCACGTATTTTTTCAAAGCCACGAATTCCAAATTAAAACCACTGTTGGGCGCCATTTGAATCCCATTGGCCGCTTGGTCCGCTAATTGGGGGGTGATATGAAATTGAATCAATTGTGCATCCATTATTTTTCCGCCTTTTCTGTCTTTTCTTCAGCCTATCATTTTTTTGCGCTGCCGACCAGTCAAAACCAACCCAGTAATTGAATCAGCCACTTCAACCAGCTGAGCCAACTGAGCGCTAATAGTACCGCCCCGACGACATCACTGGGGTAGTGGGCCTGCAAAGTCAAACGGGAATATGCCACCAGCCCCCACCATAGCAATAAGCTGCCGGCCAACCACCACGCTGGCCCATATAATTGCCAGAGCATTACCGTCATGACCGTTGTTCCCAGCACATGGCCAGAGGGAAAACTATAGCCATCATCATGGGCCAAATGTTGTACCGGACGTGGACGCTTCAAGGTATGTTTAATGATAATTCCAATCACATTGGCTCCGCCCAGGCCGGCTAACACGCCCAACGCCCCCAGCCACCCACGGGTGGACCACTGGACCGCCGCCAGTAAGAAGCACCAGCCCACCATCAACTTGGGCTGGGTTACCCAGGCAACCCCCCGCCAAAACCGGCCCTGGTTGGCGGTAACCAAGCGGGCATGCCAACGTTCATCCCAGGCTTGCACCGTGGTCACGCGGCGCAATAAAAAGATCAGCCCCGCTAACGCCCCACTGCTGAGGAGGGCCACAATCAGTTGGTTAAGCATCTTCTTCCCCCGTTAATAAGCGCAAGAGTTGGTCATCCAGTGGTGTATCCAGGGCCAAATTGACCTCCAAGCGCGTCAAATCCCCGTCGACCACCTTCGTCAAACTATCAGCTTGGTAATGACAAGTCCCAAGGTAATAGTAGCTCTGTTGATCGAGGGCATTGGAACGTTGGACAAACAAGTGGAGGCGGTCTTGGCCGCTAAGCAACCGTTGGACGTTTTTCGCGGTCGGTTTGATGTCCTTGCCATTCAAAAAGAAGCGTAACGCTCCGTGACCAATAAACTCATTTTGATAAGCCAATGCCTTTTTGATTCCCTGTCGCTTCTGATAGGAGACAAAGAAGATCCCCTCATGCAGCTGTGACTCGGCATTGGTAAAGTAATAGCCGCTCACAATCTGGGCATTTAAATTCTTCGGGTTGTTAATTAAACGCACCGCATCCTTGCGGGTATACTTTTGCCCCCGGGTAAATAACTGGTCCGGGCGGTAGGCCTGGGCCAAGGCCAACCCCGTTTTCACCGTGTCGGCCACTAGCGCGCGAAACTGGGGCGTAGTCTGTAAAGCCGCCCGCATTTGGGGTCCCCACTGGTAGTGATTTCCCACGAACTCCACCACTGGTTGACTGCCGTAATCGGCCTGGGTCGGTCGCGCTCGCTTAGCAAAATACGACAAGTCCAAGACCTTGTGAACCGAGCGCAAGGTCAGCGGATCACTCACGCACCCGTGGGCTTGCAGCTGGGCTTGAAAGGCTTGGGCGGTGACCACCGGCTGATTAAGCAACTGGGCTAATAACAACAACTCGTGGCGCCGCTTGCCATTCAGCAATTCCGCGCTGCAAAAATTCAAGACCCGGTGTTGGTAATCAGTTAATGTCACGGGTTCACCCATTTTGGCCAAGAATTGGGCATAGTTGCGCACCGGACCGGTACTGGTCACGACCAAGGGATCGGCCACCCCATAACGCTGAAAGTCACTTAAGGCTGGGCGCCGCCCCAAACGTGCCTTTAAATCCATGTACAGGGGCCGTAACCGGCTCAGCGCCGTTAAATGGGCTTGACTCAGGGTTGCCAGCACCCGCTCCTGGGCGACCGGTTCAAATTCAATCGTCGACTGCCCCACCAACGTTTGCCCCTGGACAGTGGCCCGGGCAGCATCCGCCGAAGCCGTCGCCGCCCCGGTCAAGGCCAGGGGCAACAGGTAATTGTGCTTAAAATTCCCGATAAAATCAATCACCACCAGGTAATCTTTCCCCGGTGACTTGCGCAACCCCCGCCCCAACTGCTGTTGGTAAACGATTGGTGACGCGGTGTTGCGCAAGAAGACGACTTGATTGATGCACGGAATGTCGATTCCTTCATTAAAGATATCGACGGTAACCAAGTATTCTAACTGCCCCGCGGTGAGCTGCGCCACTAATTGTTCGCGGCGCGCAATTCCGTCGGTCCCACTTAGCGCCGCGGCCGGGTGCCCATGCCGGCATAAAGCGGCTGCCAGTTCCGTTGCTTCCAAGACACTGGCACAAAAAATCAAGCCGTGCAGCTGGTCACCACTGTAACCATAATAAGCCGTTTGGGCCAATAAATAGGCCACCCGTTCATCTGACGTCAACAACGCGACCGCTTTGGCATCCGCCCGGTGCGCTGAACCCGTCGCAAACTGCGCTTGGTACTTCGTCACCCGTTGGTTGTCCGCCGCGAGCGTAAATTGGTAATCAGCAATCCCCACGTAGTGAAAGGGCACCAGCATTTCAGCCGCTAAGGCCTCCGGCAGGCGAATTTCATAAGCGACTTGATGATCAAACAGGTCAAAGACGCTCACTTCGTCCGTCCGTTCCGGGGTCGCCGTCAACCCCAGACAAAAGGTGGGGTGAAAGTAATCCAGCAAGGCTTGGTACGTCGCCGCCCCGGCGTGGTGAACCTCATCGATGATCAGATAATCAAATTCTGCCGGTTCAAACGCGGCCAAATTTTTTTGCAGGGTTTGGACGGTCGCAAATAGGTACTTGGCGCCCCAGTCGTGCCGATTGCCAGTCAGCAAACCATAATCGCGTTCGGCACCCCCCATAACCTTTTGAAAACTGCGCCGCGCCTTTTGTAAAATCTGCTCCCGGTGAGCCACAAACAACAACCGTTGGGGCCGCGCCGCTTGCACCGCAAAGACCGCCAGATACGTCTTGCCCGTCCCGGTGGCGGAAATGACTAAGCCACGCCGGGCGCCGGTGCCACGCAGTTGCTCAATTGCCGCCAACGCCGCTGCTTGCATCCGGTTCGGCCGAATCACCGGCGTCGGGGCGGCCGCCAGTGGCTGAGCTTGCGGCGCCTGATAGTTAGCCTGATACGCTGCCAGCCACGCCGCGGTTAATGGTTGCGCTTGGGCCCATTGGCGCGCAAAGAGCTGCTGAAATTGCCCAGTAAAGGCACCAGCGGCCCGGGAATCCAACTGCAACATCCACTCTTGGTTGCGCCCCAACATCGCCCCGGCCGTTAAATTCGCACTGCCCACCAAAAACGTCGCGTAAGCCCCGTGATCCAACCAGTAACCCTTCTGGTGAAAGCCCGCCCCGGCGGCGACTCTGACCTCAAGGTTAGGCAATTTCAATAGTTCCGCAAAGACTTTCGGGGTGTTGAAATTTAAGTAAGTCGCCGTTAACAACTGGCCCTTCACTCCCTTGGCTGCCAATTGCCGCAACAGTGGTTTTAAATTTGACACCATTACGTCACTGATAAAGGCGACGCTAAAACAAAAGCGTCGACAGGTCAATAAGTGGTGGCGCAGGGTCAGCCAAGTCGGTGTGCCTTGATTGTCCAATAGACGCGGGCCAAAGTTGACACTGGCCTGGCCCTGACTTTGGTCCACCAGACTATTTACTAATGCCGCTTGCAGCTCCGTTGTTTGCCAATCCGTCATCCTGATTCCCCCTGAATTCAATTCACTTTTCCCATTATACCGAAAAGGCAGGCCCCCCGCCGGGGATCCTGCCTGTGATTTAAAATTGTTTTCGTTCGCCGGGCCCACTGGCGAAGGGCCTCAGACTGGGAGGAAGCCTGGGGTCCGAAGGAAGGCAGGCCAATTATAACAAGTGAATGCCGACTTTATCGCATTCTTCCCGCATGCTTTCTGGCCACAGGCTGGCTTGCACTTCACCAACGTGGGCCTTGCCTAACAGCAACATGCACAGCCGGGATTGCCCAATCCCCCCACCGATCGTGTATGGCAGTTCCCCTGCCAACAGGGCGCGGTGGAATGGCAATTTTGCCCGCTCTTCAGCGCCGGCTTTCTTTAATTGTTCCGCCAGCGATTTTTCGGATACCCGGATCCCCATACTGGAAACTTCCAACTTGCAGCCCAGGGGTTCATACCAGAAAATAATGTCACCGTTCAACGCCCAATCATCGTAGTCGGGGGCGCGCCCGTCGTGACGTTCACCGGAACGTTGCAACTTGTCACCAATCTTCATAACAAAGACACAGCCCAATTCCTTAGCGATCTTGTCTTCCCGTTCCATTGGCGTCAATTCTGGCCAGCGGTCTTCTAGTTCTTGGGTCGTCACAAAGTGAATTTCATCTGGCAAGTGGTGCACAGCTTGCGGGTACTTGTACCACACCTCGTGTTCCATGTGCTTGATGACCTTGAAGATTTGCTTAACAGTAGCCTTTAAGGTCGCTTCCGTCCGTTCTTCTTTGGCGATCACCTTTTCCCAGTCCCACTGGTCAACATAGATCGAGTGGAAGTTATCCATGTCTTCGTCCTTGCGAATGGCGTTCATGTTTGTGTACAGCCCTTCGTGCATCCCGAAGCCATACTTTTTCAAAGCCAGGCGCTTCCACTTGGCCAGGGAGTGGACGATCTCGATCCGTTCATCGCCCAAGTCTTTCGCAGTAAAGTGGACTGGCGTTTCAACCCCGTTTAAATCGTCGTTGAGCCCGCTGGAGTGGCGCACAAACATCGGGGCTGACATCCGTTGCAAGTTTAATTCCGCCGATAATTCATCTTGGAACGTTTCCCGGATGTAGCGGATGGCTTCTTCGGTTTCGCGAATCGTCAGCTTTGAGTCATAATCTTTTGGTAAAATCAACGTCATAAGAAGGTCCTCCTTAATTAACTCACGTGCAACTTGGTTTTAAGAAATGAAAAGAAGCCCTTCATCCCCTGAATTCCAAGGGACGAAAGGCTTCTTTCCGCGGTACCACCCTAGTTGCTTGGGGGTCTGACCCAAGCCACCTCAAATAAGAGTACTAACATACTCTGCCGGGGGTAACGTTCCGGTAACGGCTGCGCCTACTTCGCTTTGCGTTTGGGGCAGCAACGTCCGAAAGGGTTTTTCACCAGTCCAGGGTCGCTTGGGTTCCCACTAATCCCAAGTCACTGCACGAATGCGACTGACTACTCGTCTTTCTCATTGTTTTTTAAATTTGTTGATTATATTCTAACCAACTTTTTGGAAATTGCAAGCCCCGGTCCCGAAAAAATTTGAACTTTTTCTGCGCCCTAGCTAACAAATTAGTTACGATTGGCGAAAAAACTACCATTTCGCGGGAGCTTCTTTTAAGATCAAAGGGAACGAAAGAAAGGATTTTATCATGCAGAAAAAAACACTGGTAGCCATCTTGATGGGTGGCTTAGCCCTCATCGCTTTAGCCGGCCTGACCGTCTTTTTAGTCAACCGGCCCAGCCAAACGCCGACGCGGGAAAGTCACCCGGCCGACATGACGGTCAAGCAATTCATCAAGCAAATCGCTCCGGCGGCCCAAGCAGAACAAAAAAAATACCACATTCCTGCCAGCATCGTGATTGCTCAAGCTGGCCTGGAATCGGATTGGGGCCGGGCTAAGTTGGCCTATCAATACAATAACCTCTTTGGGATGAAGGCTTCCGGCCACCAGGCCAAGGTCCGGTTGGAGACCAAAGAAACGATCAACGGGCATACTAAGACCGTTAAACAGGATTTTGCCGTTTATGATTCCTGGGCGGACTCGATTCAAGCCCACGCCAAACTGATCTTAAACGGCACGGTCGATAACCACGACCGCTTCAAAGGCGTCACCACCGCTAAGGATTACCAAACGGCTGCCTGGGAGTTACAAAAAAACGGCTACGCGACCGACCCCGCCTACGCCAATAAGCTCATTTATGCCATCCAAAAGTTCAAGCTTGATCGCTACGACCATTTTGCTAACTAATTTTTCAATCGTCACCCGGCGTAATTGGTGCTATCCTAGAAGCAGCAAAATTATCACGGAGGCAGTTTAAATGGCAATTCCAATCTTAGTTCCCGCCAGCACGGCCGATCTCCCCGCCATTATGGCAATTCTTGACCAGGCGAAAGCCGCCCTAAAAGCCGCCGGATCCCCACAGTGGCAAACCGGCTATCCAAACCAGGCCACAATTGAAACCGACTTGGCCGCAGAGCAAGGCTGGGTCTTGCGGCTGGAGCAAACTGTGGTCGGGTACCTGGCCCTCGTGGTCGGCGACGAACCAACTTACCAGCACATCGATGGCGCTTGGGCGGATACGACCGCCCCATATGCGACCTTGCACCGGGTCGCCTTGAGCGACCAATACCGGGGCCAAGGACTGGGCAAATTCATGCTCAGTACCGCTATCTCAGTTGGCGCGGCGCAAGGAATTCGGAATTTCCGCATTGATACCTACCAACTCAACCAGCCGGTCCAGACCCTCGTCAAGGCAGCGGGCTTTAGCCACCGCGGCACGATTTACGTTAATGAACCCAACCATCCGGAACGTTTGGCCTTCGAATTAAATCTTTAATAAAAAATCACGCTAGCCACCTGGGCAAAGCGTGATTTTTTGTTTAGCGTTGGTTACGCCACTTGGCCGCCAACATAATCAAAACCGTGGCCAACGCCCCGTAGAGCGCCGCAATGTAGCCGACTTTCGTCAGATCCAAGAACCGAACCGTTTCCGCAGCCGTCAACGAGCCCAGTGAAATCCCGATGTTAGCAAAGATCGAGTTTAACGACGAAGCCAGATCCAAGGCTTGCGGGTACTCTTTTTCGGCGATGTTTAAAAACATCAGCTGGGTCGAGGCCCCATACCCCGCCAAAGCCACGCAAACCAAAGCAATGATGGCGACCGTCGCCCACGGCCAAGCAAACGACGGGGCCATTAAGGCTAAGAGGATCGTCATCGCCACGTACATCCCCGGCAGCCGCTTAACGCCACCGTTGTCAGCCAAAAAGCCCCCAAACTTGTTCCCAATGATAAAGAAGATCCCCATCATCAATAAGAGCCAGTTTAGCCAAGTATCATTGAAACCCAAGACAGTGGTCAATAACGGCCGAATGTAGGTATAGAAGGTGTAGTCGGCTGCACAGACCGCCACGATAAAGGTAATCCCCACCAAAATCCGGCGGTCAGCAAACAAAGCAAACTGATCCTTCAAATGCCCCTTAACCTGAGGGGTATCTTTGGGCACCAACCAGACCAACAGGCCCATTACGATCACCGTCAACCAGGTAATCATCCAAAAGCTGTCATGCCAAGTGAAATGCTGACTGACCAAGGTCCCGATCGGCACCCCAATCACGGAAGCAATACTAAAACCGGCAAAGATCCACGAGACCAACCCCGCCCGCTTCGCTGGGGGCGCGACAAAGGCTGCAATCACCAATACCAAGGAGATAATTGCGCCGGCCACCGTCGCCGTCAACATCCGCGATAAAATCAAAGCCCAATACCCCTTGGCCAGGGCCGTCCAGGTATTGCCGATTAAAAAGACGACCATCAACGCCAGCAGCACCTTATGCCGGGGCCACCGCCCCGCCACCGACGTAATAATTGGCGTACTTAAGGCGTAGACAAAAGCAAAAATCGTCACCACGTAACCCAGCGAGGCCAACGAGACATGGTATTCGTGGGCCACATCGGGCAAAACCCCGACAATCACGTACTCATTACAGCCCAACATAAAGGCGACTAAGACAAAAACAATCGCACGCAATTGCTCTTTTCGCATTGTACGTTCCTCCGTTTCTTTATGGTCCCGCGGCCAAATTAAAAACCAGGCGCCAACCTGGTTTGCTCCGCCGCCACGGGCGCGTTAAATTCTATCCAATCTACTCTACCGGGTTCTGAAGTGACATGCAAGCCTTTAAACTTGACAATCTTCTTTGCAATCGCAATCATAACCATAAAATGCACTAACTGGAGGAAACGAAAATGCAAAAATTTTGGTGGCGTTGGTTGCTCGTGCTGGTGGCCCTGGCCGGGGCCGTAGTGGCAGCAAACCACAATCGCACGCAACAAGGAACGCAAGCCGCCCACTTTGTTAATTCCACCACCCCAACCCTCTTTTTTCATGGCTGGGGCTCGTCGTACCACGCTGAACAGCAAATGGCCAATTACGCCCGCAGCCACGGAGTAACTACCACGATCGTCCGCGCCGACGTCGCCAAGGATGGCCAAGTCACCTGGTACGGTCGCTTAACCCCTGGCGCGCGCAATCCAATCATCGAAGTTAACCTGCAAAATAATAAAAGCGTCAAACCAGGTGCTGGCTCGATCGTGGACGCCTACGCTAACAGCAGCCAGTACGTTCTGGCCGTGATGCAAGCGGTCAAAGCCAAGTATGGCTTTACCAAGGTGAACGTGGTGGCCCACTCGATGGGGAACCTCCAAGTGTACTATTATTTGAAGACCCACGGGCAAGATTGCTCCCTGCCCCAAATTCAAAAGCTTGTTGACCTAGCCGGGCATTGGAACGGCCTGGTAATGGAGCCGGGGGCGACCACGGTAACCTTAGCGGGTAATGGGCGGCCCTCCATAATGTTGCCACAATACCAGGGCTTGTTGAGCTTGCGGCAAACCTTTCCCCGCCAAATTGACGTGCTCAACGTTTATGGCAATTCAAAGAATAACACCGATGGGACCGTACCGAACGTTTCCTCGCGTTCTTTACGCTGGTTAGTAGCCGGCCGCGCCCATTCCTACCAGGAAGAAGTCATCAAAGGCCCCGGCGGCCAACACAGCCAACTGCACGAAAACAAGACCGTCGACCGGCTCCTGGTCCGTTTTTTATGGCAAAAATAACCTTCTTGATGGTTTTTGAATATTACACAGATCACGTGGGAAATAACCGCAAGCCTAGTGGATAAGTACGAACGAAGAACGACGCGTACCGCGCCAACCTTCGTCCTAGCTTATCCATCCGGCTTGCCGAGCAGGTTATTTCCCACTCTCATTTTATTTCCCAGGAAATTATTTTTCTTCTGC
>DHCFD07801__coassemble_1115_pt1 | contig 39295 bp, 42 predicted proteins | sample DHCFD07801__metabat2_low_PE_021 | metagenome-assembled genome bin DHCFD07801 | reverse complement strand
CGCGCCGAAAGTAGTTGGGGGATCGCTCCCTGCGAGGATAGGGCGTCGCCACGCATTATTCCGGTATAGCTCAGTTGGTAGAGCACCTGACTGTTAATCAGGGCGTCGTCAGTTCGAGTCTGACTACCGGAGTTAGTGAGGTGTTGATGGTTGGGTCAGCATCTCTTCTTTTATGCCAACTTAGCTCAGCTGGTAGAGCATCTCCCTCGTAAAGAGAAGGTCGGAGGTTCGACTCCTCTAGTTGGCATCTCGTTTTAGAAGCCTTAGTTTATGCTAGGGCTTCTTTTTTTAGTAATCCAAGAAAGCGTTTACCTAGATATGCTAAAATTGGACTAACAACTGACGAAAGGGGATTTTGAGATGACAGACATTGAACAACGGGTTTTAAGCGGTGAACTTTACGACCCAAACGATCCGGCCATCTTGGCCCTCCAGACTCTAGCGATCCAAACTATGTACGAATATAATCAAACGCGCGCGGGTGATGAGCACCGGGCTACCTTGTTAAAGCAGATGTTAGCGGCTTGTGGGAAGGACTGCTACATTGAAGCGCCCTTTCATGCCAATTGGGGCGGCCGGCACGTCCATTTTGGCGATCAAATCTACGCCAACTTTAACCTGACGATGGTGGACGATGGGGAGATTTTTGTGGGTAGCAAAACAATGATCGGGCCCAACGTAACCTTGGCGACGGCGGGGCACCCGGTTCTCCCCGAATTACGTGCCAAGGGTTATCAATACAATCTGCCGATCCACATTGGCCAAAACTGCTGGTTGGGAGCTAACGTAACCGTCCTGCCTGGCGTGACGATTGGCGATAATACCGTGGTGGGAGCGGGGAGTGTCGTTACCAAAGATTTACCGGCGAATGTCGTGGCTGTGGGCAGTCCCTGCCGGGTGTTGCGTGCCATCGGCCCCAACGATCGGCGTGTTTATCGTCTTGGTCGGGTCATTCCGCCTGAATTGTTGGCAACCCTGGAGCAACCAAATTACTAAATTTTAAAAAGAACTGATTGGCAAAACCGGTAATCTATGGCATAATATTAATGTTAGTTTATGATTCCGGTATAGCTCAGTTGGTAGAGCACCTGACTGTTAATCAGGGCGTCGTCAGTTCGAGTCTGACTACCGGAGTAGTTGGGGGATATCACCTGTCGGTGGTATCCTTTTTTGTTTTCAGAAAGGGATTTGGGATGGAATTACAAATTGTCCAGGCCCGCCTCTGGGCCCTTAAGATGCCGCTTCTACACCCCTTTGCCAGTAGTGAAGGAACGGTTGCGACCAAAGATGCTTTGCTGTTGGAATTAACGGACCAGTCGGGGCGGCGGGGCTTTGGCGAGTGCTCGGCCTTTGCGACGCCTTTTTACACGGCTGAATTTCAAGCCGGGGCGGCTGCCTTTCTCCAACACTTGGTCCTCCCCCGCGTAGTCGGTCACGGTTATCATCACCCGGACGACTTTGATCAGCAAGTTGCCAACTGGCAGGGCAACCAGATGGCCAAGGCCGCGGTTAACTGCGCGCTCTGGGATTTATACGCCCAGCGCCAAAACCAACCCTTGGCGAAAGCCCTGGGTGGGGAGCGGGCGGCTGCGGAAGCCGGGATCTCGCTGGGGATTCAAGCCAGTCCAGCCGCCCTGGTGGAAAAGGTGGCCCAGGCCGTGGCTGCTGGGTACCGCCGGGTGAAGGTCAAGATCAAGCCGGGGCATGATTTAGCCGATTTGCGGGCCGTCCGCGCGGCCTTTCCAACTTTAATGTTAATGGCCGACGCCAATTCAGCCTATCAGCTCACGGATGCGGCCCACTTACGGCAGTTGGATGAGCTGAGGTTGACGATGCTGGAGCAACCGCTGGCCCCCGGGGATCTAATTGAACACGCGGCCCTCCAGGCCCAGTTGCAGACCCCCTTGTGCCTGGACGAAAGCATCACCACCTTGGCTGATGCCCAAGCAATGGTGCAACTGCAAGCAGGAAAGGTGATTAATTTAAAGGTCGCCCGCGTCGGCGGCCTGAGCGCTGCCAAGCAGATTCTCGCCTTTGCCCAGCAAGCCCAGCTTGATTGCTGGGTCGGCGGGATGCTTGATTCTGGGGTGGCCCGGGCGGCCAGCTTGGCGCTGGCAACGCTGCCGGGGATTACCCTGCCCAATGACTTATCAGCCTCGACCCGCTTTTATGCGACCGACATTATTGACCCACCATTGACCTTGCAAGGCAGCCAGATGTTGGTCCCTGCGGCGGCCGGACTAGGGGTGGAGATTAACTGGCCCTACTTCGCTCAAGTGGCGACGCTCTTGGGCGACTTTACCATGAACTGAAAAACACCGTCTCGGCCAGGGCCGGGGCGGTGTTTTTCCTAATCCATCATTTTGGCTAAAAATTCTTGGGTCCGGGGGTTGGTTGTTTCCTTGAAGATGTGGGTGGCCGTTCCGCTGTCGGCGATCTTGCCTTGATCCATAAAGAGGACCTGGTCGGCGACATCGCGGGCAAAGGCCATTTCGTGCGTGACGATAATCATTGTCATTCCATCGGCGGCCAACTTTTTCATGACCCCTAAGACTTCCCCCACCATTTCAGGGTCAAGGGCCGAGGTCGGTTCGTCAAAGAGCATGACTTCGGGCTTCATCGCCAAAGCCCGAGCAATCGCCACCCGTTGTTGCTGGCCCCCCGAAAGGGATTGCGGATAGGCATTAGCTTTGTTAGCCAGCCCGACTTCTTCCAACAATTGGTGGGCATGAGCTTCGATGGCCTTAGGGTCGTCAATCTTTAATTTTTTGGGCGCGAAGGTGATGTTTTCCAGCACCGTCATGTGTGGGAATAAGTTGAACTGTTGGAAGACAAAGCCCATTTTTTGCCGCAGCTTTTGCAGCGTTTCCTTACTGGCGTGGTTGACTGGTTGGCCTTCAAAATTAACTTCGCCTGAATAGCCGCCTTCTAAGTGGATCAAGCACCGCAATAGGGTACTTTTCCCCCCTCCTGAGGGCCCAATTAAAGCGACCTTTTCGCCCTTTTGAACGGTAAAATTGATGTCATCTAAGACGGTATTGGTGCCAAAGGCCTTATGCAGGTGTTTAACTTCGATTACGTTAGTCATATACGCTGATGCCTCCTTTTAGTTCAGCCGGGTGTACTTGGCGCCCATTTTCTTTTCCATTAAAGCAAAGACCTGGGAAAGCACAAAGGTTAAGATAAAGTAGATTACGGCCGATACCAACAGCGGTGGGATAAAGTTATACAAGGTGCCCCCCACGGCCAGGGCCTGGGCGGTGACTTCTTGGACTCCAATATAAAAGAGGACGGAAGATTCCTTGACCAAAGTAATAAATTCATTCCCTAACGCCGGTAAGACGTTGCGGAGGGCTTGGGGCAGGACAATTGATTGCATTGTTTCACGTTCCGATAACCCCAAGGAGATCCCAGCTTCGGTTTGGCCGACGGGAATCGAGGTAATCCCAGCCCGGAAGATTTCGGCCACGTAAGCCCCCGAATTAATCCCGAGGGCAATCGAACCGGGGATGATCCGGTCTAACGACGAGCCTAAAAATTGAATCGTTGGCAGGTCTAAGCTCTTGGCCAGGGTGTAGTAAATCAGCATCACTTGAATCATTGAGGGGGTCCCCCGGACCACGGAAATGTAGATCCGGCCAATGGCAGAAATCACTTTTACCTTTGAAAGCCGCATCATGACAAATAACAGGCCGAGCAGAATCCCAATGACGCTGCCGATTACGGTAATTAAAATGGTCAGGGCCGTCCCCTCTAAAAACATTGGATAGTATTGGACTAAATCACTCATCGCAAATTCCTTTCTTGGTGTGAAAAAGCTTTTCTCTGCCGCCGCGGGAGAGAAAAGCTTGCGGATTATTTTTGTTCCAGTTGTAAGTCTTGGGCCTTTTGCATGAACTTATCCAAGTCGCCGTTCTTTTGCAGTTTGGTGATGGACTTGTTCAACTGCTTCTTTAAAGCGGGACTGTTCTTCCGTACCGCGATGCTGACCGGGGCATCGGAAGCTGGCGTCTTCAGCTTAACTTGCGCGATTTCGTATTGCCCGGGGTTGCTCTTGATGACATTGTCGGCAACGACCTTTTCCGCAATGACCCCACTCAGGGTACCCGTCTTGACTTCATTGGTTAAGTTCGTAAAGTTGGCTTCGGTGACCAAGTTGGCCGCAGCTAATTGCTTTTTGCCAATCTTTTCTTGGGTCGTAGATTGTTGCGCCCCAACAGCCTTGCCCTTTAAGCTGGCCACAGTGTTGTATTTGGCTGCTTCGCCTTTCTTAACCAGTAAGACGTTGGAATTCTTGTAATACGACTTGGTAAAGTCAACGGCCTTCTTCCGTTGGTCAGTGGAGACCATCCCGGCCATTACAATATCCACCTTTTTATCTTGCAGTTCTGAGATTAAGGATGGGAAGGCGGTGTTCACGACTTTTAATTTGACGCCCATGTCTTTAGCAATTTGTTGGGCAATCAGAATATCGTAGCCGACAATTTGTTTCTTACCGTCTTTCATGGTTGTAAATTCAAACGGTGGGTAGTCGGCCGATGTCCCCAAGACTAATTCTTTTTTATCTTGGATTTGCTTGAGACTTTGGTCGCTGCTGGACTTACCGCAACCGGTTAAGATTAAACTCCCTAAGAAGGCCACTGAAGCCACCGCAAGTAATTTTTTAATGGTTGTTTTTTTCATGATGATAAACTCCTTTTTCTTTCTTTCAGTTCAACGCGCTATTTGAGGAATCGTCGTCGGCTGATGGGAAGCCAAGGAGTGGAGGGTGGAATTAACATGTTCGCCACCTACTTTCATAAAGGTTGAATAATTCCTGCTATTTATGAATAAAATATCAAAGATTGGTAATTATTATGCATTAAAATTAAAAGCTTGTAAAGCGGAAACGGTCAATCTGATTTTAAATTAAGCGTCCCGGCGTTTTTTAAGCGCTTTTAATTAACTATCGAAAGCCTAGGTGATATTTTTGTTATAGAAATTAAGTTTTCGGGCATTCATGTTTTGGCGGGATGAGGAAGGAATGGCGACAAAAGAAAAAGGACTGGCGGAAAGTTGCTTCCGGGCAGTCCGAGGGGTTAAGCAGATTTAAATTGTCGGGCGGTCTCCGCCAGGTGGACCTGGTGCGTGACGAATTCATGGGTTGGACAAACAAAGCCGTGGTCCCGGGCTAGTCGGGCAATGTAGCCGTTAATGTAGTCGACTTCGGTCGGGCGATTCGCGGCAAGGTCTTGGTACATTGACGGATAATGATACTGGTAGGCTTTGGAAACCGTAATGACTGATTCGGTCATGGCCTGGCGGGATTCCAGCAGATAGATGCCGGCCCGTTCGCAAGTGTCATACGCTTCATCAAAGAGTTGCCGGGCCATTTCCCGGACGCCTTCGTAAGCAATGAATTGGCCCATTTGCAGCTCAAACATTGTGCAGAGGGTGTTGCAAACCGCGTTGAAAACGACTTTTGACAAACACATGCCTTGCCAATCTTCAGCCCAGACCGGCCCCAGCTGTGCTGCCGCAAAGTCGTGCAAAACCGCTTGATCGCGTTCATCTGGCACGGCACGATCATAACGCGCCATGTGCATGACCTCAGTGCCGGTGGCCCCCATAAAATCAACGTTAGCCGGGCCATTCAGCCGGGTGGCGATCATCGCGGTGCCGCACAAGATCCGGTCCGCTGAAAAATATTGGTTGATTTTTTCAAAGTGGCCCATTCCGTTCATTGCGGAAAAGGCAATTTGATCAGGGGTAAATAAGCCAGCTGCCGCATCGCGGGCTAATTCTTCTTCCAGTTGCATTTGCTTTTTGAAAATAATCCAGACGTCGGGATGGCCCTGGTATTCTTCGGGGGAATAGATGTTAATCGAGACCAAGTGTTGATTTTGGTGATCCCGGGCGACCAAGACGCCCCCTTGGTGGCGAACTTGGGTTAGGGCGGGTTCCCAGGTCTCAATAAAGTCGACTTTGCAACCCGCGTTTTCTTGCAACATGATCCCATAACGGTAGCCCATTGCGCCAGCCCCAATAATTCCGTATTTCATATGTTAGCTTCCTTCCTTTACCTGATGAGCTGAAAATATGTATCACGAAGCGAGTCTCGGTTTATTATGTGTTGGCTGAACCAATCTAAGGCAGAAAAAAAGCAGCGCCCTAGCTGTATGCTAAGGACGCTGCCGCGTGGTACCACCTTACTTTAATCTCGCTTAAGACGAGATCCTCTAACGATACCCAAACTAAATTGGAGATCGTGGTCCGCTACGGAGGACTATGCCCGCCAACCTCGCAAAGTTGGCGCAAATTCAGAGTCTTTCAATTTAAACAGTCTTGAGTCCTTTTCACCACCGGACCTCGCTGAGCAAGGCTGCTTAATTACTCCACCGAGAATAATTGCTTGCGTGAATTAAATTATGGTGTTTAGTGTAGCGATCCGCCCGGCCAGTGTCAACCTTTTTCCTCATCTTTTTTTAATTTGAAGTTTGGGAAAGTGGCAGCTCCTAACAAATGCTAAATGGTAGGAGCGGGCAAGTCAGGGGAAACCCGGAAAAACTTTTTAAAAATTGGGTGTGAACCGTTGACTTTAAATGAAAATTAAATTAGAATGCAACCATAGTTAAGATGAAAAAAAGCTGATCGAATGAGTAACTTGGCAGTCTTTGCACAGCGAGCCCGGGGGGATGGAAACGGGTCAAAGGCGCAAGCGAAGATGGTTCGATCAATTAGCAGTTGGCAACCCTTTGTTGCCGCTTGGTTCGTGCCCATTACCGCACGGTTAAGGTCAGCTTGGCTGACGAAATAAGGTGGTACCACGGCCCGCTCGTCCTTAATTGGATGGGCGTTTTTTGTTTCTGGCTGGTTACGGGTTTAATTAAGGTGGTTGAAGGGAGCACACGAATGGTAAAAGTAGCGATGATTCAAATCGATGTTGAGTATGGCAAGCCGGCGCAAAACTTTGCCCAAGTCACTGCTCGCTTGCAAGAAGCCAAGGCCTTGGGAGCGCAAGTAGCGGTCCTGCCGGAAATGTGGAATACGGCGTATGATTTAACGCACCTGGCGACGTTGGCTGATCCGGCTGGTCAGCAGACCCAACGGGTGGTCAGCCAGTTGGCCAAGCAGTTGGCCTTAAACGTGGTGGCGGGCTCAGTCGCGATAAAAAAGGATGGGCGTTACTACAATACGACCTACATTTTTAACGATCAAGGTGAACTAGTGCAGACTTATGATAAAGCCCATCGCTTTGGACCGATGGCGGAGGACCAGTATTTAGCAGCCGGACACCAAGTCGCCACCTACGACCTGGCTGGCATTCGGAGCGCCAGCTTTATCTGCTACGACTTGCGCTTCCCGGAATGGTGGCGCACCGCCGGCCGGGCCGGGGTCGACCTGTATTACTTACCAGCTCAGTGGCCAGCGTCACGGATTGACCAGTGGGAAGCCCTGGTCAAAGCCCGGGCGATTGAAAATCAAGCCTTTGTGGTGGCCGTCAACCGGGTAGGTGATGATCCGGACAATCACTTCAATGGTCATTCGCTGGCGGTGGCGCCGAGCGGGACCATTTTGGCGACGGGCGGCGAGCAAGCGGGCATTACCATCGTCGAGATCGATCCCACTGCGATCGTGGCGGCCAAAGCCTTGTTTGATATTCAAGCTGATCGGCGACCAGACTTGTACCAATAACTTTTTAATCCGAGGGAGGAATGAACGTGGAATTCCCGCAATCAAAATTAATGGCGACCTTACCGAAGCAATTCTTTGCCAGTTTGGTCGCGAAAGTAAATGCTAAAGTGGCGACCGGAGCGGATGTGATTAACTTAGGGCAGGGGAACCCAGATCAACCGACCCCCGCTTACATTGTGCAAAGCACCCAAAAGTGGGTCGCTGACCCGGCGACCCATAAGTATTCTCAGTTCCGGGGCCAGCCCGCCTTTAAACAAGCGGCGGCCGATTTTTACCAGGAGGTTTACGGAGCGACGTTTGACCCTGAAAAAGAAGTCGCGATTCTCGGCGGTTCGAAGATTGGCCTGGTTGAATTACCGTGGGCCTTGATGAATCCCGGCGACCTCTTCTTGTTGCCCGACCCCGGCTACCCCGACTATCTTTCGGGGGCCGCGTTAGGGCAAGTTGAATATGCGACCGTGCCGCTAAAGGCCGAAAACAACTTTTTACCGGATTTGGCGGCCATTCCGGCTGCGACCGCCCGCCGGGCAAAATTCTTCTACGTCAATTACCCCAATAACCCGACCGGGGCGGTGGCGACCCGGGAATTTTACGAAGAATTGGTGGCCTGGGCCAAGCAGTATGAAGTCGGGATTATTTCCGACTTTGCGTACGGGGCCTTGGGCTATGATGGCAACCGGCCCATCAGCTTTATGGAAATTCCGGGGGCCAAGGAGGTCGGGATTGAATTTTATACCTATTCGAAGACCTTTAACATGGCCGGATGGCGGATTGCTTTTGCAGTGGGCAATGCTGATATTATCGAGGGCTTGAACCTGATTCAAGATCACCTCTTTGTTTCCCTTTTCCCGGCGCTCCAGTATGCCGCAATTGATGCCTTACAAGATCCAGCGCGGGACGGAGCGATTCAAGCATTGGTCGATCGGTACCAGACGCGCCGGGATGCCTTTTTGACGGCTGCCGCAAAGATTGGCTGGCACGGCTTTGCCCCCCAGGGCACCTTTTATGCTTGGATGCCGACCCCACCTAAGATGACCAGTGAGGAATTTGCGGATGTTTTGTTGGATCAAGCAGCGGTGGCGGTAGCGCCGGGGAAAGGCTTTGGTGATTACGGTGAAGGCTACGTGCGGATTGGGTTGTTAATTGAACCGGCCCGCTTGGTCGAAGCCGTCGAACGGATTGGCAAGTTGCATTTGTTTGAGTAACGGTTTGTGGTGGACTGGCGAGGAGCCCCGGTTAGTTACCAGGGTCGCTTGCTAGCCAAGTAAGGAGGAAAAATTATGACGTTAAAGTATACCGTTTTGGGCGCCGGCGCCATGGGGCTGCGCTTTGGGGTTTTATTGCAAGAATTAGCGGGTGCAGAAGTGGAATTTGTTGATAATTGGGCACCCCAAGTTGAGACGATTAAGGCCCAAGGCGGGGTCTACGTTTCCCGCGATCACGAAAATCGTCATCTCGTACCCATCAAGATTTTTAGTCCCGAAGAATACCATGGTTCCCCGGATGTCTGGATTGTCTTTGCCAAGCAAATGACCCTCCAAGACCTCTTGGATAAGACGGCACATGCTTTTGATCCGGCAAGTCAATACGTCTTTACCGGGATGAATGGGATGGGGCACTTGGAAAAGATCAACCAATACTTCCCAGCCGACCGGGTCGCCGCCGGGACTTGTCTGATCGGGACGGTCCTGAATAAGGCGGGGGATGTTGATTTTATCGGGAAGGCCGGGGCCGGGTCGATCAATTTAGCGGCCCAAAACAACCAGGATGCCCCGTGGCTGGATCAACTGGTGGCGGACTTTACGGTGGCCAACATTAACCCGCATCTGAACCACAATTGTGAAGGGACCCTCTTTACCAAGCTGGTCTTTAATTCGGTGATTAACACCTTGTGTACCTTATTTGAAATCCAGATGGGGCAGTTTATTGATTACCAGGGGGCCGAACGGCTCAGTCGTCAATTGATCAACGAAGCCTTTGACGTGGCAGAACGGGCGGGGGTACAATTGCTTTCCACCCGGGAAGAAGAATGGCAGACGGTCAAATACGTTAGTGAAGTCTCCAACCCCTTGCATTACCCATCAATGTATCAGGACATGAGCAAGGATCGTCCAACGGAAGTTGATTACATTAATGGTTACATTTATGAGTTGGGGAAGAAGTACGATTACGAAGCCAGCACCCACGACTTTTTACGGGAGCTGGTTCACTTGGCCGAAAATACGCGGCAATTCCGCAAATGATTCGGCCCCACGGGTAGGGCACGCCCGTTGGTTGCTTTAGTGAAGAAAGGCAAGAGGCTGGGAGAAAACGATGTTTTCTTCCAGCCTCTGTTTTGGTTTTTCGAATATTACTCAGATCACGTGGGAAATAACCGCAAGCCTAGTGGATAAGTACGAACGACGAACGACGCGTACCGCGTCAACCTTCGTCCTAGCTTATCCATCCGGCTTGCCGAGCAGGTTATTTCCCACTCCCTTTGTAATTTAGCGGGTTCGTTTCAGTAATTGTTCAATGATTTTTTGCAACGCTCTTCGGCTGGCCGAAGGGGGCAATTGCGCCAGTTCGGCTTCGGCTTTGGCGGTAAATTTGGCGGCCAGGGTTTGGGCGGCCTGGACGCCCCCGGCTTGCTTGACGATTTGTTGGACGGCTTTGATGTCGGCGGGCGTCATTTGGGCTTGCTGAGTTAAGTAGGGGGTTAATTCAGCCTGGTGGGTCGGTAAGACCAGCAAAAGGGGCAGAGAATAGACCCCGGTCGCTAAGTCCTTCAGGATCGGTTTGTTGAGGTGGTGGCCCGTATAATCAAGAATATCATCCAAGATTTGAAAGGCAATCCCGATGTTTTGGCCGATCCGCTTGGCCAGTTGAATTTCTTTTTGGGTGGCCCCGCCCAAAAAGGCGCCTTCTTCCGCCGCTAAACTAAACAGGGCGGCGGTTTTACCATTAACATTGCGCAAATACCCCAGCAGGGATTGGTCAAGTTTGAACCGATCGCCCATTTGTCCCAATTCGCCGTTTAAAATCCGTTTCATGATCCGCGCGTTAACCGTTAAAAAGCGGGTATTGGCCACGGTTTCGGTGATTAAGTCAAAGAAGACGGTAAAAAGATAGTCGCCTGCGTAAACGGCCACATCCTTGCCAAACGCTGCTTGTAAACTGGCGTGGCCCCGCCGTTTGGGGGCATCATCGATAATGTCATCGTGAATTAAGGTCGCCATGTGTAAAATTTCGATCGAAGCCGCGGCTTTCAGCTGTTGTTCCGTCACTGGGTGCTCATGCAAGCCGGCAAACAGCAAAAGAAAGGCTGGCCGCAGAAATTTACCGCCCTGCTGGGCCATTTGCTGCAAGGCCGGTTCCAGTTGGGCGTAACGGACGGTTAAACGGTCGCCGATCAGGTCGCTAACGGCAGTCAAATTTGGTTTGAGTTGTGGGTAATAACGAAAATAGGCTTGTTGCATGAAAAAATCCCCTATGTAATTGCGAACCTGCCCCAGGCCCGCATTGATTTAGTAACGCGCAATCATACTTATATTTTAGCAGAATCTGACCGGGAAGCGGCGGCTTTTTTCAAGACACAGTCATAAGCGCAAGCGGCACATTTTCCTTTTTTGGCCCGCTTAAACGTTTTGGTGAGTTGCCAGCCGGCATAGCCAACAATCAAAGCAATTATTAAAAGGTTGGTAAACACGATCATAAGCATATCCTTTCTGAAGCTAAAGCCAGTGACTGCCGAGATTGATCAGTCCAGCGACGAGATAAGCAATTACAAAACTGCTGACCAAAGACCAGAGCATCCATTTGGTCGAGCCGGTTTCTTGTTTAATGGTGCCTAAGGTGGCAAAGCATGGCGCATACAGTAAGATAAAGGCCAATAAAGCATAGGCGGCCCCCGGCGTTAGATAATTACTCAAGGCGCCAATCAAGACGGTTTGGTTGGTGGCGTGAAACATCACCATCATACTGGCGGTGATGACTTCTTTAGCTAAAATGCCCGTGAACAGGGCGGTAATGATTTGCCAGTGATCAAACCCCAGCGGTGCAAAGCACGGGGCGCTGAGTTTCCCCAAGCCAGCGGCAAAGCTATGAGTGGGGTCGGTAACAAAGCCGGTGGGCCCAAAGGACGTTAACGCCCAAATCAAAACGGTACCGGCGAAAATAACGGTGCCGGCCTTGTGCAAGAAGCCTTTGCTCTTATCCCACGTGCTGTGCCAGATGATGTCCCACCGCGGGCGGTGATAGTTTGGCAATTCGATAATTAAAGCCGCACTTTCCGTTGTGTGGAAGTACCACTGATACCCTTTTGCGGCCAGGAGGGCGATGCCGATCCCCAGGAAATAAATCGACAGGACCACGGCGGCCTGGTGGTGGGGAAAAAAGGCCGCCACGATCAGACTGTACACGGGCAGCCGGGCGGAGCAAGACATGAAGGGCGCCAGAAGGGTGGTGACCAACCGGGCTTGGGGCTGTTCGACGGTGCGCGCGGCCATGATGCCGGTAACGTTACACCCAAACCCAATCAACAGGGGGATGAAAGCCTTGCCGTTCAGGCCGATCATTTGCATTAAGCGATCCATTACTAACGCCGCGCGGGCCATGTAACCAGAATCTTCGAGGATTGCGATGCAGGCAAAGAGGGTAATGATTTGGGGCAAAAAGACTAAGACGCCCCCGACCCCCGCTAGCAAACCGTTGACGACTAAGGAGCGTAAGGGAGGCAAGGCCCCCAGCAGGGTCAGCCAATGATTGACGTTGGCAGCCACGGGTCCCGAGAGTAAGGCATCCAGCCCGTCAGAAAGGGGCGTCCCCACCCAATCAAAGGCGAGTTTAAAGATCAGCCAAAAAATCAAAATAAAACAAGGCAAGCCCAGCCACGGCCCCGTTAATAGTTGATCGAATCGGTGCGAAACGGTAGTGGTGGCTCGGGTGGCCGGGGCTTGTTGGCCGCGCGCCAGGATTTTTTCAATAAAGGCCAGGCGGGTATTGAAAATTTGCTCTTCAAAGTGCTGGGCATCATAAGTGGCGCGTTGCTCCAGTAAGGGCTGTAAATTCCGAAATGCTGCCGCTCGCCGGACAACTTGATTTTGGTTCATATATTGGAGGCTTAACCACCGGGCCAAGGGCGCGGGGACATGATAATCATTAGTCAGGGCTTGGGTGGCTTGCTGCAGCGCTTGCTCGACTTGCGGGGGGTAAGTTAATTTCAGCGGGGCCAGCGGTTGGTGGGCTTGTAGTTGGGCTTGTAATTGAGCCAGGCCCCGGCGGGTTCGGGCATTGGTCGTCACGACTGGACAGCCCAGGGCTTGGCTGAGGGCGACCAGGTCAAAATGTTGGCCTTGTTGAGCCGCTTCATCCATCATGTTTAAATCGAGGATCATTGGCTGCCCGAATTCGCGGACTTCTAACGTCAACAAGAGGTTGCGTTTGAGCTGGCCGGCGTTCGTGACGTTTAAAATTAAATCTGGACAGTGATCGAGCAAATAAAGGGTGACGACCTCTTCATCTTTGGTTAACGGCGTTAGGGCATAGACCCCGGGGAGGTCGATTAAGTCGGTGGCAGTACCTTTAAGGCGGCCCGCTTTGGGGTTCACAGTCACGCCGGGCCAGTTGCCAACGGTTGCGTAACTGTCAGTTAAATTATTAAATAGGGTGGTTTTACCGGTATTGGGATTACCAATCAGTGCGATTTCCATGGAAGTTCCCCCTTGGTGGTTGGGTCAAAATGGAAAAAATGCGGTAGCGTAGCGCAATCCGTTGATGATTGCTTTCAATGATCACCGGACCGTGAAACGGGTAGCGTTGCAAGAGGAGAATCTTGCTTCCTTCCGTAAGCCCCAGACTATGTAAGCGGGCCGCGACCGGCTGTTCAAGTTGATCGAAGTGGTGCAGGGTAATTAGCGCATTGATCATCAAGGATGGCCCCCTTTCTGGGTGAACGGATTGACAAATTATTCCTGGTCGTAATGAAGATAAACCTTAATTATCAATATCATACTCCTAAAATAATGACATAATTTTGAATTTTAAAAAATCAGGTAATTCACTAAGTTTATTTAGTGGTAAAGTGACTATAATATAGCCATAGTGTTTTCAATGACGAAGGCGCCGGATAGAATTTTTGGAATCATTGGTAATGACTTGGAGGAATTGATGATGGCAACACTAGAAGTTAAGGATTTGCACGTCGCGGTAACTGATGAAGAAACGAAGGGGCAAAAAGAGATTTTAACGGGGGTCAACCTGGTGATGAAGACCGGTGAGATCCATGCCATCATGGGCCCCAATGGGACGGGGAAATCGACCTTGTCGCAAACGATCATGGGCCAACCGGGCTACCAAGTGACCCAGGGGGATATTTTGTTGGATGGGCAGAGTATTCTTGCCATGCCGGTTGATGAACGAGCGCGGCGTGGTTTGTTTTTAGCAATGCAGTATCCGGCAGAAATTCAAGGGGTTACTAACGCGGAATTTTTGCGGGCGGCGATTAACGCCCGCCGGCCCGCGGACGATCAAATTTCGGTGATGGCGTTCTTAAAGAAATTGGATGCGAACTTGGCCTTGTTGGACATGAGTGAGTCAATGACCGAACGGTACTTGAATGAAGGCTTTTCGGGGGGCGAAAAGAAGCGCAACGAAATTTTACAGTTATTGATGATTGAACCCACCTTTGCAATTTTAGATGAAATTGATTCGGGGCTGGATATTGATGCCCTAAAGGTAGTCGCCAAGGGGGTTAATTCGATGCGGGGCGCCAACTTTGGCTCCTTGATCATTACTCACTACCAGCGCCTCTTAAACTACATTGTGCCCGACACCGTGCACGTGATGATGGGGGGCAAAATCGTCAAAACGGGCGGGCCTGAGCTGGCTAAGCAGCTGGAAAAGGAGGGCTATGCTGGTTTGCGCGATGAATTAGGCTTGGATATTCAACTGGTCGATGAGCAACACTAGGGGGCAAAACAATGGATCTAACAACCGCAAAACAACAATTGGCAACCGCCAGTGCCACCCATCATGAACCATCAGCGTTGACAAAACGGCGTTTGGCCGCCCTGGCCGCTTTTAAGACCTTAGCACTGCCGAAGATGCCGAAATTAAAGTTTCAGACCTGGCCCTTCTTTGAGCGCCAGCCAAATTTGACCTGGACCGGAGCGGCAGCGTTCGACCTGGCCCCGGCGTTAGAAGAGCAGGTGCGGCTAACCCAAGTGGGCCAAGTGACGCTGGATGCGCACGTCCCCGCGGCGTTAAAGGACCAAGGGGTGCTTTTAATGGACCTGTTTACCGCCTTGCAAACCGTCCCCGACCTGGTCTTGAAGTTCTTAATGACGGTCGTGAAGGCCGACGAAAATAAATTGACGGCCCACCACTTAGCGTATCTAAACGCGGGCGCCTTCTTGTATGTCCCCCGGGGCGTTAAGGTGACGGCCCCGGTCGAAATCAACGTGACCCAAGACAGCACCCAGCCCCACCAACCTTTGATCCACCACCTTCTAATTGTGGCGGAAGCCAATAGCCAAGTCGACGTGATTCAACACCTGACCACGCAAGGGACCGCGGCCAACCCGGCGAGCTTAATGGTCGAAATTGTGGCCCAAGCCAACAGTCGGGTGACCTTTTCTTCACTTGATGAATTAGGGGCGCAAACGGTGACCTACTTTAAGCGGCGGGCCCAAATCGGCCGGGACGCGAAGGTTGAATGGGCCGTAGGAATGATGAATGCTGGCAATACCGTTGGGGAGATGGACTCTGAATTGGTTGGCGAAGGCGGTGAAGGCGACTCTAAGCTGATCGCGATTACAACGGCCGACCAACAAGTGGGCATCAACAACCGGGTGACGCACCATGGTCAACACACCACGGGCTTGATTAACCAACGTGGGGTCCTTCTCGGTCAATCGCGCTTAGTCTTTAATGGGATTGGTGAGATTATCCACGGCGCTCACGGGGCGAAAGCCGAGCAGCAAAACCGGGTCTTGATGATGTCGCCAGCCACCCGGGGGGATGCCAACCCAATCTTATTGATTGATGAAAACGATGTGGAAGCCGGTCATGCAGCCAGTGTGGGTCCAGTCAATCCCGTACAATTGAATTATTTGCTGAGCCGGGGGATTCCGAAACCAGTGGCCCAACGTTTGGTAATCCGGGGCTTTTTGGCGGCCGTTTTGACGGCGATTCCCACCCAGCGGGTGCGCGAAGAATTGATTGCAATTTTGGAAAGGAAGTTGACCGATGGACAAGCTTGAACAAATCCGGGCCGATTTTCCCATTTTGCAGCAGACCGTGAATGAGGAACCCTTGGTGTACCTGGACAATGCCGCGACGGCGCAACGGCCCACGCCGGTGCTCGAGCGGGTGCGCCAATTTTATCAAACTGACAACGCGAATGTGCACCGGGGCGTGCATACTTTAGCCCAGCGGGCGACGACTGCTTATGAAACGGCCCGCCAAAAGGTCCAGCACTTTTTACACGCGGCAGCCCCCGAAGAAATTATCTTTACCCGGGGGTGCACCGAAGCATTGAATTTGGTGGCAGCGACGTATGGCCGCACTCATTTACAAGCGGGCGATGAGATTGTCATTTCAGTGGCCGAGCACCACAGCAACTTGATTCCTTGGCAGCAACTGGCGCACCAGACGGGGGCTCGCTTGCGCTACATCGGGCTCACCGCCACCGGGGAACTAGACTTGGCTGCCGCCCAGCAGCTGATTAATGATCACACCAAGCTGGTCGCTGTTGCCCATGCGACCAATGTTTTGGGCACGATCAACCCCATTCAACAATTAGCGGCGTTGGCCCACGCCCACGGGGCGGTGATTGTGGTTGATGGGGCACAGGCCGTTCCCCACATGCCGGTTGACGTCCAAGCCTTAGACGCTGATTTTTATGCCTTTTCGGGGCATAAGCTGATGGCGCCCACGGGGATCGGCGTCCTTTATGGGAAGGCCGCCCTCCTGGCTGACATGCCGCCTTATCAATATGGCGGGGAAATGATCAGTGCCGTTCACCAGCAGACCAGTACTTGGGCGGCCGCGCCGTATAAATTTGAGGCGGGGACGCCAAATATTGCCGGAGCGATTGGCTTGGGGGCGGCAATTGACTACCTGCAAACCATCGGGATGGCGCAAATTGCCGCTCACGAACAGCAATTGGTGGCCCAAGCCTTACCAGCGTTGTTGCAAATTGAGGGACTGACCGTTTACGGGCCCCATGATCCTGCTCAGCATACCGGAGTCATTGCCTTTAACTTGGCGGGACTGCACCCCCATGATTTAGCCACGGCCCTGGATATGGAAGGCATTGCCGTGCGGGCCGGCCACCATTGCGCCCAACCGCTGATGGAATACTTAGGGGTGAGCGCTACGGCCCGGGCCAGCTTCTATTTGTACAATACGGCAGCTGAAGCAGCGGCGTTAGTCGCTGCGGTTCAAAAAGCAAAGGAGTTCTTTCACCTTGGGACTGGAGAAATTAAATAACCTTTACCGGGAAGTAATTCTCGACCATGCCCAACACCCCCATCATAAGGGGCCATTGGCTCAGGCAACACAACAAATCAGCTTAAACAATCCGACTTGTGGGGATGTGATCAACCTGCAGATTCAATTGGACGCTGCCGACCGGATTCAAGCGATTGGCTTCACTGGTGATGGTTGCACGATCAGTCAAGCCTCGGCCTCAATGATGACCACCGCCGTGACGGGCAAGACCAAAGAAGAGGCTTTGGAGCTGGCCAAGACCTTTTCGGACCTGGCAATTGGGAAAAAACATGCCGCCGCTGACATCGCCGCCCTCGGGGATGCTCAGGTGTTAACCAATATTATGGAATTTCCGGCCCGGATCAAATGCGCGACCTTGGCGTGGTGGGCACTGCAACGGGCGTTATTGCAAGAAAGTGATGAGGATTGACCAATGACCAATGCAAATGACCTTTTAAAAAATAAAGATGAGTATGAATACGGCTTTCACGATGATATCCAACCGGCCTTTTCCACGGGGCGGGGGTTAACGGAAGAAATTGTGCGGGCGATCTCAGCTGAAAAACACGAGCCGCAATGGATGCTGGATTACCGGCTCAAGGCTTACCAGATTTATCAAAAACTGCCAATGCCGAAATTTGGGCCGGATTTATCAGGGCTGGATTTGGATCACATGTTGTATTACCAAAAGATGACCGATAAAAAATACCGGGACTGGGCTGACGTACCCGCCGATTTAAAGCGGACTTTTGATCGCTTGGGGGTCCCAGAGGCGGAACGCAAGTATTTAGCTGGTTCATCGGCCCAATACGAATCCGAAGTGGTTTACCATAATATGCGCGAAGAGTTTGCCAAGCTGGGGATTATTTTTACCGATACTGACACCGCCCTGCGCGAATACCCAGACCTGTTTAAAAAGTGGTTTGGCAAGCTGGTGCAACCAGCTGATAATAAATTTGCGGCCTTAAATGCGGCGGTGTGGTCCGGCGGTTCGTTTATTTACGTTCCCAAGGGAGTTAAAGCGCAAACCCCAATCCAATCTTACTTCCGCTTAAATGCCGAAAATTCGGGTCAGTTTGAACGGACCTTGATTATTGTTGATGAAGGCGCGAGCGTTGATTACGTCGAAGGCTGCACGGCCCCTAATTATTCCTCGGATTCATTGCATGCCGCGGTGGTCGAAGTCAACGTCTTAAAGGATGCTTACTGCCGGTATACGACAATTCAAAATTGGTCGGATAACGTGTACAGTTTGGAAACCAAACGGGCCGCGGCGGCGGCCCACGCGACGATGGAGTGGGTCGATGGCAACCTGGGCTCGAAAGTGACAATGAAGTATCCTTCCGTTTATTTAAATGGGGAAGGCGCCCGGGGAACGATGCTTTCGATTGCCGTCGCTTCGAATGGCATTCACCAGGACTCAGGGGCGCGGATGATCCACAACGCTAAGAACACCTCCAGTTCGATTGTCTCTAAGTCAATCTCGAAGACGGGTGGGGCGACGGACTACCGGGGGACCGTTCGCTTTACCAAGGCGGCCGATGGTTCCAAGGCCCACGTCGAATGTGATACGATTATTATGGATGATCAATCGTCATCCAATACGATTCCGTTCAACGAAATTGATAATGACAATGTCGCCATGGAACACGAAGCGAAGGTTTCTAAGATTTCTGAGAGTCAGCTTTACTACTTGATGAGTCGGGGGATTCCGGAAGCCAAGGCGACGGAAATGATCATCATGGGCTTTGTGGAGCCTTTTACCAAGCAATTACCGATGGAATATGCTGTGGAATTAAACCGGTTGATCAGTTTTGAAATGGAAGGCTCAATTGGCTAACACAGAAAAGAGGTGCGGCAAAATGGCTGAAGCAGCTGAACAATCGCGGCCGTATTCGCCCTTGGAGAACCAAGTGATGACGGCCTTAAGTGGGGTGGTCGATCCCGAATTGGGGTTAGACTTGGTTAATTTAGGCTTGATTTATGACGTGGCAGTTGATGCAGCGGGTTTGTGTACGGTGACGATGACTTTGACGACGATGGGGTGCCCGCTGACCGATTATTTGCATGACGACATTACCAAGACGGTCAAGGGAGTAGCCGGGATCAACGATTGCAAGATTAACCTGACATTTGAACCGCCGTGGACCATTGAAATGATGAGTCGCTATGCCAAAGTGGCCCTTGGCTTGCATGGTTAGGGGTGTTGCACATGGATGTAGCTTACTTTGTGGCGCGGCGCAAAGCCAAGGGGTATTCACAGGCGGCTTTAGCGGCGGGAATCTGTACCCAGTCCACCTTAAGCAAGTTTGAGACCAATTATCAGATTCCCTCGTTGTCAATTTTGCGTCAGCTTTGTACGCGGTTAGATTTGACCCTGGATGATTTAGACGACCAACAGCGGCAAAGCAAGGCCGCCACGCAACAACTCACCCAAGCCGAAGAAGCATTAATGGTTGAGGATTATCCGGCGGTCCAAAAAAGCTTGGCCCACTTGACGGTGGAACAATTGCCAACGGTGGCCTTGCAAATGCAGTATCACTATTTAAACGGTTTGTGGTTGACCTTGACCAATGGCAATCCGACGGCCGCCTTGTTTTCGTTTACCCAAATTTTAGATCAGTTAGACGAAGCGCATACGACGCAGTTTACCACGCTGGCCTACTTGGGCGAGGGAATTTTATACGCCCGGCAAAACGAGCTGGCCCAAGCAGAATTTTTCTTAACGAAAGTAAAGCATGCCCTAAGCACGGCCCTAACGACAGTGGTGGCGCCTGGCTTAGCCCAAGCCCGGTTGCTGACGATGATGTATTATTTAGCCGAGGATTATTATTTGCGGGATGATTTTACCCAAAGTCAACACTATGTTTCACTAGGGTTGGCTTGGTGTCGGCGGGAACACGTAACCTATTTTTTGCCCCGGTTAAAGTTTTTGCGGGCCCAAAATCTCCTTGCGCTGGGCGCGGCGCCCCAGCAAGTGGTGGCTGAATTAGTTGATGCGCGGGCGTTTGCACGCTTAAACGACAATCAGGCGTTGATCTTGCAAACGACGGCCTTAATCAATCACTATCAAGCGATGCTGCAGCCGTTTAAGCAAACCGAAGGGGGAAAAGATGGCACTTACCAATCACCATTCAGAACAAGAAGTTAACCAAATGTTTACGCGCTTAGCCAAACGCTACGACTTGATGAACGATGTGGTCAGTCTAGGGACCCAGCGGCGGTGGCGCCAAAAGTTTTTTGACCAACTGGCGGTCTTTCCTGGGGCCGATAGCTTAGATCTGTGTTGCGGAACGGCGGATTTGACGATTAAGTTAGCGCAATTGGCGGGGCCACGGGGCCGCACGATTGGCTTGGACTTCAATGAAGCAATGTTAGCCGCGGGAGCGGAGAAGGTCAAAGCGGCGGACTTGAACAAAGATATTGAATTAGTCCAAGGGGATGCTATGCAGCTGCCGTTTGCAGCCAATCAGTTTGACTTTGTCACGATTGGTTTTGGCCTGCGCAATGTCCCGGATGCGGCCCAGGTTTTAGCTGAGGTGATGCGGGTCCTTAAACCCGGCGGTTGGTTTGGGTGCCTAGAAATGTCTCAACCCCAGAGTCGGTTGGTCCGGCCGTTTTGGCGGGCTTACTTTCAAGTATTCCCAGTGTTAGCGCGGACTTTGGGGGCCAGCTATCAAGATTATTCATACTTGAAAGAAACTTCCATGCAATTTGTTTCGGCCGCGCGCTTAAAAGCGATGATGGAAACGGCTGGGATGCAAAAGGTGACGGTTACGCCACTAAACTTGGGGGCGGGTGCAATTCATTGTGGTCAAAAACCACGGTCATAAGTTTTACCAAAGATTGGCAATTGAAACAAGGGTTGAGTACAAACGTTAGTTTTACTCAAGCCCTTGTTTTTTCGTTCACTCTCTTTTAAAATTTGAATCAAGAACAAAAGTTTGAGGAGGGGAGACGATGGATTACTCAACGGAACCGCGGGGCATTTATTTGATGGTTGATAATAAGTCGTTTTACGCAACGGTGGAATGCGTGGTCCGGGGACTAGATCCCTTAACGACGCCCTTGGTCGTGATGTCGGAAGCGGCCAATGTGGGGCAAGGCTTGATTTTGTCATCCTCACCCGCGGCAAAACAATTGTTTGGGCTACATAATGTCAATCGGGCGCGCGATTTGCCGGTGGATGAACGGTTGCTTGTGGTGCCCCCGCGGATGAATCTTTACCTCGCCAAGAATTTAGCTATTAATGAAATTTTTCGCGAGTTTGTGGCTGATGAAGATCTGTTGCCCTACTCGATTGATGAATCGCTGTTAAATTTAACCCATTCCTGGCGCTTGAAAAGTGATAACTTATTAACAGTCGTCCGACAGTTGCAGACGGAAATCAAGCAGCGCTTACAGTTGGTGGTAACGATTGGGGTGGGCAACAATCCCTTGCAAGCCAAGGTAGCCCTGGACATTTATGCCAAGCACAGTCCGGTTGGGATTGGGATCATTACCAATCATACGGCGCCCGTCCGCTTATGGGCGATTCCAGAACTGACGATGGTGTGGGGGATTAATACTCATCTGGCCCGACGGCTGCAACGGTTGGGGTTGCATAATCTGAAACAAGTGGCCCACGCGGACCCTTACCAATTGAAGGCGGCACTGGGCCAAACCGGGGCACGGCTATACGCAACAGCCTGGGGAGTTGACCGGACCACGCTGAGTCGGCGGCCTTTGCGGCGGGATCAATCCATCGGTAATTCCCAAGTGCTGCCCCGGGATTACGTTAAGCCCCAAGCGATCAAAGTTGTGATTGCTGAAATTACCGCTCAGGTGGCCGCGCGGCTCCGCGCCCGTCACAAACAAGCTGGGGGCGTGCGCCTTCAGATTGGCTATGCGTTTGGGACGGTCGATCAAGCTGGCCGTGCCGGCTTTGCCCACGCGCAGCACCTTAGCGCACTAACGGCAGATGAACGAAAATTAACCCGGGTTTTGCAAGCCCTGTTTGATCAGTATTGGACCGGTCAGCCGGTCCGGCACGTGGCAATTGCCGTGACGCATTTAAGCCCGGCCCAAGGCGAGCAGCTGGATTTATTTGCAACGAAGGCGGAAACCTTGGCTCTTGATGTGGCCCAAACGGTTGATCAAATCCGGCAGCGCTTTGGCAAGACGGTAATTATGAAGGCCAGTAGTTTAACAGCCGGGGCGACTTTTTTGGCCCGCGCCCGGCAGGTAGGTGGTCATAACGGGGGGCAGAGCTTTGAATGATCAGACCTGTCAAAAATTAGGCCGGCAATTATGCCAGCGGTTGACGCCGTACTTTAAGCGGCGGGTCCAGACGCGTTATTGGTTAGTGGTGGTCTGGGCCGCCCCTGATCAAGCCTATCACTTTTTCTTTAATGCACGGCGGCCCCGGGCTTGGCAGCGCTCGTGGCCCTTAGGGAGTTTGCCTTCAACCAGCTTGGAAGAGTTGATCGTGGTGTTAACGGCCGTCCGGGCCCAGTACCACTTTACGATTGAATATCGGCAATTTTCGCCTGGTGACCGGCAGCGCTTGCAACACGAAGTGCCCGCTTAGTTGGAATAGACGTGACAATGAACCGCACTTTGTTCAAGTTGGTGGAAGTATTGTCGATCCGTGGGGTCAAAATTTCGTTGGGTCAGGGGGTCGGGATTGCTGATTGAAAAAATCAACCAACTTTCTAAAATTTCTTGCCCCCGTTGGCGCGGGACGGCATTCAATTGATCGAACAGTAATTCATCGTCGAGGTCAACTTGCTTGATGCCACCGTGGGGTCCGGTGAAACACAGGGAAGATACCCCAGGGTATTGGCGGCGTAAGCTTCCTTGCCAACCAAAGCGATCACAAAACCGGTCGAACCAGTACTGTTCGGCGGCGATTAAATCAGTTGTTTGCCACATTTTAAGAACTTCCTTTCTTTTTTTGTTGGGTATATTATACTGTAAAACGAAAATTAGTTCACTGAAATGGAGGGCGGAAAGATTTAATCTTGGTTAAAAGAATGGTAGAATGAACGGTACGATTTTGAACGGATCAGTAAGGAGGAAAAAGATGGCAAAACAACGGGTGCCCCGTGCTTCCCAATCTCCGGTGGTGGTAACAGTTGGGGAACGGTTCCCTTTAACGATTAAGAAATTAGGGGTGGAAGGCCAAGGGATTGGTTATTTTAAACATAAAGTTTGCTTTGTGCCCGGGGCGCTGCCGGGAGAAGTGATTGTGGCTGAGGTAACGGCGGTCCACGAACGCTACCTGACGGCCAAAATTCACCGCTTAAAGCAGGCTAGCTCCGCCCGGGTGACGCCTAAAGACGTGGTCGCCGGAATCGCCGGGGGCTTTGAATTGGAACACCTGGCCTATCCAGCGCAGTTGAAATTCAAGCGGCAAATGGTGTTGGACAGTTTGGCTAAATTCAAGCCCCATGGCTACCGCCATTATCAAGTCCGACCGACCTTACCCAGCCCGCAAGAGTATGGGTACCGTAACAAGGCACAGTTTCAGGTACGGCAGGTTGATGGGCACGTGGTTGCCGGCTTGTATCAGGCGCATAGTCATACGGTGGTTGACTTGGCAGAGTGTGCTGTTCAAATGCCGTTGACGATGCAAGTGGTCCGGGCCTTGGTCGCGATGATTGAAGAGTTACAGATTCCGCCGTATGAAGAAAGCAACCACAGCGGCATTATCAAGACCCTGGCCGTTCGCGAAACGACGACGGGGGAAGTCCAGGTGACGCTGATCACCAACACGCCGAAATTACTGAAAAAGCACCAGTTATTAACCCGGATTAAGGCGGAATTGCCGGTCGTCAAATCCGTCATGCAAAACATTAATCCGGGGGATACGCCGTTGGTGTGGGGCGAAGAGACGCGCTTGCTGGCGGGGGAGTCTTATGTAACCGAGAGTTTGATGGGCCTGGATTTTCGGCTTTCCGCCCGGTCATTTTTGCAGCTCAATCCGTTGCAGACCGAAGTCTTGTATGAACAAGCGGCCCAAGCGTTAGAGCTGGCCCCGACGGATACCTTGGTGGATGCGTACGCTGGGATTGGGACCATTGGCTTATCCTTAGCGGCCCGGGTTAAGCAGGTGCTGGGGATGGAAACGATTCCGGCGGCGGTTGCGGATGCCAATGCTAATGCGGAGTTAAACGGGATTACCAATGCCCATTATGAATGTGGTCCAGCTGAAGTGTTGCTGCCCCAATGGCGGGCTGCGGGCCAAACCTTCGATGCCCTGGTGGTTGATCCGCCGCGGACCGGCTTGGATCAAGCCCTGATTGACACGATCTTAGCAGAAAAGCCGGCCAAATTTGTGTATGTCTCATGTAACATGGCTTCACTGGCCCGCAATTTGGCCCGCTTGACGCCAACTTACCGGGTCGATTACATCCAACCGGTGGATATGTTGCCACAAACCCCACGGTGTGAAGCGGTTGTTAAACTCAGCCTCGCGCAAACGGATTAAGGAGGGCGCTTATGGTACAAACGACCCGGACCTTAGCCTTAATTAGTGTTTTAACGGCCCTGCAAGTGATTGTTGGCAGCCTGCTCTCGATTCAAGACGAAAGGAAGCGATGGTAATGGAAGCCTTCAGCGAAATTTTTGCCAACCAGAAGTTGCAACCAGCTAAGTTGCCAGCGGCCGGGTTTACCAAGAAGGGCCGGCACTGGCGCTACCAGACGCTTTTGCCAACCAGTGGTTTTTTATTGACGGTCACGATTGATGAAGTAGGGCAAGTTTTGACCCAGGTCATTGATTTGGCGACTCAATCCCCGTACACTTTGCATTTGCAACCCCAAGTCCGGGGCGAATTTGCGGGGACGGTCAAGGCCGAAGTGACCGCGGTCTTACAACAAATTGTTGCGCAAGCTTATGCGGACCAACGGTTTCAAGCGCCGCAAACCCAACGACTAATCACGCATGTTCAGCAGACCTATGGGGACGAATTGGAATTTTTGTGGCCCAAGGCACCGTTTACGGGGGTCTGGCGTCACGCCGCCAGCCAAAAATGGTATGGCTTAGTTGCTCGGCTGGATCAAGCGAAGCTGGCGCCGACATTGCCAACCAAAGAAGTGGAAATTTTAAATTTGCACGCGACACCGGCACAGGTTACGGCGTTAGTAGATCACCAACAATACTTTCCCGCTTGGCATATGAATAAGCAACATTGGCTGACGGTCATCTTAAATGACCAGGTGGCAGATACGACTTTATTTGAGTTATTGGCCGCCAGCTATCAATTGGCCAATCAGTCATAAGCGGCCAACTAAAAATCGCTAACGAACCATGTTTGCGCCATGGTCGTTAGCGATTTTTGCGTTCAATTGAAGTGCTTTAAACTATCCAGAATCAGTTTGATAAAGCGGGGGCGATCGAGGTTGAGCAGGACTTCGGTGTTAGCTGGCTGACCAGTCAGCTGGTAGTAATCACAGACAGTCTCGCCCCGGGTCAGTTCGCCTTGCGTTTCGACGTCAACGTGCATTTTGGCGGTCGTAAACATCGTCGGGTCAATCAGCCACGCGATGGTACATGGATCATGCAATGGCGCGCCAACAAAGCCCCATTTTGGATCTTCATGGTAGCGTTCAAAGAAGTTTAAGAGACCAAAGTAGGCGTGGGCAACGGGGTTGTCAATTTCGCCGACCGCAGTAATTTCATCTTTGTGGATCTGTGCGCGGTGGGTAACGTTGAGCGGGGCCATTACCAGTGGTAAGCCAAAATTCATGACAATTTTGGCGGCTTCGGGGTCCACAAAAATGTTGAATTCCACGCTCGGCCGCCAATTGCCCAGGCCCATTGCCCCACCCATGTAGACAATTTGGGCCAATTTTTCCCGGGCCAATTCTGGATAAACCCGGAGGAACAACGCGGCATTGGTCATGGGACCAGTGACGACCAGGGTGACTTTTTCGGTACTTTGCCGGAGGGTTTGGGCGATCAATTCAATGGCCGTGAGTGGCTGGGGGGCAAAGCCCGGGGCCGGGAGCTCGGCGCCATCCAGCCCGCTTTCCCCGTGAACTTCCGGAGCAGTTTCCAGGGGAGCCACCAATGGCGTTTGGTTTCCACCGGCGACGGGAATCGTGGTGGCTTGCAGCAAAGTTAAGGTCCGCAAGGCATTATTCAAAGTTTTGGCGGGGGTTTGGTTCCCCGCGGAAGTGGTGACGGCTAACAAGTCAATCATCGGGTTGGCAACGGCCAATAAAAGCGCTAAGGCATCATCGTGGCCGGGATCACAGTCTAAAATAATTTTCGTGGTCATTAGATTACCTCCAGAGCAATCATTCTAAAGTTACAATTATTGCTCTAATTGTAACTGAAAGCGCTGACATTCACAATTAATCTTTTGCGGTCGGGGTAATGGTCAGCTGGACGATCCACGGCTGGGTTGCTTGGTGCACCGTTTGGCCCGCCGCCAACCATTTGACTGCGCCCCCGCTCAGTGTGCAGCTAACGGGGGGATGGGATTGGCCCATTTGTTGGTAAATTAAATCAACGACTTGCGCGGTCAAGGCGCGGGGCACTTCACCAATCGTCCAGGTTACATCCCCTAACGTCCAAGTCACCTTGATCTGTTGCGCATCAAAAATGAAGCCGGTTTTCAGGCGGGGCGAAAACGGCAGGGCTGCTAAGGGCTTTTCGGCGGTAGCTTGCGCTTGTTGTAAGTCAGTGGGACTCAGGGTCGCAAAGTCATAAGGCAGGGGCCGGGCTTGGTGGGCGGCTTTCAGCGCGGCCTGGATGGCTGACAAATCTAAGTTTGCCACGGTAAAGGTTACGGGGGCGTTCGGGGAGTCTGGTCGCCAGCCCCATCGTTGGGCTAAGGTCATGACCGTTCCAACCAAGTGGCGATCCGGGACCGCAGCGTAGCCCGCCACGATCAGCAAGACCAGAATGCCGACGAGGTCATTTTGCATCTTTAACAGCCAGCCCAAAGCCCCAATAACGATTAGCCACCGGACCCCCGTCATACTGGCAACGAGGAGCCGTTTATCGGCGCGGTACCACAGCCAGTGTTGATAGAGTTTGAAACGATGTAAGGCCCCGAGCCAAAAAGCGCCATTGATCACGGCGAGTAAGCTGATTGGGATGATTGGCCCGCTTTGATTTACGACGAGCAGCGAGACCATCGTGAGCAAAGCGGCCCCGGCCAACCCCCAGTGGGTCAGCCAACGTTGCAAGGTTGGTGAGATCAAAAAACCACTCCTTAATCAATTAATTGGCATTATTTTACCACTGCTTCTGGGGGCCACCAGCAGAAAAATAAGCGGCGGCGATCATTTTTTTCGTAAATGGTGATGAAATTGAGTACACTTAAAAATAACGGAACTTCTACAGATTAAATAAAAGGATGGATCAAGGTGAAAGTCTTTGTTGCAGGGGCCACCGGCCGGGTGGGGCAAGCTGTGGTCAAGTTGTTATTGGCGCAAGGCGACCAAGTCCTCGCGGGCGGGCGCAATTTAGCACAGCTTCCCGCCGAAGTCACCCCGGTGGCCTTGGATCTGCACGCGTCCGTGGCAGAATTACAAGCCAAGTTGGCCGATAGCCAAGCGGTGATTTTTACGGGGGGTTCCCGGGGCCGGGATTTGCTGCAAACTGATTTGAATGGGGCCATCAAATTAATGATGGCCGCCCAAGCCGCGGGGATTAAACGGTTTATTCACCTCAGTTCGGCCTATGCCTTGGACCAGACTATGTGGGCCAAGGTCCCGGCCCTAGCGCAGTTAATGGATTACAATATTGCCAAGTTCTTTTCGGATCGGTGGTTAATGGATGAGACGACGCTGGCTTACACCATTATCCAAGCCGGGATTTTAACGCCGACGCCTGCGACCGGGAAAGTGAGTTTGAATCCGGCTACGAGTGGGGAGAACTCAATTGAAGACGTGGCCGCCGTTTTGGTGGCCAGTTTGGCAGAGCCGAAGACGATTCGCCAGGTCATTATGATGAAAGCCGGGACCACTCCGATTGCTGAAGCGCTCGCCCAACTTTAATTTATCGTTTGATTTTATAATTGTTTAAATGGCGACCCCGTAAAATTTTTCCCGGGCTGCTTTTTGGTTTTTAAAAATTAGCCCTTTGCTACGTTAATTTAGCAAAATAACGGGTTTGGTGACGTTCTTTTTAGATTTATTGGTTAATTAATGGAAAAAGCCAGCTCTTGAAAACGCTTGCAGAAACTGCTAGATTGAATAGGCCAGTGGATATTAGAGCGGCCGAACCTTGTCAAGGCAGGGGAATAGCCGACCGGAGGGCTGGGTGAGACCAGTTGCTTTTCTACCCCTGCTCAAATGCATGGAGTGGTGAGATGACCAAAGGGTTTTCAAGCGGGTGAATCCAGTGGTGAGTACACAGGAGGATTTTTTGATTTCTCATGATGAGTGATGAAATTGTAATTTCCGAAAATAAATTAATTTACCAGGTGCAACGTCACCAAGATGAAGCCAGTTTTGAACTGCTTTACCGGCGCTATCAACCAATGATTCGCAAGCTGTGGCATCAATATTCCCGTCACTACATTAGTTTGGAAGATTGGGAGCAAGAAGCGGCCGTGAAACTCTATCAATGTCTGAAGCGTTATGATGCCCAGCATGCCCATTTCGCTCATTACTATAAGACAATGTTGCAAAATCGGTTGCGGGATTTTGGTCGGCATAAGAAACGTTCCAAACGCCAGCCGGGCAACCGGGTGGTTTCGCTGGATGAAGACGAACGCGTCCAACTGGTGGAAGATGATAAAATCGGCGCTGAGCGGGTGGCGGAATGCCGCCAAGCTTTGAATCAAATGGTGCGGCAATGTTCATCATTAGAGTGGGCGTGCTTTTTAAAGCTTAGTTTGGGCTATCAAATGGAGGAAGTGGCCGCGGAATTGGGGATTTCCGTGGGGAGTGTCCGCGCCGCTTACTACCGGGCCCGGACCAAGTACCGTCGCTTTTTAGAAACCATGCCGGACTAGCGGCTTTGGTTTGCGTGGTCAGGGCAAATGTGCTAAAGTTATCCCGAATGGAGGTGGTCACGATGGCACACCGAAAAGTAGGGTTGGAATGCTCAGTTTGTGGCTCCCGCAATTATTCGGTTAACGTCAGTGCCGCCCAGCAGAATCAGCGCTTGGCGCTCAAAAAATTCTGCAAGCACTGTCAAAAAGTTACCCTGCACCGGCAAACCCGGTAGCATCAAGCTGGAGGAAAGGTACATGTTTCGCTTTTTTAAGAGCGTCGGGCAAGAAATGCACAAAATCGTGTGGCCAACGGCAAAGGAAAATCGGCGGGACACGTCGGTAGTATTATCGATTACGGTCTTCTTTATTTTATTCTTTGCCCTGTTTGATTGGTTGATTCAAATGGGCATGCTTGCTTTTGTTGGGTAGTTTTAGTTGCCCAAGGCTCAAGAAGTCTGCTATAATATTTTGTCAGAAAGCTGCGTCTTAGTACGGGCTTTTTTATTTTGTCCGTAGTTAAGCGACAAGGCGAAGTAATATAACACCATTAAAATAAAGGAGGATAACGGTGGAATCACAAGAAAAACGTTGGTACGTGTTACACACGTACTCCGGTTACGAAAACCGGGTCAAGAGTAATTTGGAATCTCGGGCCCAATCAATGGGGATGGAAGACTACATTTTCCGGGTAATCGTACCGGAAGAAACGGTCCACCAAGTTAAGGATGGGAAGGCCAAGGATATTGAAGAAAAAGTCTTCCCGGGTTACGTATTGGTTGAAATGGTTATGACAGACCGGGCTTGGTATATTGCCCGTAACACCCCAGGGGTGACGGGTTTCTTGGGTTCCCACGGTGGGGGATCCAAGCCAACGCCGCTGCAACCAGAAGAAGTTAACCGGATTTTGAGTTGGATGGATGATGAAGGCCCACAACGGACGGATATTGACGTTGCCGTTGGGGACCACGTGAAGGTCATCGCGGGCTCCTTTGCCAACTTGAATGGGGTCGTAACGGAAGTTGATCACGATAATTTGAAGCTGAAGGCCGAAATCGAAATGTTAGGGCGCCAAACGACGGTGGAATTAGGGTTCGACCAAATTGCGGCAGTCGAATAATTTGTGATTGTAATTAAAGATTAAGTGTGGTAACCTAACAAAGTATGCTATCGACATACTGTGGGAGGGGCAAAAAATGAACCCCCATCATTACCACAACACGGACTAAGGAGGTTTTGTCTCGTGGCAAAGAAAGTAGCAAACATTGTCAAGTTGCAAATTCCTGCTGGTGCAGCAACCCCGGCTCCGCCGGTTGGTCCTGCATTAGGTCAAGCAGGGATTAACATCATGGGCTTCACTAAGGAATTCAACGCACGGACGGCAGACCAAAAAGGGATGCTGATTCCAGTTGTAATTACCGTTTACGAAGACCGGTCATTTGAATTCATCACCAAGACGCCGCCGGCTGCAGTTCTGCTGAAGAAAGCCGCTGGTGTTGAACACGGTTCCGGCGAACCTAACACGAAGAAGGTTGCAACTGTAACCAAGGCTCAAGTAAAGGAAATCGCCGAAACTAAGATGCAAGATCTAAACGCCGCTGACGTAGAAGCAGCGATGCGCATGATCGAAGGTACTGCTCGGAGCATGGGCTTCAACGTTGAAGACTAATTTCTAGCAGACCGGGCGCTTTTTGAAAGAAAAGTTGTCCCCGTGGGAGGAGACTTCCGCTAGACCACATTTGCAAGGAGGATACATCAAATGGCTAAAACTCGTGGTAAGAAGTACCAAGACGCGTTGAAGAAGGTTGAAGCAAAGAAGCAATACGCTTTGACTGACGCGGTTGAATTAGTTAAGGACATTGACTTTGCTAACTTCGACGCAACGATCGAAGTAGCATTTAACTTAAACGTTGACACTAAGCAAGCGGACCAACAATTGCGTGGGGCTGTTGTGCTGCCAAACGGGACTGGTAAGGACCAAACCGTAATCGTTTTTGCTAAGGGTGAAAACGCTAAGGCAGCCCAAGAAGCTGGCGCTGACTTTGTTGGGGACATTGACTTAGTTGAAAAGATTCAAGACGGTTGGCTGGACTTTGACGTTGCCATTGCAACGCCAGACATGATGCCACAAGTTGGTCGTCTGGGTCGGGTATTGGGGCCTAAGGGTCTGATGCCAAACCCTAAGACGGGGACGGTGACGATGGATGTGGCCAAGGCCGTTGCTGAATCAAAGGCCGGGAAGGTAACTTACCGGACTGACCGGGATGGGAACGTTGCTGTGCCATTCGGGAAGGTTTCCTTTGACACTGATAAGTTGGTTGAAAACTTGAAGACGATCGAAGATGTTGTGACGAAGGCTCGTCCAGCTGCTGTGCGGGGGACTTACATCAAGCACGCTTCCATCGCTTCGACGTTTGGCCCAAGTGTTACTTTGGACTTGACTGACTTCTCGTCAGCTCGTTAATCAGTTTCAAAGGTAAAGAAGTCGTGGCGATGGCCGCGGCTTTTTTATTTACGCAAGTGGCAAGATTTGACAGTTCAAGGTGAAACCAGTAATCTGAAGAAGTGAAATAACCCGATTAGCAGGAAGTGAGGATTAAGCAGATGGAATATTTGCTGGGGATTGATGTTGGAACAGTACGGACAAAGGCGATCTTATATGATCACCAGCTCCAAGCCAAGCAGACCTTTCGGCAAACTTATACCTTGTACCGGGATGCAACGGGCATGGCGGAGCAAGAACCCACCGAAGTGCTGGCCGCCGTTGAAAAAGTAATCAATGACGCTTACGCCGAAGTGCAACGCAACCACTGTGATCTGTTAGCGGTCGCCTTTTCCAGCGAGAACCAGAGTTTGATCTTGTTGGATGAAAACTTCCAGCCGCTGACCCGCGTCTTGACCTGGGCGGACACCCGGGCCCGGCAGGTGGCCAGTCGGATCAAGAGGAACCTGGTCGCAAAAGAACTATATATGGACACGGGGACGCCGATCCACCCGATGTCACCCTTCACCAAATTATTATGGTTAAAAGAAGACCAGCCGGAATTGTTAAAGAAGACGGCTTACGTGGCGGATATCAAGTCCTATCTCTTTAAGCATTTCTTTGATGAATTTAAGGTCGATATTTCGGTTGCTTCCTGTTCGGGGATGTGGAACATCAATACCCGGACGTGGGATGAGCAGGCGTTGGCAATGACGGACATTGCAGCTGTTCAATTACCAGAAATTGTTGATAGTACCCAGCAAGCGCACGGGCTGACGGCCGCGGGCCAAATGGCGTTGCAGATTCCGGCTGACACGCCATTTGTGTACGGGGCCTTTGGGGGCGCCGCTTCGAACATTGGGATGGGCGCCGTTGACGAAAGTACGGCGGCAATTGCCATTGGGACTTCTGCTGCGGTGCGGGTGATGACGGATCATCCCGTCATTGATCCGCAGCAGCGGCTGTTCTGCTATGCCCTGGATGAAGAACACTGGGTCATTGGGGGCCCGCTCAATAATGGGGGTGACGTCTACCAATGGGCGGTGAAGCATTTGGTTGATGCCAATGCGGTCGCCAGTGAGCAGGTGGATGCCTTCCAATTGGCCAACCAGGTAATTGAGGGGGTCCCAGCTGGTTCCCACGGTCTGATTTTCCATCCCTTCTTGGGTGGTGAGCGGGCCCCGATTTGGGATGCCAATGCCCGGGGGTCATTTTTTGGCCTGAATCAGCTGCATACCCGGGCGGATATGTTACGTGCCGTCATGGAAGGAATCACGATGAACGTCGGCAGTGTCTTTGAAATTGTCCGGGATTTAGTCGGGGATCCTAAGCAAATTATGGCGTCCGGGGGCTTTACGGATTCCTTAGTTTGGCGCCAGATGTTAGCCGATGTAATTGGCTTCCCGGTTGGGGTGGCAATGGCCCACGGGGGGTGTTGTTTAGGCGCGGCCGCAATTGCCTTGAAGAGTTTAGGGCGAATTAGCGATTACAGTGAAGTTACGCCGCTGTTGGCCCAACCAGAAACTTATATTCCGGATGATTTGGCGGCCTATACCTACCAAAAGTATCAGCCGTTGTTTAACCAGGTCGAAGAATTGCTGACCCCGGCCTATGCTGCGATTGCTCAACTCCAAGAAAAATAACAGCGGCTGAGCAGAAACGAGCTTTTCGACTAAAAGTTAGAAAATCACAACAAAAAGTGCTAGCAATCCACGTTTCAGTAACGGGGGTTGCTAGCACTTTTAAGTTTTAACTCTTTTTTTCGGCGCTGGTTAATTGAGCTTGCCACTTCGAGTGACTGCGGTAAAGCCAAAATGGCAACCAGGAAACCACGAGACACATGCCAGCCAAAATCAGAACATACGCAAGGCGCAATGGCTGCGGCGTCCCTTGCGCGGGGATAAAAGTGATGAAGAAAGCGCCCGCGGTAATGACCAAGGCGACCGCCGCTAAGGCAATGCTGACTTTCGGCTGGCTGGTCATGCGGTAGGTCCGGGGCAACGTTTCGTGGCGCCATTTTAAGACCATGTAAGCGACGAGCATGATCATGTACACCATCAGGTATTGGGCGGTGGTGGCGGCGAGAGCCACGTTAAAGGCGAAATCAACATTTTGCCCGCTGCTAAAGGTAATCAGCGCCGCGGTAAGCGTCACAATCGCGGATTGCAAGACCATAATCCGAAAGGGAATCCCGTGCTTGGTTGCGTGGGCGAAAAAGGGGGGCAGAAAGCCTTCGCGGGCTGCTTCGAACAGCCCTTGGTTAGGGCCGGCAATCCAATTGCCTAATTCACCAATGATCCCGCAAGCCAGCAGCAAGCCGATCAATTTCTCCAAGCTTTGGCCCGGCAAGCCGATCGAAGTCAGCAGTTGGCCATACGTATGCACAAAACCGGTGCTGTTTTGGATATGGGCGGCCGGGACACTCATGGCAATGGCGCTGCTGCCGAGTAAGTCGAGGCTGATGGCCGTGGCTACCAAAGCAATCATGACCTTAGGGTATTGCTGGGGCCGCGCCAAGTTCTTAACGTGGGGGGCCGAAGCTTCCCCGCCACAAAAGGCCAGGATAAAGGGGACAAAGGCGACCAGCGTGGTGCCGTTCAACTGGTGGGGGAAAATGGTGTGGAAATTAAAGTGGACATAAACCGGATGGCCCTGGCCCAAGTAGACGGCAACGACGATGACTAATAATAAGACGGGGGTAACAATCCCTAAGGCAAAGAGCCATTCGGCAACTTTGCCGATGCGTTTGGCTCCCAACAGTTGGGCGCAAGTGGCTCCCCATAATAAGAGCATCATTAAGCTAAAGCGCACGAGCGGGGTAGTATTAAACCAAGGGGTCTGCAAGGTGATAGAAAGGGCCCCGATAATTACGTACATCATGAGGTCCATGCCGGCCGTAATGTGGATCCACTGGTAAAACATGGCGACAAACCCGGTTTTTTCTCCCAAAGTGGCTTTGACCCAAGTGAACAAGCCCCCGTGTTGCCAACCTTGAATGGAGGCCATTTCACCGGCGGCTTGCGTGACTGGCAAGAACCAGACCAAGCCGGCCAGCAGGAGGTAAAATAAGGAGGTTGCGCCCGCTTTGCCAAACGGCGCGAATTCATCGATGGAAATCACCATTGAACTGGTCATGGCAAACAATTTGAGCCCCGTCAACTGATTGTAATTCTGGTTGGCAGTGGCGGTTTCTTCAGTTGTAGTCATAAAAAACTCCTCTGCTTAAATTGAAAAATAAACAACTCGGCTATTATACCAATTTTGAGAAGTAATAAAAGGGGTTAAAAAATATAATTTTTAAAAGGGACCGATCAACCGCTTGATCGTGGCATAAGTGAAAAATCTTTCGAACGTCGCTTAACTATACCAATCAATCAAAATGCCGTTGTAACAACTTTTAGAGCGGGCAATAGAAAAATATAAAACAAAAAAAGTTTGAGAATGTTCATTTTTTCACTTGCCAAACGGCAGGAAGCTCGCTATGATATTAAGCGTAGGAAAGATTTACAGATACAAAGGAGATATGATCCATGAAGGCTGCAGTTATTAATGATCCAGTAGATGGTTACGTTACGGTTAAGGATGTTACCTTACGCGATTTAAAGCCAGGTGAAGCCTTGGTTGATATGGAATATTGTGGGTTGTGCCACACTGACTTACACGTGGCGGCTGGTGACTTTGGTGAAAAGCCAGGCCGGATTATCGGTCACGAAGGGGTTGGGCGCGTTACCAAGGTTGCCCCTGGCGTAACCAGCTTGAAGGTCGGTGATCGGGTATCGATTGCTTGGTTCTTCAAGGGCTGCGGTCACTGTGAATACTGCCTGACGGGACGCGAAACCTTCTGTCGCGAAGTGCAAAATGCCGGTTACACGGTTGACGGGGCGATGGCTCAACAATGTATCGTCGCTGCCGACTACGCGGTGAAGGTACCGGAAGGCTTAGACCCAGTTGAAGCGACTTCCCTGACTTGTGCGGGGGTAACGGTCTACAAGGCCCTGAAGGTTGCCGACATCAAGCCTGGTCAATGGGTCTCCATCGTCGGGGCCGGTGGTCTGGGGAACCTGGCCGTCCAATTTGCGCACAATGTCTTTGGGGCCCACGTCGTTGTTGTTGACGGGAACGATCCTAAGCTGGAAGCGGCGAAGGAAAACGGGGCGGAAGTAGTGATTAACCGCCACGAAGTTGACAGCGTTGCTCAAGCCATCCAAGAAAAAGTGGGCGGCGTTCACGCTGCCGTGGTAACGGCCGTTGCAGCTTCGGCCTTTGACCAAGCGGTTGATTCCTTGCGCCCAGATGGGAAGTTGGTTGCGGTTGCCTTGCCACAAGGGGATATGAAGCTCAACATCGCTAAGACGGTGCTGGATGGGATCATTGTGGCTGGTTCCTTGGTTGGGACGCGCCAAGACTTGGCTGAATGTTTCCAATTCGGGGCTGAAGGCAAGGTTAAGCCAATTGTTAAGACGCGCAAGTTAGCTGAAATCAACGACATGATCCAAGAATTAAAGGACAACAAGGTCGTTGGGCGGAACGTAGTTGACTTTGTTCACGAAGCCTAAGCAGCGTTAGTTGAATGAAGCAATACCATGAAATTGAGGGCTGGGAGCTGGTACCCAGCCCTTTTTTCGTGTTGTGTTGAAGGGTAAATCGAAGGCAAATCCGGAAAAGTGTGGTATGATTAAGGTCAAAATTAGTCAAGAAAGGAGCGCAGACCGGTGGAAGAACGTAGCATTTCAGACGTAATTGAAGCTTACCTGAAATCAATTTTAGGGGATGATCCCCGGATTGAAATTCGGCGGGCGGAAATTGCCGATCATTTTGATGTGGTGCCATCACAAATTAATTATGTCATCAAGACGCGCTTTAACCTGCAAAATGGTTACTTGGTGCAAAGCAAGCGGGGTGGTGGTGGCTACATCCGGATTGAACGGGTCAACCTACTGGATGATGATGATGTCTTACAGATGTTGATTGCCAATATTGGTGAAGCCATCAGTGAAAAAGACGCCGCTAAAATCATTAAGACTTTATATGAAGAAAAATTGATTTCACGCCGGGAGGGTGATTTAATGTTGGTCGGGGTGGCCAAACAAACCCTGAACCAAGCAAACAAGCAAGCTGAAGAGCGCTTGCGGGCAAGGCTCTTGGTTGCCTTGCTGACCCGGTTGCGGTATGAATAACGGCAGCGAATAGAGAAGATAATTGAAGGGGATTTACATGGACGATTACCGATATACGCCAAATGCCAAGGCGGTTTTAGAAATTGCGCACGAACAGGCCCTGTATTTTAAACACCAAGCTGTCGGCACAGAGCACCTGTTGCTGGCGTTGAGCTTGGAACACAGTGGGGTGGCGGCGGAATTGCTGGATCAATTCCACGTCACCAGTGACGATTTGCGGGCCGAAATTGAACGCTTTACCGGTTACGGCACCTTGGCAGTAGCTGACAGTCATGAGTATTTGCCAGCCTCACCGAAACTGCGCACCATCTTGTCGTTGGCAGCCCAAACGGCCCGGCAGCTGAATGCTGAACGGGTGGGGACAGAACACTTGTTGCTGGCGCTGTTAAGTGATGAGACGATTTTGTCTTCCCGGATTTTATTCAACTTGGATGTAAACTTGCAACAAGCCCGGCGGACGTTGGTGCGGAAATTGGGCAAGGCCGCCGGACAGGCCCTGAACCGCCAAAGTGCCAACCGTAATACGGCAACGCCGACGTTAGATCGTTTGGCACGGGATTTAACGGCCCAAGCAAAGCAAGGCGCTGGTGAGCAGGTCGTGGGCCGGGAAAAAGAAATTAAACGCATGGTACAACTGTTGAGCCGGAAAACGAAAAATAATCCGGTCCTGGTGGGGGAACCGGGGGTCGGCAAGACGGCGATTGTCGAAGGCTTAGCCCAGCGGATTGTCACTCAAGGCGTGCCAGCCAGCTTGGCCCAAAAGCGGGTGATGGCGCTGGACATGGGGTCGCTGGTGGCCGGCACCAAGTACCGGGGGGAATTTGAAGACCGACTGAAAAAAATTTTGGATGAGATTTACCGCAGTGGCGACGTCATTTTGTTTATTGACGAACTGCATACGGTGGTCGGTGCCGGTGGGGCTGAAGGGTCCGTAGATGCTTCCAATATTTTAAAGCCGGCGTTGGCCCGGGGGGAACTGCAACTGATTGGGGCCACGACGTTGGATGAGTACCAGAAGTACATTGAAAAAGATGCAGCCCTCGAGCGGCGCTTTGCCAAGATTCAAGTTGAAGAACCCAGTGAAAAAGCTACTATCCAGATTTTAAAGGGGATCCGGCCGGGCTATGAAAAGCACCACCAGTTAACGATTAGTGATGCGGCGCTCACCGCTGCGGTTAAGCTAGCCAAACGCTACATCACTGATCGCTTTTTGCCGGATAAGGCGATTGATCTAATGGATGAAGCAGCAGCGATGGTGCGGATCAATGCTGACCAAGCGGATACCCAGACGGTTGCCGCGGTGCAAAAATTAACGCAGTTGCGAGAACAAAAAGAAGCGGCCATTTTGACGCAAGACTTTGATCATGCCGCACAATTGCGTCACCAAGAGCTGGAATTAAAAGCCCAAATTGAGCAACAAGAAGCCCAGCGGCAAGCGCAAGCTGCGCAAACGACTTTGCAGGTGCAGCCCGAAGCCATTGCCAAGGTCGTGGCGGATTGGACCGGGATTCCGGTTACGCAATTGCAAAAGCATGAACAAGATCGCTTGGTACACTTAGAAAAAGCCCTCCACCAACGCGTGATTGGTCAAGACGAAGCCGTCAGTGCGATTGCCCGGGCGATTCGGCGAGCTCGCAGCGGTTTGCAGGATCCTAAGCGACCGTTAGGATCCTTTATGTTCCTTGGGCCAACTGGAGTCGGCAAGACGGAATTAGCCAAGGCCTTAGCCGCAACCGTCTTTGGCTCCGAAGACAACTTGATTCGCATTGACATGTCGGAATACCAAGAACGGTACAGCACCAGTCGTTTGGTCGGGGCGGCCCCGGGCTATGTCGGGTACGAAGAAGGCGGTCAATTAACCGAAAAGGTGCGCCAACACCCGTATTCCGTGGTCCTACTCGATGAAGCGGAAAAGGCCAACCCGGACGTCTTTAACCTCTTGTTGCAGGTCTTGGATGACGGTTACCTGACCGATGCCAAGGGGCGCAAGGTTGACTTTAAGAATACGATCTTGATCATGACCTCAAACCTTGGGGCGACCCAGCTCCAGGATGAAAAGACGGTCGGCTTTGGGCAAAGCAGCCTGCAAAATGATTATGCGGCGATGAAGCAAGCAATCAATGCCCAATTGAAGTTGCACTACCGGCCGGAGTTTTTAAACCGGATCGATGAAACGATCGTCTTCCACCCACTTGAGAAAGCCGACCTGCGCCAAATCGTAAAACTGTTGACCCGGGGCTTGGTCGCTCGCTTGGCCGCGCAACAAATTACCGTTAAATTCACCCCGGCTGCGATTGATCAAATCGTTGCGGCGGGCTACCAACCAACGTACGGGGCGCGGCCCTTGCGGCGGGCGTTGCAAACGTTAGTGGAAGATCCGCTGAGCCTGAAATTGCTGGACGGCAGCTTAACGGCTGGTGATCAGGTGACGGTCGGGGCGCGGCAAGGCAAAATAACTTTCACCCTCCACTAAATTGTTTTACTTAATTGAATTAATCATTAGAAGGAAAACGGCCTCATTAACTTACCTAAATTAATTTTGATGACCGTTTTTTT
>DHCFD07801__coassemble_1101_pt1 | contig 43302 bp, 36 predicted proteins | sample DHCFD07801__metabat2_low_PE_021 | metagenome-assembled genome bin DHCFD07801 | reverse complement strand
AGAAGTAGTCGATCACGAATTCGTAGACAAAACCGATGAACAGGTATGGGACAGCCTTGGCCACCAGGTCCAGGTATTTTTCCCGGCTAGGCACTTGTTGATAGTCCTTGGCAAAGCGCCGATAGCGGTCGATTGGCCCAGACGTAATTGTTGGCATAAAGGCCATGAAGCGGACAAACTTCCACCAGTTTAAGTCCTTAACGACCCCATCGCGGGTTTCGATAATTGTCCCGGCAGCCCGGAAAGTTAGATAGGAAATCCCTAAGAAACCGAGCAGGGAATTGTGTCCGACCATCGCCGGGGAGAACTTCACGATAATGATGGGCAACAGTGATAGAAAAACGGCCAGGTAGAAGATCGCACTGGCATTTTGCTTTTGCCGGTAGTGGAAGTAGCTGATTACAATCACCGTCTGGTAGATGATGTAAGCGACCAAGGAGAAGGCCTGTTGGTAGCTTTGCCCATCAAACATTAAGAAGATGAAGACAAAGCTGACTAAGGCTTCGTACCAACTGAAGCGTTTGCCAAAGTACAAACCGATCCCCAGCGGCAAGAGCGCCACTAACAAGTAAATAAAGTAAGTCGGCGTTCCATAGGCAGTGAAGTTAGGCAAATCTTGCATCCACGTCAACATTATTGGTTAGCCTCCGCAATGATTTGCTTGACGGCGATCTTACCGTTGGCCGATTTTGGGAAATGGTCGACGTAGACGAACTGGGTTGGCATCATGTAATCCATGATTTGATCCTTCAAGCTTAACCGGATTGCCTTCGTCAATTCTGCTGGGGTGGCATAATCGTTGGCTTCGGCGATGACGTAGGCAATCAAGTGGGAAGCCTTGCCGTTTTTATCGTACTTTGGCACCGCGACGGCTTGCTTGACCAACGGGCTCAATTCCAAGCTGGAGCGGACTTCATCGAGCTCCACCCGGAAACCGTGCAGCTTGATTTGAAAGTCCATCCGGCCAATGATGTGGCGGACCCCGGCTTCATCGATAAAGCCGGCGTCGCCAGTCCGGTAGGATTGAACGCCGTTGACTTTAAAGAAGTTTTGGGCGGTCTTTTCTGGATTGTGCAGGTAGCCCTTGGCCACGCTGTCACCGGAAATGATGATTTCCCCGTGCACGTTCGGGGTGGTAATTGGTTGGTCGCCATCCCAAATTGAGGTCGTCACGCCCGGCTTGTCGACCCCGATCGGCAGCCGCTTCAGCGTTTCGGCCATTTCCTTGGTGATTTCACAGCTGGTAATCGCCACCGCCGCTTCGGTCGGCCCGTAGGTATTAAAGATCTTCACGGCTGGGAACTTGGCAAAGAGGCGCTTGACCGTTGAGGGGGTCAGTTCTTCCCCGCAAAAGACCATGTGGGTCAACTGCGGCATTTTTGCAGCGTTAAAATCTGGGCTGAGCAAGAGCATGTCCGCAAAGGACGGGGTCCCGACAAAAACGTTGAAGTCCAGGTCGGGCAAGACCTTAAAGAGTTGGCCAAAGTTTTGGACCGTTGCCAGGGGGACCGCTTTGATCGTGGATCCCGTTAACAGGCCAACCAGCCAGTAGAAGTGGGAAATATCAAAGGAGAAGGGCGCTTGGCCCAAGTACTTGGTTGCCGTTGGCAGGTTGAAGGCCGGGCCCATCATCCAGTCGGCAAAGGATTGAATGTTGTTATGGGTGACTTCGACCCCCTTCGGCGAGCCGGTCGTCCCCGACGTAAAGAGGATGTAGAAGGTGTCATCACCAGTTAGGGCGTGGGTTGGCGTGTAAGTCGCCGGGGTCGTCATGATCTGGCGCAGGTCCGCCAGAGTCAAGATTTGTCCAGTAAAGTTCACGTCGTTAGCCGGGAAGTCATCGATGGCGACCACGAGTTGGGGTTGGGCCGTCTTGATGATCGATTGCAGCCGGGGCAAAGCGGTGCCGACTTCGACCGGAATGTAGGGGTGACCGGCCTTGGCGCCACCGATAAAACCGGCGGCCATTTCAAATTGGTGATCCCCGTAGTAAAGAATCGGGCTGCCCGCAGCAATCGTTGACTGTTGATCCAGCCAGGCCGCAAAGGCATTGGTATAAGTCAGTAAATCTTGGTAGGTATGAGTTGTGCCTAATTCATCGTAGGCAACTTGGGTCAAGTTGGCTTGAGCCACTTGATCCAAGCGAGTAATCAGGTTGTTAGCCATGGTGGTTTCCTTTCCTTAGAACTCGTTATAAATAAAGGGCGCTTGGCCGACGCCGAAGTACCCGTAGAGGTAGATCAGCAACATTAAGACCAGAAAATATAAGAGCGTCCGAATGGCAAACGAGGCCTTCGGGTGGTCTTTGATGACCTTCATTGTTGGTGTCCTTTCTTTTTTAAATCACGCTTTAGTCTAGCGCAATTCCAAGCGTTGGTTGCAAAAAAAGCAAAAGTTAACCGAATGTTAAACACTTGGTTAAAGTCTTCTGAATTTTACAATAAAGTTACGGGAAGTGCAAAAAGGCTGAAAAATTATTAGTGCCGACTAGGGGTAATGATTTTTTTGCGAACAAATCAGAACACCTGTGTGGTATAATGGAATGGACAAACCAGCTTCAAAAAAGAAAGGACGGATACCGATGCGCTTTTTGCACACGGCCGATTGGCACCTCGGGAAAAAATTAAACGGCTTTGATTTAGCCGCCGACCAGTGGACCATGTTTAGACAAATTGAGAGCGTGGCGTTGACCGAAAAAGTCGATGCCCTCGTGTTGGCTGGCGATTTGTTTGACCGGGCGGTCCCCAGTGAAGCGACGGTCGATCAGTTGAAGAAAATGTTGGCTCAGCTGAATTTGGTTGATCGCTTCCCGATTTTGGCGATCAGTGGCAACCATGATTCAGCGCCCCGCTTGGGGATGGCCAGCGCGTGGTACCGGGCGCACGGTTTGTATTTGGTGACCGAATTTGCCCAGGCCTTTGAGCCGATTGTCATTGGCGACACCCAATTTTTCTTGTTGCCCTACTTTACCTTGCAAGCGGCGCGCAATTACTTTGCCGATGAGCAGCTTCGCGATTTAAATCAGGTGATGGCCAAAGTGGTAGCGACCATGCAGGCCCAGTTTGCCCCAGACAAGCACCATGTCTTGGTTGCCCACTTCTTTGCGGCGGGCAGCCAACGAACGCCCGCTTCGGAAACCATGATTGAAGTAGGGGGCCTGGCGGCGGTTGACGTCGCCTTGTTGGCCCCTTTTGACTACGTGGCGTTAGGGCACTTGCACAATCCGCGGGCGCTTAACGATGCGCGAGTGAAGTACAGTGGTTCGCCACTAAAGCTGTCGGCCAGTGAAGCGACGATGACCAAGGGGGTCCGCGTGGTTGATCTCGCGGCGGACCGGGTGGCTTGGCAGCCGTTGTCCCAGCACCCGGACCTGGTGAAAGTGACGGGGAGTTTCGCTGAATTAACGGCGCCCGAGCAAGTTGCGGCGATTGACCGGGAAAATTATTATTTACTGACGCTGACCGATCAAAACGAAATTCCCGATGTCATGGCCAAGTTGCGCGAATTTTATCCCCGCATCCTCAGTTTGCATTTTACCCGGCAGTTGAACCAACCGGCGGTGCAAACCATGCACAACCTGACGGAAAAGTCACCACTGGAGCAACTAGCCGCATTTTATGAACAGACGACCGGTCAGCCCTTGACCGCCCGCCAACAAAAGTGGGCGGCGGAAGGGTTAGCAAAGATTAAGGGGGAAGACGATGCGACCACTCAAGCTTGAATTAACCAACTTTGGCCCGTACCCACACAGTGTGATTGACTTTCGTCAGTTTGATGAGGCCCCGCTCTTTTTGGTTACCGGGCCGACGGGGAGCGGTAAGACGACGATTTTTGACGCGATGGTCTATGCCCTCTTTAATGAAACAACGAACAACCAAGACCGGAATGCCGCGGCCTTACGGGCTGATTTTGCCCCCGCCGATGCGGTCACGGCGGTGCAATTCACCTTTGAACATGCGGACGTGGTCTACACCCTTACCCGGGCGCCGAAGCAGAAACTGAAAAATAAGCAGGGGCGCCTTGTGGAGCGCGCGGCCAAGGTTAGCTTAACTTACGAACGGGCGGGTGAAAGCCAAACGTTGACCCGGATCAGTACGGTTGACAAATTTATTGTCGATTTGCTGCACCTGACCAAGGAACAATTTAAACAATTGGTGCTCTTGCCGCAGGGGCAATTTCGGCAGGTCCTGGCTTCTTCAAGTACGGAGAAAGAGGCTTTATTGGAAGAATTATTCGCTACTGGTTTATACCAGCAATGGGCCCAAGCGTTAAAGGAACAATTGGCTCACCAAGAGGCCACGCTGAAAACCCAAAACCAGAAATTAGCCTTGCTCAAGCAGGCCGTTCCACAAATCGATGCGACCTTGCCTACCCCAACTTGGCAGGCCCAAGCCCAGCGCCAGGTGACCGCCCAAACCACGGCCTTGGCTGATATTTCCCGGGAAATTACAGCGGCGCAAACAGCCGTCCAGACGGCCAACGCGCAGTTGCAACAGGCTCAAAGCGTCCAAGCCGACCAAGCGGCCTTAGCCAAGTTAACCGCGGCGGCCACCCAACTCACTGCCCAAGAGCCCCACATTCAGCACCGGCAGCGGCAGTTACACGCGTTGCAATGGTACCAAAGACAACAAACCACCTATTTAAAGTGGCAAACGGCCCAACAGGATCTGGCGGCGGCCCGAGCTGCCCGTCAAACTGCCCAGACCGCCCGAGCAGAAGCGGTTCGGGCGCAACAAACTGCTGAGCAAGCAGGGCAGACTTTGGCGGCCCAAGCACCAACGATCGAACAACAGCAAGCCCAGCGCCTGACCTTGATCAGCCAGTTGCCGGAATTTGAGGCCCGGGCCCGCTTGCAAGCGCAAGTAGCAACTCAACAACGGCAGATTGAGCAGCTGACGGCCCAAGTCGCGGAGTTAACGACGCAACGTGACCAGCAGCAAGCCCAGCAAGCCCAGCTGACGGCGGCCGTGGCGCGCGCGGACGCAATCAATGCGCAGGCCGTCGCGGTGGAGCGCCAGACCAGCGAGCTCCAACAAACCACCGCGGCCCTAACCCGGGTACAAGAGCAACACACCACGCTAACGGCGGCGGAAGCTAAACTGCAAACGGCCCGCCAAACGGCCCAACAAACGGCGGCAGCGCTAGCGACGGCGCAAGCCACGTTGAAAACCCAAAAGGATGCCTACGCGCGGGCCGCGATTCGCCGCTTGGCGGCTGATCTGCAGCCGGGGACACCATGTCCGGTTTGTGGCAGTCGCGACCACCCACACCCGGCGCCGGCGGTCGCCGGTGGGGAGGAGGTAACCGCTGAAATGGTCGAAGCCGCCGAAACGGCGGTCACGGCCGCAATCCAAGCCGCCAGTCGGGCCGCTAGCCAGGTGAGCCAACAGGAACAGCAAGTCGAAGCTGATCGTGACCAATTAAACCAGCAGTTGACGGCCTTGGCCCAGCAATTGGGGGTCGCCGCTGAGTTGCCAACCGTGGCGGCAGCCGTGGCTAAGGCGCAGGCTACGCTTACCCAGACCCGGGCGACGTTGGAGCAAGAGCAAGTTGCCGTGGCCCAAGCTAAGCAGGACTTGCAGGCGCTGAGCGCACCGCTGGAACAAACCACCACGAACCTGGCCACCCAGACCGATCACTTGCGCGCAGCGCGGGAAACTTTGGCGGCGCAACAGGCGCAGTTGCAAGCGCAAACGGCCCGGTTAGGGGAGCGCACGTTAGCTGAAGTGCAGGCGGAAATTGAACAGTTGACCACGCGGCTGCAAACCTACCACCAAGCGGTCACGCAGAACCAAGCGGCGCTCACGCAGGCCAAGCAGGACCAAGCCGTAGCCCAAACCCAGCTGGCGGCGGCTGATAAGCAAGTCACGGCCGCTCAGGCGGTCAGTGAACAGACTCAGGCCGCCTTACAAACGGCCTTGGCTGCCTTTGATCCGCAGTTGACCTGGGATTTCTGGGCCCAGGCCCAAGCTGATTTAAGCCAGCAGGCCACTTGGCAAGCCGAAGTGGACGCCTACCGGCAACAGCAAGCCGCCAATGCTGCCCAGCAAAAGCAGCTGCAAGCGCGCTTAGCCCAGGCGAAGGACACCGTGGCAGTTGCAACGGCTAAAGCAGCGCTAAAGGCGGCCGAAGTCACCCTTGCGGATCGTCAAGCGGCCAAGGGGCAACAAACTGAGCAATTGGCGCAGCTACAAGCCACCCTCAAGAAAGTGGCGACCGTAGTCAAGGCCCAAGCGGCCCACCTTGAGGAACAAACGGAATTGAATACGTTGGTGCAAGTAGTTACTGGTAACAGCACCACCAAACTCAGTCTGCCCCGGTACGTCTTACAGACCTACTTTAGCCAGGTCTTGACGGTTGCCAACCAATATTTGCTGAAGCTGTCGGAGCAACGGTACAGCTTTAAATTGGATGAACAGGTTGGCAAGGGCCGGGGACAGAAATGGTCAGGGTTGGAAATCAATGTGCACGACAATCAGGTGGGGCAAGACCGCAGTGCGCGGACCCTGTCGGGTGGGGAAAGTTTCCTTGCCTCACTATCGTTGGCCCTGGGCTTGTGCGAAGAAATTCAGCGCCAAGCGGGTGGGGTCCAGATTGACGCCCTCTTTATTGATGAAGGTTTCGGTTCGTTGGATCAAAATGCCTTGCAGACGGCCTTAAACGCCCTCTTGGAGATTCAGGGCCACCGGATGATTGGGGTGATCAGTCATGTGACGGAAATGAAGGAACAAATTCCTGATCAATTGGTCGTCCACAGTCATGATGGCCGGAGCACGGTCAGCTACCGGCACGCTGATTAGCGAAAAATCTGGGGAAAAAAGATTGCAGTGGCGCCTTAAATCAACTACAATAACTGTCAGAAAATGAAACACGCAACGGGCTTTAAGTAGGTGGGCAGAGAGCTCCCGGTTGGTGAAAGGGAGATGCCGAAACTCCGGCCCGGTAAAAGTGGGCGGGTAATGCCGCACGGACAATGGCCGTTATCCATTTTGAGGGTGCTTAATTAAGCAAACTTGGGTGGTACCGCGGAAATGGAGTCATTTCGTCCCAATGATGGATGGAATGGCTCCTTTTTTAGTTGCTGACGAAGGTAAAGGAGGAAATACTATGCTGGATTTAAAGAAGATTCGTCGCGAACCGGACTGGTTTAAAGAAAAGTTAGCCACCCGGGGGGTCAAGCCGGAAGCTATTGATGAAGTTTTAACCTTGGATGCCAAGCGGCGGGAATTCTTACAGGAAACGGAAGCTTTGAAGGCCCAACGCAACGAAGCGTCCAAAAAGATCGGGGAAGCCAAGCGCAACCACGAATCGGCCGACGAAGCGATTGCGGCAATGCAAAAGATCGGGGGGCAAATCAAGGCCTTAGATGAACAAGTGGCCCAAAACGATGAAGTCTTATTTGACAAGCTGGCCCACTTGCCAAACGTACCCCACGAAGGGGTTCCAGTCAGCCTGACCGAAGATGGCGCCAAAGAAATGCGTAAGGTTGGCGAAATTCGCCACTTCGACTTTGAACCGAAGCACCACTGGGATATCGGGGAAAACCTGGGGATCCTCGACTTTGACCGGGCGGCGAAGGTTTCTGGCGCTCGCTTTGTCTACTACGTCGGCTTAGGGGCCCAATTGGAACGGGCGGTTTACAACTTCATGTTGGATGAACACATGAAGGAAGGCTATACGGAAATGCTGCCACCATACATCGTGAATGCCCACGCGATGTACGGGACGGGGCAATTCCCGAAGTTTAAAGAAGATGTCTACCAAGTTAACGGTGAAGACATGACCTTGATTCCAACGGCCGAAGTCCCGCTGACCAACTACTTTGGCAATGAAGTGATCCCAGCCGAAAAGCTGCCGGTTTACGTCACGGCCTTGACGCCAAGTTTCCGTTCTGAAGCTGGTTCGGCAGGTCGCGACACCCGGGGCTTGATCCGGATGCACCAATTCAATAAGGTCGAAATGGTGAAGTACACCAAGGCAGACCAATCTTGGGACGAATTGGAAAAGATGACGGCCAACGCCGAAAACATCTTGCAAAAGTTGGGGCTGCCGTACCACGTGATTACCTTGACGACGGGGGACATGAGCTTTACGGCGTCAGAAACGCACGACTTGGAACTGTGGATGCCGGCCCAAGGTAAGTACCGGGAAGTTTCTTCCTGCTCGAACTGCCTGGACTTCCAAGCCCGGCGGCTGCACATGCAATACCGCGATGAAAACGGTAAGTTACAATACGTCCACACCTTAAACGGATCGGGCTTAGCAGTCGGCCGGACGGTAGCGGCCATTTTGGAAAACTACCAAAACGCCGATGGTTCGGTCACGATTCCGGAAGTCTTGGTTCCATACTTCCACGGGATTACCAAGATCACCAAGGAAAACGCGGTGCCATTTAACCGCCAAAAATAAGCAGTAAACGACTAACAAGACTTTCTTCTTTGCGGGAGAAAGTCTTGTTTGGTTTTGAACTAAGTCCCCGCTGAAAGGGGAAGTCTGCTAAAATAAAGCCAACAGCAAAGAGGGGGCGAGAGGCGTGGTGCCAGACGATCATCAGCCGCAGGTTGTTACCAGCTGCGGCGGCCAAAGTCATTAAGTCCGAACGGGGAACCGCCAACGAACTTTACCTGAAAGGACGAAAATGATGAAAATAATGAAATTAAAGTGGCTCTTTTTGGCGAGCTTACTCAATAATACTGGTTCCGCCCTGCTGTGGCCGTTGATTACCGTCTACGTCCATGACTACCTGCACGAATCGATGACGGTTGCCGGGATCGTGATGTTTTTTATTTCGATGGCGATGATGGCCGGCAACTACTGTGGGGGTTGGCTGTTTGACCATTGGCGGCCGTACCAAGCGGCGGTCCTAACGGTGCTGGTCGCCACAGTGGCCGCGAGCTTATTAATTTTTTTCCACGGCTGGCCGACCTTTGCCATCTTGCTATGCTTAGTCAGCTTTGCCGATGGCTCTAGTCTAACGATTATCAATGCTTACGGGACGGCGGTCACTTCCCGGTCCACCCGCTACGTCTTTAATGCTTTGTACATGGCGATGAACGTTGGGGTGGTTTTAGGGACGTTATTGGTGGGGGTGCTCTTGCCAATCAGCCCGACCTTGACCTTTACGGTGACCGCGGGGGCCTACCTGGTCTTTGCGGTGGTGGTGGCCCTGGCCTTCCGGGTGCCGGTCACCAAAGCGCAAGCGTCCCCAAGCCAAGCCGGTCAGCGCAGCAGCCAAGCCGGAATTCACCTGGTCTACGCCCTGTGTCTGTGCTTATTGACGGTTTACTTGAGTTATTCTTTGTGGGAGACGGTCATGGCGGTGCGGATTACCGACGCCGGCCTGCCCTTTGTGGCATACAGCTCCCTGTGGACGATCAATGGGGTGATTATTGTCGTCGGTCAACCCCTGGTGCCGCTGTTAGCTAAGGTGATGAAGCTACGCACCCAGATTGAACTGGGGATTTTCGTGTTTGCGGCCTCATTTTTACTATTAACCTTTGCCCACAGCTTTGCTATGTTTGTGGTGGCCTTTGTGATTTTGACCTTGGGGGAGATGACGGGGCTGCCAGCCGTGCCGGCCTATATCGACCAGCTGACTGATCCGAGTGAAACCGGGAAGTACCAAGGCTTGCCGAATATTGCGATGTCGATTGGCCGGGCGATTGGCCCCTTTTACGGCGGTTTGATCGTCGACCGCTTGAACTATGAAACCCTCTTTGTGTCAGCCTTTGGCATGATTTTGGTCACCCTCTTGTACGTGGCAGCCTACGCTCGGCAGAAATTTGTTAAATAAATGGTTGCCAAGCCTAGTGACCCATGGTAAGATATTTCTTGCTCAGCTGATGACCCGTTGGTCAAGTTGGTTAAGACACCAGCCTTTCACGCTGGTAACATGGGTTCGAATCCCGTACGGGTCACTAATTTGCCTCACCTTTTGCGGTGGGGCTTTTTTGTTGCTTAAAGAGCACCAAAATTGCCAGTTGACTGGCAGTAAAGTAAAATGATTCTAATTTAGCAAAACTGATGAGGGGGCGACGAGTTGATTATTGAAGTTAAAGATCTTGACTACCAAGTTGATGGCCGCCAAATTCTCCACCAGCTTAATCTGGGGGTGGCAAAGGGCGATTACTTAACAATCGCGGGGCCGTCGGGGAGCGGAAAGAGTACCTTTTTAAAGTTACTGGCGGGCTTTTTGACGCCTAGTGCCGGGACGATTGAATTTCAGGGACGGGCGCAGGAAAGTTACCCGATTCCTGCCTATCGCCAGCAGGTGTCTTACTGCATCCAACAACCACTCTTGTTTGGCCGAACCGTGCAGGATAACTTGGCCTTTCCGTACGTGATTACCAATCAACCGGTCGATACGGCGCGGATCAATCACTTGCTTAAAGCGGTGGATTTACCGCCCCGCTACGTGGAAAAGGGGATTACCGAATTATCCGGTGGGGAGCGCCAGCGGGTGGCCTTGGTGCGCAACCTCTTATTGGAACCGGCGGTCTTGTTGCTCGATGAGGTCACGACGGGATTGGATGAAGCTTCTAAGCAAATTGTTTTGCACCTTTTGGAGACGGAGCACCAACGGGGCAAGACCCTGATCAAGGTGACCCACGACGCGGAAGAAATTGAAGCGGCCGGTCACTTGTTACACATGAAAGGAGGTCAATTAATCAATGAGCAGTAATTTAACGGTGTCCAACCTCTCCTTGGTGATTGCCGCCTTGGGGATGGTGCTGGCGATCGGGATCAGTACGAAGGAAAAACTGGGCTTGCACAAGGATATTCTTTACTCCGTCGCGCGGGCGATTGTCCAGTTGACGGTGGTGGGTTACGTCTTAAAGGGCGTCTTTCACGTGGCCAACCTCTGGCTGACCTTAGCTTTGTCCTTAATCATTATTTTGAACGCTTCGTGGAATTCCTACCAACGGAATGGCAAGCAAAAGCGGGGCTTTTGGTATTCGTTTTTAGCGATCTTTTGCAGTACGACCTTTACGATTGGCCTGTTGGTCTTGTCGGGGTCGATCAAACCAATTGCCCAGCAGCTGGTGCCGATTACCGGGATGGTGGCCTCCAATTCGATGGTCGCGATTGGCTTGGCCTTCCGGGCGATGCGGACCCAATACCAGCAACAAGAACAACAGGTTAACGAAATGTTGGCCTTAGGGGCGACCGCTGCGCAGGCCTCGAAAGGAATTTTACGCGAAAGCATCAAGACGGCAATGCAACCAACGATTGATTCAGCCAAGACGGTCGGCTTGGTGGCTTTGCCAGGGATGATGTCGGGGTTGATCTTTGCCGGGGTCGACCCGGTCTATGCGATCAAGTACCAGATTATGGTTGTCTTTATGCTCTTATCGGCGACGAGCCTGGGTTCGGTTATTGCCATTTACCTGTCTTACCGGAGCTACTTTACGGAGCGGTTGCAACTGAAAGTGCCCCGCTAATTGGTTCGGAAAGGGAATCTTTTTATTTCCCGGGTAATTGTGTGGTAAAATGGAAAACGAATTTTAAAACGAGTGGGCGAATTCGGCCACTCGTTTTGCTTACAAGTAAACTTAAAGAGAGGATCTTTTTGGAATGGATAATAAGGTACGCGTACGGTATGCGCCAAGTCCAACGGGCTTCTTGCACATCGGGAATGCACAATCAGCACTGTTTAACTACCTCTTTGCCCGGCACTTTAACGGGACGATGGTCTTGCGGATCGAAGACACGGACTTGGCCCGCAACGTCGACAACGGGGAACAATCCCAGATTGAAAACCTGCACTGGTTAGGGATTGACTGGGATGAAGGTCCCGACAAGCCCAACGCCAAGTACGCACCGTACCACCAAACGGAACGCAACGACGCCGGCATTTACCAAAAGTACATCCAAGAATTGCTCGACAAGGGCTTAGCCTACAAGGACTACGCCACCGAAGAAGAACTCAAGGAAATGCGGGAACAACAAAAGGCCAACGGGGAACCACCGCACTACGACGGTCGGTGGTACAATGCGTCTGAAGAAGACATCAAGGCCGCCGAAGCCAAGGGGATCAAGCCAACCGTGCGGATCCACCTGCCAGAAAACCACGTCTACGAATGGGACGACTGGGCACTGGGCCACATCGAATTTAACTCCGACAACATCGGGGGCGACTTTGTGATCCAAAAGTCCAACGGGTTGCCAACTTACAACTTTGCCGTGGTGATTGATGACCACCTGATGGAAATCACGGACGTGATCCGGGGGGCCGACCACATTTCTAATACGCCAAAGCAAATGGCGATCTACGAAGCCTTGGGCTTTGAACACCCGCACTTCTGCCACATTTCACTGATCTTCAACCCGGCCACGGGCAAGAAGCTTTCCAAGCGGGACGCCAACACCCTGCAATTCATCAGCCAATACCACCGGCATGGTTACCTGAGTGAAGCGATCTTTAACTTTATCGCCTTCTTGGGTTGGTCACCAGTGGGGGAACAAGAAATCTTCTCCAAGGATGAACTGATCAAGGCTTACGACCCGAAGCGGATGTCTTCTTCGCCGGCGTACTTTGACCAACGCAAGCTGGACTGGATCAACGCCCAATACATCAAGAAGATGGCCGTTGAAGAGCTGGCTGACCGGACCCTGACCTTGGTGCACGAAAATGACTCTGACCAAGCCAAGCGGGTGGCCGATCTGAACCTGGACGATGCGGCCCTCAAGGCCTTGCTGGTTAAGGTAATCAAGATTCACCAACGGGACGTTACCAAGCTGATCGAAGTCTTAGATCACGCTTGGTTCTACGCAACCGTCCTGGATCAAGACCTGTCCTACGAAGACTTTGGCAAGTTGGACGCAGCTGAAACCAAGCAAGTGCTGTTGGCTATTAAGGACGGCGTGGCGGCCTTTGACGGCCAACCAAGCGCGGCTGATTACAGCGCTTTGATCAAGCAAGTCGGCAAGGACACCGGCGTCAAGGGACGGAGCCTCTACTTCCCATTGAACATTACCTTTACCGGGAAGAGTTCGGCCCCAGAAATCAACGAAATCATGGCTGTTTACTCAACCACGACCAACTTAACCCTCTTGGACCGGGCCTTAGCTGCCTTGAACTAGGGGAAATACAAAAGGTTTGTCAATTTTTTTGGCAAACCTTTTTTGGTACCTCAAATTAATCCCGTGATTGGGAGAAGTTAGCGGGATCACTGCTAAAAGGCAAGTTTGCGGCGCGCCGGGAAGTCGGGCGCTTGAAGCAAAAGTTGACCGCCACCCTGCCGGGCTTGGTCCCATTACGGGGTCAGCGCCCGGTTTCCCCAACGGTCTTGGCGGCTACTCAAGCCCAGGCCCTGGCCGAACGGGAAGGCTATAGTTTGGCTGGCGACCGGGTAGTGGATCGACAGGGGCGCCCCGTCTTGGGGTGGCTGGTCCAAAACGGGGTCGCGTATGATGAGCATGGCTATTTGGTTGCGCTGTCGGCCGCTGTGGTTCCAATGAGAAAGGGCCCCTGCCGCCTGTGGGCATGGCTAAAACATTATTGGCTGGGCATTAGTTAACCCGATGGTACGAAAAAATCCCGGACCGCTTGGCAAAAGCGGAGCCGGGATTTAGCTTTAGTTGGGGACAAAAATTATAAGTTAACGTCCATCTTAAAGGTCAGCTTGGACAGGCCAATCCCATCACTGATCAGCTTGGCTATCAGCTTCTTGGTGTCTTTTTCGACCCGATCCAACATTACGGTTTGGGCCTGATTTAAGACCGCACTGGCGGCGGCGGGGTCCAAGTCCTTGGTTTGCGCGGCGGTTTGGGCCACCCAGGTGTGGAAGAACTGGCGCAGGGCCTTGAGGTAGTCCAGGTTAGCCTGGGCAAATTCAGCGTGATGGGCTTCGACCAGCATGGCTAGGCGCTTAAAGAGCCAGTAGAAGCTCGGGTCATCCAAATCCAATTCTGCCGGGGTGTTGCGCAAGCGGGCGTCGGCTTGATCGGCGTTACCAAAGAGCGGCAGGTACGGCGTAAAGGTCGGCGCGCCCCCCAGGGCCATCCACATAATCGTTTGGGCGGCCGCCGGCAAGTCCGGCTTAATTTGCAGAACGTGGGAGTTTTGGGTCCGGTTCAAAGAAATCGGCCGGAAGCGCCGCTTGTCTTCCTCGCTGCCGTGGCCCAGCGGATCATACGGCGTGTTTTGGTAGTGGCTGCCCAAGTAGGCTTGCACTTCTTCTAAGCTGATTAAGTGGTCACACTTCATGACAAAGGGCAAATCGAGATCCATCGGGTCAAACTTCAATTCCGGATTAAAGAGCTTGTGCCCGTACCATTGCCGCGGGGTGTTATAGTGTTGATCAAAGACGTCAGCGGTCCCGAAAATCCGGCGGAAGTTCCACCCGTCCGGATCGGGGTTCAAGTGGTGTTGGGCCACAAAGTCTTGAATCCCCGCGGACCACATAAAGTTATCGGGATCGCCAAAGTCAACTTCTTGGATGGCGACCCGGTTCCCCGTCAAGGCGTAGCAATCATCCGGGATCCGTTGGGCGACCCAGTGGTGCCCGGTGACGATTTCCATGTACCAGACTTCATCGCGGTCGGCAAAGATGACCCCATTGCCCTCAGCGGAACCATACTTAGCAACTTGCTGGCCGAGGTATTCAACCCCGTGGCGTGCCGAGTCGATAAAGGGGAGGGTTAAGGCCACGATCACGTCTTCGTTGATCCCACTTTCCGTGTTCAGGGGGTCGAAGGCCAAGACGCGTTCATTGGCGTAAATACTTTCCGTGGCGCTCATCGCCACGTTTTTTTCGTTAAAGCCGTTTTCGTCGTAGACCCCTTCTTTTTTCAAATCAACGTTGGGCACCCCTTGGTAGCGGTAGCCATCCGCCGGCCGGTCGCCCACGAAGTGATTCAAGTAGGATTTGACTTGGTTGGGGTGGTTGTGATAAGCCGGGTAGACGACGTAGCGTTGGGGAGTCAGGGGCAGAAAAGTATCATCATTGCGCCCGGCCATGACCGAGCCATCAATGGAAGCCTTTTTGCCGACTAAGATGGTCGTACAAGATGAATGGCGAGTTTGCATAACTGTGCTTCCTTTCGTAAATCAAAGAATACGTTTATTGTAGGCGTTTGCCCAGGGGGCGTCAACGTAAGGCGTGGCGCAAACAACGGAGGGCAAAGTAGACGATTAGGTTAACCACACCGGCAAAGACGAAGGTCCGATACCAAGGTTGCAACAAGGTCCACAGCTGGGCCGCAAGCGTTGTGGGATCACTAAAGAGGGCGAGGACGCCACTAAAAATGACCACACAGCCAGCTAACGCCACTAGCCCCGTCCGGGCGTTGGTGAGATCGGCTGGCGAGACGTCAAAGCCGCCGATGGCAATGTTGATCATTAACAACAACCATACCACGACCCGGCCCAGGGGATCACTGGCCCCGCTGGTCAGGTCGCCCAAGAGGGTGGCGTAGCTTACCGGCACCAACCATTTGGTGGTCAAAAGCATCACGATCGGGCAGATCAAGACGGGCGCTAAGCCGATAAAGACGTTGCCGGCTTGCTGGTAAAGGCTGTGGGGGTTCCAAGCGTGGTTGACATAGCCGAGACTTTGGTCGGTCGGATCTTGCCGGTCAGGTATGCGCAGCAGGGCAACCTTGGTAATCCGGTGGCCGAACAAGACGGCGACCAGTAAGTGGCTGAGCTCATGGAGGATGATCCCCAGGCCGCCGCCCAGAATTTGGGCCCAAAAGCCCCCCAACTGCACACTAAGCAGTTTATTTTGGTGGCTGATGACCACCACTAATGCGCCGAGCAGCCCGGGCAGTCCCAACGCCAAGCCGGTGAAAATGGCCATGGTTTGTAAGTAAGTCATTATTTTTGTTGGAGGTCCGCGAAGGTGGCATCTACCAACTGCGCTAAATCGGTGGCACTAACCTCAACGGACCGACCGATTTGCCCGGAGGAGACGAAGATCGTCGCTTCAGCTTGGGCGGCCTGGTCAATGTAGATCGGGTAGTGGTGTTTTTCGTAGATCCCGACCGGGGTATTGGCGCCGTGGACGTAGCCGGTGGTCTTGACCAACTTCTTGAGGGGGACCATCTCGACTTTTTTATTGCCCGACACCCGAGCTAGGGCTTTTTCATCCAGGTGGGTATCGATCGGGACCACGCCGACCACGGGACCAGTCGTCGGGCCTTCTAAGACCAGGGTCTTGTAGATACGGTGTTCGTCAATGCCGAGGTGATCGACCTTCATGCTGCGGACGTCGCCATCTTGGACGGTCGGGAATTCAATTTGGCGGTAGGGAATCTTATGTTTATCCAGGATTTGTTCGACCTGGGTCTTTTTCAGCCGGGCTTTTTTCTTTGCCATGAAATTGGCCTCCTTTTTGTGCAGATTTTTCAGTACTGGAACGGTCCAATCTTTAGAAAACGCGTATCCAGTTGGCAAATTTTTGCTATACTAGTAATGTTAAACGCAAAGCGCGGGAAAGTGAACCGTAATCAAAGAAAGCTGAGGACTAAATTGGAATGGCAGATCTAGTGTACCGCTCGGTAATGCGCGACATCAAAGAAAAAATCTTACAAGACGCTTATCCGGGGATGCGATTACCGGATGAACGGAGCCTGTCAGAAAATTACCACGTCAGTCGGAGTTCGATTAAGCGGGCCTTGGATGTCTTGGTCCAACAAGGGATCATCTTCAAAAAGCGGGGGGCTGGCACCTTTATCAACCCCTTGTACTTAAAGAACCGGGCGATGTTTCGCTATGAAGGCAGCAACCTGGGGATTACTGACAGTTTTCAACTCGATGGCAAAAAGCAAAGCATTAAGCTGATCAACTACCAAGTCATTCCGGCCAGCGCCGAATTGGCCCAGGACCTCTTTTTGAGTCCGGATGATTTTGTGTACAAGATTGAACGCTTGCGGTTGATCGACGACCAACCCTTTATGATTGAAACGGGCTTTATTCCGATCAAGATCATCCCGACCCTCTCACCGGCCGTGGCGGAAAAGTCGATTTTCAACTACTTGGAAGAAGCCAAGGGGAAAACGGTCACCCGCTCCTTTATGACCCTGACCGTGGAACCATCGAGTGCCAACGATCAAAAGGAATTGAACCTCACCCCAACGGAGCCGGTCGGGGTGATGGAAGGGGTCTTTTTCCTCGACGATGGGACCCCCTTTGAAGTATCGTATATGCGAGTACATTATCAATACATGCGCTATAATACCTTCGTCAGCCTCGGAAAGGAATAGTTATGATCAAAGCGATTGCGACCGATATGGACGGGACCTTTTTAAACTCCCAAAGCACCTACGATCAAGCCCGCTTCTTGACCGTTTACGCGGAATTAAAGCGGCAGGGAATTGCCTTTATTGTCGCTAGTGGCAATCCGGTCTATCAGCTGCAAAAGACCTTTGCGCCGGTCAAAGATGAATTGGTGTACGTGGCCGAAAACGGCGTCGAACTGGTTGAAGGCGGCCAAGACATCTTCGTGGGGCAGATTGCCCCGGCAGCCGTGACGGGGATCGTGGCCGAAATTGCCCCCATTAAGGGGAGCCGCATTATCCTGTCGGGGCGGCACCAGGCCTATGCGCTGGGCAAATTGCCGGCGGCCTTTCGGACAATTGCCGAGCGGCACTACCCGGGGGTCAAGGAAGTGGCCAGTTTGGCCGAAGTGGTCGACCCGATCGTCAAAATCATGCTGGACGTGCCCGGGGAGTTGACCCAACCGCTAATGGATCAGATCAACCATGATTACGCCGGAGAACTGACGGCGGTTTCCAGTGGCTATGGTAATTTGGACCTGATTGTGGCTGGGATGGATAAAGCTGCGGGCTTGAAGCACTACTTAGCCCACCACCAGCTTGAGCCGGCCGAATTAATGGCCTTTGGGGACGGGCAAAACGACCTGACGATGTTGCAATTGGCTGGCGAAAGCTACGCGATGGCCAACGGAATTGATGCCGTCAAGCAAGCTGCCAAATACCAAACCCGGTCCAATGATGAAAACGGGGTCTTGGTGGCGATTGAAAAGATGTTGGTTCAAAATTAAAGGCCACGGCGCGTTTTAGGAAATTAAAGAGGCTGAGAGAAAATCGTTTTCTCTCAGCCTCTTTTACGTGGTTAGATCTTTAGATTTTAAGGAGCGATACCAAGGAGATTATTTTCCGGTTTCTTCGGTGTTATAAAAGTCAGTAACGACCCCCTTGGAAGCCGAAGACACAATGTGAGCGTACTTGCCAAGGACCCCGCGTGAATAAAGCGGTGGCAATTGAGTTGTTGCCTTGCGGCGGGCGAGTTCTTCATCCGAAACCGCCATCGTGATTTCCCGGGTATCTTGGTCGATAGTTACCATATCGCCGTCTTGCAAGTAAGCGATGGGACCACCATCTTGGGCTTCTGGCGCGATGTGCCCAACTACAAACCCATACGACCCACCTGAGAAGCGTCCGTCAGTTAACAGGGCGACACTTTCGCCTTGGCCCTTGCCGACTAGCATCGACGATAAGGCCAACATTTCCGGCATTCCGGGTCCGCCCTTTGGGCCAACGTAGCGAACGACGACCACATCGCCGGGCACGACGCGATCGGCCAAGACGGCATCAACGGCGTCTTGTTCGTTATTGAAAACTTTGGCGGGGCCAGTGTGTCGGCGGGCTTTAACCCCGGAAACTTTCGCCACGGCCCCTTCTGGTGCCAAGTTCCCATGAAGAATCATCAGTGGTCCGTCGGCCCGCTTCGGGTGGTCAAACGGCATGATGATCTTTTGGTCCGCCTTGAGTGGTGTCACTTCAGCCATGTTCTCGGCAAAGGTCTTCCCGGTACAAGTCATGCGATCTCCGTGCATCAAGCCGTGGTCATACAAAAGCTTCATCACGGCTTGGACGCCACCAACGTGATACAAGTCTTCAAAGAGGTAGTGTCCGGATGGCTTTAGGTCAGCCAGGTGCGGGACCCGTTTTTGAATGGTGTTAAAGTCATCCAGCGTCAGCTTAACTTTGGCGGCATGGGCAATTGCCAGCAGGTGCAAGGTGGAGTTGGTAGATCCCCCGAGGGCTTGCACTAGCGTGATCGCGTCCAAGAAGGCTTCCCGACATAAGATATCGCTGGGCTTGATATCCCGTTTCAATAAATTAACTACTGCTTTAGCAGCGCGCTTAACGTCGGCAACTTTTTCGGGACTGTTAGCTGGGTGGTTAGCGGATCCCGGCAAGCTCATCCCTAAACATTCAATGGCAGAAGCCATCGTGTTGGCGGTGTACATTCCCCCGCAACCTCCAGGCCCAGGACAGGCATTGACTTCGATATCGTGTACTTCTTCTTTGCTCATATCGCCATGATTCCAATGGCCCACGGCTTCAAAGACGGAGACTAAGTTAATATCGCGATCGTCTAATCTTCCGGGGGAAATGGTTCCCCCATAGACGAAGATGGCTGGAATATCTGCGTTAGCCATGGCAATCAGAGAACCAGGCATGTTTTTATCACACCCTCCGACTGCCAAAAAAGCATCGCAGTTATGACCGCCCATCTCTGTTTCCATCGTGTCAGCAATGACATCACGGGAAGGCAGCGAGTAGCGCATCCCCGGCGTCCCCATCGCGACCCCATCAGAAACGGTCGGGGCACCAAATTGAACGGGCCACGTACCGTGCGTCTTTAATTCCTTTTCCAACAGATCCCCGAAGTCGCGGAGGTGCATGTTACAAGGAGTGTTTTCGGCCCAAGTGGTGACAACACCTACCAAGGGGCGATCAAAGTCCGCATCTTGCATGCCGGTGGCCCGCATTAAGGAACGATTTGGGGAGCGCACCATCCCATCATAGACTTTACTCTTGCGGCGGTATTGTTTTAAATCTTCGGATTGCTTATCCATATGTAAATTCCTCTTTTCGTTGGGTGATTAGACCGCTAAACCTAAGAAACGCCGACCATTGCGTGTAATACGCGCCATCGTCCAAGCCGGCGTATAAACAATTTCAGTGGTGACGGCTTTAATTCCCGCTACCTTCGTCAGCGCAGCCGCTAATTGAGGAAGGACCGTGGCTTGGCAGTCACATGTCAGTTCAGTGAAGGTTAACTTAACATGACAATGACCTTCGGGAGTTAAATCAACCGCATAGATCAGCCCCAGATTAAACACATCGATTTCTAAATCGGGTTCGACGACGGTCTGGAGTTGCGCCTCGATTTGGGGAGCTAACTGACGGGCAAGGGAGTTATAAACAATAGTTTCTTCCATGAGCAACACAACCTTTCTAAAAGCTAATTTTGACTACCAAATTAGCATTCTTAAAATAAAATTAGAATCGGGGATCTTCCGTATTTTTTTAAAATTAAAAATTGGGTATACTAAACGTACAGTTTTTCAAAGCTACGGAGCTTGGCTTAGCTGAGCGGTAGGTCGAAGGACCTGTACATATTAAATTAAATTTTTTAAATTTTAATCAGCAGCCAGCTCCTGAGTAACAAACAAAGGAGTGTGATTTTGTAATGGCAAAATTAGTTGCAGTTGGAAAATGGATGAGCAAGTGGTTTACGGCTCTGGTGGTCCTATGGGCAGCGGTGAATTACTTGGTACCCCAAATGAGTGCTTGGGTAATCCCCAATACCTCGTACTTACTGGGGATTATTTTGTTTGGGATGGGGCTGACCCTGACGGGGGCTGACTTCAAGCGGATTGCGCAACACCCTGTTCCAGTTGTATTAGGAACCCTTGCCCACTATGTCATTATGCCGGGCTTAGCCTTTTTGTTGTGCTTAGTCTTTCATTTGAAAGGGGCAACAGCCGCCGGGGTAATTCTGGTGGGTTCTTGCCCGAGTGGGACTTCTTCGAGTGTGATGGCATATTTAGCTGGGGGCGACGTCGCACTTGATGTTTCCATTGAGACGTTGTCAACCCTTTTGGCGCCCGTTGCTTTACCAGGGTTGTTACTCCTGTTGGCAAATCGCTATGTAGAAATTCCAACGGCCAGTCTCTTTTTGAGTACGGCCCGGATTGTGTTGATTCCGATTGTTTTAGGGGTCGTGGTGCACACGCTGTTCAAAAAGCAAGTCGATCGGTTGACCCAAGTGTTGCCGTTAGTTTCCCAATTGGCAATCTTACTGATCATTGGGGCGGTGGTCTCCGCTAACCATGCTAATATCTTTACAGCCGCGACCGCATTAGTCATTCCGGTGGTAATGCTGCATAATTTAGCAGGCTACAGTTTGGGCTTATTCTTTTCTTACTTGATTCGGTTAAAGGAACCGCAACGCAAGGCCATTACCTTTGAAGTTGGGATGCAAGATTCCAGTTTAGGTGCTACTTTGGCCATCAAGTACTTTGTTCCAGCGGCTGCAATTCCTTCAACGATTTTCAGCATTTGGCACAATGTCTCTGGTTCAATTCTGTCGTCATGGTGGAAAAATCATAGTCTGGAAGATGCGCCAACCAGTCAGCAATCAACTGTTGTAAATTAGTTTTTTGGGGGAGTCATCAAGGCTCCTCCTTTGTTATACAAAGGGGGAAAGGTATGTATCGAGTAGTAGTGGCGGATGATCAGGCAATCGTCCGATTTGGCGAAGAACAATTAGTTAATCAATTAGCGGATTTTGAGGTTGTGGAAATGGCAACAAATGGCACGGCGGCATATCAAGCGATTGAAAAGAACCCGGTCGACGTCTTAATTACTGGTTTGCGAATGCCGCAAGGGGAAAGCGCAGTATGTATGATTAGACGTATTCATACCACCTTTCCGGATGTGCGAATCGTCCTTTATACGGGCTGTACCGATCATGAATTATTGGTTCAAGCTTTACAAAATGGCGCGTGTGGCTGTGTGTTAAAGACTTCACCAACTTCAGAATTAGTTCATGCGGTGCAAACAGTAGTGAGGGACCAACAAAGATACTTTGATCCGACTTTGATGTTGACGCAAACGGAATTAGCCACGGTCACCCAAGACCCTGGGGTACTTTGCAAACGATATGAATCATTGACGCGACGCGAAGCAGAAGTATTACCGTTAATTGTATTGGGCTATTCTAACAAAGAGATTGCGGCGAAATTATATATCTCAACTAAAACTGTTGAAACTCATAAGAGCAATATTAATCGTAAGCTCGGTTTGTATCGCCATGTCGATTTAGTTCGGTTTGCCTTGCAGCATCATCTCGTTGATTTTTAATGATCGCGGCGGTGATTGTCACAGTTTAAAAGATAAAAAACTGACATATTAATTTCACTCTGTTGAAGTTTTGGGTTACATAAAAGCCGGTCAATTCGCAAACTTTGCGAACTGGCCGGCTATTTAGTTTGCAGGTTTCAGGTTAAATAGTTCGTATCAATTAAACCTGGTGATGATGTTTGCAAGATGGATAGGACTTATACTGATGAACCCAAAATGAACGTAACCAATGTTGTTAGCAAGCCAGTTACGACATTGCGGACAATTGTTTTGCTGGTTGAAGCATCAGAGTGGTGGGTGCAAACGGTTGCGTTAATTGAAAGCGAAGCGATCATGGCAATTAACGTAAAAACAACGCGATGCGCCGGACTAGCTAAGGTCATTGTTAATAATGGAATCATGGCCCCGATGATAAACGAGCAAAATGAACTAGCTGCCGCGTGGAGAGGCATTAAGATATCATTCTTTTGTAATTTGATCGGGCAATTTTCACAGCCTTTGTTAGTTGCCTGATCTTGTTTTTCTAACGTTTTTTCTTGAATATCTCTTTGCGTACTTACTGAAATCCATTCGCCGCCAGCCATCGAACAAGCTCCGGCCAACATCCCCGATAAACCACTGATTAAGAGGGTCTTACTGTCGAGATTGGCGCCAGCAGCGCCGAGGACAATCCCGGAGACTGAAATAATGCCATCATTGGCACCTAAAATACTAGCTCTGATAACGTTTAAGCTATCCCAAAAAAAGTTCGCTTTAACGCGTAGTGCATACTTAACTTCCATTTTGGCCACGTCCCTTCTAAATTGTAATTTTTAGTCGATTAAACCAATTTTTAATCGCTCTGGTCAAGGTTGCAACTACGTTAAGTTAGTTCTGTGGCTTCGTAGCATCAACTAACTGGGGATAAACGGCAATCCGCCCTGGTTGAACAGTAAAAGTCTGGACAGGGGTGCCATAGAAACGTTGTAAGGTAGTTTCAGTCAAGAGTTCATCCCGCGGTCCCTGCGCAAAAATCCGCCCTTGCTTCAGCAAGAGAACCCGGTTAAAACAGGGCAAAATTTCTTCAGGGTAATGAGAAACCATTAACAGGGCAGGGGGATTAGGGAGTTGAGCAATTTGCGCGACTTGGGTGAGGAGCTTTTCGCGTGCAAATAAGTCCAGCCCATTGCAAGGCTCGTCTAAGACCAGCAGTTCCGGCTGGGTCATTAAGGCCCGGGCAATCATCACCGCTTGGCGTTCCCCTTGAGAAAGCAACCCATATGGTCGGCCAATTAATTTACTGCCGCCGACTTGGGCTAACAGGGAGCGCGCAGTTGCCAATTCCGAGGCGCGATATTGTTCATACAGGCCAATACTGGCAAACTTGCCGGAGAGGACAATCCGCTCGGCTGTTTCGCCGGGGCGCAACCAATCTTGGAGTGCTGATGAAACCCACCCGATTCGGCGCGTTAACGCGGGGATTGAGGTCTGACCGAACCGCTGACCGAGAACTTCAATTTGGCCGCTGCTTGGCCAGAGATCGCCGTGTAAAAGCTTGAGCATTGTCGTTTTACCAGCCCCATTCAGGCCTAAAATTGCCCAATTTTCCCCGGGTTGGACGGTCCAATTGAGATGGTCTAAGCCCCGGGCGGTCTGGCGTTCGAGGGTGACATCTTGAAAATGGATGATCATGGGCAAATTCCTTTCTTTTAGGGTTATACCAACATCGAGTAAAGCATTGGGTTATCGTTGAGATTGAGGTAGTCAGGATCATAAGTATGTAAACGTTGATTGAATTCTCCTAGACTGTATGGATCGGCTAAACATACTCCAATGAGCACGGGACCAGCCCCACGATTGTTTTTCTTTGTGTAGGCGAATTTATAAATATCATCTTGCGGACCCAAAACGGAATTGACAAATTCCCGTAAAGCTCCCGCCCGTTGCGGGAAGTTGACCAGGTAATAATGCAAGTTTCCCTGGTAGAGTAAAGCGCGGTCTTCAATTTCGGGCATTCGTTGGACGTCATTATTGCCCCCGCTAATGACACACACGACGTTTTTGTCGACAATTTGGGCTTGGATTTGCTCTAAAGCGGCGACCGGTAGAGCGCCAGCTGGCTCCGCGACGATGGCCTCACGATTGTATAGATCTAAGATGGCTTGACAATCAGCGCCGTTACTAACAGTTAGCAGTTGGTCAACGGTTTGCCGGGCGGTTTGGTAGGTTAAGTTTCCGACACGTTGGACCGCAGCCCCATCGACAAAGGTATCGACTTGGTTGAGGGTTACTGGGTGCCCAGCGGCAAAAGCGGCGGCCATTGAAGCTGCCCCAACTGGTTCGACACCAACGACCTGCGTACTCGGCGCCACCGCTTTAAGATATGTAGCAATGCCGGCAATTAAGCCCCCACCGCCGACGGTTGCTAAAACCACATCAGTAGTGGGGCAATCGGCTAAAATTTCCGTGGCGATGGTCCCCTGCCCGGCCATGGTAGCGAGATTGTCAAAGGGAGCAATAAAGGTTCGTTGATGATCAGTACAGAATTGTTGGGCCGCCGCCGCAGCTTGATCAAAAGTGTCCCCAACGAGCTGAATCTTCACGTGATTGCCCCCAAAATAACGGACTTGGTTAACCTTTTGCTTGGGGGTGGTGACTGGCATAAAAATCGTAGCCGGAATTTTGAGCTTGGCGGCTGTCCAAGCTACTCCTTGGGCGTGATTGCCCGCGCTGGCACAAACGACGCCATTTTGTCGTTGCGCAGGGTTGAGTTGCGCGATGCAATTGTAAGCACCCCGGATCTTAAACGAACGGACATCTTGTAAATCTTCTCGTTTGAGGTAAACCTTGCAGCGATAACGTTCGGAAAGATAGCGGTCAAACTGAAGGGGCGTGTGCCTAACCACTCCTTTAAGGGTTTGCTTAGCCGCTAAGACGGCCGTTTTGGTAAGTAAATTAGTTGACATAAAACTTCCTCCTGAGATTAAAAAGGAAATGATGGATAAAAAAGAGGTTGGTGAACAGAGGGATTTCTTCACCAACCTCAAAGTAATTATGCTTCTGGCGTGCTGTACTTGTCAGCTTCATTAACGAATGGCATCCGGGCCCGTAATTCAGCGCCAACCTTGGAGAGTTGTGAGCTTTCCATGTCTTTCTTGTAAGCGTTCAAGCGCTTAAAGCCGTTCCGGTAGTCATCCATAAATTCTTTGGCAAAGGTACCGTCTTGGATCCGCTTCAAGCTTTCCTTCATAGCTTGCTTAGAAGCTTCACCCACGACCTTTGGCCCAACGGTGTAAGAACCAAAGTCAGATGTGTTGGAACAGTCATCGTACATCTTCTTAAAGCCGCCTTCGTAGATCAAATCAGCAATCAGCTTCATTTCGTGTTGAACTTCAAAGTAGGCCAATTCCGGGGAGTAGCCAGCTTCCGTCAAAACTTCAAAACCGGTTTCGATCAGCGAAGTCAAGCCCCCCATCAGAACATTTTGTTCCCCGAAGAGGTCTTCTTCGGTTTCTTCCTTGAAAGTGGTCTTTAACAGGCCGGCCCGAGCGGCCCCGTTGGCTTTGGCAAATTCCTTGGCCTTGTCTTCTGCGTGACCTGAGGCATCTTGATAGTAACCGTAAAGGGCCGGGACCCCAAAGCCTTCCTTGTAAGTCCGCCGGCAAAGGTTACCTGGGCCCTTTGGTGCCATCATGATTACGTCAGAGTCCTTTGGCGGGACGATTTCTTTGTAGTGAACGTTAAACCCGTGGGAGAAACCAAGGGTTGCGCCAGGCTTTAAGTTTGGTTCAACTTCATTCTTGTAAACTTCGGCCATCACTTCATCTGGCGTCAGCATTTGGACGACATCGGCATCCTTAACCGCTTCGGCAACTGGCTTCGGATCAAAGCCATCGCGCTTCGCAGCTTCAAAGGATTTGCCGGGCCGGACCCCAACGACGACGTCAAAGCCGGAATCCCGTAAGTTGTTGGCTTGGGCGTGGCCTTGGGAGCCATAACCAACGAAACAGAACTTCTTACCTTGTAAATAATTCGTGGTAACATCTTTTTCATAAAGCATTTCAACAGTCATAAGAGTACACTCCTTATCTTATTTGAACTTAGTTTTCTTTGGTGGGGTAATTTTCATCATATAATTCGCCGTTTGATTTTCCGGGGAAGATCATTGGCATTGCTTGGTGGTCTGGTGCGGTTGCAACCTCCAAGAGCCCTGGTCCTGGTGTCGCTAAAAAGTCAGCTAATTGGTCTTGCCAATCATCACTTGCTTCCAAACGGTGATAGGACAATCCGTAAGCTTGCGCTAATTGTTGGAAATTAGGCTGGTGTTCCAGGATAGTTGATGCGCGTCGGTGTTCAAAGAACAGATCCTGCCATTGGCGAACCATTCCCAAACGGCGGTTGTTAAAGAGAACAATCTTAAGGTTTAACCGATACTGAGTCACTACATCAAGTTCTTGCACCGTCATTTGAAGGCTGCCATCACCAGTGAAGAGCACTACCGGTTCATCGCGATGGGCAAATTGAGTACCAACTGCGGCGGGTAAGCCAAAGCCCATTGTCCCAAAGCCTCCGCTTGTAATTAATTGGCGGGGAAAGGTAAAGGGATAAAATTGTGCTGCCCACATTTGGTGTTGCCCGACATCAGTTACAACGTAAGCCCGCCCATTCGTAGCTTTCCCGACGGCTTGAACCACTTGCTCGGGCGCTAGATAGTCAGGTTCTTGCTGATAAGTCAAGGGACGCGCGTTTTGCCAAGTTGCTAATTGTTCATTCCAAGCATTATGTTCGGCAACCGTGGTTAATTGTTGCAACAGTTGAGTGACAACAGCCTTAGCATCACCAACTAAGGCAAAGTCAACTTGAACGTTTCGTCCGGGTTCGTGCGGATTGACGTCAATTTGAGCAACTTTTGCTTGGGGGGCAAACCGAGCGGCATCCGTAGCAAACCGATCTTCAAACCGGCTACCGATACCTAAGACGAAATCGCACTTCTCTAAAGCGGTATTCGCAACAAAACTGCCGTGCATACCAGCCATCCCAAAGCAAAGGGGATAATTATTTGGAACTACACCTAAACCGAGCAAAGTTGTGACCACAGGCAGTTGATATTTATGTACTAAAGTATTTACTTCATGGGCGGCTTCAGCAACGACTGCGCCACCCCCAACAACTACTAACGGCCGTTTAGCACGGGCAAGTTCCTCAGCAACTTCTTTAACTCTTGCAACCGGTGCTTGAGTTGGTGCTGTGGCTGGTGAATCCTGATGGGAAGGAAGGGAAGTAATTCGCCCGGTCATAACATCCTTAGGAAGATCAACCAAGACAGGACCGGGACGGCCACTTTTGGCTAATGCAAAGGCTTGATGAACGACTGTTGCAACTTCAGTGGTTTGGCGGACTTGGAAGGTCTGTTTAGTAACAGGTTTCATTAAGGCCATGGCATCGGCTTCTTGAAAGGCCTCTTTTCCTAAGAATTTAGTGCCCACTTGACCAGAAAAGACGACCATCGGGACCGAATCACGCATAGCATCGGCCACCCCGGTGATAGCATTGGTAGCACCAGGCCCACTGGTGACCATCACTACCCCGGTTTTACCGGTTGATTTGGCATAACCTTCGGCGGCATGCGCAGCCCCTTGTTCGTGCCGCACCAGTGCGACGGGAAAGTGTTCCCGATATAAGGCATCGAATTCTGGAATAACGGCGCCCCCGGGATACCCAAAGAGAAGATCCACCCCTTCATCTTTAAGGGCCTGGACGAGAGCATCGCAACCAGAATACGGTAATTCACTTGTCATTATTTCACCTCGTTTTTAATTAAATTCTCCTTGTAGAGAAATGAAAATCATCTCATCAAGAAGTGTCTATAATTTAACAAGCCTTACTGCGATCGTCTACCCCTTTTGGCAAAGACCATGGTTTTCCCTTAGATTGACTGCTTGCGTTGATTATTGACGCGGGCTAGAATAACCATGGATTCCCACGTTTGTACATATTGTGAGTTTCAGGGGGAATCTTATTGTTAGCTAGCACGAGACAGAAAGGATTTTTATTATGACAACAGTATATTCACATGGGACGTTGGCAACGTTAATGGCTGGTAACCTAGGGGGGACAATTTCGCTCGGGGAATTATTGCAACATGGTTCAATGGGGTTAGGGACCTTTGATGGTTTTGATGGCGAAGTAGTTGTGCTTGATGGCGAGGTGTACCAGGCTGACCGGACTGGCACGGTCCATCACGTAACGGACCCGACGGTGACGCTGCCGTTTGCAACGGTTCATTTTCCTGGTCAGCACCAACAGCCAGTTCAATTGCCAGCCACGAGCAAGGAGTCTGTTGAGGACAAGTTGACAGAAACTTTTAATCTCACTAACGTCTTTGCTGCCGTTCGTTTGGCGGGTAACTTTGATCAGGTTAAAGTGCGGGTGGCCCCTAAGCAACAACGACCGTACCCGACCTTGCTGGAAGCTACTAAGCACCAACCTGTCTTTGAACAAACCCACGTTAGCGGGACCTTGCTGGGGTATTATGCCCCGGAGATTTTTGGGACGGTGACGGCGGCCGGTTGGCATTTGCATTTTATTAGTGATGATCGGCAGTTTGCGGGGCACGTCTTAGAATTTACCGGCGGTGAATTAACAGGTGAGTTAGAAGTCTTTGACAATTTAGAACAACATTTTCCCATTACGGATCAAGAATTCCGGCAGGGGAGAGTTGATCTGGCCAACGTTAAAGCTGGAATTCACGCGGCGGAAGGCTAGCCACGAATAGCGCGCGAGAAACTTGCCGCGCGTTTTTTGCCGCGGACCTTGCATTTTGCTCAGGGGGGCGATAATGATCGCGTCACCTTGGTTGAACTAGAAAGGAAGCGCAAGGAAATGTCGCGGTTAATGTTAGTTGGCAATTGGCTGGTCTTGATTGGCATCATTTAGTTTAGGGGGCTACTGCTTGCGACGGTTGCGCCACCGGCCCGCCACCAGTTGGGGCTGGTTTGGGCTGATCGTCTTGCTTGGCGGCGTGGCCGGCTGGTTGGTTGGCAACCCTTATTTCGGTTAATCAGCATTGGCGGAGCAGAATGCGGCCCCGCTTTTTGTTTCCCCTTGCTTTCCGCCCCGGACTAAGTTAAAGTAAGAAGGTTTGAAAGCGTTTAGGGGGAGAATTCATAATGAGCAAGCAAGCACGAGGAATTTGGTTGGCCGCGGGTGGGGCCGCGTTATGGGGTGCGTCGGGGGCGGCAGCCCAGTATTTATTTGAACAAACACCGGTCACCACCGCCTGGTTGGTGGCGGTGCGGCTCTTGGTAGCCGGGGGGATTTTGACGGCGGTCAGCTGGCACCGCAACCCGCTCCACTTGAGGGAATTGACCCGCTACCGGTGGGCCTGGTGGCACCTCTTGGGGTACAGCGTGTTGGGGACCCTGTTTTCCCAGTTGGCCTACTTTTTGGCGGTTAAAGCCAGCAATGCCGCGACCGCCACGGTTTTACAGTACCTTCAGCCAGTCTTGATTATCATCTGGGTGGCCTTAGCCAGTCGCAAGTGGCCGCGGCGGATTGACAATTTTTCGGTGCTGTTGGCCTTGCTCGGGACCTTTTTATTGATTACCGATGGGCACCCGGGCTCATTGACCCTCACGCCCTTGGCGCTGTTTTGGGGGCTGTTGTGCGCGGTTGCCGCGGCTTTGTGTACCCTCTTGCCGGTCTGGCTCCTGAAACACTTTGATACCCTGGCGGTCTCAGGGTTGGCGATGTTGGTCGGCGGGATTTTGATGCTGCCGGAATTGTTTTTGACGCCCTGGCCCCACCTGACCTGGTTTGCCTGGCTGATGGTGGCCTACGTGGTCATTTTTGGGACGTTGCTGGCCTATACGATGGTCTTGGCCAGTTTAAATTACATTTCGCCCACCGCGACGGGGATTCTGGGCGCCTTTGAACCACTGCTGGCGACCGTTTTGGCGGTTGGCCTGCTCGGCACCCGCTTGACGCCGGCGATGGTGGTCGGTTCGCTGATGATTTTAGCGACGACCTTCCTCCAAGCCCTGCCGGTGGATTTAAACCCCTTTGGGCGCTTGCGGGCCAAGCACCATCATTAACAGCTTGCCGCTACGATTCTGAAGTTATGCCGGTGCGCCACTGCCCTTTCCCGTGGCGCGCCGTTCTTTTTTGCCGAAATTTAAAATTGGTGGTTGCAAGCCACCAGGACGTGCGGTAGAGTAGTGACAACTTTGCGAGAGTAAGAGGAAACTGGTAATGACAAAACGCACGCGGGGGCTGTTGTTAGCGGGAGTCGGGGCCTCATTTTGGGGTGGCTCGGGCGCGGCAGCTCAATACTTATTTCATGACACCCCGATGACGACCACCTGGCTGGTGGCAGTCCGCTTGCTGGGCGCGGGCCTGGTTTTGACGTTGGTCAGTTGGTTGAAAAATCCGGGCGCCGTTAAGGGCTTGGTGACCCAGCGGTGGGCCCGGTGGCAATTGATCGCCTTTGCTTTGTTTGGGACCCTCAATTCCCAATTGACCTATTTTTTAGCGGTCCGGTACAGTAACGCTCCCACGGCAACGGTGATCCAATATCTCCAGCCGGTCATCATCATTGCCTGGGTCGCGCTCAGTACCCGGAAGTGGCCACGCCGGATTGATAACTTGTCGGTGGGCTTGGCGGTCTTGGGCACTTTTTTGCTGGTGACGGGCGGGCACTTGGGAACGTTGACCCTCACGCCGCTGGCCCTGTTTTGGGGCTTGTGGTGTGCCCTGGCTGCGGCGTTGTACACCTTGTTGCCAGTAAAGTTGCTCCAACACTTTGATACCTTTGCCGTTTGTGGACTGGCGATGTTGCTAGGGGGACTGGTCATGTTGCCGGAATTGTTGTTACGGCCGGTCCCGCACTTGAGCGGGGGTGATTGGCTGTTGGTCGCCTACGTCATTTTCTTTGGGACGATGGCGGCGTACACGATGTTTTTGGGCAGTTTGAACTTCATCAATCCTACGGCCGCGGGGATCTTAGGGGCGTTTGAACCCTTGATTGCGACGGTCTTGGCAGTGACGTTGCTGGGGACCCACCTGTCTTCGGCGATGGTGGTCGGCTCGCTGTTGATCTTAGCGACAACCTTCTTGCAAGCTATTCCAATTAAACGTAACCCCTTCATTAAGTTTAGGCACCACAAGCGGGTGGTGAAATCTTAACTAAAACGGGCCGCCCCAATCGGAGCGGCCCGTTTCAGGTTCATTAATTATTTGCCTGGGCGTTACTTGGTTTGGTTAACTTGATCCTCCATCTTCATGATGGCCCGTTCCTTAAAGACGAGGTAAACCAGTAAGAGGAAGGCGACCCCGGCGGCAATGTAGATCACCGTAGATGAAGCCCCCCAGCCGAACTTGTCGACCAGCATCCCGATCAAGGCTGTAGCCATCGTTTCCCCAAAGACGTACTGGAAGAAGCCCATAAACCCGGTCGACATGCCAACCGCGTAGTTTGGCACGGCTTCATTCACCATCAACCCGACCAAAGACAGTGGGGCGTAGATCAAACTCCCCATGATAAAGAGGACGACCGTGATCAAGGCCTTGCTGGTGCTGGTAAAGTAGGTTACTAAGCACAAAATCATGGCAATTACGCACAGGAAGCAGACAAAGGATCGCCGGCCCTTCAACAGGTCGGAGACCAAGCCTAAAATGATGACCCCCGGTACGGCGGACAATTCAAAGATCCCGACCAGCCACTTGGCCCATTCGACCGAGAAGCCCTTGGTTGGCAAGTAGGAAGGAATCCAAGACATGACCCCGTAGCGAACAATGTAAATGGACATTGAAGTCAAGGTGACGGCCCAAACGACCTTATTGGTTAAGATGTCGTGGAAAAGGATGTCGGCAAAGGACTTGTCGGACAGTTCTTGGGCGGTCGATTCCCCCTTTTCGTTTAATTCAACGTGGCCGGAGTATTCCGCCATGTTCGGCAGCCCTTCACTTTCGGGCCGTTCAGAATTGATCAGTAACATTAAAGTGGCGATAATGGCTGAAATCACGGAAGCGGTGATAAAGACCATCGTCAAGGAGCCGGAGAACAAGAGGGTGGCTAACTGGATGCAGGCCACGCAGGCAAAGGCTCCGGCGTTGTGAGCAGAGGCCCACACGGCAAAGACGACCCCGCGGTGCTTTTTGGAGAACCAGAGGCTGATTTCCCGTTGGCAAGCCGGCGCTCCCATCGCTTGGGTAAAGGAAATAAAGAGCATCAAGAATAAGATGACGTAGAAGTTCTTGGTAAAGCCCAAAAAGGCGTTAAAGATACAGGAGAGGTAGAGCCCAAAGGCCAAGAAATTCTTGGTATTGGACTTATCCACCCAGCCCCCCATAAAGAGCTTAGCAATCCCGTAGCCGACCCCAAAACAGGAAAGAATCAGCCCGATTTGCCCCACGGAGAAGCCGTATTCCTTCATAATCGGCTTTTGTTCGGTGGTAAAAATCAAACGAATGATGTAGTAGGCCAGATAAGAGATACAAGTGGCAATCAAGACCCCGGTTTGCTTGCGTTTGTAGACCCCTTCGACTTTGTCGGCGGGAACCTGCACTTTTGCATCGGGAGACGGCTTTAAGAAATTAAACATACTGACACGCGTCCTTTCTGCACAAAAAACTGGAATAAATGCGCCTCCGTGCTTTATTTCGCATCAAAATTGGCTAACCGTTGAATAAATTGCATAATTGAAAATAAAATGGGAATAAATAAAAAGTTTAACGATTATAACCTTTTAAAAACGAAATTAAACCCGGAGTTTTTAATACATGGCTATCCTAAAATAATATGTAAGCGCTGTCAATGATTTTTAAAAATTTTATTGGACCGGTCAAATCGTGAGAAAAGTTGGTTTTTGCTTAACGTTGGTCCGGCCACTTTTATGTGAAAAATCAGAATTATTTGAAACCGGTTCAAAAAAGGTGGCAATTTTGCTGGAAGCGTTTTATAATGGTCAATGTTAAACGTTTGCCAAGACGAGGAGGAAATTACCAGATGTCAACGGATGTAAAAGGAATTGCGGCTAGTGACGGCTTTGGGATTGCGCCAGCGTACCTGCTGGTCGACCCGGATCTGACCTACGAAACGACGCAGGTCGAAGATACCGCGGCGGAATACGCCCGGGTGGAAGCGGCCTTTCAAGCTTCCATCGATGAATTAAGCAAGATCAAGGAAAACGCCAAGGGTCGCTTGGGCGATGAAGAATTGGAAGTCTTTGATGCCCACATTGCCATCTTGTCCGACCCGGAAATGATGGGGCAAATTAAGACGGATATTGAAGAAAACCACACCGGGGCCGAAGCAGCGGTCGACAAGGTAATGACTGGCTTTGCCGACATGTTGGCTGCGATGGTCGACAACCAATACATGCAAGAACGGGCGGCCGACGTCAAGGACGTGGCCAAGCGGGCCTTAGCCCACCTGTTGGGTAAGCAATTGCCAGACATTGCCGGCATCGACCACCCGGTGGTAATTGTGGCTAAGGAAATCACCCCATCCGACACCTCCCAGATGGATGCCCAGTTTGTTAAGGGGATTGTTACGGACCTCGGTGGGCGGACCAGCCACGCCGCCATTATGTCCCGGACCCTGCGGATTCCAGCCGTGGTGGGCTCAGAATCCATCACGACGACGGCTCAAAATGGGCAAATGATGGTTGTTGACGGGTTGAACGGGGACGTGATCGTGGACGCGGATGACGCCACGGTTAAGGAATACGAACAAAAGGCCGCCGATTTTGAAAAGCAACGGGCCCAATGGGCGAAGTTAGTCGACGCCCCATCCGTTTCCAAGGACGGCAAGGAATTTGAAATTGCGGCCAACATCGGGACGCCAGATGACGTGGCTGATGCGGTCAAGCAAGGGGCCGATGGGGTCGGCCTCTTCCGCTCCGAATTCCTGTACATGGGCAGCGACCACTTGCCAAGTGAAGACGAACAATTTGAAGCCTACAAAAAGGCTGTCGTTGGGATGAACGGCAAGCCGGTGGTCGTCCGGACCTTAGACATTGGGGGTGACAAGCCGCTGGATTACTTGCCACTGCCGGAAGAATTAAATCCGTTCTTGGGTTACCGGGCCATCCGGATCTGCTTGGAACGGCCAGACATCTTTAAGCCCCAACTGCGGGCCTTGATTCGGGCCTCAGAATTTGGCCCACTGGGGATCATGTTCCCAATGATCGGGACGGTGGCGGAACTGCGGGCCGCTAAGGCGATCTACAACGAATGTTTGACGGAACTGCAAGCCAGCCACCCGGGGATCGGCAAGAACGTCCAACTCGGGATGATGATCGAAGTGCCACTGGCGGCCATTAATGCCGACAACCTGGCCAAGGAAGTCGACTTCTTCAGTATTGGGACCAACGACTTGATCCAATACAACTTTGCCGCCGACCGGGGCAACGACAAGGTTTCCTACCTGTACCAACCACTGAACCCGGCCTTCTTGAGCTTGATCAAGCACGTGATCGACTCAGCCCACCGTCACGGGGCCAAGGCCGCCATGTGTGGTGAAATGGCCGGCGACAAGTACGCCTTGCCACTGCTGATGGGGATGGGCTTAGACGAATACTCCATGAGTGCGACGTCGATTTTGCGGACCCGGAGCACGATGAAGGACTTGGATACGGCCGAATGTGCTAACCTGGTCGACAAAGCGATCAACGAATGTGCCACGGACGAAGAGGTCAAGGCCTTGGTAGAAAAGGAATTAGGCTAACAACTGCTTAGTGAAGTGCGCAGTTTCGCAGCTTAACTTTGCGCGGGGGCAGCTCTTGCCAGCGCAGCAATCAATCACACACAAAAAATGGACCACGCAGCGTGGCCCATTTTTTCGTCTACATAAATTGTTGTAAGTATTGATGACTGGCGACTTGTTCGGCACAGTTGGCTTGGTCCTTAAGGTCAATTTCGTAGATGTCAGTGGCCGCCGGGTTGAGGTGGGGCAGGACCCGGGGCCAGGCAATCCGGCCTTCCCCCAAGGGCAGGCTGTCGTGGGTTTGGCCCATTGAATCGACCAGGTGGTAGTGGACGATCTGCTCTTTTAAGTGGTCCAAACTGGCGATCAAGCGGTCGTTATCACCATGGACGGTGATAAAAGCGTGGGAGACGTCGTAAGCCAAGCGGTAGCCGTGGGCCAGGATGGCATCTTCGACGGCCGGATCGCCGTAGAAAAAGACCGGCGAGATCGAATTTTCAAACATCACGTGCTCACCACCAAATTCCTGCAAGCGATCCAGGACGTCAAAGCCGACCTGGCGTGCGGCCGCGACGTTGGGGTAGGCGGCCAGCATTTCATCAAAGCCGTGTTGATCGTCGTAGGAACCATGGATCAAGGCCTGGGTGCCGGTCTCCTTGGCGACTTGAATCAAAGTCACCGCGGTGCGATGGACAAAGTCGTACAGGGTCGGAAACGAGTCCTTTGGGGTGATGACTTCCGTGTGGTGGCCCTGGAAGTTCATCGGCTGGTGCAAGACGATCTGGGAAATCCCCTGGTTTTGGACCTGGCCAATCATTTGCTTGAGGTGGGTCAGTCCGCTGGGGGTAAAGTCAGGCTGGTCAGTGAAAAATTCAAAGACGGCTGGCTGGTGCTTGAGCCGGTCCATGATTTGCCGGGGGTCAGAACTGGCCTTTAAGCCGAGCATGGGAAACATAGTGAGACCTTCTTTCGTGTTCGTTGTCCCCAGTGTAAGCCCGCTGGCGCGTTAGGTCAACGGCCTGTCAGGCTTGGATTAGGACCGGGCCATACTTGGTCGTTATGAGGTCGCATTCCAACTGGAAGGTGGTTTTGACCCGGGCGGGGGTCAAAACGCTTTGGGGAGTCCCAGTGGCGACCAACTGCCCGTGGTCCAATAAACAGCAGTAATCACTGTAACGCAGGGCTTGATTTAAATCGTGCAGGATCATTACGATCGTCAACCCGCGCTGCTGATTTAATTGCCGCAGCAAACGGAGAAACTCGGTTTGGTAGTGCAAATCCAGGTAGGTAGTGGGTTCGTCCAAGAAGAGGTAGGTCGGTTCTTGGTTGAGGGCGAGCGCCAGCCAGACGCGTTGGGCTTGGCCCCCGGATAATTGCTTTACCGGTCGGTCGGCCAAGGCGGTCAGCTGCAGTTCGGCCATGATGGCGGCAGCATCCGCGGGGGCCGGGTCGGCAAAGAGGGAGCTTTGGTAAGGGAGGCGGCCAAGCTGGATTAAATCGGCGACCGTCAGCTCATCGTACAATTCGTGGTGCTGGTGGACGACGGCGATTTGCTGGGCGGCACTTTGGGCTGAGTAGGCGCGCCAGAGGTCCTGGCCGGCGAGGTGAACGTGGCCGGCTTGGGGCGAAAGCTGGCGGGTCAAGAGTTTCAACAGGGTGGATTTCCCGGAACCGTTCGGCCCGAGCAGGGTCGTGATTTGGTGCTCGGGAATGGTCAAGGACAGGTCGTCAATGAGCGGGGCTTGCTGCGGATAAGCAAAACGGAGGTGTTGCGCGTCAAGCATGGGTGGTCCCCCCTTTCAAAATCCAGATCAAGCATGGACCGCCAAAGATCGCCAAGAGGGCGGTAGCAGGCAGTTCGCTGGGTTGGATGACCAGCCGGCCCAGGGTATCGAAAAAGAGCAACAGCCAGCCCCCGGCCAGCATGGTAAAGGGCAGCAGGCGGTTATAATCGCGGCCGACCAGTTGGCGCCCCAGGTGGGGGACGATGATCCCGATGAAGGCGAGGACGCCGACGCAGGCCGTGGTCGTCGCCGCTAAAAAGACCGCTGTTAACAACAGCCCGCGCCGCAAGCGCTGTGGCGATTGGCCAAGTGAGACCAGTTGGGCGTCGCTGACCTTGAGGTAATTGCCCCACGGCGCTAGCAGGACGGCAATGATCAAGCCCCCCAGGCCCAGGACGGCTAAGAGGGTGGTTTGCGTCCAAGTGACGGTGGCCAGCGAGAGGCTGCTTTGGCCCGGCATGGTGGGGATTAAGGCGGTGAACCCGCTGAACATGGCGTTGATCGCAACCCCGACTAAGATCAGCCGGTAGGGGTCCATTTTAGGTTGGAAGCGGACTAAGAGTTCAAAGGCCAGCCAGCCCCCGGCCAAAGCCCAGAGGACCCGGTTGAAAAAGAGGCCGGGGATGATTAGGCCACCGAGGATGGCGAACAGGTGTGCCCCACTGGCGACCCCCATGATCCCGGGATCGGCAATTGGGTTGCGCAGGGCGGCCTGGAATAAGGCCCCACTGACCGCGACGGTCGCCCCGGCCAAGAGGGCGGCGAGGATCCGTGGCAGGCGGATGTTAAAGAGGGTGTTTTGGGCGGTTGGCGACAGGGCCAGCAAGCTGAAGTGACTGGCCCCGTTGGTCAAAGCGATCCCGCCTGTGACCACCAAGAGCCCCGTGAGCAGCAGGTAGGTAAGGGTCGTTTTTTTCATGGTGAAGTCCTATTTCTTTGGGTACAGCCATAAGCTGACTTGGTGCAGGGCCTGGGGAACCCTCATATTGGCCGAGGCGTTGAAGGTCGGCTGTTTGAGGTCGTAGACGCGGTGGTTTTTGACGGCTGGCATCTTCGCCCAGACCGGGTTGTCCTGAAACTCCTTGTTAAACTGGGGCACCGTGACGCTTGGCATGGCGTGAGCTAAGCGCAAGATGACGTCGGGGTGCTTGGTCGCAAGGGTTTCGTTGCTGGGGGAGAGGTAGGCTTGCCCATGGCTGGCGTAGACGTTTTGCCCCCCGGCCAGCCGGACCAAATCACCAACGTAGGAGTGATCGGTCGCAATCAAATACCCGGCGCCCGGCATCCCCATTAAGACCAGGACTTTCGGTTTCGCGCCGTGACGGCGGGCTTTGGCGGCTTGGATGGCTGCGTTGATCTTTTTGATCTGGGCGTTGGCCTGGCGGGTCCGGTAGTATTCGTGGCCCAGCTGACGCAAAGTTGTCTTTAATTGGGCGACGGTATCGAGTTTCAGGTAGGTGACCGGGACGCTTTGGGCCTTAAAGGCACTTGAGTATTCGTCCTTGAGGGTGGAAACGGCGTAGACCTTGGAAGGATTGAGGGCGGCAATTTTTTCGACACTCGGGTTCATCGCCCCACCGACTTTGGCGGTATGTTGGTAGCGGGTGGGCAGGGTCTGGGCCGTCGTGGGGACGCCGACCAGGTTGATGTCGAGTTTGTCAAAGATCTGGGCGATCGCAACGGTGGTCACGACCAGCCGCTGGCGGTCAGCGACCTGGCGATTGACCAAGTAGCGCACCCCCGCGGCCGTGCCGCCGATTAAAACCAAGAGACTGAGCAAAATGATGATAAGACGCTTGCGTGCGTGCATGAAAAAGCCCCCTTGTGAAAAGGGCTGGTGGTGCAATCAGCTCCCCCAGCCCCGCAAAAGTTTAATTAGTGACGTGGTAAATTCTTTTTGGCGTTGATGATAAAGTAGGCAGCGGACGCAATGATCACGATCAGGCCCAGTCCTCCGCCGATTACGACGTAGTAGAAGAGCTTTTGGTTGCGGTCATTGGCGGCTTGGGCCTGGACGTTTTGTTCCAGGGTCTGTTTGGCCAGCCGACTTTCCTTGCGGCTCGCCGCTTGGGACTGGGACTTGGCCTGGGCGTTTAATTTATTCAGCTTGGCTTGCAACTGGGGATCGTTGGCGCCCGCGGCCTCACCGGTGCTGGTGGTGGCCGCCGCGCTGTTCTTGGTCCCCTTGGCATCCTTGCCGTTTAAGGCGGGCAGCTGACTGGTGTCGAACTTAAAGCTGATGTTGTGATCGGCGTTGTAGTTGGCACTGGGCACATTAACGTGGATCGAACTGGAAATCATGCCATTTAAAGACTTGGCGGTAAATGAATAAGCGTAATTGTACCCCCCGCCCCCCTGGGTCTTGCTGACACTTTGTGGGGCCTGGCCGTTGATGGAGTAGACCGTCACTGGCCAAGCACCCAGGTTGGCAGCGGTGTGGATGGTCATCGTGACGACGTATTGGTTGCCACTGACCGTGACTTGGGCGGGGCGGACGTAGTAGGAGTCGGCCATTGACGTCTGGCTAGTCCCGTACTTTAAGGTTTGGTAATTAACACTGGCCGCGTGGGCATTGGTGACGCCCAGCAGTCCGAATAAGGTAACGGTGAGCAGGGTCAGCCACCGTCCCCAGTTGAATTTAATCTTCTTCATGGTTGGATCCTTTCAATTTGCGGGTCGCATGGGTGTACCAAAGCATGGTCCCCCCGATGATCGCAAACCCGGTGACCAAAAAGGCGGTCAAAGCCTGGACGATCGGGTAGTCGACGAGGGCGGCTTGGATGCGGTGCTTGATCCCATTTGGCACCCGGTAGTGAGCGAGCCGCTTTTGGGCGGCCTTTAAATCAAAGGGGGTAATCGCTGCCGCATTGGCCGCTCCCGGTTGGCTGGTGATGTCGCCCCCGGCTGGGCCGCTGGCGCTTAGCGCGGCGGCCGCGTTGCCGGTGCCGTAGCCGGTCGCCCCTGGTCCACCGCCCAGGACGGCCTTACCGAACTTAAACCAGACCCGGTAATTGGTGTTCGGCATGTTCATCATGGGGACGCCGACCCGGATTTGCCCCGCCACGGGTTGGTTCAGCGCGGCGGCGTTGGCAATGTGGAAGGTGTAGGTCCAAAGGTCATTGCCTCCCTGGGTCGTTTTGCTGTGGCCGATAATTGGGCCGGCGGCCATGGAAAGTGGGGCGAAGCTGACCAACCCGGTTGGCGCCTTGACGGTTAAGGTGACATCATAGCCGGTGCTCCCGGTTTTAACCACGTGTGCAGAGTGGGTGTAGTAGGCGTTGGCATCCGACAGGCCACTTTGATCCTCTTTGTAAACGGCGTAACCAATGTCTTGGACGGCCTTATTTGGCTCGATGCCCGCAATCCCGGAATCAGTCGTTGTTGCCGATTGGTTCGGTGTCGTTATCATAGTAGTTTGGGCAGTTTGATTACCTGCTTGGACCCAGTGATTGTACTTGGCAGGGGTAAAGGTTTGTTTCTGCCAGATAGCGTAGGCTTGCTCGGTCATTTGGGTCCCACCCGGAATAGTCAGGTTAAAAGTGAATTTACCACCGCCCAGCTCATAAGCGGCTTTGGCGAGGTGGAACGTATAGGTGGCTTGACTGCCGTGTTGCTGCTCGTTGGTTGGGGCTTGGCCATTAAAAGCAATCTTTTGAATGAATTGTCCCCCGCTAGCCAGCTGGAAAGTGAGGTCGTAGCCATCGCCAACTGGCTTGACGTTAACCTGCTTAGTGAAAAAACTGGCCGCTTCTGATGGAGTGGTGTAGGCATTTTCCCTTGTAATTGCCAGGGGCAGTTGCAATTGATCAGCTGCGGTTGGCTTGGCTGTTGAGCCCGCTTGGGATACCTGAGTCGTCGATTGCGCTTGCTGGTGGTCGGACTTGGTAGTTGCCGTTGTCGTTTGGCTGCTGCTGGTGCCTTGACTGCTGTCAGCCTCCGCACTGGCGGTCTTGACCTGGCTGAGGTCCACTTGTAAGTCGGCAGCTTCGTGCATGGTCATGCCCGGGGCCAGTTGCAGGTCCATTTCAACTACGTACTTGCCGCTTTGGTTCGGCAGGTTAAAGGTCACCGTGGCTTGTTCGCCATTCTTTTGGATGGTTGCCGCCTGATTGCTGCCCTGAATTTGCAATTTTTGGACATAATTGGCCCCGGTTGGCATTGTCATTACCAATTGGAGCTGGCCGTTGGTGGTTTTTAAGCTGGCCTGGTCACTGAAGAAGTGACTGGCATCGGATGCCGTGGTCGTGCCCGTCTTAAAAAAGCGGGCGGTCGTCGGGATTGTTGTCGCTGCTGGGGTGGTGGCGTGCACCAGGACCGGCAGGACGGGGCTGGCCGCGGCCAGGGGCGCCCCAACTAACCCCATTAGTGACACCGAAGTAATCACTCGATAGGTTATTTTTGAACCAACCGTCACGAAAAACGCCTCCTTAAGAATTTCTTTAATATCATTGTTAAGTTTAAGCGTTCAGGTGAACGATTTCAATAAAAATTCGTTGGATAAGTAAAAACCCGCAAAATATTCCGCGACGGGTTGCGCTTTCACCTCGATAGTGCCATAATATGACGCATATTAAAGCTTTTTGGAAAATTCAATGAATTGCACTTATTTTTAATTTTTGTGGGGGAATTCCAATGAAGAAGACGAACCTGAAAAACGCTGCTTTGTTAACGGCTTCGGTGGCCGGAATCGCCGGTGTAACGGGGTTGGTGGCTTATCAACCAGCCGTGCACGCTGATGAAGCTCCGGTATTTGCTAAAAACCAATCGAACGATAAGCGATTATCAGTATCAGATGCTCAACAAGCAGTGACACAAGCGCAACAAACGGTCGCACAAGCCCAAATGGCCCAGAGTCAAGCTAGCGCCAAGTACAGTGCGGCCAATGCGGCGGTAACCGCGGCCCAAACCAAGGTCAAGGAGACTTCGACGGCAGCGCAAACCGCCAAAGCGACAGTAGACAACGGCAGTGCAGCTTTGTCGTCGGCCCAAGCGGCGGTTAGTGCGGCCCAAAGCAAGGTTCAATCGACCAGTGCGGCCCTGCAAAGCGCTAAGGCCAAGACACAAACGGCCAGTCAGGCTACGAGTGCGGCTCAAGCGACGTATGATAAGGCCAGTGCGGCGGTAACTGCAGCGCAAAAAGCGTACGACCAAGAAGTCCAAACCAGCAGTGCTGATGCGGCTTCCCAAGCGGCTGCGGAATCGGCCTACCAACAAGCCGTCACCACGGCTTCCACGGCTAATGCCGCTTTGAAGTCGGCCCAAACTGCCTATGCAGCCGCTAAGGACCAATTAGAAAAGGACCAAGCGGCTGCCGCGGCAACGGAAGATGTGGCCGCGACCTTCTACAAGGCGGGACCTAATGGAAATGAAACGACGACCAAGTCGGAAATGGCTGGCTTCTTTAAACCAACGGCCACGGTCTGTGTGGATGCGAATGGTAAGGTCACGGTTAAGATCTTCTCGGTTACCTTCGCCAGCATGATTGAATCGATGAGTTTTGAAAACGGTGGCGCCTTTACCAAGAGCAACCTCAGTACCGATCAAAAGACGGCTGACTGGACCGGAGTCGCACCAGGGTTAGCCAATGACTACAAGATTGCGGTGGTTATCAATACGGGGATGCCAGGGATGAGTGTTATGCACGAAACGGCCTACCTGAACCTGGCTTCCAGTGACAAGCTGACCGCTGCGGTGGCCGCTGGTAAGCGTTTGGCGGCCGAACAAACCCAGGTCGACCAACTGAACAACGAAGTTCAAAACGCTCAAACGAAGGCAAATGAAGCTAACACTAAATTACAAGAAGCTGCTAAGGCGGCGGGTCACGCCCCTGCGCCCGTCTTCATGAACCTGATGATGAAGGCGGCGGTTGATACGGTCGGGATGGCCAAGGCCAACTTACAAGCGGCGCAAAATGACTTTAACGATGCCAAGAATGCGCTGGCGACGGCGAAGGAAAATCAAACCACGGCCAGCCAGAATGAAGCGGCCGCCCAAAAGGCCTTTGATGACGCTCAAGCCGCATTGAAGCAAGCCCAAGCCAACCTGGCGACGGTTAAGCAAACGGTTGAAAATGGTCCGGCGGCGGTTGCCGCGGCCCAAAAAGCCGTTACTGATGCCCAAGCCGCTTTGGAAGCCGCGCAAGCTAATTTGGCTGATGCCCAAGCTGAATTAACCGCGGCAAACGCCCGCTTAGCTGCGGCCCAAGCGGCCCTGCAAAAGGCACTCGGTCAACTGGCAATTGCCAAGGCGGCCGCGGGAGTTGTTGATGGGGCAACGAGCGAACCAACGCCAAACCCGACTGCTAAGCCAACACCAGCTCCCCAAGGGAACCCAACCCTGACTACGGCCAAGGTCCAATTAACGACCGCCCAACCAGCGGCGGCGCAAAAGGCTGGCCTGCCGCAAACCGGGAACGCGTCTGCTTCGGCGCTGACCGTTTTGGGGATGGCCCTCATGAGCCTGGTCTTGGTACCATTTAAGAAATTCACGAAGTAAGCGTAAGTTCCACTGGATGCCCAACGTCTAGTGGGCTTTTTTTGAATCAAAAATGAAAAAGTTGTCAAAGCTAAGATTTCCCGGGAAATAAGTTGACGCTTTCAGGCCCGCGGTGGTTAACTAGAAGTAAGTTGTTAGTAACGAAAAGTAAGTGGGAGAGGCAGATGATTGATACGCACACAACGGAAGTAATTGCCAACCACCGGTCGATCC
>DHCFD07801__coassemble_1083_pt1 | contig 61217 bp, 70 predicted proteins | sample DHCFD07801__metabat2_low_PE_021 | metagenome-assembled genome bin DHCFD07801 | reverse complement strand
GATGAAAGATTAGCCGTCTTAGCGACCCAATCAGTTTCACCAGCTAATAGCGCTGCCGCTTGTTCTTGTAGTAATTGATAATCGGTTTCTGGCATGCTAACACCTCACATTTTCTAATCATTTTATCATAAAAACAAACAGTCGCAAACGGAAACTGGTCCTTATATCTTAACTAAGCTCATTGAGGGCATTTTCATTTAACAGCAAAAATGGTCACCAATGCCGCAAGCAACTGGTGACCATTCTTTATTTGCAATTTAATCGGCTGCTTCTACTGCCGCTACCAAGGCCGCCAAACTTTGACTGCCAAAGATTACCGGCCCACCATTAATCATCGTCGCTGGCACGCTCATAATCTGCCGGGCTTCCCGCAGATCTTTAAATTGGGCCAAATCAATCATGGTAGCCTCAATTCCCGGATTTAACGCCGCCATGTGCTGGCAGGCGGCCACAACATCGGGACAGAAATGACACGTCAATGAAACACCAATTTCCAGCTTCGTTGGTGGCAGCGCTTGGATCCGCTCCTTTAAGGCAGGTTCAAGCGTTTGGCCTGGCCCGGCCACATTGTATAAGCCTAGCACCAACGAATTCAATTCATGACCGGTCGGCACGCCGGCATAATGCAGGCCCGTATCCTGACCATCACAAACCAAGCGTAATTGCGGCAGTAACGTGGCTTGGGCGGGAGCGGTTTGTTCAGCCATTTCTAAGTGCGCATCCAGGGTAACCAATTCACTAACAAACGACCGCAGTTCCTGACTGACTTGATTGTCAGTCAGCCACAACTGCAAGGTTACCGGCCGGGTAAGTTTGGATAAAACCGGCTGCAATTGGGCTACTAAGTCCGGCGTAAACCACTTGCCCGTGTGCTGACTGGTCGACGCAGTTGGCAGTTTGCTGGTTGGGCCCTGCTTAACCGTTGGCGTCTTATGCAAAGGCAAATGCAACCGTTTCTTTAGGGCGGTAACATAAGCTTCCGCACTGGTTGCCGCCATTGCGCCATCGGCCGCCGCAGTAATAATCTGCCGGAGGGGCTTAGCAACTAAGTCCCCCGCCGCGAAGACCCCAGGAACCGCTGTCGCTTGCTGCGCGTCAACTGCTAAATAACCGTGTTTGTCGCACACTAACGTTGGTGGCAAACCGGCGGTGGCGGGTTGCGTCCCCACGTAGACAAACACCCCAAAGGTCTTGTCCGGTGGTGTCACTTGGTAAGTGCTTTCCACCCCGGTCTGGTTGTTTACCAAGGTCATCCCCGTTAAGAACTGCTCACCATGCACTTCCTTAATCTCCGTATGATAATGGACTTCGACCTGAGGATTATCAAGGGCCCGGGCCGCCGTTAGCGGTGGACATTGAAATTCGCCTTCCCGCACTAATACGGTCACGTGTTTAGCATAGCGAGTCAAGAAATCTGCCTCTTCGGCCGCCGCGTAACCACCGCCAACCACGAAAACTGGCAACCCGGTAAACAGTTCCCCATCACACGTTGAGCAATAGGCGACCCCCCGGCCCCGAAAAGCCGCTTCACCAACAAAGCCCGCCTGGCGTGGTTGGGCCCCCATCGCTAAAATCACGCTGCGCGTGCGATAAGTTTGCCCACTGGCTCCCGTGAGGACTTTCACCTCATCGGCCAATTGGTAAGCTACCACCGCATCTTTTTTGATTTGAACCCCAAAATCCTGGGCCTGACTTTGCATTTGCCGCATTAACTGGGAACCATCAACTGCTGGTGCCGCGGGGTAGTTGTAGACCATGGCCGTGGTCGTAACCTGACCGCCGACCGTTTCAGCTTCCAACACCAACGTATCCAAAGTGGCGCGGCCCGCGTAAATCGCGGCACTTAATCCAGCTGGCCCCGCACCTACAATAATTAAATCATAGATCCGCTCCGTCATCGACATCGCCTCTTTTATAACTTGCCAACCAGGTCCAGACTTGGCTTGATCGTTTCTTCACCCGGTTGCCAATTAGCCGGGCAAACCCGATCGCCGTGTTCGCGAACAAATTGGGCCGCTTGCAAAGTCCGCAAAATTTCGTCAGCAGACCGCCCAATCCCCATATTATTAATCGTATAGGATTGGATCTTGCCATCTGGGTCAACGATAAAGATACCCCGGTAAGCCTGACCCGCTTCTTCATCTAACACATCAAACATCCGGGCCAATTTCCCGGCGGGGTCCGCTAACATCTTGTATTGCAATTTGCCAATCTTTTCGGAAGCTTCCGCCCAGGCCTTGTGCACGAATTCGGTGTCTTCAGAAACCGAGTAAACTTCCGCCCCTGCTTGTTGAAAGGCTTCATAATTAGATTGTAATGCTTCTAATTCCGTTGGACAAACAAAGGAGAAATCCGCTGGGTAAAAGAAGAAAATGCTCCACTTCCCCAGAACATCCGCTTTGGTAACATCAACCGTTTTACCGGCTTGGTAAGCCTTCACCGCAAAGTCACCAATTTCTTGATTCAAAAAATTCATTTTAAGATCCTCCTTATAATGATTCTTATCTACAACCAAAATATAACACTAGTGATATCAAATGTAAAGGCTTATTTTCAAATCAAAAAGGACTAATGCCAGTGACACTGATCCTTCTTCATCAATCTTCAACTGCCGCAAACAAGCCGTCATAGGCTTGCATTAATTCGGTCGGGTTAACTTGGTAATCAACCAAGCCCATTTTTAACAACAAATGCCAAGCATGGCGAAAATCGGCTTGCCGGTGAGTATAGTAGCTTTGCAAAAAAAGGTTCTTAATAGCTAACGCTTCCCGATCTAAATCAACCAATTTGGTACAAGGCGTTGCCGTCACTAATTTTTGGTATTCTTCGGGGGTCATTACCACCAAATGCGTCCACTTAAGCCGGGCACTGACCACCAAAAACCAAAATAAAACGTGGGCAAAGTCTTCGGCTTGCTGTTCGGTTGATTTTTTAACTTGGCCCGCACGCAAGGAGTATTTGCTTTGCCCGCCGTACAAAGTCGTCAAAGCCTGATCCGCATTCAAGACCGCATGCTGTAGGTGCGCAGTCGGTCCCAACAAGAGATCCCGCTTTTCAAACAATTGATTATCCAAACTAATCGCCGCTTGCAACAACTTGGTAAAATCAAGCATCATTTTCACCGTCCTCTTCTTCGACCGCGCTCGCCGGGGCTTCTTCTTTAATCGGCTCGGCATCCGTCGCCGGTGAATTGACCACCACATGTTCATCAACAGGCGCATAGGCAAATTGATCATCACGAATGGCCAAAGCGGACCGGTTCGCCAAGTACCAATCCCGGACCAACGGGTAATGTAAGAGCACGTCTAGGAAGGAGAGCTGCGCTTTTGCATCTGTGACCATGAAGAACCATTGCTTGGTATAATCGTCAGGATCAAACGCCAGGCTTAACGCCGTGTCTGATGCCAAAGCTAACTTCGCCCCATTGTTTTGTGGCAAACTCAATAAAACCGTGTCCGTTTCCGCCGTTTGGACAAACAATTTATCAATAACCGTTAACGACAACTCCGGCGCCGCTAACTTGAATTGCGCCGCATTATCCGTGGCCAAGATCCCCAAGTTAATGGTAAAGTCCAATTGCTCAGCCAAAAGGTTAGCAAAGGCCACTAGGGGCTTGACCACCCCTTGTAATTCCAAGTCATTATGGTTGGCAATTTCTTTGACAATCAAGAAATCAACCAAGGCACGGTTATCAAATTGTAAACTGTGGTGCGCCAAGTCCAAGTTAAACAGCGGCTCATGGTCTGTTTGCTCACAGAAAAAGGCCCCCGGACGACTGCGCTTTTGTTCAAAGCAGAAGGTATAGTCATTTTCAAACGTGGTCAGCCGCATGGCCAAACGCCGGTGCATTGGGTCAGGTTTCACCGCAAAGTCGCCAATCCCGGCTAATTCTAACAGCCGTCCCATCAAAAGCAAGTAATAATCTTCAGGTTGATAGTGTTGCGGAAATTTAACGTAGGCATGATTTAAATCAAATTCTACCAATTGACCGGCTGCGTCCAATAATTCTGTCGGGACCGTCGCCGTAGCCAGTTGGTCCAATAATTGCACGTAGCGCTCCCCAAGTTTTAACCCCGTCGTCAGCGAAGCGGTTAAACTGGTCACTTGTTCGGTCGCTGTTGAGATCATTTGCTTAGTCATCAGCTTCCACCTGCTTTCCATCCGCGACCAAACTTTGTAAATAGCTAGCGTAAAGTTTCCGGTTAGCTAATTCGAAATCTTCAAAACTGCCGAAAGTATCCACAATACTCTTCCGTTCATAACTAAGGATCGTATTTTCCTTTGACAATTCCAGGACCTGCTGATTATTGGCCTTAATCTTGCCGGCCGCCGTCCGGGCTTCTTCATCTTGGTTTTCCAATTCGCTCAGTTTAGCCACAATGGCTTCCCTGGTTTCACGGTTCTTGCTTGATTCAAACAAGCCATTGCGCGCACTGGCTTCCTTTAACTCCGCTTGCAATTCTTCTTTTTTCGCGTCCCGTTTATCCGCCGAATCAATCAGCGCTTGTAAGCGATCATTTTCCTTGGATAATTCTTCAATCCGTTGACCATTATAACGTTGCCCAGCTTGCGCCAATTCAAAGGACTTGGCCAACTTGGCGTATTCACTTTGATCAAAGACAAAGCGAATATTTAATACATCTAATTCACCAAATTGCCGGCGATCCCACCAGTTACCAAAGTACATGCGGTAATGGCCTAATTGGTATTCTTCATAGTAAAAAAACGGATAGGCTTGACTTAAGTAATTAATCAACTTGGTACTCAAATAATTACTTAATTGGGCCGTCAAGTCATCAACCAAGGTCATGACCCCGGTATCATTCGCCTTTTCTTCCCGATGCATAATTTCAGCTGCATACCGTTTTTGATCCAGCAAAGCATAGATTGCTTGATCGGCATGGTTGGCCACCGCTTGCTTTAATTCTTGGAGGTAGTTAACTTTTTGTTCAATTGATTGATTAATAATTTGACTGATCGGTTGTGCACCGTTGGTTGTCTCGCTTATCATCAGCATGGTCTCCTTATCATAGTCTAGTTTAATCTTACCGATTTTTTGGCTGGATTTAAAGGGACAATGACGAAACGCCAACTTTTTTTATAAATTAGCGTCTTGCGCATCATCTTCCCTTCACAATTCAGCTGAACGTGCTACAATGAAGGCGTCGAAACAAAAGTTTTGACATTCCAATGCAAAAGAGGCGAGTTAGCATGGCACTCAGCAAGCAAGAACGCAAAGCGATGGCCCGCAAAGCAATGGAAAAGCGCGGCAACAGCACCCCAACCAAGGGCGCTGGATTTGCCAAGCTCGACGCCGATGCAGCTAAATTAAACAAGTAATGGCAGGTTGGGGCTGATGAGAAGTCAATTTCTCATCAGCCCCTTTCGTTTGCGCAAATTAAAACACGCTCCAACAAAGGTCCTGCCTCGTTCGAGCGTGTTAAAAGATTTTTAAACTAGAACTTTTCCATGTACCGGTCCCGTTCCCAATTTGAAACGTTCAGCCGGTAAGCCGCGTATTCCTTGCTCTTGGCCGTCATAAAGCTATCAAACAAGTGGTCCCCCATCGCCGCTTTAATTACTTCATCTTGGGCCAGACTCTTCAAGGCATTGTGCAAAGTGTCGGGCAGGTCTTCAATCCCCTTCGCCCGCCGTTGGGCCAAGGTCATTTGGTAAATGTTTTCGTCCACTGCTGGCATTGGCGTCAACTGTTGCTTTAAACCATCCAGGCCAGCGGCCAAGATCGTCGCAATGGCTAAGTATGGGTTAGCCGATGGGTCGACCGAGCGCAGTTCCAATCGAGTACTCAAGCCCCGGCTCCCGGGAATCCGAACCAACGGTGACCGGTTCGAAGCTGACCAAGCAACATAAACTGGCGCTTCATAGCCCGGCACCAACCGCTTGTAGGAGTTAACCGTTGGGTTGCAGACTGCCGTCAAACTCCGCACGTGAGCCAAGACCCCCGCTAGGAATTGGTAAGCCGTCGTCGAAAGCTGGTTAGCATCAGCGGCGTCGTAAAAGGCATTCCCCTGTTCCGTAAAGAGGGACATGTTCATGTGCATCCCCGACCCGTTGACCCCAGATAATGGCTTTGGCATGAAGGTCGCATGCAAGCCATATTGCTTAGCAATGGTTTTAACCACCATCTTAAAGATTTGAATGTTATCCGCCGCTTCTAAGGCATCAGCATACTTAAAGTCAACTTCGTGTTGGCCTGGTGCAACTTCGTGGTGGGAAGCTTCCACGGAAAACCCAAGCTTTTCTAAGGCCAGGACAATATCACGCCGGCAATCTTCCCCCCGGTCTGCTGGCTCCATATCAAAGTAATTTTCTTGGTCGTTGACTTCCATCGTTGGCTTGCCAGCCTCATCAGTCTTGAATAAGAAGAATTCCGGTTCTGGACCAATGTTAAAGTTGGTAAAACCAGCCGCCTTCATTTCAGCCACGATGCGCTTCAAATTGTTCCGCGGATCACCAGCAAAGGGTTCTCCATCAATCGTGTAGACACTGCAGATTACCTGCGCGACTTTCCCATGTTCTTGCCCCCACGGGAAGATCAACCAAGTGCTCATGTCCGGATAAAGGTACATATCACTTTCTTCAATCCGTACAAACCCGTCAATCGAAGAACCGTCAAACATCATTTTGTTGTTCAACAATTTGTCCAGCTGACTGATTGGCAGGTCCACACTTTTGCTCATCCCAAATAAATCCGTGAACATCAACCGCAAAAAGCGAACGTCCTCATCCTTAATCAGCTGCCGAACTTCATCCTTCGTGTACAAATGCCTGGTCATATTGTCTAGTTCCTTTCTCGCTAAGCCCACTAGTGATTTGCAATCAAATTTCTAAATTGGTATTAGTTTATCACCATGCCCTCACAAGTCAATTCCCCAGTGCAATTCTGGTTGACAATTAGAATGGAACCGCTTAAATCTTTATTTTTTTAACCACCGTTCAAGGTGAGCTTGAATTTCTTCAGTACTGCTTTGCCCTTGGACTAGGTCAAACCAGTGACACTCTTCTTGATTCCGAAACCAGGTTAATTGCCGTTTGGCATAGTGACGCGAATCGAGTTTGATCTTTTCAATTGCCGCGGCCAAGGAAATCTCCCCGGCAAAGTACGCAAAGAGTTCCCGGTAACCAATGCCCTTCCCAGCTGGCAGGGCTTCCCCGCCTTGCTCATACAACCACCGGGCTTCATCCAACAAGCCATTGGCAACCATTTGATCGACCCGCTGGTTAATGCGTTCATATAACAACTGGCGCTCGGTTGTTAACGCAACCAGGAAATATTCATCGGAACTAGTTTGCTGGGGTTGCAAGGAAAACGGCCGGCCTGTTTTCTCGATCACTTCCAAGGCCCGAATCACCCGGCGTAAATTAGCTACTGGAATCTGCTGCGCTGCTGCTGGATCTTTTTGGGCCAAAACGTTCCAAACAAATTGGTTCCCCGCTTGTTGGGCCACTTGATGCCAGTGGTCACGAATCGCTTGCGATTGCTGATCAAAATGATCATTCCCCAAGACTAACGCGTGGGTAAGGGCATGAAGATAAAAGCCAGTGCCCCCAACAATCATTGGTTGATGACCTCGCTTGGCAATCGCTTGAATCTGGGCTTGCGCTTGTTGTTTAAAATCAGCCACCGAAAAGCGTTCATGAACATCCAAAATGTCAATCAAGTGGTGCTCAATCCCCGCCATTTCTTGTGGCGTGACCTTGGCTGTTCCGATATCCAAGTGCCGGTAAACTTGCATCGAATCCCCCGAAATAATTTCCCCGTTCAGGGCGCGGGCCAATTTCAAGGAAAGGGCCGTCTTGCCAACTGCAGTTGGTCCAACAATTGCAATCACTTTTGTCATTAAATTCACCGCCAATCTTTGGTTTTGGACTGGCAAAATGCCAGTAAATCTTGCATAATGAACATAGTTAAGCAAGAAGGGAGCAGATTATTATGAAACAATTCTCAAAGGGCTTTTTCTTTGGCACCTTAACTACCCTGGGCGCAATCGCCAGCGGGATGTTGGCTTTTCACAAAGCGGTTGTCAAGCCAATTGAAGAAACCGAAGAAAAATTTGATACCAACCGGCGGGCAGCGGTCCGGAAGGGCCGCTCCGCCCACCAATTCTAAACCTGCTTCACGAAAGGCTGGCAACCAACTAGTTTGGTAGCCCAGCCTTTTTATTTTGCTTCTAAACAAAAACGAGCGCCAACCCTTCCTTTGAACAAGGAAGCGGCACCCGTTTTTTGTTACCGATTCAGTCACAACATTAATACTTGGCTTTTTTGGTTTTCCCAGTCCACTTGGCAAACCCGCCATCTAAGATGTAAACCTGTTGGAAGCCTTGCTTTGCCAACCAGGCCGCCGCTTGGGTACTCAGCGTCATCCCCTCATCGTACAGGTAAACTGGCAAATCAGCCCGCAAATCGCCCATTTGCTGCTTCATGTAAGCCAAGGGAATGCTCCGTGCCCCTAAAATGTGACCCCGATCAAAATCTTCTTTGTTGCGCACGTCAATTACTTGCGCCCGGTGGGAACCCTTTTGAAAAGCCGCTTGATCAATCACCGTCGCGTAGCGCTTCCGCCGCCAGCGGTTCAATCCCGCGCTTCCCAGCCAAATCAATAAAATCGCAATAATGACAGCATCAAATAATAATAAGCCGCCTGAAACGGATGCAATCACCATAATTCAACACTCCTCGCCGTCAATTAAGCAAATTGAGTTACCAATGAAGCCGCCCCAATTACCCCCGCGTCATTTCCTAATTCAGCCAACTTAAGTTGAGTGGAAGTCCGAACCGTGGCAAAGGCAAATTCATTAAAGTTCCTTTGAACCCGCTTCAACAAGAAGTCACCAGCCGCGGAAACCCCGCCACCGATAACCACAAATTCAGGGTTCAAGGTGTTTGAAATGTTGGCACACGCCAAGCCCAGGTAGTAGCAAACCTTATCAACGACTTTGTTAGCTAAGTAGTCCCGCTCCTTAGCTAAGTCAAAGACGATCTTGGAGGTAATTTCATCCCCGTCATCGATCATCTTCTTTAGCCGGGAAGTCCCTTCGTATTCTTCAGCCAAGTCTTGAGCCAAGTGAACGACCCCGGTTGCAGAGGCGTATTGTTCCAAACACCCATGGTTGCCACAAGTACATTGGTAACCGTTTGGTTGCACAATAATGTGGCCGACTTCCCCAGCGGCCCCACCGATCCCGTGAAGCAGTTGACGGTTGGCGATTAAGCCCCCACCAACCCCGGTTCCCAGGGTAATAAAGGCCACGTCGTCACCATCGTTGCCGGCCCCCTTCCAGCGTTCGCCTAAACCGGCACAGTTGGCGTCGTTGTCAATAGCAAACTTCAGGCCCGTCCCGGCTTCGATTTGTTCCTTCACTGGTTGCAAGGTCTTCCAGTTTAAGTTGTACGCCCCAATAACGGTCCCGTTGTCCCGGTCAACCGTCCCAGGGGTCCCCATGCCGATCCCGATGAATTGATCGCGGCTCATCTTGTATAGATCGATGTGGTGGTTAATGGATTCAATAATATCCGGAACAATGTGCGACCCTTCATCCAAAATGTTGGTCCGCAATGACCATTTTTGTTGGATTTCCCCTTCGGCCGTCAAAATTGCAAACTTAATCGTGGTCCCACCAAGGTCAACCCCAATCAACTTCTTGTTCGTCATGATAAATTACCTCTCTTGTTGATATTTCTCTTCTTCACGGTGTTCTTTTTTCAACACCAGCTTAGCTTGCAGATACACATCGCGCTCCAGAACCCGGGCCTGATAAAGGTTATCCAGTTCTAGCGCCATCAATTCAATGTCCCACAAGCGTTTGCCAACGTAAACAAATACATTAAAGCGTTTTAAAAGCTGCTGGACGTCATACAGGGTCCGCAAGTTCGTCGTTCCCGGCATTCTATCGCCCCATTCCATAACACAAAATTGCCAAACCGATTAAAATGGCCCCACTTAAGCCCCGCTTAACCAAATTAACTGGGCCTAAGCGTGGCGCCCCTAACATGGCAGCCGCCAAAAAGCCAACCAACAGTCCGCCTAAATGAGCGACTAACCCCACGTGCGGCAACAAAAAATCAAAGGCCACATTAATCCCCACCAGGATCAAGAATTGGCGCGCCATTAAACGGACCCCTTCTTGTTGGCGAAACTCGCTGCCTAAAAAGATAAAAGCCCCAAATAGGCCAAAAATCCCGGTGCTGGCACCCACCGCAAGGCTGGTAGGATCAAAGGCGCAACTGGCTAAATTGCCCCCCAAAACACTAAGCAGAAACAAGGCTAATAACCGCCAGTGCCCAAAAAGCTGCTCAACATAATAGCCAATTAACGCCAAGGTCAAACTGTTCAGTAATAAGTGTTCCCAGCCGAGGTGCAAGAACCCTGCCGTCAGCAAGCGCCAAACTTGGCCAACCGCAACATACGGCGGGTACAGCGCGCCCCACCGCAATAAGTTCGGGACGGTCAGGCCACCGGTGATGATGACCCCTAAATAGACCACGACCATGATGCCTACCAGCCCGGTCGTTACCGGGGCTTTGCGCCACATTTCTTTCAAAACACCCTCCAATCACGCTTAGTCCACTAAGCTAACCACCTGCTGCACGGTGATATCGTGCGTTTCACCTGGCCATTCGTCCGCTTGAGCCACCTGAGTCGTCAGGGCTACCGCGACGGTCGCGCCCGCATAATCAGCCAAGTAGCGATCGTAATAACCACCACCAAAGCCTAACCGTTTCCCCGCCGGGGTAAAGGCCACTCCCGGGACGACCATCAAGTCAATGTCAGCTTTGTCAAACACACGCCCATCCAATGGTTCCAAAACGCCAAAACTTGACTCACCAAAGTGGGTTTCCTCCGTTAGTTCCACAAACTCCATTTGCCGGTGCGGTAAAGTTCGTGGCACTACTACCGTTTGCCCCTTATGCCGGGCGTGTAGGATCAACGGGGCAGTATCCAGCTCAAAGGACTGACTTAAGGTCAAAGCAATCACTTGAGCATTAAGCCACGCCGGTTGATCATACAGCTTTTGTGCCAAGGCCCGCTCTTCTTTCAGCTTGATATTGGAATCCAGCTGTTGTAAACGCGCAATATAGGCCTGGCGCATCTCCTTCTTTGTATAGGTCATCAAATCTCTCTCCTTTGATCAAACGTTTACAAAGAATAATTATCACAAATTTTAGCAACCAGGTCAATTTATTATTCTTAAAAAAGTCTGCTTCACTGACAACAAAAAAGACTGGGCATAACCCAGTCTTTTTTGTTGAGCCCTTGACCACTACTTAGTTTCGCGGTGCAAAGTGACCTTGCGTTCCCGTGGGCAGTACTTCTTTAATTCCAGCCGGTCCGGGTTGTTACGACGGTTCTTACTAGTCAAGTAGTTCCGTTCGTGGCATTCAGTGCATTCCATAGTAATGTTTACACGCATCGGTTCTTGCCTCCAAACTATAATTATTTTAACGAGAATACGTTATACGTAACCCTAACTCGTACAACTATATCATCAATTGCTCGATTTGACCAGTCTTTTAGTCGAAGTTGTTAAGGATTTTTCCTTGTCAGGGCCTAGTTGCTGCTCGGCTTGGCCTGAACATACTTCCAGTAAGCCGCAAAGATTTGCTTGGCCATGTTAATGTTGGCCTGGCTGTTATCATTGGAAGCCCCAGGAATCGACAACGCTACCACCACCTGCGGATTATCTGATGGTGCATAGCCCGCAAAACTCAGGGTCACCGTCGAATGACCGTTAGACACCGTTTCGGCCGTCCCCGTCTTACCGGAAATCGATGGCGTTTCGCTCTTCATTGTCCCTGCCGTCACGTACGGACTCGAACCGTGCGTCACTAAGTACAAGCCCTGGTGAATCAAATCAAAGTACGACTTCGGCGCGTTAATCACTGATTGGACCTCAGGTTGGGTTTCGGATTGGATCTTGCCCAACGTCCCATCTGGATTCGTTTCCCGAATCTGTTTAACAATGTAGGGCCGTAATTTCTTCCCCCCGTTAGCTAAGGTCGACATGTATTGGGCCAGTTGCATGACCGTGTACGCATCGTAGTTCCCGTAGGAAAGGTCCAAGGCACTCCCAATGTGCTTTTGGTCCGCTGCCCCGCGGTAGCCCACGGTTTCGCCTGGCAAATCAACCCCGGTCTTCACGCCCAAGCCAAACATATTAAAGTAATAACGCAACTTGGTAAAGATGCTTGGCGTTAACGTGATTTGGGTATCATAAGAATAGTGCATCCCACCCATCTTCATGGCCAGTTGCATCATATACGAGTTGGAGGAGACTTCTAAGGCCTCCGGAGCAGTCAAGCCAACGTTCGCACCGCCAGACTTATTAAACCAAGACGCTTTGACGGAGGTCCCAGCCACCTTGATCGGTTGGTCGGTTAAAACGTTATTGTTTGGCGTGATCACCCCGGTCATTAACCCCGCCATAATCGTGGCCCCCTTGACCACCGACCCTAAAACAATCGGGTGGTTGATGGCCCCAATTTCATCGACGGTTTGTTTCCCGGTCTTTAAATCACGGTCAATTCCCGCCATCGCATAAATGGCCCCGGTATTCGGGTTCATGACCACCGCGTAGACTCCTGGCGAATCCGCAATCCCGGCCGAGCCGTAGTTGCTTTCCAAAATACTTTGGACCTTCTTTTGAAATTCCGCATTGATGGTCAGGACCAAGTTGTCCCCCTTCTTGCCGGCATACTTAAGCTTTTCGTGCGTTCGCGTTCCTGAAGTCGACACTTCCGTTTGGGATTTTGAACCCGCTAAGGTAGCTTGGAATAACTTTTCTAAATACGAAGCCCCAACGTTGTCATTGCGCGAATAGCCTTGCGCCAACAAAGTATTTTGGGTATCACTTGGCAACCCAGTCGTGGTTACGGTCCCCACGAGGGATTGAATATCCTTGCCTTCTGGGTAATTCCGCGTCCAGGCAGAACCAATCTTCACCCCGGGCATCTCACTCAGGTGTTCCCCGACTTCGGCCAATTCCTTGGCGGTAACGCCGGTTGCTTTGATATAAGTCGTCGACAGTGAGTAAGCCCCGCTCATGGAGCCATAAATCATCGCCTTATTTTTTTCTTGCTTACTGAGTTTAAAGAAGTGCGGATGCTTTTGCAGGTAATCAATAGCCTCGTCATAAGCGTTGGTTGAGCCCGCCTTGATCTTGGCCGCCTTTTCTACCTGCTTTAAATGTGCTTCATCAGCCAAAAAGTAATCCATTTGGTTCCGGGTGGTCAGGCGACTGGTATTAACCGTCAGGTAATTACCCAAGCGGTTCGCGATCCGATACATTTCCCGATCCGTCACCGTGCTGCCCTTGGTATAGGTAATGGCTTGGTGGGCTTGATTACCAACCAAGACCTTTCCGTTGGTATCATAGATCATCCCCCGCTGAACATTATTGGTTTCCGTCATTGTATCGGCCTGCTTAACTAAGGCCTTGTATGACGTCCCGTTCAGCACTTGGAGATAAAACAGGCGCACCCCCAGGGCCAATAAAAGCAAGGCCACGATCCACAGCAACAAATTCAACCGGAAGGGAATCGCCGATTGTGAGGTCTGCCGCTTTTCGTCGCGTTGGTTAAAGATCCCTTTAAAACGTTTTAAAAAATTCACAATTGCTCGCTTCTCCTTAGTTTAAATAGCGCGATCAACTCGCCCCAATTTAACTTCTCATTGTAACCATTCAATCTTACTATCATTTTACTCGAATCAACAGGGTTTTTAAGAAATTTTAATTTACCCCCGGCTCCACCCAAATCGGTATATAATGGGGAGCAATCACGGCAATCGCCACTTGCCAATTACTTTTACGGAAGGACTGTCCATGGTTTGAAAACCTTTGTTACTCGTCACCGCGATTTAATCATTTGTTTTTTCCTCCCGATCTTAATAATGGGGAGTTACTTTGCCAGCCGGGGAATGGCCCCCTTTGGATCCAGTTCCTTATTAACGGTTGACCTCGGGCAACAGTACGTCGATTTTTTTGCCTACCTGCGCACCAGTCTTCTACATCATCCCGCTAGTTTGCTTTATTCATTCAGCAAGGGCTTAGGCGGCGAAATGTGGGGGACCAACGCCTACTACTTATTAAGCCCCCTGAACCTGGTGTTGCTCTTATTCCCCCACCAATGGCTGACCAGTGGGATCATGGTCGTTTTATTGCTCAAATACGGTTTCGCCGCCCTGAGCTTTGGCTGGCTGCTAAAGCACGAACACTTGCAAACCGGCAGTCGCCTGATCATTTTTACGACCGGGTACGCCATGATGGGCTGGATGATTGCCAACCAACTCAACCTGCTCTGGCTGGACGTTTTAGCCCTGTTGCCATTGGTAATCGCCGGGCTTTTAAAAATCAGCCGGCAGGAATCAGCCAACATGTATATTGGTTGGTTGACGTTGTTGATCATTGATAACTACTACATGGGCTGGATGGTTTGCCTCTTCACTTTGCCATTTTTACTTTGGCAACTGAGTCGGCAAAACGCTCCCGCCAGTAAAACGGTTTTTAAAACCTATTTGCTTAGTTCACTAACCAGTGTCGCCCTCAGTGCAGTCGTCCTCTTGCCAACGATCTGGGCCTTAACCACCAGTAAAGGGACCTATACGACAACCAGCATTAAGTGGCGCTTGGAATATAACCCCCTCTATTTATTCGGTAAACTGGTCCCCGGGGCGTTTAACTTCAATCAAATGCCCAGCGGTCAAGCCAACCTTTACCTCGGGATGTTACCCTTGTTTGCTGGTCTTTTATACTTCTTTACGCCCACCGAACGCCAACGCAGCCGGTGGTTAGCGGGCGCCATTACCGGGGGCTTGTTGCTTTCTTGCTGTTGGCCCCCGCTGGATTTGCTTTGGCACTTGGGCCAATTTCCCGTCTGGTACCCAGCGCGCTTCTCCTTTTTAATTTCTTTTTGGTGGCTGTGGCTGGCCGCGGTAGCCTGGCGCCCCCACCGCCCCATCAGTTGGCGCCTGGCCCTCTTGCTGGTGGCAATCGCCGGTAGCGGAGCTGGGATGGCCTGGGGGCTGCGCAAGCAACTCGATTACCTCACCCCCTGGCAAATTGGCATCGGCTTATTGTTAGCTGCGTTGGCCATTGCGATGTTATACCTTGACCAGCGGCGGTTATCGTACTTTGGGGTCGCCTTAGCAGCTTTGACCATCTTTGACCTGAGTTTCAATGCGGTGACCGCGCTCAACAAGATTTCTTACGTCAGCCAAGCTCAATTTGCCAATTACACCAAGGCATTGGTAAAAGTCAGTCAGCAAAACCGCCAAACTGACCACGGGCTCTACCGAATCGCTAAGGACTTCGCCCGGACCAAAGATGATCCCTTTCAAGGCGATTTCTTTACGGGTGACCACTTTGGTTCCACGATGGAGCCAACCGTCAGCAAATTTTTCCAACGAATCGGCCAACCAGCCGGGGATGGCTATGTGACCTACTCTAACGGGACCCCCGTTACCGACTCATTCTTAGGCATGAAGTATTATTGGCAAGCCCAACGTCAGGGGCTTGGGCCGGCAGGCAACGTGATCGTACCCCTCGTCGCCAACCGCCCCGACTGGAAGCAAGCCCCCGTCGTCAGCCAGACTTCCGCCGTCCAGATTCGGCAAAACCGTTGGGCCCTGCCTCTGGCCTTCGCAGCCAACGCCCGAATCTTGCAGTTCAATCCGACCACCCTCGATCCTTTAAGCTACCAATCACAGCTTTACCAAACGTTAGCGGGACAAGCCAAGGAACCCGAACTCTTTACCGTGCAAAACTTTGATCACGTCGAATTTGTCAATTTACCGACTTCGCGGCAAATTACGGGCATTACCGTCCGGCGGCAAAAGCTAATGGCCCCGGCCCAACTGACCCTGACGATTAAGCCGCAAACCAATGACCCCTACTACCTTACCCTCGGGGCAGCACTGAAGGATAACGCGACCATCACTTTGAACGGCCGACCGCTCAAACAGTACCCAACCTATCAAAATACGATCGTCACCACGATTGCCGATCATGCTAAGGGAAAAACCATCACGGTCACTATTGCGCTGAAAAAAGCGTCCCTCTGGCTGCAAAACGTTAGTCTCTACCGTCTGAACCGGGCGCGCTTTGAGCAAAGCGCCCGGCGTTTGCAAACGGCCCCGCTTAAGATCACCAGTTGGCACAGCAACCGCTTTACCGGTACCATTACGGTGACTAAAGCCCGGCAGGTCTTAATGACCTCAATTCCCTACACGCGAGGTTGGCACGTTAAAATCGATGGGCACCCAGTTGCTACGCACAAGGCTGCGCAAACCTTTTTGGCGGTAAAACTGCCAAAGGGGACGCATACCGTCAGCTTTACGTACTGGCCGCCTTATTGGTGGCTTGGGTTAACCATTACCCTTTTAACCGCCCTAGGTTGGGGAACGTGGCAGAAACGAAAAGCTTAGTAAAAATAGCGTCAAGCCGTTTGGCCTGACGCTATTTTTAGGTTCAAACAAATTTTACTTCACGCTTAAAATCTTAACCTTCATCGTCCCGGTTGGGATTTCCACGTCCACTTCATCGCCGACCTTGTGTCCCAACAAACCTTGGGCCATTGGTGATTCGTTAGAAATCTTACCGTTCAGCGGGTCGGATTCTGATTCACCGACGATCGTGTACGTTTCGGGCTCTTCATCTGGTAACTCTTGGAAAGTAATTTCACGCCCCATTGAAACTTCGTCCTTGTCAACCGCGTCATTATCAATGATGACGGCGTATTGCAACATCGTTTCGATTTGGCTGATCCGCCCTTCCACAAAGGCTTGTTCATCCTTTGCGGATTCGTATTCCGAATTTTCGGATAAGTCCCCGTAGCTACGGGCAATCTTAATCCGGTTGATAACTTCTGGACGCCGCACTAAGCGCAAATCTTCTAATTCTTGTTCCAGCTTCTTTTTCCCATCTTCCGTCATTGGGAAGCTTTTTTCTTCAGCCATATTATTCCATTCCTTTCATTCAAATACTGTGAAAATTTATCACGTTCCCCCGCCGATTTCAAGCGCTATTTTAAGGAAGGTGACGAATTTTTCCTAATCAGCAGTCAAATGGCCCCGCTTAGCCAAGACATCCCGGACTTTCGTCGTCAAAATATCAATGGCAACGTGATTTTCGCCCCCCTCTGGGACGATAATATCAGCATACCGCTTGGTGGGTTCGATAAATTGGTGATACATCGGCTTAACCGTTTTAAGGTACTGGCTAATGATCGATTCTAAACTCCGGCCCCGTTCTTGCATATCACGTTGGATCCGGCGCAAAATCCGAATGTCATCGTCGGCATCCACGTAGACTTTAATATCCATCAGATCCCGCAAGCGTTCATCATCTAAGATTAAAATTCCTTCCAGAATAATCACGTCTTGGGGTTCTACGTGCACCGTAGCTTGGGAACGTGTATATTCCTTGTAATCATAGACCGGCATTTCGACCGCTTGATTATGCCGCAGCGCATCCAGTTGTTCAATCAACAGCGCCGTATCAAAGGCTAAGGGGTGATCATAGTTGACGGCCTTGCGTTCTTCCATGGTCATATCCGCTTGGTCATTGTAATACGTATCTTGGTTGATAATTTGGATCGATTGCCCACGCAAATTTTCATAAATGGCCTTGGAGACTGTCGTCTTGCCACTCCCAGAACCCCCAGTTACCCCAATTACGATTGGTCGTTTATCTTCGTTCATCATAATCCTCACTATTATTATCGAATTTCGGCGCCCAAGGTCGTCGTTAAGTGCGCCACAACTTTTTCAAAGGCTTGGTTGACGTCGTCTTCCTTCAAAGTGGCATCATCGGCCTGGTAAGTCAACGTGTAAGCCAAGGACTTCTTATTGGCCGGTAAGTGTTCCCCCCGGTATAAGTCGAATAATTGCACCTGCTTAAGGTAAGCGCCGCCCTTTTGCTTGATTGCCGCCACGATTGCTTGGTTGGTAATTGTTTGGTCAACCAACAAGGCAATATCACGGGTGACTGCCGGGTACTTGCTGATGTGAACATAGTGTTTATCGCGCTTTGGTGCTGCCAAAAGCGCCGCTAAGTTCAGCTCAAAGACGTAGGTTTCAGGAATCTTATATTCTGCCGCGCATGATGGGTGCACTTGGCCTAAGAACCCAACCACTTGGCCGTCCAATAAAATGTTGGCCGTCCGCCCCGGGTGCATTTCTGGGCGGCTGGAATCGGCCACGTAAGTAATCTCACCAGCCACGGCCAGGTTTTGCAAGTAGGTTTGCACAATCCCCTTCAAGGCATAGAAATCAACTGGTTGGGCCGCTTGGTGCCAGTTGGCCGGCGTTAAGTGCCCCGTCACCGCCCCTGCGACATGTTCTTCTTCTAACGGCCGTTCACCGCCCTGCGGAATAAAGACGCGCCCTTGTTCATACAAGGCCACATCGGCTACTTTCCGGGCGTGGTTGTACGCCACGTCCAATAACAGCCCGCTAATGATGCTCATCCGCGTTGCCACGTGATCCGAACTCATCGGGTAATCCAATTGCATTGGTTGAGTTTGGTCTGGGGCCACCCGGAATTGTTGGGCCCGCTTAACGGTAGTCAAAGAGTAGGAAATGGCTTGCGTTAAGCCAAGGCCTTCCAATGTGTGGCGACTGGCCCGCAACCGGGCTTGCGTTTCTGTCAACCCACCAGCCGTCTTGGTCATGGCTGGTAAGGTTGATGGTAAATTATCATAGCCGTATAAACGGGCGATTTCTTCGTACAAGTCCGCCGGCAATTCAATATCCCAACGCCGGGCCGGGACCGCCACGACCAATTGATCATCATCAAGAGAATGCGCCGCAAAGTCTAACCGGACCATCAGCTGTTCAATCATTGCCATGGTCAATTCCGTCCCTAAGACATGGTTGACCCGCCGCACCGAGAGCGTAATTTCGCGGTTGGCAAATTGGGGCCGGGCAGCGACCGCTTTCCCAGCCACAACCTGCCCGCCGGCCAATTCAGTTAACCAGTAGGCCGCTTCATCCAAGGCCTGGTGCAGAGTTTCTGGGTTGATGCCCCGTTCAAAGCGCATTGAGGATTCGGAATGCAAATCTAAGCGCCGGGCTTGCTTGCGGACCATGACCGGATCAAAAATTGCGGCTTCCAGGGCCACACTGGTCGTCTGTTCATCGACCATCGTGCTTTGACCGCCCATCGTCCCGGCTAAGGCCACCGCTTCTTCGCCCGCCGCAATGACAATATCACTGGCCTGCAAACTCCGGGCTTCCCCATCCAACGTCGTCAACTGTTCACCAGCTTGGGCATGCCGCACCGTAATTTGGTGACTTGGCAACTTAGCGTAGTCAAAGGCATGCAAGGGTTGCCCGTACTTCAGCAGGACGTAGTTAGTAATGTCAACCACGTTATTAATCGGCCGAATCCCGGCGTTCCATAATTTAATTTGCAGCCACATTGGACTGTCCGCCACGTGCAAGTGCTTGATTAAACGCATTTCGTAGGCCGGCGTAATTGCTTCATCCGCCAAGGTCGCTGATAATTGATCAGCCATCGCCTCATCACTTTCTACGACCGGATGACTCTCAAAGCCGTTTGGCAGATCATAGATCGCCGCCAGGTCATTGACGTTCCCAAAAATACTAAGCATGTCCCCCCGGTTTGGCGTCAGGTCAGTATCAATGATCGTATCGTCCATCCCTAAGTACGGGTAGACGGCGTCCCCGACAACAGCATCATCTGGCAAGAACCAAATCCCGGCTTCATAATCCTTTGGCGCCACTTGCTCGCTGAAGCCAATTTCTTGTAAGGCACACAGCATCCCATTGGACTCAACGCCCCGGATCTTGCCGCGCTTGATCTTAATGTTATCTTTGATGCGGGCTCCCACCAAGGCCACGATGACTTTTTTGCCAACTTGCACGTTCGGAGCCCCACAAACGATCTGCAGGGTTTCCGTTTCGCTGACTTGGACTTGGCAGACGTTTAAGTGATCGGAATCCGGGTGTGGTTCACAAGCCACGACCAGCCCGACCACCAACTTTTTTAACCCGTCCATTGGTGAGTAGACGTCATTGATGTCAACCGAAGTCCGGGCTAGTTTTTCGGCTAACGCGGCTGGTTGAATCCCCTTTTCTTCCAGGGGCAAATATTGGTTTAACCATTGGTATGAAACTTTCATGCGGCTATCCTTTCTGGTTGAATTGGTTCAGGAAACGAACATCATTTTGGTAGAAGTCACGAATGTCTTCGACCCCGTACTTAATCATCGCAAAGCGATCAGGCCCCAACCCAAAGGCAAAGCCTCCGTACACTTCTGGATCAACCCCTGACATCTTCAACACGTTCGGGTGAACCATCCCGGCCCCTAAGACTTCCAGCCAACCGGTGTGCTTACAGATTGCACACCCCTGGCCCAGGCAGTTAAAACAAGTAATGTCAGCTTCAACGGATGGTTCAGTAAATGGGAAGTAGCTCGGCCGCAACCGGACGGCTAATTCATCCCCAAACAGGGTTTTGGCGACGACTTCCAAGGTCCCCTTTAAATCGGCCATCGTGACATGTTCCCCCACGACCAAACCTTCGACCTGATGGAATTGGTGAGAGTGCGTCGCGTCATCAGTATCGCGCCGGTAAACTTTTCCGGGTGAAATCATCTTTAACGGTCCGTTAGCAAAATCGTGCTTTTCCATCATCCGTGCTTGCATTGGTGACGTTTGGGTCCGCATCAAAACCGATGGCGTCACATAAAAAGTATCTTGCATGTCGCGGGCCGGGTGATCTTTGGGCAGATTTAACCGTTCAAAGTTGTATTCGTCTTGTTCCACTTCGTCCCCCACGGCCACTTGATAGCCCATCCCAACAAACAGATCAACCAGCTGGTCAATAATTTGTTGGATCACGTGGGGTTGCCCTTGGATCGTCGGGGTCCCGGGTAAGGTTACGTCCAGGGTTTCCGCTGCCAACTTGGCATTGAGCCGGGCGGTCGCTAATTCAGCTTTCTTGGCTTCTAAGGCTTGGGCCAGCTCGTCCCGAATTTCATTGGCAAACTTCCCCACCTTTGGTCGCTCTTCTTTGCTCAGGTCCTTCATCCCCCGCAAAACGGTCGTCAAGGGACCTTTTTTACCCAACATTTTGACCCGAATGTCATTTAAGTGATCCAGGTCGGCGCTCGCTTTAATTTCTTGGATCCCTTGCTTGCGCAATTCTTCCAATTTTTCTCGTAAGCCCATTTTATCCTCCTCATCCACGATGGTATGCAATAATTGGGGTAGTAAAAAAAGCCTCGTCCAGCAAGGGACGAGGCTTCGCGGTACCACCCTAGTTTATAGCCATGCTATACACTCATTGATTGATAACGGTCATCAACCGGGGGTGGCCCCAACTCGGGAAGTGAAATTCATCCTTTAAGCCCGGGCTCACTTCCAGTCACCGATGAGCCTCCCTGACGAGCTGCCAGAACTACTAATTTCCTTCAACGTCTTTATAAACACTGCTACATTCTAACCAATCTTTTGCATTTGGTCAAGCTCAGCCTCACACCATTTATCAGACCAAGCATGGACAGCGGCCATCACTGGGGCCAATTCCGCCCCGCGATCCGTCAAGCAGTATTCAATCCGACTTTCCCCCGGGAAGGTCTTGCGTTCCACAATCCCTTCTTGCTCTAATTCCTTTAAACGTTCACAAAGCACCCGATCGGAACACTTCGCTACGTGCCCAGCCAGATCTTTGAACCGCTGGGTCTTTTCGTGCAACAGCACTTCAATAATCATTCCATTCCACTTTTTGCCCAGAATCGAAAAAGTCTTTGCAAACTTCGGACACAGGCTAAAATCATCACCCGCTAACGTCATTTCCTTGCTCATAACAATCCCCTCCAACCAAACAAATTAATTTTTTACCAATCGTCGACTCTGCATGCGCGCTTGCCACCGCCGCTTTAAGGGGCCAAAGAATTCAGCTTGCGCTTCATAGTCATCAACTAAAGAAACAATCAAACTTTCTGCATACCGTGGTACGGCCAAAGTTGCACCAAACATGTGCTTTAAAATAATATCTTTTTCCTTGGGGTTCAACGGGGTTAACTTCTCCGCATTGCGTAACGCTACCCGCGGATGAATGAAGGCGTGCGTCCCCAAATCGAATTTGGTCGTGCGCCAATCATAGTAAAACAAATCGTGCAACAAGCCCGCCCGCGCTGTGCTCACGTAATCTAAGTGAAGCCGCTTGGCAATTCGGTAACTGTCATAAGAAACCGAAAGCGAATGTTGCAAGCGGTCAGAGTGATGGTGTTGGGTATAATTGGCAAGCTTTTGCACCGCCGGTTGCGCCAACAAGTCCGCTACTAACGCCACGTATTCCTCGTCCTTGCGCCATTCATCCCTTGTTTTCATGCACTAGATTGCTCCTTTTCTGTTTTGTTGCCATCATTTTACACGATTTCTCCTTAAAGGGGAACCGTTTTGCTTCCTTTTGGTAAGTCTTAAGAATTTCCTGACTTTTTTCTGCTTTTGAAAAGTTTAGTCCGTCAATGCCGCGCGGTTCAATTCAAACATTAAAATCCCGGCCGATACCGCCACGTTTAAGGATTCGGCCGCCCCCTTCATTGGAATGTAAAGGTTGGTCGTGGTCGCTGCCAACAGGTCACTGGCCATCCCATGCCCTTCATTGCCCATAATTAAGGCAAAATTCGGGCCCGGTTGCACCTGGCGAAAACTTTGCGCAGCTGGATTTAATTGGGTCCCATACACTGGTTTCCCCGCGGCTTTGAAGTCGGCAATCCATTTCCTTAAATCGCCAGTGAACAGTTGTAAATGAAATTGACTGCCTTGCATTGAACGCACTACCTTGGGACTAAACAGATCCGCCGTTTGCGCACTGGCCACAACCCCGGTAAAACCAGCCGCATCCGCGGTCCGAATCATGGTTCCCACGTTGCCGGGGTCTTGGACGCGATCAAGCAAGAGCCATGCCCCCTTCAGGTCCACGCCCGGTTGGAAGCGGTGGTTGGGCAGTTGGGCCACCGCTGCAATGCCTTGGGGCGTGACCGTATCCAAAACGTGCTTTAAGATCGCCGGCGTAACTTCGTAGACCTGGTCAAAGCGTGCTACAATGTCATCGTGAGCGGCCAACTCATCGGCCGTCCCAATTAAAGCCGTTAAGGTCACCCCACTTTTGAGAGCTTCTTCAACCAAATGCCAGCCATCTAACAAATAGGCATTAAATTTTTCCCGGCCCCGCTTGGTGGCTAATTTTTTCCAGTCTTTAACGTGTTGGTTCTTAATAGACGTTAATTGTTCCCGCATTTTATCACCTCAATTAAACTATTATAACATTTTTAAAGGAGCAGCTAATGATTAACTACTTAATTTTTGTTTCCGGCCGGGTCCAAGGGGTCGGCTTTCGCTATGCCACTCTCCTGCTCGCCCGTCAGTACCACCTGACCGGAACGGTTGAAAATCTTCCCGATGGCCGGGTTAAAATCAATGCCCAAGGCCCGGTCAGTGATGTCAAAGCCTTTGTCCTCGCCATTAAAGCTGGTCCTAATCCGTATTGCCGGGTGGATGAAGTCCACATCCAACCCCAGTCCCTGGCAAATTGGCGTACTTTTAAAATTACCAATTAGCAACAAAAGTAGCAATTTAGGGGTAAATCGGGTATGATTATTTTTTAGTGATGATAATCTTACTGAAGGATGGTTTACCAATGAAAAAAATTAAACGGCTCGGGACGCTGAGTGCCCTCGCCAGTTTGTTAGTCTTGTTGTCCGGCTGTGTCCGGGTCAAGGATGGCAAACCCTACGGCATGGTCTACGACTACTTGGCCAAACCGATGCAACACCTGATGGAATTTATTGCTCAACACATGGGGGGCAGCTATGGGTGGTCCATCGTCGTCATTGTGATTATTGTGCGGTTGATCCTCTTACCATCAATGATGAGTCAAATGAAGAAATCAACGTTGATGCAAGAACGCATGGCGATGGTGCAACCGCAAATGCGGGCCTTACAAGAAAAACAAAAGCAGGCCAAAACCCCTGAAGAACAAGCCGCGATTGGCCAAGAAATGATGGCCTTTTACCGGGATAACAATATTTCAATGGTTGGCGGGATCGGGTGCTTGCCGCTTTTAATCCAACTCCCAATCTTTACCGCACTGTACAACGCCATTCGCTACTCACCAGAGCTGTCAGTTGCCACCTTTATGGGGATTCCCCTCGGGAAACCCAGCTTCCTATTAGCCGCCCTATCCTTTGTGGCTTACCTTGTTCAAGCTTGGTTGTCAATGGTGGGGGTAACGCCGGAACAAAAGAAGCAAATGCGGATGATGCTGTTCTTAAACCCGGTCATGATCGGGGGGATCAGCTTATCGTCTTCCGCCGGCCTCGGGGTTTACTTCTTTATCGGGGGACTGTTTGCCATCTTACAAACGTTAATGATTAACGCCTACCGCCCCCAATGGCGCAAGCAAATCAAAAAAGAATTGGCCAACCGGCCGCAACCAAAACCAACTAAGGTTGCCGCTCAGCCCACGGCAAATAAACCCACGGCAGCCATTAACGCGTTAAAAAACACTACACCAACCCAGCCCCGCAACGCTGGTAAGCAGCGCAATGCCGGAAAACAACACCGAAAGCCAAAGTAACCTTTACGGCTGGCAGTCAGGATTCGCCTTGGCTGACCAGCCTTTTGATTATTAAGGGAGGAAATTTTCATGATTCAGCCGATTAATCGTAATCCCCTGAGCTTGCAACAACCCAGTGTTCCCGCAACCTTAGCCGACTGGCCAGTCGCCCAAGATCTTTTAGCGACCTTGGCGGCTCACCAAGCCGAATGTATTGGGATGGCGGCCAATATGATCGGGGTGCATAAACAAATCATTGCCGTCTGCCTTGGCCCCGTTAACGTCGCCCTGCTCAATCCCGTACTAGAAAAAAAGCGGCACCCCTATCAAACCACCGAGGGCTGCCTCTCCTTAAATGGACAACGCCCGACTAGGCGTTACCAAGAAATCACGATCCGCTATTTGGATCAACATGGTCAAGTGCAACGGTTAAGCTTAAGCGGTATCGCCGCTCAAGCCGTTCAACACGAGCTTGATCATTGCCAAGGAATCCTAATTTAACCCAAAAAGCCAGCTGATCCGGCATCTACGGTTCAGCTGGCTTTTGCTTTATGAATGTTCTTTTTTATCGTGATGTTTGCGCCCCTTACCGGCCACTTTAGGTGTGGTATTGGTTGGCACAATTGGTAAGGTTAAGCGGAACAGGGAACCGGAGCCGACCTGACTTTCCACGGTAATCGTCCCGCGGTAACCTTCGATCAGGCGCTTGGCAATGGCTAAGCCGAGCCCATTGCCCCCCTTCTTGCGGCTCCGGGCTTTGTCGACCCGGTAAAACCGGTCAAAGACTTTCGACAGTTCCGCGGGGGAAATTCCTTCCCCAAAGTCTTGTACCCCAATTTCAACGGCCTGGAGGTTGCGGGAAAGCGACAAGTGAATCCGCTTTTGCTCACCAGAATACTTCACGGCGTTGTCACAGAGAATAATTAAAATTTGTTCTAAGTGATCCCGGTAAATTTTCACCACTTCATCATGCCGCAAATCGTCATCCAACATGAATTCAAAATCGGGATGAATCATCTTAAAGTTATTGTAAACTTGATGCACCACTTCCCGCACGGGCGTTGTGGCATCGTGGAAATTTAATTCCACTTGTTCCGCCCGTGACAAGTCCAACATCTCTTGTACCAGGCTGTTCATCCGGTTGGTTTCCGCAATCACCGCTGGAATGGACTCTTCCAAGATTTGCGGATCATCCTTGCCCCACCGTTGCAACATTTGCATGTGGCCTTGGATAATTGCCACCGGGGTCCGTAATTCGTGCGAAACATCCCCCACAAACTGGGACTGTTGCTCAATATAGCGTTGCATCCGGTCGAGCATCGCATTAAAAATCTGGCTTAATTCAGCTAATTCATCGTGCCGGTTTAACTCCGGGACCCGTTGGTTTTTGGTCGGGTCATCCCGTAAAGCCAAAATTGTGGTTTGAATATCGTCTAAGGGCCGTAAAATCAAGTAGGATAAGCCGTAGCCCAACAGGCCACTGGCAATAACCACCAACGTTAAAGCCAGGCCGCTGATCAACAACAGCCGCTGATAACGTTGGTAGTAATTGTTGAGGTTGTTTTCAATTTGCAAATACCCCGTAAGGCGTTGGGTCTGGTGATTATACACCGGAATCCGCCCCACCAGCACCTTGTGGTGTCGTCCGGCGACCAACTTGATTTGTTCGTTCTTAACCGCATGAAACGGCTTTTTCAATTGCCCCGTCGTAAAGACCAAGCGTTGGTCGCGATTATAAATCCCCACCACTAAATGCGAATTAGAGAAACCTTGAATCACCGGGCGCTGATAAACTTTGCCGGCGTCCGTTCCCTTTAGCGGGGCGGTCCGTTTTTGCAGTAAGTCATTCACCTGCTGACTGGTCAAATTATTGCTGGTCGTAACTTCGCCTAACTGGCGACTAATGGTGACCAAATTGTCCTTGAGGGCCCGACGCTCCTGGTGCAACAAATCCCTGGTAAAACTGCCAAACAGGACCGTTACAACCACCAAGGAGATCAACAGCGAGCCCACCGCTGTCCCGAGGGCCCACTTCACCTTCAATGAGACAAACTTTGGCTTGGTTTGCTCATTTTCCATACTGTGCCTCTTTTTCTACGACCGAATGACGTAACCCGTTCCCCGGACCGTTTGAATGTAGCTCTTTTCACCCGGTCGATCAATTTTATTGCGCAAGTAACGAACGTACACATCCACAACATTCGTTTCGACCTTGGCATCATAGCCCCACACCTTGCTTAATAATTCCTTCCGGGACATCACCACGTTGATGTTTTCCATCAGGATCAACAGCAATTCGTACTCCCGCTTGGTGAGATTAATGATTTCATCACCCCGCCGAACAACCCGGTTTTCCTTTTCAATCGTCAAGTCCTTGTAGTTCACCGTCGTTTGGTGGCCACCGTTAGCCCCGCCTTCAATACTGATCCGGCGCAATAAAGCCCGGACCCGGGCCAACAGTTCTTCGATGGCAAACGGCTTGACGATGTAGTCATCGGCCCCGTGGTCCAAACCGGAAACTCGATCAATCACCGAGTCCCGCGCGGTCATAATAATGATTGGCGTATCCTTGACTTCGCGCACCCGACGGGCCACTTCAATCCCGTTTAATTCTGGCAGCATCAGGTCCAACAAAATGACGTCAAAGTCTTGGTTCAAAGCCGCTTCCAGCCCGGCCCGACCATCCAGCTCAACATCGGTTTCATAACCATCATGCTTTAATTCCAGTTCAACGAAGCGGGCCAGGTTCTCTTCATCTTCGATAATCAAAATTCGACTCATTTTATCACCTTCACTACTCTCATAAATCTATTCAGTCTTATCAACATTTTAGCATACCCCGCCGATTTTCCCTAGGCAGGCCCGGGATTTCCCCATAAAAAAAGATCCCCTCAGGTCCGGCGCCTAGAGAGGATCTTTTCGGTTAAACGGCATTAGTTGTTGGCATTAACAACTTGCTTGCCATCGTAGTAGCCACATGATGGGCAAACCATGTGTGACTTCCGCAATTCACCGCAGTTTGGGCAAGGTGCCAAACCAGGAACAGTCAACTTAATGTGACCGCGACGATTGCGCTTCCGCGTCTTAGACGTCTTCCGTGCTGGAACAGCCATGTGTTACACCTCCTTAGATGTAATTTATCCACTTTTGGTTTTTAACCGTTCGCTAATGCTTCGAGTCCTGATCAGGAAATAATTCTTTTAACTTAGCGAGACGTGGATCAACAGAATCATTAGCTTCAGAAGCCACCGCCCCTTCTTCTTGGACGTCCCATCCTTTACCTTGGGGCATTGAATTACCAGCAGCTTCTAAAGGCGTCAACACCCGGCTGGGAACTTGCTCAATAATGTTTTCCATCACCGCTTCTTCAAAATCAATCGGCGTTTGGGCATCATCGAGCAAAAAGACCAGCGTCTGGGCTTCTTCATACCGGTCAAGGTGCGTTTGGTCATTGGTATAACTTTCCGTAAAAGAAAAGTCCAATGGGAGCTCAACCGGGGTTAACGAACGCGTTGATGGGACTGTGACCGTCGTTTTAACGGTCGCAAAGATCGTCGCATCCCCGCTTTCATACATCACGCTTCCGTCAATCTTAACGGGGGCAACCGCTAAGATTTGATCCGGAAAGCGCGCCTTCATTGCATCATTTAACTCTAACTGCTTTTGCAGATGCATTGGTTCATCTGCATAGCGGCGAAGTTCACTTAAGGTCCACTTCATCCTTGTTCCTCCTAATGCAACGCGTTTTATTATACGCGGCGTGATCAGCCATGTCAATGTTTTTTGCTTGACAGCTTAATGATTGGGGCGTGTTTTAAATCTTGCTCCACTGGGGTAAAGAGTTGATACAGCTTCCCTGCCCGGTAATCCAAATTCATCAGGGTCGCTTTTTTATCCGCATCCACCTTAGTGATCAACGGGTATTGAACGGTCTTTTTCAGCGCATGTAAATACGCCCGCCCCGGGGCCGTAAAGCCCAGCACGTGATGGTAAGGCTGCGCATTTAAGACCTCCGTTTGGGTCGCTTCTAAGACCGTATATAAGCACAGCCGCAATAACCGGGCAAAGGTATAGCGCTTCGTTTTCACGGCGTGTAAAAAGCCATCAAACGTCAGCTCCCGACTGGCCGCTTCTTTCATCCGATATTCCAGGCCTTCACTCATTAAATAGATGTGCCGTAATTCGGTTACCGGCGCTTGAATCAAGTGGTTGCGCAACAGCGGGTAAAACGCTTGCCAATTGGGGATGACTGATAAATTTGCCAGGTCCTGAGCCGTTTGGGCTGGGACCACGTCATCAATATCGGTCCGGTCTTGGACCGCCTGGCGAATGGCACTGGCACTGGCCAAAGTGGTTTGCAGCGATTGATCATGATAACCACTGCCCCGCCGTTGGATCGGGTACAGCTCCATTGACCACTTGTGTTCAGCGCGGGCCTTAAAGTACGAAAAAGCCAAAATGTCGTTAGGATCGACTAGGCTCACCCCGGTTTGCTGGACCAATGCCGCATTAAACTGAGTGGCATAAGTCGCCCGGTAATCAGTAAACGCCGGCGCCGCAAAGGACGCTTCGGCTGCCACCAACCGTTCAAAATCCCAAGCCGGATGCTCAGCCCCAAAAACGACCGCGGCAACTTGTAAGTCATTTAGTAAACGCAGCGCCCCGGTCGCAAACCGTTGCCCAGGCTGAACAGCGTCGAAAAGCGGCAATTCAACCACGAGGTCAGCCCCATTAGCCAGCGCTTCTTGCGCCCGGGTCCATTTATCGACAATGGTTGGTTCACCCCGCTGGGTAAAATTTCCACTCATCACCACCACTACCACATCGGCTTGGGTTAAGCGCTTGGCCGTCTGTAAGTGGTAGAGGTGACCGTTATGAAATGGATTGTATTCGGTAACCAGACCCACTGCTTTCATCCTACTCACCCCTTTACTGCTTGCCCAGGCTTTTGGACGGTAAAAAACCACCGGGTCGTTTGCGCTGCCGGTTTTTGGCGGCCAAAATCGGCACTGACTTGGATCTGCTCGTCGGCAAAGCCCGCTGCCTTTAAAGCGGCCCGGAAATCTGCCTGCTGATAGGTCCGCTCAAAGTGCTGCTCGCCAATTCGTTGATAGCTGCCGTCACCTTGGCGAATGAAAAACGCGAGGTCGTGCACAACCCCATGGACGATCGCATCATCAGCATAGCTGGCCCACAAAAAGGCCCGGGCGTGATCAGGATCTTCAAAATTATAGGTAAAACCCGGGTAAACCTCATCCGTTTGGTAGGGGGTAATCACGTCAAATAAAAAGTAGCCCCCCGGCACCAAGTGCTCGTACACGGCCCGGAAAGTTGCCGTTACGGCCGCTAAATCTGGTAGGTAGCACAAGGAATCGGCAAAGCAAGTGATTGCATCGTACTGCGGCAAGCCACTGAGGTCCCGCATATCAGCTTCCACCAAGTCAAAGTTGACTCCCGCCGCCTGCCGATGTTGGTCCGCCAACGCCAACATTTCCGCCGAAAAATCCGCATCAACGACCCGATAACCAGCTTGCGCCAATAATACCGCCAACCGGCCAGCCCCACCGGCCAAGTCCAAAAGATGGCGTCCCGCCGGTACGTGAGCTTGAACAAATTGCAACCAATCATCGTACAGCTGGGGATCAAACAATTCATCATACAGCTGTGCAAAGGTTTGATAAATCATTAGTCACTCAGCCACGCTGACAGATTAACCAGGGGCGCTTCCGACCATAATTTTTCCAAGTTATAGAACTGCCGCGTTTCTTCACGGAAGACGTGTACAACAACGTCCCCTAAGTCAATTAAAATCCATTGGGCCGCATCTTTCCCTTCGACGCTGCCAATTTCCACGTGATTTTCGTGGGCCATCTCCACAATCGCGTTGGCAATTGCTTGGACCTGCCGGTTCGAACTCCCCGTCATCGTAACAAAGTAATCCGCCATCGGCGTCAATTGGTCGACTTGCATGGCCACAATGTCTTCCGCCCGCCGCCCATCGGCTGCTTTAACAACTTTTTCTAAGAGTGCTTTACTTTCCATTATTTAATTTCCTTCCTGTATGGTGGGACCCAAGCATTGTAAGTCGCCAAGGTCTTCGGATAAACTGGCTTGCCCTTTTGGGTCAGGTACGTTAAAGTTTGCTGCGTTTGGTAGGCTACCCCAAACGCCAAGTTCTTTTTCGTTAGTTCGCGGGCCCGCTCAACGCCCGGAAAATCACGGCCGGGTTCGATGTAATCAGCCATGTAAATGACCTGGGCCAAGGGGGTCATAAAGGCTGCCCCGGTCGTATGCTGCCGGATCGCATTCAAAATATCTTCATTTTGGACCCCTAATTCGGCCTTTACCAACTCCGCGCCGACAACCCCATGCCAAATAGCGTTGCCATAGTTCAATAATTCCGGTGCCAAGTGGTTAGCCTTGATCACCCGCACGAAATCTTCATCCGGGCGTTGCTTAGCATAATCATGACACAAAGCTGCCACACTGGCGGCTTCTAAATCAACGTGATTGGCCTTAGCTAAGGTCAAGGCAGTCTGCTCAACCCGTAAGACGTGTTCAAACCGGGCCGGTTTTAACGCCGCTTTTAAGCGCTCGACCAATTCCGGGCGACTGAGGGGTAAGTAATGTTTATGATACTTAATTTCTGCCATGGTACAAATCATGCTCCTTTATATATTGCTCCACGCGCGTTGGTACCAAGTAGCGAATTGATTCCCCCTGGGCAACCCGTTGGCGGATATCGCTTGAGGAAATCTGCACTTCTGGTACATCAACCCAAATCACAGGATATTGACTTTCATTTTTGGCGCCTGGCCGGCGCACCGCGACAAAATTGACGATTTTCAATAAATCATTGATGCGGTACCATTTCGGCAGGTAATCAACCATGTCGCCCCCAATGATAAAATAGTAATCATTTTCTGGATGGGCTTCCTTTAACTGTTTAACCGTCTCGTAAGTATAACTGACCCCACCCCGCTGAATTTCCGCCAACTCAAGACCAAAGAGCGGATTATCTTGAATTGCCAAGCGCAACATGGCAACCCGGTCGGTGGCATCGATGGCCGTTTTTTTATCCACGTGCGGTGGCACGGCATCTGGTAAAAAGTCGACCCGATTCAAACGCAACGCATGGCCAACCTGATCCGCAACCATTAAATGCGCGGTATGAACGGGATTAAAGGTTCCCCCATATAACCCGATGCGTTGCCGCCGGCGGGTTTGAACCGGCGCAACTTGAACTTGTGGAATTGCTTCAAGCGTTACCTGTTCCATGACTGTTCCCCCTCATGCTAGCCAATTTATAGTTTGGCGACTTGAATGGAGAGATCCTGGAATTGGGGCTTAGAAGCCGGCTTAAAGAGCACCAAGACCCGTCCAATCGTTTGCACCACTTGAATCTCACTGTGGGCTTCAATGTAATCCTTAACTTCTGTCACATCAACGCTGGTATTTTGCAACAGGTTAACCTTGATCAGTTCCCGGCGTTCCAAGGCGCCCGTTAATTGAGCCACCCAAGCCGGGGTCAACCCATTTTTACCAACGGCAAACAAGGGTTGCAAGTGGTTGGCTTGCGCCCGTAAAAATCGTTTTTGCTTTCCGCGTAATTGCATCTTTTTTCCTCACTTTTATTAAATCATCGCTGGGCGCAACAGAACCGCTACTCCCTTGGGTGCCCAACCGGCAACCGTGACCCCCTTAGGAACGGTGATCCACCCCAGCCCTTCAAATACCAAGTCGCTTTTCACCGTGGTCTTAAATTCATAGCGGACCAGTGGGGGCAATTGCGCCAATTGGTCCGTTCGGGGAGGCGTCAACAATTCACCGATATGGCGGTCATAGAACTGATCGGCATTGGCCAGCTTGGTCCGGTGCAAGGGTAAATTGTTGTCAAAATACGCCACGATCCCAGCCCGCGGTCCTTTAAGATAGTCAAACCGACCGAGCCCACCCAAAAAGATCGTTTGCTGATCATTTAACTGGTACGTCTTCGGCTTAATTTCTTTTTGCGGCGCTACCAACCGTAAATCTTCAGCTGGTAGGACGTGAGCCATTTGCTCTTGGTGAATAATCCCCGGGGTATCGACTAATTGGTGGCCATCGTCGAGCGGAATTTCAATCTTATCCAAGGTTGTCCCCGGAAAACGCGAAGTCGTAATCAAATCTTGCACGCCGGTCCGTTGCTTGATAATTTGGTTGATCAAGGTCGATTTTCCAACGTTCGTAACCCCTACCACGTAGACGTCCCGGTCGCCACGCAGCTGTTCAATTTGGTCTAAGAGGGCTTCAATTTGGTGATTTTTCTTGGCGGAAACCAAAGTCGTCCCCACCGGTCGAATCCCCGCTTGATTGGCTTGCTGGCGCAGCCAATCCGTCAGCTTAGAACGCCGTAAGGAGCGCGGCAACAAGTCTTCTTTATTTCCAACCAGTAAGACCGGATTATCCCCCACAAACCGGTGCAAGCCTGGGATCAGGCTGCCGTTGAAGTCGAAAATATCCACCACGTACACAATCAGAGCCTGGGCATCCCGAATCTGATTCAACAGCTTTAAAAAATCATCATCCGTCAACGCTACGGGCGCAATTTCATTGTAGTGGCGTAAGCGAAAACACCGTTGGCAATATAACTCACCGCTGGCCAGGCCCCGCTCCAAAGCAGATTGCGGCGTGTAACCCAACCCTTGCTGGTCAGTCGTTTGAATCACACTTCCACAACCAATACACCGTAATTCTTCTTGTTGGTCAGTCATTTAATCCCTCCTGCCAAGTTTGTTCTGGATACTTCTTTTGGAGTGCTTGTTTAACAAAGCGTTCTAAAAACCGGTTGATCTTAGTGTTCCATTGATCACTGGTCACCAGCGGTTGGACTAGGATACACCGGACGCCAGCCGCGTGTGCAGCCGCGACATCCGTTAAATATTGATCCCCCACCATCACGACTTCATCTGGGGACAAGCCTAAGTCCCGGTACGCCCGTTTAATCCCGATCCCCAATGGCTTCAAAGCCCGGGCAACAAACGGCAATTGCAACGGGGCGACTGCTTTGGCGACCCGCCGCCGGTTGTTATTGGAAACCACCACTAACGGGATCCCTTCAGCGGCTAGCGCTTCCATCCAAGTGCGCAACTGAGGCGTCCCATCGGGGTTATTCCAGGCAATCAAAGTATTGTCTAAATCACTTAAAACAGCCTTGATCCCCGCCTGCTTCAGTTCTGTTGGGGAAACTTGATATATCGATTTTACCATCCAAGTGGGCTTGAAAATCTCTAACACTGCTTAATTCCTCACCTAATTGTTAATCATGCTAATTATACCGGGGGAGCTTTAGCGGTTCAATTCAAACGACCAATCCAATCCCGGGCACTGTCCACGCGAAAACCAAAGTTAAAAAAAAGATTAGGGCTAGTCCTTGAACCGTCCTAATCTTTTTTGGGCTTGATTAATTAAGTTTAGTTCAAAGCCTTCTTAGCTTCGTCAACCAATGCCTTAAAAGCGTCAGCATCGTTAACAGCCAAGTCTGCCAACATCTTGCGGTTGATGTCAATGTTAGCCAGCTTCAAACCGTGCATCAGCTTGGAGTAGCTGATCCCGTTCATGCGGGCCCCAGCGTTGATCCGGGCAATCCAGAGTTCACGGAAGTTCCGCTTGTTAGCCTTCCGGTCACGGAAAGCGTACGTGTAACCCTTCATGACTTGGTCCTTCGCCGTCTTGAACAAGCGGTGCTTAGAACCAGTGTAACCCTTTGCCAACTTCATGATGCGCTTCCGACGTGCGCGCGTAACTGTTCCACCCTTAACTCGCATAGTGGTAACCTCCTAGAATTTTTTGCTTAATTTTGGTTGGTCGCTGCTAATTACTTAGCAGGAATCATCTTCTTGTAACGCTTTACGTTGGACTTGTCCATCATCGACAGCCCCCGTAATTGACGACGTTGCTTCTTGGTCTTACCGTGGAAACGGTGGCTGGTGAAAGAGTTACCGCTCTTGAATCCACCCTTAGCAGTCCGCTTGAAACGCTTAGCAGCAGCGCGATTAGTCTTCATCTTTGGCATAACGATTTCCTACCTTCTTTTATTTTTTTGCCTTGTCGTTGAGCGGAGCCAACGTTAAGAACATGCTCCGCCCTTCCATCTTTGGTCGTTGCACAACCGTTGCGATGTCCTTGGTTTCTTCAGCCATCTTTTCAATCATGTCGCGACCGATATCCTTGTGCGTGATCGCCCGACCACGGAAGCGCAGTGAGACGCGGACCTTGTCACCCTTTTCGATGAACTTGCGGACCCGGCCTAACTTCACGTTAAAGTCGTTCGTATCAATCGTGGGACTCAACCGAATTTCCTTGACGGCAACCGTCTTTTGGTTCTTCCGGGCTTCCCGTTCCTTCTTTTGCATTTCAAAACGGTACTTCCCGTAGTCCATAATCCGTGCAACCGCCGGCCGTGCCTTTGGCGCAACTAAGACGAGGTCTAAGTCTGCCTCTTCAGCCATCCGTAAAGCTTCTTCCTTGGTCTTAACCCCAAGTTGCTCACCGTTTTGGTCGATCAGCCGGACTTCTTTGGCCCGAATACCGTTATTGACAATCATTCCCTGAGCTATGGCAACACACCTCCGATTTTTTTAAGTGGAAAGATCAAGCAAAAAGGCGGGGTAAAACACCCCGCCGCAAAACTACCGAGAATCCTCTCGATCGTCGTACTTCAACTCGTCAGCCCGGCAACACTTATCACCAAGGCGAGAAGCGGGTGCTTCTGCTTTTTTCTTTCAACGTTTACTAGCTTATGTGATTTAAAGTGGAAAGTCAAGCCTTTTTAAGAATTTCCCAGTTTTTGCCGCAAATTATCGCCCTCAACAACAATTTCGCGCGATAAAAACCGAATCCGTTCCATGATCCGCATGGCCTTTAACGGTTCTTGATTTCCCTGGTTGTCGATCGCCAAATGATCGACCAATTGGGCCATCGTGAAATTCGAAGTAAAGAAGGTCGGTAATTCTTCTTGCATCCGGTATTCCAAAATTACCCCCAGCACTTCGTCGCGTACCCAAGCCGAGAGCGCATCCGCACCAATATCGTCCAACATCAAGACCGGGACTTGTTTGATCCGGTCCCGTTCCTGGTCGGTCGTATTTTTCCCAATTGAACTCTTCATTTTAACCGCAAAGGACGGAAAATGTACTAACGTCGTCTGCACGCCCTGGTCTGCTAACTGATTGGCAATCGCTCCTAATAAATAGGTCTTGCCCACCCCAAAGCTGCCGGATAAATACAGCCCCGGAACAAACCGGTTCGGGCTGTATTGTTTGACAAACATCAAGGCGCGCTCTAAGGCTTGATTGCGGCTTGGCGTCGCATTCGGTCCCTCGCGAAAGAAGGCATCGAAGCTAGCTTGGCGAATGAATTTGGGCATGCTGATTGGGGTCACCCGGGCTAAACGGGCCGCCTTGGCGCGTTGGGCTTTTAACTGGTCCGTTGGCACATAGGCCACGTCAATTTGGCCGGCGGAGACAACGAGCTTCGGAACATACCCCGGCGCTACGCTAACCCGCCCTTGATTGGCCAAGTTTCGTTCGTGCACGTATTCATACAATTTCGCCCGCCCCCGCTGAATGCTTTGCGTGCTTAATTCACTTTGGTGGGCCTGCAAAAAGGCCTGCACTTCAGGATCAGCAAAAACTTCCGTCATGAGCTGCTGGTAACTTTCATTGCCAGCCTGCTGGGCCAATAAATGGTCAAGGGTCTGATTCAGGGATTCCATTTTGGCACCTCCTTTCAAGCATTACTGTTTCTTGTCTGGCGAATCACTTTTCAAATCGGCCAGTAAATCTTCAATCTTTTGCACACTGGCAGAACTGACCGCGGCTGACGAGGCCGCTGGCTTCGCCTGTTTGGCCCAATCTGGCAATTGTTCTTTAATCCGCGGCCGCTTAGTATACTTGCCCTTCGGTTGGTTGCGCTGGGCCAAGCGGGCTTGTTTTTGCTGTTGGTGGCGCTGAGCTTGGCGCAACGCGTCAGCCGCCGAAGCCACCCCGAGACTTTGCCAGGTCGACGCGATTGAATTAGCTAAGTTCGCTACTAAATTGGGCATTTCTTGATCGACCAACAAGTACCAGGTCAAAACATTCAACGCCCCGTTGGACAAACGACTGTTTTGGGCCAGTTCCGTCAACGTTCGCTGCTCAGCCGGGGTTACAAAGCCCCCCTTTTGTTCCTTTAACTGCCGTAAAAATTCAACCGGCGGCACCTGATTCGCTAAATTAACCAGCTGGCGCATGGCGGCTGACAGCCCGGTCATATCATCTGTCCCCGGTGTGCTTGACGGTGGATCCGCCGGCGGCTGATTAGCCGCTTGAACCTGACGCTTAAAACTCAGTTCATTAAACTGGTTGGTCGCCAGGTCCGTTGCCCGGGCGGCTAAGTTCGCCAGTTGAAATTCATCCATCGCATACAGGCGGTGTTCAGCCAAAATTAAATTTTGGGCAGCTTGCAAAGCCGCTTGGGGAACCCCGAGACTAGTTGCTTGTTGTAAAAAGAAGCCAAAGTCAAAATCCGGGGCGGCAACTTGCGCTGGCGCGGCCGCTTGGACCAGGCCCTGCCGGGCTTTTTGCAAGGCCTGATCATCTTGGGCCTTGGTTGTTTCATCCGGCTTAAACACCGCAAAAAAGCTCTTGGTCACTTGCTTGAGCGAACTGGTATCCAAGCTAAATTGCTGGGCTTGGCGCGCCAATTGATCAAAACGGGCGGCGCCAACTTGTTGTAATAACAGGACCGATAATAAGTCATCTGCCAACAATTCACCGGGCCGCAAGGGCGGTTGCAGTTCAAAGACAAAGACCACGCCCAGTTCACTTGCTTGTTCAAAGGTTTTCACCAAGCGTAAGGCTTCTAAGCGATCCAACGCCGTCGTCAATTCGCGGATCCCCGTGTTCAGTTGCACCAGTAGTTGATTAATCCGGGCGGGCGCCGTTAATAACGGTTGGGGGTGCAGCTCCGTTGCCAGAGCCAGCAACACCCCTAGCGCCGCTGAGCCTAACAAGGGCTGATAATACGGCACAAACGTCGGCTGCGAAAGCCCAGTAAAATTAGCCCCGGCACTGATAACATAGTGGCTCTTAGGGGTCAGCGGTGAACGCTCAAGCATGGGTTGGCCCCTCGGTTTGGTGCTGTTTGGCCACGATCGCTTCTAATTCGCTCATAAAGGCATCGACGTCTTTAAACTGGCGGTACACGCTGGCAAAACGGATGTAGGCAATCTGGTCAACTTCTTGCAACTCATTCATGACAAATTCCCCAATCACCTGACTGGAAACTTCATTTTCGCCCAAGCGCCGCACCCGGGCTTCAACATTGGCCGCAATATCCGTCAACTTCTCCATGCTGACCGGCCGCTTTTCGGCCGACCGCACCAAGCCGTTTAACACTTTTTGCCGGCTAAATTCTTGCCGGGTGCCGTCTTTTTTAACCACCAGCAACGGCGTCTCTTCATAGCGTTCAAACGTGGTAAACCGGAACCCACAATGGGTACACTCCCGCCGCCGGCGAATAAAGGTCCCATCTTCACTGGGCCGACTATCCACCACCCGCGAGCCATTACGCTGACAATGTGGACAAATCATGCGCTCCCCTCCTCAATCAAGGGCCATCCGTTGGTTAGGGCAGTCCCAACCCCGGCCCTGAGCTTAACTAATTATTTAATTATACCATACCGGCAAAAGCCACTGAAACAGCCAGGCCATAACTTGGTGGTGGGTTTGAGCCACACTGCCTTCGTTGTTAATCACAACTTGGGCACGCGCTGCCTTTTTAGCCAAAGGCCACTGGGCATTAATCCGCTGGTGGGCAGTTGTTTCATCATAGCCATTGCGGGCCATCAGGCGGCGCAATTGGGTCGCCGCGCTGACCTGAACCACCATCACCGCATCGCAAAGCGTTTCGTAGCCCCCTTCATATAAGAGCGGCACATCCAAGATCACTAAACGCACCCCGGCTTGGCGGGCCTGGGTGAGTTGCCAAACAATTTCTTGGTGAATTAAAGGCCCCAAAATGCCATTGAGCTTCGCTTCGGCCGCGGGGTGACCAAAGACCATTTGCCCCAATTGGGCGCGTTTGAGCGTCCCATCAGGGGCCAGGATCGTCGGCCCAAAGGCGGCTACCAAACGCGCTAACCCCGGCTGATGCGGGGCCACCACCTGACGCGCTACCAAATCGCCATCAATCACAACCGCCCCTTGCTGGTGCAAAAAGCGTGACACGGTTGATTTACCGGTCGCAATCCCGCCGGTCAGCCCCAATACCTTAGTCATCACTGGCTACCAAGGGTTGGCAATGTGGACAAAACGTCGTCCCGCGCTGGGCGACCTTAATTTTAACCAACTTGGTGCCACAACGCCGGCACGCTTCCCCGCTGCGGCCATATACATCGAGCTGATTTTGAAATTCTCCCGCATCCCCGAAGGCATTCTTAAAGGTATGCACGGTCGTACCGTGATGCTTGGTCGCCCGGGCCAATTCGTGAATGATGTTGTCCCGCAACTGAGCAACCTTCGCCGCCGGAATCGTATTGGTGGGCTGCTCGGGATTGATTTTTGTCTCCCACAAGACCTCATCAACATAGATATTTCCTAACCCAGCCACGTGGGATTGGTCTAATAAAAAGGGCTTGATCTTGCTGCGTGACTTGTGCATGATTTCCTGCAAATACGTCGTTGTCAACGTGGCGGCGGTGGGTTCGGGCCCAATCTTGGCCAAGCCCCCGTAATTCATTTCCGTTCCCGTGGTCACTAAGTGCATCCGCCCAAATTTACGGGTATCACGGTAACCCAAATCAGTCCCATCAGTAAAGTGGAACAGCACGTGGACGTGTTTATCGATCGTGGTGCCAGTGGGTTGGTTAAAGTAACTGCCCTCCATCCGCAAATGCGAAATCATCGTCAACTGGTTGCTAAACCGGAACAGCAGGTACTTGCCCCGCCGGTCGATCGTTTCGATCGTTTGCCCAACTAAAGCTTCTTTAAATTCGTCCACTGGATTTTCAATCATCTTCGGGTAAAAAATATCGATCCCCTGAATTTGTCGGCCGGCCGCAATCCGCAACAGGCCCCGCCGGACCGTTTCAACTTCTGGCAATTCTGGCATAAAATCGCTCACTTTCCTTTTTTAGCCATATTATAGGCAGTTTCATCGTGTTTTCACAAGGCTTGTGCCTGTTTTCCGCTCAAAATAAAAAGGCGGGGGAACCACCTTGGTTCCACCACCCCAATGCACTAATCCGGCAATTTCTTTAAATCATACCAGGTGGCCCCGGCCTTTTTTTCGACCTTCAGCGGTACTGCCAACTGCATGGCTGAGTCCATTACTTCTGGTACCACCTGCGCCAGTTGCGGAATTTCTTCCGCCGGCGCTTCAAAGACCAGTTCGTCATGAATTTGCAACAGCATCCGCGCTTGCAGCCCGTGGGCCTGCAAGGCCGCTGGCATCTTAATCATCGCCATCTTGATAATGTCAGCCGCACTGCCTTGGATCGGGGTATTCATCGCCGTTCGTTCCGCAAACGAGCGTAAGTTAAAACTTTTAGCGTGAATATCCGGCAAATAACGGCGCCGGTGCGTCAGCGTTTCAACGTAGCCTTGTTCCCGGGCACTGGCCACAATGTCATGGATATACTTTTCAACCCCCGGAAATTCCGCAAAGTAGGCTTGAATAAATTCATGGGCCTGCTTACGAGTCACGTGAATATTTTGGGCCAAGCCAAAGTCGGAAATGCCATACACAATCCCAAAGTTAACCGCTTTGGCCTGCCGCCGCATATTGGGATCAACTTCTTCATCTGGCAAAAGGTGGAAGATCCGCCGCGCCGTGGCCGCGTGAATGTCTTCCCCCGCCAAAAAGTCGGCCTGTAAATTGGCATCTCCCGTTACATGGGCTAACACCCGCAGTTCCACTTGCGAGTAATCAGCTGAGAAAATTTGCCAACCGGGTTGACTAGGAACAAAGGCCTTGCGAATTTTGCGCCCTTCTTCCAAGCGGACCGGAATATTTTGCAAATTCGGGTCCACTGAAGACAAACGCCCCGTCGCCGTTAAGGTTTGTAAATAACGGGTGTGAATCTTGTCATCGGCATGAATTACCTTCAACAACCCGGCGATATAAGTGGATTGCAACTTGGCAATTTGCCGGTAGGCCAAGATCTTATTGATGATCGGATGCTGATCAACCAATTTCTCCAAGACCGCCACCGAAGTCGAATAACCCGTCTTGGTCTTTTTAATCGGCCGCAAGCCCAATTGATCAAACAAGATCGTGCCCAGCTGCTTAGTCGAATTGATATTGAATTCTTCGCCGGCATCCTGATAAATTGCCGTTTCTAATTCGCTGAGCCGTTCTGATAATTGACTGCCCATCGCTTCTAGGGTCGCCTTTTCAACCTTGATCCCCGCCATTTCCATCTGCGCTAACACCGTACTCAAGGGGCGCTCGATTTGGGTATACAGTGGCCATTGCTCGTTGGCCTTTAATTTGGCCACTAATTGGGGTTGCAGCTTGGCAATCGCCTGTCCCTTGGCTACCAAGTGCCGCAAAAAGACCGCATCATCAGTTGGAAGTTGGCGTTTGGCCCCCTTGCCATACAATTCTTCGTCGGACAAAATGGCCAAATAGTCATGTTCGTGCGCCAATGTCCCCACGTCATCCGCATTCAAAGTTGGATTCAGCAAATACGACGCCAGCAGCAAATCAAAATCGATCCCGGTCAAATCAATCCCCAAGCGGTTCAACAAGACCAGGTGGGCTTTGGCATTGAACAGGTTAATCGCGACCTTGGGATCGGCCAATAACCCTTTAATTGGTGCTTGGGTCAATAAGGTCGCGTCTCGACTGGCAAACCAATGCTGACCATCACCCAAGGCAAAGCCCTCCACTTTAGCCAGGTGGTAATTCGCTTGGGATTGTTCGATGTGTAACGTCAACGGCGCCTTCAGCTGCCCAACGGCCGCCAGGTTAGCCGCTGTGAGTGGCGTAAAGGTAACTGCTGCTTCGCCAGTTGGGGCCGTGGCTTCATCCGGGGCCAGCTTGGTTAAAAAGGACTTAAAATCCAGTTCTTGATACAGGTCCACCAGCGCCGCATGATCCGGCCCCGTGTAGGTCAAATCGGCCAAGCTCACCGTGACCGGCGCATCCCGCCGAATCCGGGCCAGATCTTGGCACTTGAAGGCAATCTCTTTTTCATTGATCAGATTTTCCTTGCGCTTGCTCTTTTTCATCTCAGCAATGTGCTCGTATAAGCCAATCAACGAACCATACTCTTGAATCAGGCTGATCGCCGTCTTTTCCCCGATCTTGGTGACCCCCGGGTAATTATCCGAGCTATCCCCCATCAGCGCCTTGACGTCAATAAATTGGGTCGGCGTCACCCCCAGCTTTTCGAGCATATAAGCCGGCGTAAAGTGTTCGGTTTGAGTGACCCCTTTCTTGGTCACGGCAACCGTCGTGTGCTCCGTAGCCAGCTGGGTCAAGTCGCGGTCCCCAGACACAATCAAGGTTTCGTAGCCCGCTTGATCCCCGGCTTGGGCTAGCGTCCCAATAATGTCATCAGCCTCATAATTAGGCAGTTCGTAAGCGTGCATCCCGCTGGCCTTGACCAACTGGCGCACATAGGGAAATTGCTCCGTCAATTCCGTTGGGGTTTGATTGCGCCCCGCTTTATACGCCGCGTAGCGTTCCGTTCGAAAGGTCGTCTTCCCCGCATCAAAGGCCACCAACGCGGCATCGGGCTGAAAATCCGCCAGAATATGGTCCAACATTAACTTAAAACCATAAATTGCCGCCGTATGCAGCCCCGCGTGGTTGGTAAAGCGGTCCATTTGCGTATGCATCGCAAAAAAGGCCCGAAAGACAATGCTGTTTCCATCAATCAATAATAATTTTTTGGTCATTTACCTCGTCCTTTCCGATCGCGTCAATTTCATTGTAACAAAAAAGTGGAGTCTCCCCCACCCTTCTTTTATTTCCTATTTCCCCCGGTGAAAGTTGCCAACCAAACTACCGATGTCAACCCGCCCTGGGAAAACGGCCGCCGGCAGGCCCAGCCAAATAAAATTGACAATTTTCGTCCGCAACGGTAAGATAATACCGTTAAAGGCGATCTTAATAAGTATTTTGAGCTCATATTGTTCGGGAAAAGGAGAAATCATGGAATACCAACTAACCATCGGCAACCAAACTCGCCGTTTGCCACTCGTGCCCATTAATGCAACCACCGCGATTGCTTCCTTTGTTTTGTTAGGCGATGATGGCTTGACCTATCAAGCCGCCCAGCTATTGGCAGCCCGCTTAACCACCCCCTTCGATTACCTGGTTACCGTAGAAAGCAAGGGTCTGACCTTAACACACGATTTAAGTCGCTTGACCAACCATCCCCGCTCCTTTGTCATCCGCAAAAGCATTAAAAGCTACATGCAACAGCCACTGACCACCACGGTCAAATCGATCACAACCGCCCAGGCGCAAACCTTGGTCCTGGACGGGGCAGATGCAGCCGCCCTGCAAGGAAAAAAAGTGATCCTCGTCGATGACGTAATCAGTACTGGCGAATCATTGAAGGCCGCCGAAAGCCTCCTCCAGCAAGCTGGCAGCACTGTCGTCGGTAGGGCGGCCGTCCTTGCCGAGGGGGCCGCCCAAAAGCGCACGGACGTGACCTTTTTGGCCCCTCTGCCCCTCTTTAACTTAGATGGTACTCCCCAACCTGCTTAGACAATCAAAAACAGCGTTGACTTAATCGCCAACGCTGTTTTTTCGTTAATCACGGTCTGACATGCCAAAAATTTGCAGAAGTTGCAAGAACAGGTTAATGAAGTCCAAGTACAATTGCAAGGCCCCGATCACTGCTAAACCACTGACCGAAAATTGGTTGCCCGCTTGCAAGTACAGTCGCTTCATCTTTTGGGCATCCCAGGCAGTCAAAACCACAAAGATAATGACCGCAATAAAGGAAAAGATGTAGGTAATCGCTGGACTTTGCAAGAACATATTAATAATCCAAGCAATCATCAGAGCAAATAATGCGGCGGTCGCTTGGCCCCCGGCCCGGGAAAGATCCCGCTTGGTAACCGTCCCATAAATTGCTAAGAAGACAAATAAGGACGCACTAGACAAGAACGCCGCGGCAATGTTGGCCCCCGTGTAAGCTCCCGCAATCAGTGCAAAAACCAGGCCGTAGATGATCGCGGTCACCATCAACATCACGAAGCTACCGACCGGATTGCGCTGGGCACTGGCGTTAATCCCAAAGGTGAGGGCAATTGGCAATAGCAAGACCAACCACACCATCCCACTGTGCGCCGCAAAGTAGGAAAAAATTACCGCCCGAAAGGCCGTCATTGATAAGTAGGCGGTCAAAGCCGAGACTAAGACGGCTAAAGCCATGTTCCCATACATCCGGGTTAAAAAGCGATTCAGTCCCACCACGTCGGTATTAACTTCCCGCCGTTGCGGTTCCTGAGAAAAGAAATCGTTCAATTCAAATCCCCCTTCAAATTTGACTATCTTTGACGTTTAATCTAGCTAAATCCTAGCAAATCCCACCCCAGAAGGCAAGCAACTTAACCTTTTCTTTGTGAACTATTCGGTCATAAAAAGGCCGGAATATTCCGACCTCCTGTTTTAAGCCCTATTGTAAGCGCGCCATGTAAGCATCTTCGTACTTTTCAATATCACCGGCGCCCATGAAAACAACCACGGCATTGTGGTGGGTCAACAATTGATCAATGGAATCCAAATCAATCGCTTTGCTGCCAGGCACCAGCTTGATCAAGTCGGCACTGGAGATTTGCCCCGCCGCTTCGCGAATTGAACCAAAAATCGGCGTCACGTACAGCTGATCCGCGGCGGTAAGGCTTTGACCAAATTCCGTTAAATAGGCTTGCAAGCGCGAGTAGGTATGCGGCTGGAAGACCGCCACGATTTCCTTATCTGGGTATTTTTGCCGGGCCGCATCCAGCGTTGCCTTGATTTCTGACGGGTGGTGGGCATAGTCATCGATAATGGTTGCTTCTCCCACCTTATGTTCGGCAAAGCGGCGCTTAACCCCAGTAAAGCTGGCCAATTCACGTTGAATCTCCGTCAAATCCACCTGTTCCAAGTAGGCCACGGCAATTACGGCTAAGGCGTTCAAAACGCTGTGTTCACCGTAAAGATGAACCGTAAATTCGCCCAGCTTCTTTCCCCGGTAAAAGGCCGTAAAGGTCGATCCGGCTGGCGTTCGCTGAATGTCAACGGCGTAGAAGTCATCCGTTGGTTTGGTACCATAGTAGTAGACCGGCACGTCAACCTTTAACCGCCGCAGACTTGGATCGTCCCCCCAGGCAAAAATTGCCTTCTTAACCTGCCGACCGTAAGTTTCAAAGGAAGCTTGGACCGCGGCTAAATCAGCAAAATAATCTGGGTGGTCAAAATCAACGTTGGTCATGATGGCGTAATCCGGGTGATAAGCCAAGAAGTGATCCCGGTATTCGTCGGCTTCAAAGGCAAAGAAGCGGGCATCGGCTTGCCCATTCCCTTCCCCATCGCCAATCAAGTAATTGGTTGGGGCCACCCCCGCCAGCACATGGGACAACAAGGCCGTCGTACTGGTCTTACCGTGCGCACCAGCGACCCCAATACTGGTATAGCTTTGGACCAATTCTTCCACCGTTTCTGGGTAAGACTGGACGGGTAGCCCTAAGGCCAACGCTTGTTGCACTTCCGGGTGATCCATCCCAAAGGCGTTCCCCTTCACCACCGTCATCCCGGCGCGCAAATTAGCCGGATCAAAGGGGTGAATTTGAATCCCTTTTTCAAGCAGGGGGCCTTGGGTAAAGGTTTCTTTTTCAATATCTGACCCTTCAACCGTATGCCCCAAATCAAACAAGACCTCAGCTAAAGCGGCCATCCCGGTCCCCTTGATCCCGATAAAGTAATAGTGTTTCTGTTCCATTTTGCCGCTTCCTTTCTTAGGCAAACAATTCATTTCCCTTTGCAAAATCAAAGGCCGCACCCACCGGGGCAAAATCATCCGGCAAAATCAAGGCCCCTGGCTTTTGGGGGGCACCCTTCAAGTGGAGCTCCCGCCCCGAGCAAATCATCCCGTTGCTTTCAACCCCCAGTAGGGCCCCCGGCCAAATAATGCTGCCACTGGGCATCATCGTGCCGACGTTGGCCACGACGACTTTCACGTTGGCTTGCATGTTTGGCGAGCCGCTGACGATCTGTTGCTTGTGATCGCCCAGGTCGACCGTCGTAATGTGTAAGTGGTCGGACTTGGGGTGGTCTTCCATCTTTTCAACATAGCCAACTTGGAAATGTGGGGTCAAAGCGGCGGTCAATTCAGCCGTAAAACCCGCTTCATGAATCGCCGCGTTGAGCTTGGCCACTTGGGCAGCGGTCAGATCGACATTCCCGTTGACCCCCGTTGCCAATTCCGGCAGGATGGCACTGGCGGCCAAGAAGTTGTACCCCAACAATTGACCATCGGCAGCCGTGATCGCCACGACCTGCCCCTTTTTTTCCACCATTTGTTCACCAGTCCCCGGTGCCGTCATCGTTACTAAAATATCCCCCAGCTCCGCCGGGTTGTAGCCTGCAATTAACATGGCAATGAATCCCTCACAATCTATATTTCTAAATAAACCAGTCTATAGTTTACCACAAGTTGCTCCCCGCGCGACAAAGCAAACAAAAAGAGTGGCCCCATTTGGGACCACCCTGCGACTGCCATTAAGCTGGCAAACTTTGTAAGAAGCTTTCAACTTCTTCTTTCGTCTTGCGGTCCTTATTGACAAACCGCCCGATTTCCTGCCCCGCTTGGTAGGCCACAAAGCTAGGGATCCCCATGATCCCCAGCTCAGCTGCTAATTCCAGATTTTCATCGCGGTCAACCAGCAAGAAGGTAAAATCACTAAAATCGGCTTCAATTGCTGGCATTGCCGGCTTGATGAAGTTGCAATCTGGGCACCAATCCGCCGTAAAAAAGAGGACATACTTGCCCGTAGCAACTTTTTGCTTTAATTCTGCTTGGGTCATCTTTGGTAACTTTTCCATTCGCTCGCCTCCACACTTATTAATTGTAAGGATAATTATACACAATTTTCCAACTTTCACCAATGGTTTGCTCAAACCGGGAAAATTTTTGGCTTCTGCGCCACATGTGTTACAATATGTTTACTTTACATGAGAGAAGTGAGGCAGACAATGGCAAGTTCTAATTCTTCCCTTAACCCCTGGGTGATTCCCGTTACCCTCGGATTATCTGGAGCCGCGGGCTTCTTAGCTGGTAAATTGTTTGGTGACCGCAAGTTGAGTGCCAACGCAATTCTCCGCTTGGTCATCAACGACTTTAAAAAGGAAGGCCCGATTACGGGCAGTTGGATTGACTACCAAGCCCGGCCCTTCCAACGCTTTGCTGTCCGCACGCAAGCCTACCAAGGTGGCATCACCCGCCAAGAAGATGATCGATTAACCACTTACCGCTTCTTAGCAGATGCCTACACCGGCTCCATTTTAGAAATGAAACGAGTGCCAAACGCTTAGCGGGCGGCCAACCAAGCGATCCTGACTGGGATCGCTTTTTTATTTACCGACCGCTCCCATGGTTTGCTCAGGAACATCCCGCAACTCAACTGCCGGATAAGCCGCTAACAACTGCCGCGCTGTGGCCAACCAGTCCCCTTGCACTGGCAATTGGATCACCGTCGGCGTGGCCCAAGCCAAATAGAGCAAGACTAAGCGCAGCTCTGCTAAGCAGGTGAGGCCGGTGAGCTCCAACCGGACCCCGGCTTGCGAGATTTGTCCCAATAATGTCCCCTCAGCTGGGGATAATGGCGTAGTCAGCCGAACCTTGAGGTAAGCCGTCTCGCTTTGGGCCATCAACTGGGGCCCCACCCAAGCCGCTTGGGTCAGCGTCACCTGACCATCAGTCAGTTTGGGGCCTTCTGGGGCCCGCTTGCTTTTCGGGCCGCGGTTAAGCAATTCATTGGTTGTTAGTTTCATCTTAGTTGATCCCCTCTTAACTATACCAATCCAATTTTTATCTGTTCAACGGCCATATCTTCTCACGCTCAGCCCCCCTTGTCAAACACTTTCAAATCTTTCACCGGGATTTTTACGTAATTTTAACCCGCGCCTAAGCTAGTATTACTACCAAATTTGGCGGCATTTTCAGTTTGAGGCAACCCGTTGCGCAAATTTTTTGTTTACTGTTTTTTATCACCTAGACCAATTTAAAAACACCGTGCTGAGCACGGTGCTTTTAACCCTAGACTATTCAGCTTTAAAATGAGCCTTCACTTTATAAATTGGTTGGCCAAGCGCCGCAAACCGTTGTTCATATTCCGTTTCGACGTTACCTTCGTTTTCCGCCGCGTGGTGCAAATCTAGCCAGACCCCATCAAAGACCAGGCCGTAGTTATTAAAACTGGTCAGGGAATATTCAAAGAAGCCCATGTTGTCCGTCTTAAGCTCTAAACCACCGCCTGGCTTCAAGACCCGTTGGTAATTGGCCAAAAAGCTCTTATAGGTTAGGCGCCGCTTTTCATGCCGCGTTTTCGGCCACGGATCCGAAAAGTTCAAGTAAATTCGTTCAATTGACCCATCGGTAAAGAACGTTTCCAACCCCGCGCCATCAGCCCGAATCATTTGCAAATTAGGCAGCTTTTCCGGTAAAGCTTTTTTTAAGGCAATGGCGGCGACCGTACTTTCAATTTCCAGGCCAATAAAATTAATTTCCGGGTGCGCCTTGGCCATGCCAATAATAAATTGACCCTTGCCCATGCCGACCTCTAAATGTAACGGCTGAACTTTTTCAAACCGCTCTTGCCAGTGCCCTTTGAATTGGGCTGCATCCAGGGCCATTTTTTCGGGATGGGCGGCCAATAACGGTTCCGCCCACTTTTTGTGTTTTACACGCATGTAAGTTTCTTCCTCACTTTTTCTTAATTCGTACCTTCAAATAATACCGGTTCAGCAGCCAAACTTCAATCCCCGCTAACAGCACGTTGCCCCCAGCATGCCACCATAAAAAGCTGGTCCGCCCCACCGACCACGAGGCGACCACAATCAGGGCAGCAACCACGCTCAGCAACCGGTTCATTAACCGCCGAAACGCCGCGGGTTGCGTTGCCGCTGGGAGCGGGAAGAGGTGGGGAAAGACGATTTGGTCGTATTGGTGATAAAAGGGGATCACCTGGCTGGCCACCAGGTAAATAAATACCAAGACCAACAGGGTATTGAGCCACGGGACCGTAACAAAATACGTTACGACCATCGCGACGGCCGTTAACCGCCAGACTAAATTGCCCACTTCAACGTTGCGTACCAAGCCTTGCGCATAGAGGTAATCCCACGCCGAAGGCCCCCCCTGCAGCCAACGAACGCCCCCTTGCAGCCATTTGCGGCGCCGGATTTTTCCCTGAACCGCTGGCACATCGGTGAAGAGGTTAAAGAAGCGATAGAGGCGGTCCATTCGTTGCTGTTCCAATGCAACGGCGTGCCGCCAGTCAAGCGCTTGGGCTGGCTTTTTGAACAGCAAGCATCCCAGCCCAAAGCCCAGCCCAACCAAGGGCCAAACCAAACTCAAGCTCCAGCCCACCAAGGGGAGACCCCATTGCCACCAAGCCACGCCCCGCCGTTGGAAGCTCAGCTGCTGGTAGGCAGATTTCAACCAAGCCCATTTTAAAACCGCCGCGGCCCCGACCAGCCCGGCCACGTACCACGGCAAGGCACTGGCACTGAGATCTTTGACCCGCAGCAAAAGGGGCAGACTCACCACCAGCCCCGCTTCGCTGAGCAAGATGCCGCGCCAAGCACTGTAATAAAAGGCGGCTCGAAAATACCCCTGCGCGGCACTGGTCTGGGGCAGCAAGACGACCGGATCAGCCGGCTGCGCCAAGGTCGCCAATTGCCCGGCCTGAGTCACTAATGTCAGCCAAGCTAACACCACCGGCCACACCCACCACGCCGTGGGAGCCACCGTGGGCAGCCACTGAGCGTAACGATACGCGAGGGCGCCAAACAAGAAGAACAGGGCAATGATGAAGTGATCATTAAAGACCAAGCGCCAATACTTCAACAGCTGAGTAAAGTGCCGCTGCTTGCGCGCAATAAACAAATCACGCATCCTGCTCCCCCCTTGCCATGGCTAGGTAAATTTCATCTAACGAGGCGGTCGGATCCGGCGCTTGGGCTTTGAGGTCCGCTAACGTCCCTTGGGCCTTAACCCGCCCATCGGTTAATAGCACAAAGCGGTCGCAATAGCGTTGGGCGGTATCCAAGACGTGGGTGGACATCAAAATCGCCGCGCCAGCCTGCTTGCGTGCTTCAATCAACGCCAAGAGATCCCGAACCGCTAAGGGATCTAAGCCGTAGAACGGTTCATCAACGATAAAGAGCTTGGCCTCCGTCAAAAAGGCCATCACAATCATTACCTTTTGCTTCATCCCCTTCGAAAAATCGGCTGGAAACCAATCCAATTTATTCGCCAACCGAAACGTCGTTAGCAGTTCCTGGGCCCGCTGCCAGGCTGGCTCAGGGGCTAATTGGTATGCCTTGATCGTAAGCGCCAAGTGTTCGCGCAAGGTTAGTTCAGGATAGAGGATCGGGGTTTCAGGCACGTAGGCAATCTGTTGTTTATACGCAACCGGATCGGTGGCTAGCGCGGTCCCGTTTAAGGTAATCTGCCCACTGAAGGGACGCATTAAGCCAATAATGTGGTTTAAGGTCGTGGACTTACCAGCCCCGTTGAGGCCAATCAAGCCGACCAATTCGCCCGCAGCTACGGTAAAGCTGACCTGGTGAAGGACCGGCAACTGGGAGTAGCCCCCCGTCAGGTTTTTAATTTCTAACGTCATTTTTTCAGGCCTTTCTAAAAAAGTTTTCATTCTCCAAGTATACCACAAGGGAAGTGCGGTATACTGGTATTAACTATCGCAACGTGGGGTGTCAACAACCCCATTTAAAACTTAAGAAACGAGGCGTAATCAAATGGAAGACTGCATTTTTTGTAAAATCATTAATGGTGACATTCCGAGCTACAAGGTCTATGAAGATGAGGTCGTCTATGCCTTCCTCGATATTTCGCAAGCCACCCCTGGTCACACCTTAGTCGTCCCCAAGCACCACGTCAAAGATATTTTTGCCTATGATGCGGATTTGGCCGCCCAAGTCTTTGCCCGCTTGCCAAAGATTGCCCGGGCAATCAAGGCCTCTAACCCCAAGATCGTGGGAATGAACATCTTAAACAACAACGGAAGGGCCGCTTACCAATCCGTCTTCCATTCCCACATTCACCTGCTGCCCCGCTATGCGGATGACAAATTCAGCATGACCTTTATTGACAACCAGGAGGCATATGATGAAGCTAAATACCAAGCCGTTTGTGATGCCATCGTGGCCCAACTGGCAAACGAAAACAACTAAGTTGACCGCGGATTGGCGCCAATTGCAACAGGATTTACAAACCATCCGCCACGCTCAGCGCCAGCTGACGGTTAGTCTTCAACAGCTGCAACGGACCTTGCCTGCCGTGCAAGCCGCCGGCCAAGCGTTACAAACGCACATCCGCCAACTGTTGGCTCAAGATCAAGCTTAACCGAAAAAAGATCACCATTCCAACCGCCCAAGCGGGGATGGTGATCTTTTTTATCCGAGCGCTGACAAACTACTTGCTACTGCTAGTGGTGTTGGTCGTTGCCCCCGTCGTCAAGTAGTCATCTAAAATGTTGGTCAAATCCTTATCCTTAATCGAAACGTTCCCCTTCTTTAAGACCTTGGAGATCACTTTCTTCATAAAGGTAGAATCATTCATATTAGTTTCCACGATCTGCGTCTTTAAGTCGTTGATGTGGTTGGCCATCTTTCCCTTAGCCGGGTGCTTGATCATGTAGATGACCTGGTAGCCATTTTCAGTTTTGACTGGTTCGGTCGTGTATTCACCCGTCTTCAAGGCAAAGGCCGCCTTCATGTAGTCACTGTCAACTGAAGCACTGGTGTTGTCAAAGGCGGCCACCACCCCACCGGAATTCTTGGTGGACGTATCCGTGGAGTACTTCTTGGCTAACTTCTTAAAGTACTTCAGCTTATCACCGTCATGACTATTCAACTTGTCAATCACGTCTTGGGCCGTTTCCTTAGAGCTGACCAAAATTTGGGCCGTTTGCACCTTTGGCTCGTACTTCTCCCATTGGGCCTTTAACTTCTTATTGGTAAAGGTCGACTGATCCCGCACCGCGGCTTCTAACAGCAGTTGGGAGCGAATTTGTTGCTTAAAGCTCTTGGTCGTCAACCCCTGTTGGGCCAAGACCGTGGAGAAAGACGAACCATATTGGCTCTTGTAAGAGTTGTATTCTTTATTAACGGCGGCATCGGAAACCTTCTTGCCATATTGCTTCTGCAAGACCTTATCCAAGATCATTTGTTGCAAGACAGCCTTCCCCTGCGAAGTTTCCTTCATGCTGCTGTAGTATTCACTTTCGGTAATCTTGCCCCCGCTGGTCGTCGCGACGGCCTTGTTGCCACACGCCGCCAATGGCAGCATTAATGCTACCCCCGCGACTAAAGCCAATAACTTCTTCTTTTTCAAACTCCTTCACATCCTTTTAAAAACTTACCAGTCTAATATACCACATTCCGACCGCCTCCCCCGGGCAAAAGCGAATTTTTAGGCTTTCTTTGAAAGTCATTCACGATTCGGCCACAGCTATTCCTGAGGCCGGTAGAACTGCCGCCGGTCCATGGCAAATAAGCGGTCGGTAAATTCCCCAGGGGTCGTCTTTGCCAATGCGGTATCCATCATTAACAGGCTGGCATCCAACTCATCCAACTGGTGCAAGACTTCGGCTTCGCGAACCTGCGGGCGAACGGGGGAACCATATTCCAGCAAGCCGTGGTGACTTAAAATCAGATGTCGCAACAGCACCACGGCTTCACTGTTGGGATCAAGGTGCTGGGCTTGGCAGGTCGCCACAATTTCCCCGTCGAGCAAGGAAATGTGCCCCACCAACTGCCCGGCTAAGGTATACTGCGTTGCAACCGCCCCCGAGAGTTCGAGCGTCTTTCCCAGGTCGTGCAAAATTGCTCCCGCGTACAGTAATTCCCGGTTTAGGGCCGGATAAAGATCACAAACGGCCTCAGCTAAACGCAAAATCGACAGGGTATGGTAGGCCAACCCGCCCGCAAAAGCGTGGTGGTTGGTCTTGGCAGCCGGGCTGGTGAAAAACTTTTCCCCGTGCTGGGCTACCAACGCGACCACAATTTGGTGCCAGGTCGGTTCCTGAATGGCCGTAAAGAAGGGGCGCAGGGCATCTTTCATGTCGGCCACACTTTCCGGTGCTTGGGGCACAAAGTCTTCCGGGCGCTTTTCTGGGACCAGCGCCAGGGCTTGAATCTCAACTTGCGGCCGCCCTTGGTACGAACTGCGCTTCCCAGTTAACTCCACCACCACTCCTGGTTGGAAAGCCGCCACCTGTTCGGCCGTGGCGTCCCACAAGTTACCACTTAACTCCCCACTTTGGTCGCTAAAGGTCAGGGCCAGGTACTGACTGTTGGTTTTGGTAGTTTTCGCTTGTGCATCCTTAATCAGACACGCTAACTGAAGGTTTTCCCCATCTTGATAATCGTTTAATCCCATTTTACCTATCCCTTCCATATAAAAATCAGCTGCGTTGCCATCAAGCAGGCCTCCGACAACTGGATCCCAGACAAAAGAAAGCCGCGGAAAAAACGGATTTTTTCCCGGCTTCGCTAAGTTAGTTTTGCTTTTGTGGCATGATGTCTTGGTAGATATCTTGAATTGGCTTGGTGATGACCTTGTTCAATTCTTGCATCATGTTGTCAACCCGCCGTTCTACTTCCATCAAAGCAATCACGGATTGCTTTTGGCCGACTTCCTTGGCCAAATCTTGGACGGCCTTGATTTCGTCTTCACTCAGTTCTTGACCGGCCATTTGCTTTTGTTGGGCTTGCATTTGGCTTTGTTGGAACTTCTTAAACAGTTCAAAGGCGTCGCTATCAGCCTTTAGCTTGGCAAAGGCCGCTTGTAAGTCTTGGTATTCTTGGGTTTCACGCATTTGGCGTTCCAATTCGTTTGCTGTATCGTAAATATTTACAACCATTTTTGTTCCTCCATCTGAACCTGACGGTAATAAATCCCGCCCGGTTACTCGTTTTCGCTGTTACCCTTTAACGGCAACAATTAACTTTATTGTAACACACCGGTTAACGGAAAAGCGACCGGACATTATCCCAGGCTTGACTCAACCCTTGCTTGACCTGGTCAGCCAATTCACCAGCTTGTTGCCAAAGATTTTTACTTGGCGACTTGGTTCCACTCGTCGCCCGGGTCTGGGCATCTTTGACCGTAAAGGTGGTCCCGGCCGTATGTGGCAAGAGGCTGGCCATTTCCGTCCGGTACAGACTGGCTAGGTCTCGTTCTTCCACATCCGACAATTGCTGCGTAACGGTCGTATCGTCATAACCTTCCCACGTCGCGACCACAACGTCGGGCGTATAGCCCACAATCCACTTATCACGGTCACTGTCATTCTCCTTGAGCCCGGAATTGGTCGTCCCGGTCTTGCCGGCTAAGGTATAACCGCTAGGCTTAGCGTTTTGTGCCGTCCCCAGCTTAAAGACGTCCAGCATCATACTGGTCATTTCATCAGCTTGGGCGCGCTTGATGATCCGCTTGGTCGTCAATTTATCTTTGCGCTTGACCTCATGGCCGGTCGAGTCAACCACCTTGGTAATCAAATGGGTCGTCGGTAACTGCCCGCCCGAGGCAAAAACGGCGTACGCCCGCGCCAACTGCAAAGGTGAGACCCCCTTGGTCAAGCCCCCGAGGGCCAAGGCCAGGTTTTGGTCACTCTTTTCCACGGGTAAGCCAAAGGCCTGGGCCATCTTGTAGCCCGTTGTGACCCCAATCTTATTCAGCAGCCACACCGCCGGCGCATTGAGACTTTCGTACAGTGCTTTATACATTGGGACCTTGCCGCTGTATTGATCATCATAATTCTTTGGCGTGTACTTCTTCTTGCCCGTCCCGTACGTTGTCTTTGCATCTTGGAGGGTCGAATCGTAAAAGTAGCCGTGCTGCAAAGCCGGGAGGTAGACCGCAATTGGTTTGATCGTTGAACCTGGCTGACGGCGCATCTGCGTCACCCGGTTGTAACCCCGGAAAACGTGTTGGCCCCGACCCCCAAACATCGCCAAAACCCCACCAGTCTTAGGGTCGATGGCCACGGATGCGGCTTGAACCATGCTGCCATCAGCCAAATTGGCCGGAAAATTATCATCGTCATCAAAGACTTGCTGCATCGCTCGTTGTTGCCCCTGGTCCAAGGTCGTATAAATTTTGTAGCCATTGTTCATGACCTCTTTTTCGTCTAAGCCATACTTGCTGATCGCCTCGGCAATTACGGCATCAAAAAAGGAGGGGTACTTATAGGTGTTCGGGGCCCGGTAGCCGTTTTTGACCACCAGGGGGGTCTGTTGGTAGGCCGTGGCTTGCCGCTGGGATAATTTGCCATTTTCCACCATCAAGTCCAACACCAAATTGCGCCGTTGCTTAGTAGCCGTGGGGTGATCGATTGGATCATAAATTCCCGGCGCCGTCAGCATCCCCGCCAACGTCGCGGCCTGCGGCACGGTTAAATCGCCCGCGTCAGTGGCAAAGTAGCGCTGGGCGGCATCCTGAATCCCCCACACGCCATGCCCAAAGTAGGCGTTGTTCAGATACATCGTCAGAATTTCCGCCTTGCTGTATTGATTTTCGACTTCAATCGCAATAAAGATTTCCTTGGCCTTGCGGGAAAAGGTTTGTTCCTGACTGAGGAAGGCGTTTTTCACCAGTTGCTGGGTCAAGGTGCTTCCCCCACCGGAAATGTAGTTGCGGCCCATGACCTTGTTTTTAACCAACAAGAAGGCCGCTCGCCCCAAACCCTTCACGGAAAAACCGTGTTCGCGGTAAAAATTGCGATCTTCCGTGGAAAGCACCGCATCAACGACGTGGGGCGAGACCTGCTTTAACTTAACGTAAGTCCCCTTTTGCGAATACAAACTCCCCGCCGAGTCACCATGGCGATCATAAACCATCGTCGGGTGTTCCAACCGGGCTTGTAAACTCCTGACGTTGGCGGTCTTGGCCACCACCGTCAGATAAATGCTGACTGCTAAAAACAGGGTCAGCCCAATCACAATCAGCCACCGGGTCAACTGGAACCGGTGCCAAAAAGCGCGAAAGTTTGCCCGCCCCGTCTGCCAAGCGGCCCGGGCCCAGTTGCCAACCCGGGACTGCCAATCTTTCAACTTCATCAGATTCTTCATCAACTTCCTTTCTGCTCGGTCTCTGCCAAATTTTAGCATACTTATTGGGCAAAAGAAAAAGAGCAACCGCCCTTTCTAACGCTTTCTTAGCAATTAGCCAGCTGGCTGCTCCCTTTTAATTTCAAGCTTACATTTCGTCAGGTGCCTTCACCCCTAAGATGGCCAAAGCAGACTTCAGCACGTAGGAGACGGCTTGAACCAAGGCCAAACGTTCCAGTTTTTGGTCGTCGTCCACCAGGATCCGGGTGTGCGCGTAGTATTGGTTAAAGTCCTTGGCCAAGGCCAGCGCGTACTTCCCAATCAGGGATGGGTCGTAGTTAGCCGCCGCCCGTTCAACCGTTTCGCCGTATTGACTCAGGCGCTTGACAATTGGCCATGCCTTTTCATCATGTAAGGCTAATTCAACCCCATCAAAGGATGGCTTGCCGGCCTTGCGCAGGATCGATTCGGCCCGCGCGTGGGCATATTGAACGTACGGCCCGGTTTCCCCTTCAAACTTCACCACGTCTTCCAGGCGGAAGTCGACCCGGTTACGCCGGTCGTTCTTCAAATCGTGGAAAATTACGGCGCCGACCCCAACTTGTTCGGCTACTTCATCGGCATTCGCCAAGGTTGGGTTCTTTTCGGCAATTTGTTGGCGGGCCATCTTAATCGAATCGTTCAAGACGTCTTCTAATTGCACCACGTTCCCCTTCCGGGTCGACATCTTCTTCCCGTTTAAGCTCATCAACCCGAACTTGATGTAGTGAATTTGCTTGGCCCATTCAAAGCCCATTTCCGTCAGGACCGCCTTTAATTGGCCAAAGTAGTATTCTTGTTCCGCCCCCACGACGTACAGGGATTTAGCAAACCCGTACATCCGCTTCCGGAACAGGGCCGTCGTCAAGTCCCGCGTCATGTACAGGGTTGATCCATCCGACTTGAGCACCATTGCGGGGTTCAAGTCGTACTTGGACAGGTCAACAATCCCGGCCCCCCGACTTTCTTGCAACAGGTGCTTGTCCTTTAAGAGTTGGATGATTTCATCCATCTTGTCGTTGTAGAAGGCTTCCCCGTTGTAAGAGTCAAAGTCCACGTCCAACAGCTTGTAAATCTTCATGAACCGCTTCAATGATTCCTTCCGGAACCAAACCCACAGCCGGTACGCTTCTTCGTCGCCATCTTCCAGCTTCTTAAACCATTCCCGGCCCATGTCAGCGTATTCGGGGTGTTCATCGGCTTCCGTGTTGATCTTAACGTAGTAGCGTTGCAAGGTGTTGATTGGGTCAGCCTTGACTTCTTCTTCGTTCCCCCACATCTTGTAGGCGGCCATCAGCTTCCCAAATTGGGTCCCCCAGTCCCCTAAGTGGTTGACTTTTACGGGATGATAACCAGTCTTGGTCATCAAGTTGGCGATCGCATTCCCAATCACGGTTGAACGCAGGTGGCCCATCCCCATTGGCTTGGCAATGTTTGGTGAAGACATGTCAATCGTCACGTTCCCGCCGTGGCCGAGATCCGATGAACCATAGTTTGCTGGGTCCGCCAAGATTTCCATCAAGACATTGCCGCCGACCTTGGCCTTGTCCAAGAAGAAGTTAATGTAAGGACCTGCCACTGCAACCTTTTCAAAGCCACTTGGGTCGACCTTAGCCACCAATTCTTGGGCAATCAGTTGGGGCGCCTTGTGCAAGGTCTTGGCTAAAAAGAAGGTTGGGAAAGCGTAGTCCCCATTTTTGTTGTCCTTGGGCCGTTCAATTTTTTCGGCCAAGGTCGCTTGGTCTAAGTCTGGCAAGGCTGCCGCTAAGGCCGCCACTACTTGTTGTTTTTCGTCCATAATTTCCCTCCTGAGCTAATAAAAAAGTCTCTAACCAACAACTGTTGATTAGAGACGAGATTTCCCGTGGTACCACTCTACTTGAATTTCCATTCCACTCATTAATGTTGAATATTCAATTCTCCTTTAACCCCGCTTCAGAAGGGCTCCCCCTCCGGCTTGCACCATCCCGGATTCGCTAAGTGGCAACTGCCTTCTTACTGTGGTTAAAAGTTAACTGTTATAACATATGTGAAATGTTATAAAAAAGAACACCGTCAACACGATGTTCAACAAGCGGGTAACGAGAATCGAACTCGCGACTTAACCTTGGGAAGGTTATGTTTTACCACTGAACTATACCCGCAATAACTAGGTGAATCAATCACCTTTTATATCTTACCATAAATCCGTTATTTGTCACCCTTTTTTTCGGATTTTTTCGTGGCCCGCTTCTTACGGGCTGGCTTCGCCGCTTTTTCTCCCTTTTCCTTTTCTTCCTTGGCGGCTAATTCCTTGTCTTCGGCCGTCCGTTCAACCGCCTTGACCATTTTGGCTTCATCCTTGCGAATAACCGCCCGGCCGTTCAATTCGTTGACACTGGTCTTATCGGAAGGATCAAACTGCTTGATCGCAATCATGATGGAATTTTCGTAAACCTTTTCCACGATCCCGCCAAAATCGTGTTCTAAGGGACCAAACTTACCAGCTTTGACTTCATCGCCAACTTTATAAAACGTCATTCAGTTCACCTCATTATTTCGCCATTAATTGCAATAAGGACTAGTTTACACACTTTTGGCAAATTTTCAAGTCCCCCGCTTCGACCATGCTAAAATAGAAGTAAACCGCAAAATAAAAAAAGCAACGTGCCCTTGGCTTGTTGCTTACCACTTTGGGAGAAAAAACATGATTATCTTAACCGTGAACTGGTTGCTCGTTTTCGCAATTTTTTGGACCTACCACCGCGGTCTGCACGCCCCGGCAGAAAAGCAGCTGTCCTTTTTTGGCGGTTGGACCCGGCTCTTATTAGCCAGCCTCTTGAGCGTGCGGATTGGGATTTTGATCGTAACTTGGCCCTACCGGCTGCTTTGGCACAGCTGGCAAGTCGCCCTCCTCTTTGCCATTTTAATCATCATCGAACTCAGCTTTCGCCGCAAACGCCTGACCTTTGGCAGTCCCCGCTTAGCGCGGTGGTCGCAAGTTGGCGTCGGCTTACTGTTGCTCGCCATGCCCTGGTAGGGTCCAGTAACTTTGCTTAATCGTATCCAGGAGTTTGACCAACTGCCGGGTGGCTTCCACATCGTGGACCCGCAGCACCCGGCCCCCCGCTAAGTACATGGCCGCTTCGGCAATCAGGGTGACGCCTAAGCGTTCGTCCTTCGGCAGGTTAAACAAACGTTGGCCGAAGCCCTTGCGCGAAATTGCCACCATAATCGGCCGCTGGAACTGGTTTAAGGCCGCCACGTTGTTCATCATGGCAAAGTCTTGGTAGCCATCCGCCACTTTGGCATAGCCGATCCCCTGATCCAAACAGATCCGCTCGGCTGCAATCCCCGCTGCCTGCAGGGCTTGGAGGTTGGCGCGGAAGAAATCCACCATTCCCGCCGTTAAGTTGTGGTACTCATGTCCCCGGCTGGAGTGCATGGTTACCAACCCGACGTGGTGATACTGGCTGAGCAAGTGGCGCTTGGCGGCCGTCTCAAAACCATTAACGTCATTAATAATGTCAACGCCGGCCGCTAAGGCCCGCTCCATGACCGGCAGTTTATAGGTATCTACGGCTACGGCCACCTGCGGGTAACGGGCCTTGATCAACTTAATTGCCGGTTCAATTCGCCGCCACTCCTCGTCCGGCTCGACTTCCACAAAGCCCCCCGGCTTAGTGGTTTGGCCCCCCGGCTCAATTATGTCGGCGCCGGCCGCCACCATTTTTTCGATCTGGGCGATCATTGCATCAGTTTGCGCATACCGGCCCCCATCATAAAAGGAATCTGGCGTCACGTTTAAAATTCCGTAGACTAAGGGGGTCGTGGTCAGATCATAGCGAAAGGCCCCCGCTTGCCACCAGACGGCTTGTTCGGCTTGTAAGGCAGCTAAGTCAGCTTGCAAGGGCGCGTCACTGGCAAAGCGTTCGCCCACCCGCTTGGCAAAGGTCGGCCAAGCACTTTGTGGCAAAACAAAGCCGAGGCCGGCTGGTAAATCCACCACTGCTAGATCAAAACCGGCCAACAAATCCCGGACCGCGGTTTGCGCCGGGGCTGGAAAGGTCCACTTCAAAGCTAAGGAACGGTGGGTCACTAATAAGTCATTAAAAAGCGGGGCGAAGGCCGGCGCTTCCTTCGCTAAATGCCAATTTTCAAGCTTCATCTTGCGTCATTCCTTTCACGAGGGCGGCCACCGCTTGACTGCGGTGATCATACTTTACAAATTCTGGCAGGGGTAAGGCTGCCAAGGGGCGGGTCAAGCCCGCCGGAATTAAGATCTGATCCAGCCCGTGCCCCGTGGGCCACGGGGTACGAGCGATTTGGCCGGTCAACTGGCCGTGGTAGAGCGCCATTAATTCACCGCCGCGAGCTAAGGCAATTACCGTTTGCATCGTAAACCCCCGGTCAGGATCGACCGCCCGCTTGATCAGCGCTTGGTTCACGGCCGGGGTGCCAAATTTAGCGTGCAGTTCGCGGGCCGTTTGTACCCCGAGTTCTCCTGGCCGGTGAGCTAATTCAATCCCGGAATCATCGGCAATCACCAGCGCATCCGGCAGAAGCTGACTGATAAACTGCGCTTTTTGCGTCGCATTGGCCGCATAACTGGTCGTTCCTTCCGGCGGAAAGGCCACCCGCCGACCTAAGACCGCCTGGTAACCCTGACCGGTCGCGCCAAAAAAGGCCAATTCCCGCGTTAATTCACTAATTTTAAAATCATTATTGGTTGCCAGAATAAAATTTAGTTGCGGCAAGTCGCTTTCCCTCCTTCACTACATAAAATGAACCCGTAATTACAATCACCGTCTTCGGCGTAGCCGCATCCAGAGCCGCCGTTAACGCCGTCGCCACCGAAGGCATCACCTGACCGGTGGGCAAGTAGTCCTTTAGCTTTTCTGCCGGGAGGGCCCGGGTCGGGTGGTTGGGTGTCACCAGGTAATAGGTCGCCCCGAGGGCTTGATACTGCTGGGCCAACGTGGCCACGGCTTTATCAGCCAAGAACCCCAGAATAAAGGTTGGTTGCGCTGCGGGGTAACGCTCTTGCAACGCCGCTAACAAATGACGCGTCCCGTCGGGATTGTGGGCCCCGTCTAAAATCACCGGTGGCTGGGCGTTGATTTGTTCAAAGCGGCCCGGCAAGCGGACCCGGCCCAAGGCTACTTGCAGTTCAGCCACGGACCAGGCGAGCGGCAACTGACGTAAGGCCGCCAAAGCGGTCACCAAGTTGAGCCGCTGAAACTGGCCGCTTAAGCCAAAGGGGCTTTGCCA
>DHCFD07801__coassemble_1066_pt1 | contig 102957 bp, 102 predicted proteins | sample DHCFD07801__metabat2_low_PE_021 | metagenome-assembled genome bin DHCFD07801 | reverse complement strand
AGCTTGCTTGGTTGTGATGGCGCAAACTAAGAGTGGAAGCTTGATTACAGCTAATCAGGCGTTGCAAGAAAACCGCAATGTCCTAGCTGTTCCAGGTTTAATCAATATGACTTATTCAGCTGGGTGTAATCAATTAATCGCAGCGGGGGCGCGGCCGGCCTTGACCAGTACGGATCTATTGGAGGAGCTCGCCAATCCGGTGACCTCGCTTTAGGTAGTTTTGAACTAATCTAAGCCTTCGTCCCTTGACACTGGTCGGTGATTGCTTTAATAATTATGGTAAATCAAAATGATAGGAGCCGATGATTTGGCAACTAAAACTACAACCACGACCAAAAAGAAAACAACACGCAAGAAAACTACTAGTCCGCAAAAGAAGCTGGTAATTGTCGAATCGCCTTCTAAAGCAAAGACAATTGGCAAATATTTGGGCCGCAGCTATAAAGTTGTTGCTAGTTTAGGACACGTGCGTGACTTGCCAAAGAGCCGAATGGGAGTTGATGTTGAAAATGATTATCAACCTGACTACATTTCGATTCGGGGCAAGGGGGATGTAATTAAGGAATTGCGTAAGGACGCCAAAAAGGCAAAGGCGGTCTATTTGGCTTCTGACCCGGACCGGGAAGGGGAGGCCATTGCTTGGCATGTTGCCAACTTGCTGAAGATGGATCCAAACGAAAAAAACCGGGTGACTTTCCACGAAATCACTAAAGACGCCGTCAAGGATGCCTTTAAGGAACCCCGGACGATTAATATGGACTTAGTTGATGCGCAGCAAGCACGGCGGGTCTTAGACCGTTTGGTAGGGTACTCAATTTCTCCAATTCTCTGGAAAAAAGTTAAAAAGGGGCTTTCGGCCGGGCGCGTCCAGTCGGTTGCGTTAAACCTGATTATTAAACGCGAAGAAGAAATCAAAAACTTTAAACCCGAAGAGTACTGGACCTTGGACGGGACCTTTAAGAAGGGCTCAGAAGAATTTACGGCGGCCTTTTATGGTCAGAATGGCAAGAAGGAGAAGTTACCCAATCAAGCGGCAGTGCAAGCGATTTTACAAAAATTAAATCGCCAACAGCCGTTTGAAATTACGGACGTAACCAAGAAAGAACGGAAACGTCAGCCCCAACCCCCATTTACAACTTCGACGATGCAACAAGATGCCAACCGGCGCTTGAATTTCCGGACCCGGAAAACCATGATGGCGGCTCAACAGCTCTATGAAGGAATCAACATTGGGCAAGGAGCGGCCGTAGGGCTGATTACCTATATGCGGACTGATTCCACTCGGATCGCCGGAATTGCTAAGCACGAAGCGGCCCAATTTATTCACGATGAGTATGGCGCTGAGTACGCGGCAACCAAGCCGGTGAAAGGAAAGCTGCCGGAAGGGGCGCAAGATGCCCACGAAGCCATTCGGCCGACTTCGGTGCTCCGGACGCCAGCCAAAATGAAGCCATACCTAACCAGTGACCAGTATAAACTGTACAATTTGATTTGGAGCCGGTTTGTGGCTAGTCAGATGACACCAGAAGTTACGGATACGGTTAGCGCAACGGTTTCCCAAAACGGCGTTGACTTCCGGGCCAATGGGTCAAAGGTGAAGTTCCCAGGCTTTACTAAGGTTTATAAGCGGGGGCAAGAGAAGGACAATTTATTGCCTGAATTAGCAGTTCACGATGCGGTAAAGTTGGTTGGCGATAATCCAGCCCAACACTTTACCCAACCGCCAGCTCGCTATACTGAAGCCGCCTTAGTAAAGACCTTAGAAGAAAATGGGGTTGGCCGGCCATCAACGTATGCCCCAACGTTAGATACCATTCAACGGCGGTATTATGTGCGGCTAGAAGCGCGGCACTTCGAACCAACTGAGTTAGGTGAAATCGTCAACCAAATTATCGTTAAGCAGTTTCCAGAGATTGTAAACGTTAAGTTTACGGCTGAGGTTGAAGGCGACCTTGACCAAATTGAAGAAGGAAAAAAGCAGTGGGTCAAAGTGGTTGATGAGTTCTATCAACCATTTGAAAAAGAAGTTAAGACGGCCGAAGAACAGGTGGCCAAAATTGAAATGAAGGATCAATTGGCTGGCATTGATTGCGAAATTTGTGGGGCACCGATGGTCATCAAAATGAGTCGGTACGGTAAGTTTTATGCTTGCTCGCGGTTCCCTGACTGTCGGAATACGCAGACAATTGTTAAAGATACGGGGATTACTTGCCCAACTTGTCACCAAGGCACGGTGGTTGAGCGAAAGTCAAAGAAAAACCGCCTCTTTTATGGTTGCTCACGTTACCCAGATTGTGAGTTCGTTTCTTGGGATCGTCCTGTTGGCCGGGATTGCCCGAAGGATGGCCATTTCTTAGTTGAAAAGAAGGTGAAGGGCGGTAAGCAGGTTGTGTGTCCAAACGGGGACTATGAAGAACCAATGCAAAAATAAGCGAGGATTCAGAAAATGATTGAACTTAAGAATGAACAGCTTAAAGTCCAAATCAATACCCTGGGGGCTGAAGTGCACAGTGTTCAGTACCAAGGGCGGGAGTATTTGTGGCAAGGGGACTCAGCCAGTTGGGGCCGGCAAGCCCCCAACCTCTTTCCGATTGTCGGACGCTTAAAGGACAATGTTTATCGTTACAAAGAGCAGAAATATACTTTGACGCAACATGGGTTTGCACGGGACATGGTATTTACGGTTTTGAGCCAGACGGCCACCCAAGTGTGTTTACAGCTCCAAAGCAATTCCACCACGCGGCAACGGTATCCGTTTGAATTTGATTTTCGGGTTACGTATCAATTGCAAGCGCAGCAGCTGCAAGTCCGGTATGCTGTTAAAAATCCGAGTGAAAAAGCCACGATGCTGTATTCATTAGGCGCCCACCCTGGCTTTCGGGTGCCATTGACGACGGCTGGTGAATTTGAGACCACTTATGTTAGTGTTTCGCCAGCGCAAGTTTATGGTCAGGTTCATCTGGTTGGGCCGCATAGTGATCTGGCACACTTGGACCGGTTAGATTTTACGAAAGCAATGGCTCTGCGCCACGATTTATTTGTTAACGATGCGTTAATTTTAGCAACAGCCGGGCAGCCAACTACGGTTACGTTGACAGAACAAGCCAGCGGTCACGGGCTTCAAGTAATTAATCATGATGCCCCGTATGTTGCGCTGTGGTCTGCTTATCCCGCTCAGGGTGATTTTGTGTGCGTTGAAAGTTGGTGGGGGCTCGCGGACTCCCTCACCAGCGATGGTCAACTGGTTAACAAGGCGGCCATTCTACGCCTTGCGCCAGGTTTAACCAATCACCATCAGTATGAAGTGGCGTTCTTCTAAATTTTCAATTAATCCCAATGTAAAAAGGATTGTTACTGAGGCCAGCTCGAGTAACAATCCTTTTGTTTAGGCTTATTTTCTTTTGGTGCGTAGATAATGTCCTAAGCCAAAATTAACCATGGCCTCCTGGCCACGCAAGATTCGACCAATATTTGTTTTATGGCGGTAAAAGACAACTGCCGTTAAAATACCAGCGACGGTTGCTAAAATCCAATCATGGAGGAACAAGGCGATGATAAACATTGCCGAAATACCAACAAGACTAGCCATGCTGGCCATACTCGTCAACAACAAGGTACCAACAAAAATGCTGGCGGCCAGGGCAAAGAGGCCAGGATTATAAGCAAGTAAGATCCCCGCGCTAGTAGCGACTGCTTTTCCCCCGTGAAAATGATCAAAGATCGAGACTGTATGACCGAGTGAGGCAAATAGCCCAATTAGTAAGGGATTAACGGGGCTGTGCAGTAGATAGGGTTGGCTAGCTGCTAATGTCCCCTTTAAGATGTCCATGAATAAAACGACCAGCCCGGCTTTAAAGCCTAAGACCCGGAAAGTATTGGTGGTCCCAATATTACCGCTGCCTTCTTTGGTAATGTCACGATGATAGAATATTTTTCCAATCCAAAGTCCCGAAGGAATCGAGCCTAGTAAGTAGGCAATGAGCGCCATTGACAAGATTTGCATTTCAAAACTCCCTTTAAATCGACTGATGAAGCTGGTTCATCATTGGTTCTATTAATAGAACACATACTTTGTAACTATACCATGCTTACGACTAACAAGCTACTAAGGCTCCAATAAATCGCTGATTAAGGCCAACCGTACTGGTGACTTGCTTTGTGATTATTCCTAAAAACAAGAATATACGTTCTTGATCCGTGATGATTAAAGGTAATTAAGAAGCTTTTGCAACCCGCAGGCGCGGAAAACTTCCCTTTAGGCTTTGCAACAAATGTTTGACAAGGCAGCTTTTTTTCGCGTATGCTAGTAATTGTGATTTTAACGCACGGGCATAATTTTTGCCAAGCGCCGGGCGTAAAGGAGTTGACGAGAATGGCAACGCAAAATTATGATGAGTCCTCGATTAAAATTTTAAAGGGCTTAGAGGCCGTCCGAAAGCGGCCCGGGATGTATATCGGTTCCACCGACACCCATGGTTTGCACCATTTGGTTTATGAAATTTTGGATAATGCCGTTGACGAAGCTTTATCCGGTTTTGGGGATGAAATTGCTGTTACGATTGAAAAGGACAATGCAATTACCGTGCAAGACCATGGTCGGGGGATGCCGGTTGGAATGCACCCAAGTGGCAAGCCAACCCCGGAAGTAATTATGACCGTCCTACACGCTGGGGGTAAATTTGGCCAAGCTGATGGCTATAAGACTTCAGGGGGCTTGCACGGGGTTGGGGCCTCCGTAGTTAATGCGTTATCGGCTTCATTAACCTTAACGATTGTCCGGGACCATATCCGCTACCGGGAGGTTTTTACCAATGGTGGTCAGCCCGTTGGGACCCTTGAGAAAGTTGGTAAGACGCGCGCAGGCAGTGGAACGACCGTGACTTTTAAGCCGGATCCAGCCATTTTCTCTACCACGGTCTACGACTACAATACGTTGGCAATTCGTTTGCGAGAAGCGGCCTTTTTGCTAAAAGGGGTTAAGCTCTCGCTTACGGATAAACGACCAGGCCAAGAGAAAAGCGAAGTTTTCCAGTACGAACACGGCCTGGAAGATTTTGTTGCGTATTTGAATGAAGGTAAGGATACCTTGGGGCAGACCTTGGCGTTTACCGGCAAGATTGACGGGATGGAAGTTGACGTAGCCGCGCAATACAATGATGGCTACTCAGAAAACGTCCTGTCTTTTGTTAACAACGTGCGGACCCCGGGTGGTGGGACGCATGAAGCAGGATTTCGCAATGCTTGGACCAAGTCGTTTAACGAATTTGCGCGTAAAATTGGCTTGTTAAAGGAAAAAGACAAAAACTTGGAAGGCAGCGACGTCCGGGAAGGATTAACCGCTGTAATTTCGGTGCGGGTTCCGGAAAAGTACCTTCAATTTGAGGGGCAAACCAAGGATAAATTGGGGACCCCGGAAGCGCGAAAAATTGTGGATGCTGTAGTTAGTGAGCAATTAGGCTATGCCTTAATGGAAAACGGTGAATTTGCCCAGGAATTGATTAAGAAGGCCATTAAAGCTCGGCAGGCCCGGGAAGCGGCGCGTAAGGCCCGAGACCTTTCGCGGAATGGAAAAAAGCGGGGGAAAAAAGAGCGGAATCTGTCTGGTAAGTTGACGCCGGCCCAATCAAAGAACGCCAAGAAAAATGAACTCTTTTTGGTTGAAGGGGATTCGGCCGGTGGAAGTGCCAAGCAAGGCCGGGATCGGAAGTTCCAAGCGATCTTACCTCTGCGGGGGAAGGTTTTAAATACCGAGAAAGCCAAATTAGATGATGTTTTGAAAAATGAAGAATTGAATACGATCATCTACACGGTTGGCGCTGGGGCAGGTAATGATTTTGAGGTTGCCGATGCAAATTATGACAAGATCATTATTATGACGGACGCCGACGATGATGGTGCGCACATTCAAATTTTGCTGTTGACCTTCTTTTACAAGTACATGCGGCCAATGATTGAGGCTGGGAAGGTCTACATTGCCTTGCCACCGCTTTACCGCTTGCAAACTGGCAAGGGAGCCAAAACCAAGGTTGAATATGCTTGGACCAACGATGAACTTACGGCGTTGACGAAACAGCGTCGGGGCGGCTCGCTTCAACGTTTTAAGGGGCTGGGAGAAATGAACGCGGACCAATTGTGGGAAACGACGATGAATCCTGAAACCCGGACTTTGATTCGGGTCCGGATTGAAGATGCCGCCCTAGCCGAAAAACGCGTTACGACTTTGATGGGGAACAAAGTTGAACCACGCCGGGAATGGATTGAAGAGAATGTTCAGTTTGCCGTTGCTGATGACCAAGCTGCAGATCGACTGGTTGAAGAAACGTTAAGCTAGAAAGGAAGTCACCATTGGAAACACGAATTGAAGAACGGACATTGGAAGATTTAATGGGGGACCGCTTTGGGCGCTATTCCAAGTCCATCATCCAAGAACGGGCCCTGCCAGATATTCGCGATGGCTTAAAACCCGTGCAACGACGAATCTTATTTGCAATGAACAAGGATGGCAATACCTTTGACAAGGGCTTTCGCAAGTCAGCCAAGTCCGTTGGGAACGTCATGGGGAATTTTCACCCCCACGGGGATTCCTCAATTTATGAAGCCTTGGTGCGCCTTAGCCAAGATTGGAAGCTGCGCGAACCCTTGATTGAAATGCACGGGAATAATGGGTCCATGGACGGTGACCCAGCCGCTGCGATGCGTTACACGGAGGCCCGGTTAAGTAAGATCAGCAATTTGATGTTGCAAGATATTGATAAGGAAACGGTCCCGATGACGTTGAACTTCGATGATACTGAAAAGGAACCGGTGGTTTTACCGGCGCGGCTCCCGAATCTCTTCGTCAATGGCGCAACTGGAATTTCAGCTGGTTACGCAACGGAAATTCCGCCCCATAATTTAGGCGAACTAATTGAGGCGTTGATTTATCTGTTGGCGCACCCGGCGGCAACCACGACTGATTTAATGGAATTTGTACCGGGGCCCGATTTTCCAACCGGTGGCATTGTCCAAGGCCGCGATGGGATCAAAAAGGCTTACGAAACCGGGCGGGGTAGGATTGTTGTGAGGGCCAAGACCGCCATTGAAGAGCTGCGGGGGGGCCGTCAACAAATTGTCGTGACGGAAATTCCGTACGAAGTTAACAAAGCCCAACTGGTTAAACGCATCAATGACCTCCGCTTGAACAAGAAAGTGGAAGGCATTGCCGACGCCCGCGACGAAACAGACCGCAGTGGGTTGCGGATTGCCATTGAATTGAAGAAGAATGCAAATGCCGATGGGATTTTAAATTACTTGCTTAAAAATACCGACTTGCAGATCAATTACAACTTCAATATGGTGGCGATTGACAATCACCGGCCGGTGCGGGTTGGTTTAAAGCACTATTTAGCTGCGTACTTGGCCTACCAGAAAGAAGTGATTACCCGGCGAACCACTTTCAAACAGAAAAAAGCCCAAGAACGGTTGCACATTGTTGAAGGGCTGATCAAGGCCCTGTCAATTTTAGATCAGGTTATCCACACGATTCGCGGCAGTCACAATAGGGCGGATGCGCAAACTAATTTGGTGGCTACGTATGGTTTTACCACCGCTCAAGCTAGTGCGATTGTCGCTTTACAGCTGTATCGGTTGACGAATACGGACGTAACGGCGTTGGAAAAGGAAGCTACGCAGTTGCAAGCGGCATTGGATCAGTATCAATTGATTTTGACTGAGCCGAAGGAACTTAATAAGGTCTTGCGACAAGAATTAAGGGCGGTAAAAAAAGAATTTGCCACGCCACGTCAAACCCAAATTGAAGCGGAAGTTGAGAAACTCACGGTGGACACTAAAGTAACCGTTGCGGATGAAGATGTGATTGTAATGGTCTCAGCAGCGGGTTACATTAAACGGACCAGTATCCGCAGCTTTAATGCATCACCATTAGCAGAAAATGGGCTGAAGGAAGACGACTATCCGCTGCTCATTAAGCCAACCACGACGTTGGCACATCTCTTTGTCTTTACCAGCTATGGGCACTTGATTTACCGCCCGGTCCACGAGTTGTTTGACGCTAAATGGAAAGAAACTGGAGAACACCTGTCACAAACGATCGGCCTCGGCAGTGATGAGACGATTGTAACGGCCCACCTGTTTAATGACTTGAAACAACCAGGGAACTTTATCTTTGCAACTAGTGATGGGCAAATCAAACAGGTTAACTTTGCTGAGGTAGTACCAGGGGCGCGGTATAAGAATCATGCCAGCCAAATTATGAAATTACGCGGTTCGGCAACCTTAGTTAATGCTCTGTACACTGATCCGACCAGAGCAGAGCAAAGCCTTGTTGCAATTAGCCAAACCGGGTATGCCCTGCGGTTTGCAGTTGATGAGGTACCAAGTCAAGGGCTCCGGACGGCCGGTGTGCGCGCAATCAACTTAAAGGAGGATGACCAGTTGGCGAATGTGGCTTTGGCGGCCCCAACGGATCGGATCGCCTTGGTTACGCAACGGGGATCCTACAAGGCAATGGCAGTTAGTGAATTAGAATTGGGCACGCGGGCCCGGCGTGGGAATTTGATTTTGCACCGCCTTAAGAACGCCCACTTAGTACGGGACTTTTTGACGTACCCGGCTGACTTTACCGGGACTTTAGAAATTGTGACCGATCGTCCAGTGCGCCAAGATGTGCAGGTCGCTGATCACCATCTGGGGTCGGCTAAGTCCAATGGGTCATTTGTAATTGATGATGAGAGCCAAGGCCAGCCAGTTCGTTTGCTTGTTAAGCCCGTCGTAGCAACGAATGAAGCGAGCCTGGTTTAGAAAAAATTCGCTGACCCCTGTTGATGAGGGGCAACACGTGATATGATAAAGTTATTCGGGTGCACGCGCACCAAATTTGGAGGAGGAATCCGCAAGATGAGTAAAGAATTAGTATTTGGACACCAAAAGCCTGACACCGATACGATTGCTGCGGCAATGGCGTACTCGTACTACCAAAATCAATTGGGGTATGAAACGGAAGCGGTAGCCTTGGGCGAACCAAATGATGAAACAACGTTTGCTTTGAAGGCCTTTGATCTGGCTGCGCCACGGGTGATTAAGACGGCGGCTAATGAAGTGGACAGTGTTATGTTGGTCGACCACAACGAACCACAACAAAGTGTTGCCGATATTGACCAAGTGGCAGTCAGCCACGTCATTGATCACCACCGGATTAATGGCTTTAATACGGCGGCGCCACTGTACATGAATGTCCGGCCATATGGCTGTGTCAGCACGGTCTTATACGAAATGTTTAACGAAAAGCACATTGCTATTCCAGCTGATTTGGCGGGTATGATGCTTTCGGCGATCATTTCTGATACGTTGTTATTGAAGTCCCCAACGACGACGGACCACGATAAGGAAGCCGTGGAAGGTTTAGCGAAGTTAGCCGGGGTTGACTACGAAGAATATGGTCTGCAAATGTTAAAGGCCGGTACAAACTTAGCAGCTAAGTCAGACAACGATATTGTTGATGGCGACGCCAAGAGCTTTGAAATGGGGGACTTGACCTTGCGGATTGGTCAAGTCAACACCGTCGACTTAGCGGATGTTTTTGCCCGTCAAGCTGACTTGGAAAAGGCCATGCAAGCTTTGATGGACGCAAATGGTTATGACACCTTTGTGCTGATTGTTACCAACATCTTAAACAGCGATTCGGACCTCTTGATCTTAGGAAAGGATGCGGCTAAGGTCGCCCAAGCCTTTGGGAAGGAACTGGCTGCCAACAACCGGATCAACCTGCCAGGGGTCGTTTCCCGTAAGAAGCAAGTCGTTCCACCACTGACGGCCGCCTTCGCTTAAATCGAATGCTAATCTGAGCTTAAAAAAGCCGGGAAATTGAAATCGGTCCCCGATCTCAATTTCCCGCTTTTTGCCTAATAAGGGGAAAGCACCACCATGAATCTTTCAATTTTAGTCGCTGAACAAGTCGGGTTGGTTATTTTATTGGCGTTTGCGTTGGTTAACATTCCTGCTTTTCGACGGATGTTAGTGGTTTCTAATTGGCAAAGTCAGTTAGGGCTGTGGTTGATCTTTGCCACCTTTGCGGTCATCTCGAATCTAATTGGGGTGCTGATTGCACCAGACAACCAAATTATTAAACGAACGCTGTTGCTCTCCATTCCTCAGGGTTACTCAGTCGCTAACGTCCGGATTTTAACCGTAACGGTAGCCGGGATTGTGGGGGGACCGTTGGTAGGGGGCGGGGTTGGTTTGACTGCCGGAATGTTTCGGGCCCTTCAAGAAAGTTTCAGTCCAGAGGCCATGTTTTATATTCCCAGTACCCTCTTGATCGGGATTCTCTCAGGCTTCTTCTACGACCAACGGCGGCAGCGTTTTTCTCCCTTAAAAGCCCTCAACGGTTTTTTTATTGGTTTGCTGATGGAATCAATTCAAATGACCTTTGTCCTATTATTTAGTCCCACGGGATGGACCTTGGTTAAATTTATTGGGTTGCCGATGATTGTCATTTCAGCCTTGGGGACCTCGGTCTTTTTATCGATCATTCGCCTCTTTTTCCAACAAGAACTGGCGGCTCAAGCGGCGCAAACCAGGACGGTTTTGAATCTGGCTTTGAGCACCCTCCCCGTTTTTCAGCACGGTTTTACTACCGCAGCCGCGCAAACGGTCGTGCATTTGATTATTAAATATACTACTTTTGATGCCGTCAGCATCACTGATCGCCACCGGATTTTAGCCTTTGAAGGCGTCGGAAGCGATCATCATAAAGTCGATCAAAAGATTGCAACGGACTTGTCCTACCGGGCAATGCGCGAAGAAATGGTTGAAATTGCCGATACCCAGGCCGCGATCGGTTGTCAGCACCCAGACTGTCCCCTGCAATCGGCCGTGGTGGTTCCGTTGATTGCAGGGGGTGAGACGATTGGAACGCTGAAATTGTATTATGCACAACGTTGGCGATTGACGCCGGTCGAAGTCCAACTAGGAACCGGGATTGGCCAAATCCTATCGACGCAGATTATGCTGGGAAAGGCGAGTTACCAAACGGAACTGCTTCGGGATGTTGAGATCAAATCACTGCAATCCCAAGTGAATCCGCATTTTTTCTTTAACGCCATTAACACCATTGTGGCAGTCATGCGTCGGGACCCAGACCAAGCGCGTAAGCTATTGTTATCGCTAAGTACCTATTTCCGGGATAATTTAATGGGAGCGCGCGAGACGCTGATTCCATTGGCGCAGGAATATGAACACGTGCAAGCTTACCTGGCCCTGGAACAAGCCCGGTTTCCCGGTAAATACGAAGTAACTTTTTCAACCTACCCGCCGGCCGCGTTGATTCCGCCGTTTTCAATTCAAGTGTTAGTCGAAAACGCGATTCGCCATGCTTTTGGCCAACGTAAGCAAGGTAATAAAGTTACGGTGACGGTTCGCCAATTGGCAGATGAATTAGCAATTTCCGTGGCTGACAATGGGCAGGGGATTGATCCAGCACAATTACCGAAATTGGGACAGGAAGTGGTTACCTCGGCAAATGGCAGTGGGACCGCGCTGCAAAACCTTAATGAACGCCTGCATGGTCTTTATGATCCGCATACGGGGTTAAAGATCAAGACTAGTCCCAACGGAACAACGGTAATGATGAGAATTCCGTATCAAACTCGCGAAGGGAGGCCAAAAGAGGGATGAAAATATTGATTGTTGATGATGAACCGTTGGCGCGCAGTGAACTACACTTTTTAGCGGCTGAGCATCCGGCCGTTACTACGATTTTTGAAGCCGAAGGAGTCATGGAAGCCGATACGATCATGAATGAAAAGCACCCAGACCTGGTTTTTTTAGATATTAAATTAGGGGATGGAAACGGCATGGCACTAGCCAAACGGTGGAAACGGGCCAGTTTTCAGCCTGCCGTAATCTTTGCAACGGCTTTTGACCAGTATGCTTTAGATGCTTTTGAGGCCGACGCCTTGGATTATATTTTGAAACCATTTGATGAAGATCGGATTAACGAAGCGATTGACCGAATTTTACGTTTACGTGGCAAAGGCCAGGAAACCAATAAAAACTATCCAACGGGGCAACCCAATCCCCGGTTGTCGGTTACGGTTGAAGACCGCACGATGGTGATTTTAAAGGCAGAAATTTGTTATCTAGAAGCCCAAGGGGGAAACGTGTATCTTCACCTAACCAATTCGAAAGAAATTGTCAGTCGCCAAACTTTGACCAGTTTAATGGAACAGTTAGATGCGCAACATTTCTTACGCGTGCACCGTTCATACGTGGTAAATTTAAATCAAATCAGCGAATTGCAACCAGCTTCGAATCACACCTATGAACTAACGATGGCTGAAGGTAGTAAAGTGCCAGTCAGTCGGTCGTTTGTGGCAGATTTGAAAACCGCAATCGGTTTACATTGAAACCGCTTTCTTTGAATGATTGTTCACATAGTGGCAACTAACGCGTAAAGGGCTTCTTAACAGTCACCGCTCTTGGGGAGCGGTGACTTTTTTACGATAATTTGATCAATTTTGAACAATTTTAAAGGCACTTTAAGCGAAAAATATGGCATCTCAAGTCAAACCAAGGGCACTTGACCTTAAATTTGGGTCGTTCCATGCGAAAAGTCCCGCAAACCCTTGAAACCTGGCTATAATGTAATTGTTATCTGAGCGAAATAATAAATTGGTTTTGTTTGAAAAAGGTTCTGTAGATATCGTTTTTGCTATTATTTTTCGCTCGGGCAGAACCGCATGTTTGAGAGGAGGATATCGTTATGGAAAAGAAGCAGCCGGAAAAGAAGGCCGCCCCAATTCTGGTTCAAATGGGGATCTTTGCGGCAATTCTTTTTGTTTCCGCTTTAATTTCCAGTCTGTTCCCGAAGAGTTTCGTTGTCCCAACCCCGTTGATCGGGATGATCATTTTGTACATCCTGTTGGCGACGCACATTGTGAAGTTGGAACAAGTTGAAAAATTTGGGGACCTCATGATTAGTTTGATTGCCTTCATGTTCGTGCCATCCGGGGTTCAATTAGCCGGAAGCTTGGACTTGATGAAGCGCGAAGGTTTACAAGATATCATCGTGTCTGTTTTGGCAACGATCATCATTTTGGTTGTAATTGCCTACGTTGGTGCATTAGTAATTAAGATTCACCAAAAGCTAACTGGCCGGGTGGACGACGATGAAGAAACTGAAAAGGGGGCTAACTAACCATGGCTGCAACATTAGCATTACCATTTACGGGGATTTTCATCTCCATCCTCGTTTACTTGATTGGGCAATGGCTGTTTGACAAGACCAACGGTTTCTTCCTGTTCACGCCACTGTTGGTTGGGATGGTCTTAGGGATTGTTATTTTAATGATCTGGGCAAAGATGACGGGCTCCACGACGGCGGCCGTTTACAAGACCTACTACAAGCCGGGTGGTGACATTATTTTCTGGTTCTTAAACCCAGCTACGATGGCCTTTGCCATTCCACTGTACCGGCGTAACGACGTCTTTAAGAAGTACTGGTTAGACTGTGTCATTGCTTTGTTTGTCGGTGGATTTGTTTCCCTGTTTGGGATTCATGCCGTGGCTAAGCTGTTCGGTCTGTCCGCAACTTCAACGGCCGCAATGATGCCACAAGCTGCTACGACGGCCGTGGCGATGCCAATTGCCCAAGGGATTGGCGGGGATCCAGCCGTAACGGCGATGGCATGTATCTTAAACGCCGTGGTTATCTACGCCTTAGCTGAATTCCTGATCAAGGTCTTCCGCTTAAAGCAAATCCCAAAGGTTGGGACCGGGCTGGGGCTTGGTTCCGCTGGGCACACGGTTGGTTCGGCCAAGGCCGTTCAACTTGGTTCTGTTCAAGGGGCCATGGCAGCCGTGGCGGTGGTTATCATCGCCTTGGCAATGGACATTGTGGTGCCAATTTACGCCAACTTGTTCTTGCATTAATTCCTGCCGCTTCGGCGGTTCCTCAGTGAGGATGTCAGTTGATTGAATTCATACGTTAGCGCGGCAAAAGCGGGATCCAACCGGGTCTCGCTTTTGTTTTATTCAAGCAAATTATTGTTACTTTTTGTAAGCAGCGGTTATACTAAAAGCATTCAAACTAGAAAGGCAGGGATGAGGATGTATTTGAATGTTACCCCCGCCGCCCAAGCGCGGCTCGCACGTTATTTGTCACCCCAAAAGAAGTTGATTTTGGATTTTGACGATGGAGTGGGACCGTTCTCGGCGTTGGGAAATTGCTCGCTAGACGTGAACTTTAAGCTGATCTTGGTGGACCAAGCAATGGCCTTGCCTGATTTTGACGCTCATTTTAGCTCAAACATCGGTGAGGTTTACTATAAGGGTTACGCCAAGCCCCAGTACGCTGAGTCAATGACTCTGGATTTTGAGGCCACCTACTTTACCTTGCCACTTAAATCCCCCCATGGCTTGTTAAGTGATAACGTTGAAGTTGTTGATTTATCTACGGACTCGGTAGCCCCAACGATGCTAGGCACCCATGATTGTTGAGGAGGAAGAGTGATGGTGAAGTTTGATAAGCAAGCCCGGTTGGCCCAACTAACGCCGCTCCAATACGAAGTGACCCAACATGCGGCAACGGAGCGCCCTTTCACGGGTGAGTACGACCAGTGCTTTGCAGCTGGTATTTATGTTGATGTGGTTAGTGGCGAACCATTGTTTTCATCTTTAGATAAATATGATGCCGGGTGCGGGTGGCCCGCGTTTACCAAACCCTTGGTGAAGTTAAAAGAACGGCGGGATCAATCTTTTGGCATGGAGCGGACTGAGGTGAAAAGTCCCCAGGCGGCCTCACACTTAGGGCATGTCTTTTGTGATGGCCCAGTTGACAAAGGGGGCTTACGGTACTGTATTAACTCGGCGGCGCTGCGTTTTATCCCCAAGGAACAACTGCAGGCTGCTGGGTACGGCGAATACCTAACCTTGTTTGAATCGTGATTTCTGTGAAAATTAAATTTACGGTGAATACCTCCGCTTATTCACGTTAGGGTTAAGCTTCTGAACGTGAATAAGCGGTTTTTTATATTCGTAGCATTCTAAAAGTGAACATGCTGAAATTTGATTGTTTGGTAAGGTTTGATAATAATTGTGATCATTTCTTTGTTATATAATTCTAATTAAAATCATTTTATAAATTTGACACCCTTGATTTATTAACGTTAAAATTAAAAATGTAAGCGTTATTTTAAAAGGGGGTAAAATAATGAAACGAATGCAATTGTTAACGGGAATCATGGCCGCTGGACTCACACTTGGGCCAGTAATTTCGGCTCGCGCTTGTACAACGGTTTTGGTGGGAAAGGATGCCAGTCAAGATGGTTCGACGCTGATTGCGCGCAACGAAGATGTCGATACGGCTTGGGCCAAGCATTTTGTGGTTCATCCTGCTACTTCCAACGGACCAACCGAATACATTTCAAAGGATAATGGTTTTAAAGTTACGGTACCTGGTGCTGGTTTGCGCTATACGGCAACCCCGGATTGGCAGCAAAAGGATGGGCAGGATCAATTCAGTGAAGATGGCATTAACTCCGTTAACGTGGCAATGAGTGCAACTGAATCCGGCACGACCAATAAAAAGGCCCAGAAAGCAGATCCGTTTGTGAAGGATGGGATTGCTGAAACTTCAATGGTTGATATGGTTTTGCCATACATTCATTCAGCCAAAGAAGGGGTTGAATACCTTGGCAAGATTGTTGAAGAAAAAGGGTCCGCGGAAAACAACGGGGTTATTTTCAGTGATAAAAATTCCATTTGGTATATGGAAATCGGCTCTGGTCACACTTGGGCGGCCGTACGGGTGCCCAACGACAAATATGCGGTCATTGCCAATCAAACCTCAATTGGGACTCTAAAATTAAACGATCATGCTAACTACTTGGCCTCACCAGGCTTGGCCAAGTTTGTTAAACGCCATCATCTCGCTCAAGTAACGCAGAATCGGGTCAACTATGCGCAAGCCTTTGGAACAAATAATAAGTTGGACGCGACCTATAATTGGCCTCGGGTTTGGGATGGTCAGCGCTTATTAACGCCTAGCAAAAAGCAGAGCATTAAGCAACATGATTTGGCCCTCTTTATGAAGCCTGATCAAAAAATTTCAGTTGCCACGGTCCAACGAGTCTTAGCTTCGCATTTTAACGGCACTAAATATGATTCCAATGGCAAATGGGTCGGGGGCTACCGGCCGATCAACGTGCCGACCGACGTCGAGTCGCACATTTTGCAGATTCGCAATGATGTGCCAGCGGAGATAGCAGGTGTGCAATGGTTAGCCATGGCATCACCGGCCACCAGTGTGTATGTACCGTTCTATACGAATGTAAATACAACGCCTTACCAGTATCAAAGCGGCACTGATCAACCTGATCAAAGCTCTGCCTACTGGACGTATAAGCTAACCCGGGTGTTGACGGATCCATACCGGAATAAATTAATTAACAAAGATGTACGTCCGGCGCAAAAGAAATTGAACCACCAACTACAGGTCAACCTAAAACAAAGTGACCAAACCGCGCAACAGTTAACCGGGAGCGCATTAAGCGATTACTTAGCCCAACAAAATCAACAAAATGCGGATTTAGCTCAGAATACCTTTGAAAAGCTGAATCAAAAATTGATTATTGACTCCAGTCGGCAAACTAAAATTGTCCATCACCAAGATCTTTAAGCTTACTTTGGAGTTTCGGTTATCTGATGATTCTTTAATATCTTACTAAAAATAAGGATCTTCTTGAAAAAACATGACAAAAAGTACCGCTTGCTCAGTTAGTCAGAAAAAATTTAAAGCTTTTTTAGCGAAGATGGTAGCGCTTACAGATATAGTGTGATATTATAAATTCACAAGGTTAAATGATGCTAATCGCATAAGGAGGGACCAATAATGAAAGCAGCTGTATGGCATGGTGTTAAGGATATTCGTGTAGAAGATGTTGAACTAAAGCCATTAAAGGACGATGAAGTCGTAGTTAAGGTGGCTTGGGCTGGTATCTGTGGGAGTGACCTGCACGAATACGTTGAAGGACCTGTCTTTATTCCGGTTGAAAAGCAAGACGAACTAACCGGTGGTCTGGCCCCATTAACGATGGGTCACGAATTCGCAGGGGTGGTTGAAAAGGTTGGCCCAGCCGTTACCGATGTGAAAGTCGGCGACCACGTAACTGTTAACCCAACCATTACTCACGAACGTTGGGCTGATGATGTTGACGTATATGACGGCTACTCCTTTATTGGCTTGAGTTGTGACGGGGGCTTTGCTTCCCACGTAAATGTGCCTGCTCACAACGTTTACAAATTGCCAAGTGACTTCCCATTGAAGTTGGCTGCTACGATTGAACCAACTGCCGTGGCAGTTCAAGCAGTTAAAGAAGGGGATCTGCGGTTCGGTGAAACCGTAGCAATCTTTGGGGCTGGCCCAATTGGGTGTTTAGTAGTTGCCGCGGCTAAGGCGGCTGGGGCCCGGAAGATCATCGTATGTGACCTGTCGGAAAACCGGTTAAAGAAGGCCCAAGAAATGGGGGCAACTGACGTAATCAACTCTGGTGAAGTCAACGCGGTGGAAGAAATTCACAAGTTGGTACCAAACGGGGTTGACGTTTCATTTGAAGTTGCCGGGGTCCAACCAACCTTTATTCAAGCGATTGAATCCACCAAGGCGCGTGGGACGATGGTAATTGTTTCGATCTTTGCTCGCCCAATTGAATTTAACCCAATGCTGTTAACCAACACCGGGGTTAAGGTTACTTCAACGATCGCTTACTCCCGGGATGCCTTCCAAAAGACGGTGGACTTGGTTTCTCAAGGTAAGATTAAGGTTGAACCAATTATCACGAAGCAAATCGGCTTAGACGACATTGTTACTGAAGGGTTTGATACTCTGATTAGCGACAAGACGCAAGCCAAGATCTTAGTTGAATTAAGTGGTGAATAATTAATTTACCAACGCTAAGGACGTCTTCCTAATTTTAGGAAGGCGTTTTTTAATTGAAATTGACAATTACTACATTCATGTTTATTATTTTATTTTAGAATTAAATTAAAGGGCGGTGAGAGAATGGCGAAAGCTTTGATCATGGAGGATCTTTCAGCTTTAAATCAAATTTCGAGTTTAGCGGCGGTACCTCTATTAACCGCCCAGGGGCATCAGCCGGCCCTGCTACCGACCGTAATGTTATCAACGCAAACGGAAGGCTTTGGCCAGCCGGCGCAACAAGCGCTGACGACCTTTATTGACGCCACCTTGCAACATTGGCAAACACTGGCGGTTAATTTTGCGGGTCTTTTAATTGGCTACGTTGGGAATGCACAGCTTTTGATGCAATTGCGCAAGCGGTTGGCGACCATGACCATCCCCATTCGTGTGCTTGATCCAGTTTTGGGTGACAATGGTAAGCTATACCCCGGGTTGACTTCAGCCACGGTTACTGCGATGCAACAAATGTTGAGTCAGGCAACCGTAATTACCCCGAATTGGACCGAACTGGGCTGGTTGGTGAATCACCCATGGCAAAGGCAGCCGGCAATCAGTGAGCTTCAGCGGGCGATGCAAACCATACAGGCATGCCATCCGCAATTAACGGTGGTCGTAACGGGCGTGCATTATGAACGTCAAGTTGGGTGTGCATGGTTAGAGGCTGATCAGCTTCGTTTTATAGGAGCACCGCCGATCCCGGGTCATTTTTACGGGACTGGCGACGTGTTTGCGGCTTTATTGTTGGGATATCTGCTATGTGACTCCCCAATCGCAAAAGCAATTCAAGCCGCCCAGGTCGGGGTTGCTTTTGCAGTGGCGGCTTCGCGTACTTGTACGGCCACCGAACGCTTGGATGGCTTACGATTAACCGCATTGCTGCAGCAACTTGCGAAAGAAGGAATTCAAAATGAAAAATAAACAACTTTACCGGGCGATGCTAACGGCACTTTTAATGGCACTAACCATTGTTTGTGGCCGCTTCTTTTTACTGCCGATTCCGTGGACGCATGGGAATATTAATCTCTCTGATGCCAGTATCTTAATTGCCGCGGCTCTCTTAGGCCCACTTGGTGGTGGGATCGTTGGTGGGGTTGGCACCGCTTTTTTGGATCTGATTTCTGGTTATGCGCAATATGCGCCCTTCTCGCTCTTAGCGCATGGTTTGGAAGGGATCCTGGCTGGTTGGTGCTACCAACGATGGGGGAAAACTAAGCTCGGTCAGTGGAGCAGTTTGGCCGTCGGGGCATTGGTAATGGTCGGGGGCTATTTCTTGGCTGATTCGTTTCTCTATACTTGGGTGGCCGGCTTCTTAGGCATTGGGACCAATCTTTTACAGGGCTTGGCTGGAATTATCGTTGCGCAATTGATTTTACCAGCTTTGAAAGCTCGTTGGCAGGATTGACAGTTGAATTGATGGTTGCACGGATCGCGGCTTTAGTCGCGGTCCGTTTTTCTCATAAAAATTTTATTTTAAAAAGGGTTGGTAACTGTGAAGGAGGGGTGTAAGATAACGGAAGAAATGATGAGGAGAAATGACTTATGGGTGGTAACTACCGGAGTGTCTTTGATATTATTGGGCCCGTGATGATCGGGCCCTCTAGTTCGCATACGGCAGGTGCTGTTGCCCTTGGCCAAGCAGCACGGAAGTTGTTGTGGCAAACGCCACACAAGGCAACGGTTCATTACTATGAATCGTTTGCCTTAACTCACCGGGGGCACGGAACGGATTATGCAATTGCAGCCGGCTTATTGGGGTTAGCGCCAGCGGATGCGCGAGTTCCCCAAGCGCCCCAATTAGCTCGGCAAGCAGGGCTGGATTTACGCTTTGTCGAAGAAAGTGGCCCGAGTCCCATCCATCATCCGAATACGGCGGTGATCGAATTATGGGCTGGCCAGCAGCATTTTCAAATCAGTGGTTGTTCAATTGGGGGTGGGACGATTGAAATTCGGGCGGTCACAATGCACGGGATTTCAGTTCAACTAGCCGGTGCGTTGCCCCTCGTCCTGTATTATGCGCCTGATCATGCCCAATTGCGGGCGCGGCAATTGGTCCAACATTTACGCCAGTTGGTTCCGATTAAACGCCGCCAAATTAAGCGTGGGCAGGCCGGTGCTGTTTACGCGCTGAACTTGGGACAAGCCCTAGCCACCCCACAAGTGGAGCAACTGATGCACCAATATCCTGATTTAACCTTCTTGTGAGAGGAACCAGCAATGTTTAACCGGATTGACGAACTAGTTCAAGCAGCAACCAAAAACCACCAGAGCTTGGCGGAATTGATCATGCAAGCTGAGTGTGAGACGAGTGGTCAAAGTCAACGGCAAGTTTGGCAGCGGATGGCCCAAAATCTAACGGCGATGGAAGCCGCCGCAGCGCAGGGCGCGCAAGGGGTACGCTCAGCCACGGGGTTAACCGGTGGTGAAGCAGCCAAACTCCGCGCTTATCGGGCCAAGCACCAATCGCTGAGTGGCGATCTGATGTTAAGTGCCGTACAAGCAGCCATGGCGACTAATGAAGTAAATGCAGCCATGGGCGTAGTATGTGCCACCCCAACTGCAGGCTCGTCCGGAACCTTGCCGGGCGTGATGATGGCGTTAAAGCAACAACGCCATTTGACTCGCGATGCCTTAACTCGCTTCTTATTTACGGCCGGTGGGATTGGCTTGATCATTGCCAACCAAGCCGGGATTGCTGGGGCAACGGGGGGCTGTCAGGCAGAAGTCGGGTCAGCCAGTGCCATGGCTGCGGCGGCAGCAGTTGAAGCCGCGGGGGGAACGCCGGCTCAAAGCGCGCAAGCCGTTGCAATTGCGTTGAGCAACTTGTTAGGGCTGGTTTGTGATCCGATCGCGGGGCTGGTTGAGGTTCCGTGTGTGAAACGAAATGCGATTGGTGCCGGCAATGCGCTGATCGCTGCTGACCTCGCCCTGGCTGGGTGTACGAGCCTGATCCCGGCTGATGAATGCATCCAAGCTATGGCACAGGTCGGACAGGCCATGCCAGCCAGTTTGCGGGAAACGGGCTTGGGTGGCTTAGCCGGGACCCCGACGGGCCAAAAAATTCGCACCAAAATTTTTGGGCAAACGATGGGAGCAGTTTCGGATGCGGAAGGCTGAGTTGATTCAAACTGAAATTGTGACGCAATTAAGTACGGTAATCGATCCGGAGTTACAGATCGATATCGTTAATCTGGGGTTGGTCAATGCCATCGATCTTGATTGCGAAGGTATTTGCTTGATTGAACTGACTTTAACAACGATGGGCTGCCCGTTGACTGGCTACTTGGCCAATCAAGTCAAGGAAGCCGTAATGATGGTACCTGAGGTAAAGAATGTTGCCGTAGAATTTGTTTGGGAACCGGCGTGGACAATTGAACGAATGAGTCAGGCGGCGAAAATAGCCCTGGGCTTACACTAAAGGCAGTCTCTGATACGGGGACTGCTTTTTTGCTGGAATTGTTTTTGATGCCAAGATCGTATGAAAACGGTTCCGCTGGCAACGAGTGCGAGTGCTACAATGAAACTAAAATAAAGGTTTGTCTCAGTTGGCTTGGTTGACGTTGCGCCGACCAGAAAGGGGAAAAGGATGCATCAAACGGAAATCAGAATGCCGAAGTTAAGTCCCAAATCAGATCAATACTTTTTTGGGACCTGGGAAAAGCAAGTTGGTGAGCACATTCAAAAGGGGGAAGTCCTGTTTGAAGTCGAATCAGAAAAGGTCATCAGCGAAGTCCCGAGTGAAGTAACGGGGGTAGTAGCCGAACAGCGGGTTGACGAAGGCGCTACCGTGAAGGCCGGGGAAGTAGTCGCGGTGGTCACGGTGGCAAATGATTGAAGGAAGATGAGCATATATGACAACGCCGCAAACAAAGAAACCAGCGTGGCTCCGGGTTCGCTATGATCAGACGCAAGTGAAGCAAGTCAGTCAGTTGCTGGACCAATTGCATTTAAATACCGTGTGTGCCGAAGCAAATTGCCCCAACATCGGTGAATGTTTCGGGACGGGGACGGCCGCCTTTATGATTTTAGGGCCCAATTGTACCCGCAATTGTCATTTCTGTGATGTGCCCCATAAACGACCAGCCCCAGTTGATTTGACGGAGCCACTACATGTTGCCCAAGCAATTCAAAAATTAGGCCTTAAGCACGTTTGCGTCACCAGCACGGACCGTGATGATTTGCCTGACTTAGGAGCGGATCAGTTTGTGCGGGTAATTCAGGCCATCCGCCATCTAACGCCGCAGACGACGATTGAAGTGCTGACGCCTGATTTTCAAGGCAAAACGCCTTTGGTACAGCGCGTGTTAGCGGCGCAACCAGAGGTCTTTAACCACAATATGGAAACAGTTCGCCGGCTGACTCCTTTGGTTCGGGATCGGCGCGCTACCTATGATCACTCCCTGGCCGTTTTGCGCTATGCCCATCAACACGCGGCTCCGGGGACCTACGTCAAGACAGGGATTATGCTCGGGCTTGGTGAAACAGATGAGGAAGTTTATGCCACGATGGACGATTTGATTGCCGCTGGTGTAGATTTCTTATCAATTGGCCAGTATGTGCAACCATCACCAAAGCACTATCAATTGCGGGAATGGGTGCCGATGGAACGCTTCCAGACCTACTACCGGGTCGCCATGCAAAAAGGCTTTAAATTCGTGGCCAGTTCGCCGTTGGTGCGGAGTTCGTATAAGGCCAGCGCGGAACTGGCGGCCGTGGGGGTGACGCGCTGATGTTGTATTTGCCAACAACCAGTAATGATGCGACGAAACTTTTTGCGTTAGAATATTGGCTGGCACAGCAAGATTATCCCAGTACGGTCTTTTTGTTGTGGTCAACCCGGCCGACGATTATGTTGGGAAAATATCAAGATGCATTAGCGGAAGTTAACTTGGCGTTTGCTGAACGGCAAAAATTACAAGTGACGCGGCGCTATTCCGGTGGTGGGACGATCTATACCGATCCGGGATGTTTTCAATATAGTTTCATTGCCCCAGCAACCACGGCCAAAATTGACTTTACGCAGTTTTCCGCGCGAATTTGTCAAGCGCTGCAACAAATGGGACTCCCGGTGCAACAGTCGAGCCGAAATGATTTGACTTTTCAAGGGCGGAAGTTTTCCGGAAACGCGCAGTATCACCGCTTTGGTCACGTCATTCACCACGGCAGTTTACTCTTTGATACGGATGTTAAGACAATGGCGGCGGCCTTACACGTTGATAACCTAAAGCTTAGGTCCAAGCATATTGCTTCGGTTCACCAACGGGTCATTAATTTAAAGACTGGCTTGCCAACCATGACGGCGGCTGAATTTCGGGCACGGTTATTAGCCAGTATCAGGCAAACCGCGGATGAAGTGACGCCGCTGACCTTAACGCCAACCCAATGGCGAGCCGTCGATGGGATTCAACAAGCAATTTTTGCTAATGATGAGTTTATCTACCAGTCCACGCCACTAACGGAAATAACGAAAAAACGCTATTTTCCTGGTGGGGGCTTGGTAAAGCTGTCGTTAACGGTCAAACACGGGGTTTTAACGGCTTTCCGCCTCAGTGGTGATTTCTTTAGCGATGTTGATGTTGCACGCTTAAGTCAGGGGTTAGTCGGTCAACGCTTCCGTCCCGCGACCGTTCAGGCCCAATTGACAGCTCTGCTAGCGGCCACGCCAATCGTCAACATTAGTACGGCTGATTTAACGGCCCTGTGTTTTAGCTAGTAGTGCGTTTTAAAGTTAAGCCGGTGCGTTGGCTAGCGCACCGGTTTTTGGATTGTGCAGCTAGTTGCAAGGCCACTGCCGGGATCTAACCGCAAATTCCACATGAGAATGTGAAATATTCCAATTCGGAATGTCTAGGAATGCTTTTATATAAAGGTTTTTGACGCTTTTTAATTTGTGAAAAAAAGTTGACGATTTAGTTGGAAACGGTTGTATAATAATAGGTGAATAAACGCACTAAATTGAAACCAAAGGAGGTGGCCGCCTGAGCGGGGATGCCGGTCAGGCCTTAAGATGACAAAGCCACGGGTATGTATTTTTTCAACCTGCCTGGTTGATTTACTGTTTCCAAATGTTGGCCAAGCAATGGTTGAAGTCTTAGAGCGCTTGGGGTGCGAAACCTTTTTGCCAACCAAGCAAGTTTGTTGCGGACAGCCAACTTACAATAGTGGGTACGCCGCTGGCAGCATGAAAACCTTCAAAAATGAAATCGACGCCTTGGCCAGTGTTGATGCTGATTACATCGTTGGTCCGTCAGGTTCGTGCGTTTTCATGATTAAGGAGTATGAAGCGATTCTAAAGGATGACCCGGTGTATGGTCCAAAAGCCAAGCAAGTGGCTGATAAGATTTACGAATTCAGTCAGTTTATTTACCGGGTGTTGGGGATTGTTGATTGTGGCGCCCAGCTAGATGCCAAGGCCACGGTTCACCGGTCTTGTCATATGACCCGGTTGATTGGTGAACGCACGGCCCCGTTCGTTTTGCTGGATCATGTCAAAGGCTTGAATCGCATCCCATTGAAAAACGTTCAATTATGCTGTGGCTTTGGGGGGACCTTCTCGGCTAAACACCCAGAATTGTCTGACAGCATGGTGGATGAAAAGGTGCAAAATATTATCGATACGGAAGCCGAAGTCTTAATTGGGACCGAGCAATCATGCTTGATGAACATTGCCGGCCGCATGAATCGCCTGGGGCACCCGATTCGAGTAATGCACATTGCAGAAGTGTTAAACCACCAAGTGGACGTCAACCGGATCAAATATTTGGCAGATGTTGATGAGGCCGTTGTGCCAGCGAATGGGGAAGGAGTGTTTTAAATGGGGATCTCAACCAGTGATAAGCCATTTTTAGAACGGGTGGCAGATGCCAAACAAGACCATTTTATGCAAGCGGCAGTCGCCAAAGCCCAAGACGCTCAATTTATTAAGCGGACCCGAGCCCGGCGGGAAATGGGCCATTGGAATGACTGGCGGGATTTGGCAGAACAAATTCGGCAGCACACTTTAAAATACTTGCCGGATTACTTGGAAATGTTTGCCAATAACGTGGAAAAACGGGGCGGCCACGTGTTCTTTGCCCAAACGGAAACTGAAGCCCGTGATTTTATCCGCGAGTTAGTCTTGGCCAAGCAGGCGCATAAAGTCGTGAAATCTAAATCAATGGTCACCAACGAAATTGAATTAGATCAAACCTTAACCGCCTTGCCCGACGTGGAAGTGTTGGAAAGTGACCTCGCAGAATTTATTTTGCAAGAAGACAATTGGGACGAACCAACCCACATTGTTTTTCCAACTTTGCACAAAAACCGGGATCAAATTCAAGCAGAATTTAAAAAACTTGGTTACCAAGGTGATAATGAACCCGCGCATATGGCGCGCTTTGTGCGGGGTTACTTACGAAATTACTTTATGCAGGCCGACTTTGGCATTACCGGGTGTAACTTTGCCATTGCGGATCAAGGGATGATCAATCTGGATACCAACGAAGGGAATGCCGATATTACCATGGCGATGCCGAAAACGCAGGTCGTGGTGATGGGGATGGAACGGATTGTCCCAAGCATGAAAGAAGCCGAAGTCCTTGATAATATGTTGGCTCGTTCGGCGGTCGGCCAAAAGCTGACCACATACTGTACCTTTGCGGGTCCCAAAGTTGCTGGGGAAGTTGACGGTCCGGATGATTTTTGGGTGGTAATTTTGGATAATGGCCGTTCCCGGGCGTTAGGAACGGAATTTGAACCGATTTTACAATGCATCCGTTGTGGGGCCTGTTTAAATGTCTGCCCGATTTACCGTCACATTGGTGGAAAAGGCTACGGCTCAATTTATCCGGGTCCTGTCGGGAAAGTTTTGTCACCGATTTTAGGCGGTTATGATCAGTTTGAAGAATTGCCATATGCGTGCTCATTATGTGCGGCTTGCACGGAAACCTGTCCAGTCAAGATTCCACTTCATGAATTGATTCGTAAGCACCGGATTGTTGAAATGGATGAAAAACACCTCGATCATTCCATGACGAACTTGATTTTAAAGATGGTCGGCGTGGGAACTGGCTCGCCAGCCTTGTTTGGAACGGCAATGAAGATGGCGCACTCGGGCGCGGCGCCGTTCAGTAAACCAATGGGCGAAAATGACGTGCAGGGAATGTACGAAGGTGGCAAAATTAATCACTTGCCTAAAGCGGCGCCAAAGTTGGTCCACGGCTGGGCCGACCTGCGGGATATTCCGACGCCGCCCAAGAGTAAAGATAATTTCCGCCACTGGTACCAAAACCATCAACCCGTTGAACCGGCGCCAGCAGTAAAAGCAAAGGAGGAGAAAGCGGATGACTGATTTATTAGCGCAAGCCAATACCAAGGCAAACCGAGAAAAATTTCTCAACCACCTGGCCCAACAGGCGGGCCGTGATCGGCATCAAGTTCAACCGTTTGAACCATTAAATGATTTGCCCGACCAAGTGTTGGCAAATCAAGCTCCGCAAGCGTTGCTGGCAACTGCAAAGCAAAACAGCGAAGCCGTGGCGGCGAAAGTGTATCTGAAAACCAGCGATGAGTTGGCCAGCTTCCTAGATGAATATCTTCAAACTATTCAAGCTCAAACCTTATTGTTGCCGGGGGTCGGTGAAGCGCAATGGGAGGCTTATCACCTTGCAGATTGGGCTGATCATCCGCAGGGGGTCACGACAACGGTCTGGTCGCCTGACCCGGCTGATCGGGTGCAAAACGCCCAAGCGGCCGACCAAGCTGACTTAGCCGTTGGGTTTGCCGATCACCTGATTGCTAATACTGGGACGATTACGGTCGTGACAACGCCAGCACAAGGGCGCGCCTTTAACTACTTACCGGAACACTACTTGGCCTTGGTTCCACAAAGCGGCTTGGTTCGCTCCACCCGGCAAGCAGTGGAAAAATATGAAGCTGCGTTGGCGGATGGGTTTCAGACTTCGGCGATTAATTTTATTTCGGGTCCATCAAATTCCGGGGACATTGAAATGGAATTGGTGGTCGGGGTTCACGGCCCGGTTGATTGTGCCTATGTCATTGTTACGGATCGCTAGACTAATCTTCTTGTTGCCCGCTCCTTGGCAACAAGAAGATTTTTTTATATCGCGTACAAAGATTGCGTCCTTCAATTAGAGTGTGGTAAGCTTCAAGTAACAAGAATATTTCGTAGGAGAGTGAAAATGGGTGGATACGCAACGGTTTGTTGAACGACGCAAGCAGTTAGGCTATTCGCAAGTAACCCTGTGTCAAGGGATCTGTACGCAATCAACCTTAAGTAAATTTGAAAATGGCTTGCAAATTCCTTCGTTGGCAATTTTAAGTAAGCTGTGTGCGCGATTGGGATTTAGCATTGATGACCTGAATACGCAAGACCCGTCGTCAATTCGTTACCTGCGGGACTTATTAACGCTGATTGAAGAAAATTTGATGATTGAAAATTACGGCCGGGTGCAGGAACTTTTGGAAAAATTGGACCCGCAGACAATTCAAGTGCCCGAAGAGCAAATGCATTATTACTACCTCGAAGGGATGTCCGCGGTGTTAACCAATAAGCGCCCAGCGGAGGCGTTATTTTCTTTTGCCCAAATTCTCGATGCGTTAGACGAGCAGCACCAAACGGTTTATTCTCAATTGGCCTACTTAGGCAAAGGGGTGTTGTATGTCCGGAAAGAAGATTTGCAACAAGCGGCCTTCTTCTTTGATAAGGTTGCTACGTACCTAAACCATTTGGTGACCAGTGCGACCGCAGCGGAGTTGCAAGGGGAACGCTACTTTCAAATGTTGACCTTAATGTATTATTTGGCCGAATACCATTCGCTATTACAAGAAGTTACCCAAAGTAACGAATTGATTGAGATGGCTTTGGACCTTTGCGGAGTGAAGCATGTGACTTATTTCTTACCCCGGCTGAAGTTGCTGCAAGCCAAGAACCTGATCTTGGCACATGGTGAATTGCCCCAGATCAAAACAGTTTTGAATGATGCCTTGGCCTTTGCCCGGTTAAACCGGAACCAGTCGGTGCAAGTTCAGATCATGGCCCTTCAAAAAAATTTACCCGCCCAATAGCAAAACCGCGTCAAGGAGTGAAAAGCTTGGCGCGGTTTTAGTTTGATTAGGGCTTAGACACTGGGGTGATGGAGGAAATAACTTAAGCGTGTCAAACCAGCTTGTAAGGTTGCCTGAGGAGCGCAGTAGCCTAACCGAACATAGCCAGGCTGACCAAAGGCTTCCCCGGGGACGAGTAACACGCCGGTTGCTTTCAACAATTTGAGGCAGAAGGCTTGCGTTGGTTCATTAATCGCCAACCGGGGGAAGGAAGTTGAGACTAACGCTGGTTGCTGTAATGACAGCAAGGGTTCTTGTTGTAACCAATTCTGATAGTATGCATAATTTGCCTGAATCAGGGCTCGATTCCGCGCTAAAATAGTTTCCCGATGCTGTAAGGCATAGGTCGCAAATTGATCATTCAATACCCCGCCACAAATCATGGTGTAGTCTCGAAGTTTACGAACTTGCTTGATTAAGTGTTGGTCCGGACTGGCTAACCAACCGATTCGCAAGCCGGGCAATGAGTACGTTTTGGACAGTGAATTGGTACTGATACCACGTTCATACAGGTCGACAATCGGCACGACCTGCGGGGCCGCAAAGGGTTGGTAAACTTCATCCACTAGGACGTAAGCGCCCACGCGGGCTGCCAATTGTACAACAGCGGTCAGGGTATCGCGCGACAAAACGGTGCCAGTCGGGTTATTGGCGTTGTTAAGGCAAATTAGCTTTGTGTTGGGCCGCAGCAAGCGGCGTAGTTCGGTTAGGTCGGGTTGCCAATTGGTTTCCGGATGGAGATGCCAAAAATCAACGGTTGCGCCGAGGGCTTTGGGACCATCGTACAGTTGTTGGTAGGTGGGATACTCGGCAATGACGTGATCACCAGGTTCGATCAGTGCCAAGATGGCGAGGAGGTTGGCCCCGGTTGCCCCATTGGTTTGCAAAATGTTGGTCGGCAAAAGTTGCTGATACAGCTTGGCAACCGCCGTTTTAAAATCCGGTGAGCCTTCAATCCAACCATAGTTTTCGGGCATTTGGGTGGCTGCGGCCAAAAAACTGGGTAAATCATCCCCCGTTAGCTGGAACAATTCTGCCAGCGTCATTGAGGCAATCGTACTCTGTGAAATATCATAGCGGGCTTGTTTTTCCCAACGATTGAGCCACGCTTCAACCCCAAACTCAGCAAATTTAACCATGATGATGCCTCCTGACTAATAATAATTAAATTAATTATACGTTATCACGAAAGCGTATTCAAGATCGGGAGAGGGACAAAAAAGTTGGACTTGGCAGTTGCTAGTCCAACTAAGGATAAATGGTTATTCATTTGGGCGGTCCGCAGTACCTTGCTGAAACGACTTAATCATCGCTTGCAGTTGTTTGGCCGTGCTGGCAGAGCGGAAGTGGTACTGGTTGCTAGCGGAGTCATCTTTTAGCGCGGCCCAGAATTTGTCGGGATCAAATGCTTGGGCGAGGGCATTTAGTAAGAGACTTAAATTTTTAATTTGCCGGCGCTCTTGCCGGTTGGCCTGAAAGGCACTGGTGAAGTCTTGGATGTCTAGATCGGCTAAACCGACGAATTCCAACACGTGCAAGTAATCTTGCAAAATAGCGCCATCGTATTTTTTCAGCAACTGGTTAACAGTTTTGCGCTCTTTTAAGGCGTCAATCAAGTAGCTGGCGGCGCCGAAGACTAAGGCTGGGTCATACTTAGCCAAATCGATACCTGGTAATTCATCCGGTAAGGCCGTATCATCCCGGAGATCAGCTTCGGTCGGCAGTTGGCCAAAGTGTTGGTCCAAGGCACGTTGAGCCGGGGTCTGGTTGGCAGCACGTTGGCCTTGTTTTGCTGCTTGAATTGGCAGAGTTTGAGCAGCTTTAACGCTAGTCGCCAGTTTAGCCACTTCGGCGGGGGAAAGGACGGCTTCACCAGTTTGACCGTTCAGAATTGTTACCTTCCCTTTCGTGAATTGCTCCTTGAATTGGTCATTGCTCAGCAGCCATTTTAAACTTTCGCGGGCGGTTGCTAAGTCGGCCCAGCGAGACAGTCGGTCATTAATTGATTTAATGAAGTTCTTTTGGGAATTACTCCAGTACCGCCGGGTTTGATTTGGACTATCTAAGACAATCAAGTAAGGGGTCTTCCTAAACATTTTCGGGTGGGCCGTTAATGATTGCGGGGTTGGTTGAGTTGGTTTGCGCTTGACTTGGTAATTAGGAGCGGGGGGCGTGGCAACTGGTTGTTTTTGCCCGGTAGCTAAGTTTAAGATTTCAAAGCGATCTGTGCTCTTATTGCCAAACAGGGTCGGGTATTGTTGTTTAAGTTGCGCAAAGTGAATTTCACCCGGGTTTTCCCAAGTATACTTTCGTTTACTGTTACCAGTAAAACCAGGGTTGGCCCAATAGGAAGTTTTACCACTCGATTTTGCGGTATAAATTAATGCATATGCCATTTTATCAATCCTTTCTCAGTAGTCATTATTTTTAATTGTACCATTTTTCAGTGCCAAGACTGGTCGATGCGGAGGGTTTCTTGCTACAATAAAGGTAAAGCAACCAACAATAGACATCAGAAGGGATGATTCCATGCAATATGCAGCAAAGGCGCCAGCACTCTGGCAAGCAATGGCAAAAGAAGAAGAACGACAACAGGCAACAATTGAGCTGATCGCTTCGGAAAATATCGTTTCTGATGCGGTCCGGGAAGCCCAAGGGTCGGTTTTGACCAACAAGTATGCGGAAGGCTACCCCGGCAAGCGTTACTACGGGGGCTGTGAATTCATCGACCAAGTTGAACAACAAGCAATTGATTACGCGAAGGAATTATTTGGGGCCGCGTACGTAAACGTGCAACCCCACTCTGGTTCGCAAGCCAATATGGCCGTTTATCAAGCTTTACTTCAGCCGGGGGATGTTATCCTCGGGATGGGGATGGATGCTGGGGGACACTTAACCCATGGCGCAAAAGTGAACTTCTCGGGGCAAAACTATCAAGCTTATGGCTATGCCTTGAATCCGGTAACTGAGGAATTAGATTACGCTGCTATTCGGCAACAAGCCTTAGAAGTCCAACCCAAGCTGATTATCGCCGGGGCTTCAGCCTACAGTAAAATTATTGATTGGCAAGCTTTCCGTGAAATAGCGGATGAAGTTGGAGCTTACTTGATGGTCGATATGGCTCACATTGCTGGTTTGGTCGCTACTGGTGCACACCCTAGTCCAATTCCGGTGGCTGACGTAGTAACTACGACAACCCATAAGACGTTGCGGGGGCCGCGCGGGGGGATGATTCTCTCTAAGGATGCTGAATTGGGCAAGAAGTTTAATTTTGCTCTTTTCCCAGGGACGCAAGGGGGACCGTTGGAACACGTAATTGCGGCCAAGGCCCAAGCCTTCTACGAAGATTTACAACCGGCGTTTGCTGATTATATCCAACAAGTAGTTAAAAATGCCGCCGCGATGGCTGAAGTTTTCAAAGCATCGGATCTGGTGCGGGTTGTTTCTGGGGGAACAGAAAATCACTTATTGAACCTTGACTTAACCAAGACTGAATTAACGGGGAAAGAAGCTCAAGCCTTGCTCGATTCCGTTCACATTACCACTAATAAGGAATCAATTCCGAATGATCCGCGCAGTCCATTTGTTACGAGTGGGCTGCGGATTGGGACGCCAGCAATTACCAGCCGGGGCTTTAAGGAAGCCGATGCTCAGCAGGTAGCTAAGTTAATCTTACAAGCCTTAGCAGCGCCGACCGACCAAGCCAACTTACAGGCAGTGGCGGCTGGGGTAGCTGAATTAGTTACCAAGTACCCAATTCAATAATTAAGCCCAATAAAAAAGGCCGGTCCCGTGGGACTAGCCTTTTTTTACTGACAAGGGGATGTTTAGCAAACCCCTTGGGCTTCAACCGCCTTGGCAACCTTTAAGAATCCGGCAATGTTGGCCCCAACTACGAAGTCGTCTTCCGCCCCAAATTCTTTTGCCGTGGTGGCAATGTTGTTGTAAATCGTTTCCATAATCTGCCTTAATTGACCGTCTACTTCCTCAAACGTCCAGCTTAAGCGTTCGGAGTTTTGGCTCATTTCAAGGGCAGAAACGGCAACCCCACCGGCGTTAGCGGCCTTCCCAGGCACGAAGAGCACGCCATTTTCTTGCAAGTACTTCGTTGCATCTAAAGTCGTTGGCATGTTAGCACCTTCAGCTACGACCTTAACCCCATTGGCAACTAACTGCTTGGCATCATCTAAGGTCAATTCATTTTGGGTCGCACATGGCAAGGCGACATCAGCCTTAACTGCCCAAACGCCACGGCCTTCGTGGTATTCAGCGCTGTCACGTTCGGCGGCGTACGCCGTTAAACGTTCCCGGCGAACTTCCTTAACCTCTTTGAGCAAAGCAACGTCGATCCCAGCGGGGTCATAGATCCACCCCGTTGAATCAGAAACGGTCACGACCTTAGCACCCAATTGTTGCGCTTTTTCGACGGCATAGGTCGCCACGTTCCCAGCGCCGGAAACGACCACGGTCTTACCCGCCAAGTCATCAGCGTGGTCCTTGAGCAGGGCATTCACCAGGTACAGCAAACCATAACCGGTAGCTTCCGTCCGGGCTAAGGAGCCACCCCATTCGAGGCCCTTCCCCGTCAAGACGCCTTCAAAGCGGTTGGTCAAGCGCTTGTATTGACCAAAAAGATAGCCAATTTCCCGGGCGCCCGTTCCAATGTCCCCAGCTGGGACGTCGATGTCGGCCCCGATGTACTTGTGCAGCTCAGTCATAAAACTTTGACAAAAGGCCATGACTTCCCGGTCAGACTTTCCCTTTGGGTCAAAGTCTGAGCCCCCTTTGGCCCCACCAATTGGCAAGGTCGTCAGGGAGTTTTTGAAAATTTGTTCAAAGCCTAAGAACTTTAAAATTCCCAGGTTAACAGTAGGGTGAAGCCGCAAGCCCCCCTTGTAAGGACCTAAGGCATTGTTGAATTCAATCCGGTACCCATTGTTAACTTGTACTTGGCCTTGGTCATCAACCCATGGCACGCGGAAGAGGAGTTGCCGATCGGGCGTCGTCAGCCGTTCTAACAAAGCGAGTTGCCGGTATTTGGCTTCATCTTTTTCAACGGCTGGGCGAATTGATTCAAGCACTTCTTTAACAGCCTGGTGAAATTCCGGCTGAGCGGGGTTTTGTTCAACAACACGGGTATATACATCATCAATATAAGACATCGACAAATTCCTCCTTACACTTGAGCAAAAGTGTTATCTAACAACACCTAAAAGTATATCGGAGGCTAAGCGAACCTGTCAACGCGTCTCTTGGACTAAGATTAAAAGTTTCTCATTTTACTTTAATCAATTAAGAAAAAACGCTTACGAATGAGTAGCAATTTAAAAATTTTAACTAATTAGTGCGTTCTCCGTTGCTAAGAGGCCACGATTTTTAACCAATGTTTCAATAAATGCGGTAAAATGAGGACAATAAGTTAGTTGTAGAGATGGGGGAGTCAACAATGGAAAAACAGCAACCGGCAGAACTTAAACAAAGCGTCCGCCTAAAGCAAATTATGGCCGTGATGCGGAAATACCATTTCATCTCCAATTTTTACCATCAAAGGGAGCCGGAGGCGATTTGTGGGGCCCTACAAGAGTTAGGGCCCACATTTATTAAACTGGGCCAAATCCTTTCGACTCGCCCCGATTTAGTCTCAGGCGACTACGTAAAGGCGCTTCGTAAACTGCAAGATCAAGTTAAAGCAGACCCGTTTTCGAGTGTGGAACATACTTTTGAAACGGCAACCGGAAAGTCGCTTAGCGCTGTTTTTAAACAATTTGAGCCCGAACCGTTTGCCTCAGCTTCAATTGGTCAGGTGCATCATGCCCAGTTGTTAGACGGCACCCCAGTAGTCGTGAAGGTTCAACATCCAGCAATTACCCAGCTGGTCAGTACTGACTTAGCCTTGTTGCGGCGGGCGATTAAAATGATCAAGTATGTGCCAGCTAAGACGGCCGTCGTTGATTTGGACCGGACCCTAGATGAAGTCAGCAGCTCACTGTTGAGTGAAATTGATACCCTTCATGAAGCTAAAAATGGGGAAGAATTTTACCGCTTGAATAATAAGCAGGGGATTTTTATCGTGCCCGAAGTTTACCGGTCATTTTGTGCCCCGCAGGTGTTAGTTAACCAAGCGATGACAGGAAAGAGCATTCGCTATTTCTTTGATGCTGCTACGGCTGAAGAACAAGAACGCAATCACTTGCTTGCAACCGCGTTAGTTCATAACTTTATGAAGCAAGTTTTTGTCGATCATTTTTTCCATGCCGATCCTCATCCAGGCAACCTGCTTGTTACACCGGCTCCGGCCGGGGAGATGACTACCAGTAAGACGGTTACGCATGAATTTAAACAAACTTCAATTACTTATCAGCAGCAAACACCGTTACCACCTTACCGGTTGGTTTACCTTGATTTTGGCATGATGGGGCGTCTCACGCCAGTAATTGCGGACGGGATTGCGGAGGTGATTTTGGCGCTCACCAGTAAAGACTACCACCGGATCGCCCAAACTACCCTGGCCATTTGCAATCAAACGGGGGAACTCGACCAGCAACGCTTTACCAGAGAGTTGAGCACTTTTTTGCGTCCGTACTTAGCACAAGGGCTCGGTCAAATTGATTTTTCAAATATGTTGTACCGAATTATTCAGCTTTGTGAGGAGAATAATCTCCAAATTAAGCCAGAAGTAACATTGTTGATCAAAGCCTTCGGAACGTTGGAAGCAACGATTGCCCGCCTTGACCCGCAACTTTCAATGATGGCTGTAGCCCGGCCATTCGGCTTAGCCTACCTCAAACGGAAGTTGAAAGTCCGTGATTTAGCCGATGATGCTGTGTTTAAATTGTGGTCGGTCTTAGATTCGGCGGGTCAACTACCGGAACGGCTTGATACTGCTCTGGACACCTTTAACGGTGGTGGAATTGAGGTGAAATTGCGCTATGAAGGTCAACGCCAATTACTCAAACAAGTTGAACGGATTGCCAACCGGCTTTTAGTTGTCATTATTTTGGCCGCTGTGATTCTTAGTTCGTCAATGCTAGTTGAAAGCAGCATTGACCACCCACACATTTATCGCTTGGGCGTCGTGGGGTACGCCATTGCCATTGGGATCATTGTGATCTTAGTGGTCAGTGAAGTGTGGCACCGAGTTCGCCGGTGGCGCAATAATCGTAAATAAAACAAGGTTTAAAGGGCAGATTAGTTTAAAATATACCTGTCATTAAAATCTCAGTTTTAATGACAGAAGTTCGAAAAAGATTATCAGATCAACTTTTTAACCTTTTTACGTGTGGATTTGTACTTGTACTGATTTGCATAACATTTGCGAACGCTGCTACTGTAAAAGATTTTGATTGGCATCTAACGCGTAAATTTGCAGCACCCGATTAATGTATTCAACATCGTTTTGGGCTTCATGAAACGGCAATTCACGTCGCAATCCCAAAAGACCAACCAAGCTGCGCAATGAAACCATCGCTTTGCCGTTTAAAGCGTCCGTTTTTAAAATTGCAGCTAAGTCGATTAGCTGGATTTGTTGCCAAAAACAGCGTTCAGTTGGCCACTGGTGTCGCTGGGCTTCACCATTTAAAACGTGCAAATCAAAGTGATTATCATAACTTAATAAATAATCAATTGGTTGGCGTTGAATGAAATGCTGAATTTTTCGCATGGTCGTGTCAAGGTCGAATTTGATGGCTTCTTGGTAGGTCAAATTGGTGGTTTTAAGGAATTTAAGCTGTTGGACTGGGGCCATGTCGCTGGGCTGAAAAACGGTATAGTTAAACTGTTCATGGCGGCCAAAAATTCGCCCTGCCAGCTGACCAACATGGGTGTTTTCTGCCCCGGTCCCATAAAATTCCAGGTCTAAAATCAGCACATTGGCAGGACTGTTTAAGACTTGTCGGAGCGCTTTGAGGGTTTCAATCGGCGGTTGCGTGCGCCTGGCAACTGGGGTAGCGAGCACCCGGCGCGCCTTAGCGGCACTCATTGGAACCAATGCCTCCTTCCTTTGCGGCTGAAGCTTCGTTAACAATTGGGCGAGTTTAGCTTCATCTTGGGGCTTGAGGCTGGGCGTGGTTAAGTCCCCTTCCCTGGTTGGAGCAACGGCAGGCAGGTCCTTGGCATGGCGTGATTTTTTATGGCTCATGGCCATCTCCCCTTTCGATAAAATTCTTAATGTTAGTATAACAGAATCATGGGGGACAAAAAAAGTGTCCTATTGCTAGGACACTTAAACAGTAACGGTTTATCTTTATGGTAAGAACCCTTCCTTGCGGGCATTGTCTTGGATGTCTTGTAAGGTTTTAGCCGAATTTGCCATGGCCGCTTGTTCGTCTTCGTTTAACGGCATTTCGATGATCCGGGCAATCCCGTTGGCGTTAATAATGGCTGGCGTCCCTAAGTAGACACCGTGTTGGCCGTATTCTCCGGTCATGTAAGCGCCGATTGGCATCACCGCATTCGTGTTGCGTAAGATGGCTTCCGTAATCCGAACCAAGGCAGAAGCGACCCCGTAGTAAGTCGCCCCCTTACCTTCGATAATGCTGTAAGCCTTGTGACGGACGTTATCTTCAATTTCTTTTAATTCATCTAAGGTGTAACCCCGGTCCTTAGCAAATTCCAGTAATGGCTTACCCCCAATCGTTGCCGTTGAGAAGGCAGCGAATTCGGAATCACCGTGTTCAGCCATTACGTAAGCTTCAATGCTGCGTGAACTGACATTGAACAACTTCGCTAAGGCAATCCGCAACCGGTAAGAGTCCAGCGACGTCCCAGACGATAGGACCCGGTTAGCCGGGAAACCAGAGAATTCCCGGACCGCATTCGTTAAAATATCAACCGGGTTCCCGGCAACTAAGAAGATCCCTTGGAAACCAGATTCCACAACGTTCTTAGTAATATCTTTGATGACCGCCAGGTTTTTGTTGACTAATTGTAACCGCGTTTCGCCAGGCTTTTGTGGTACCCCTGCCGTAATAACAACCAGATCTGCTTCCGCACAGTCGGCGTAATCCCCTGGCACCATGTGAACCGGGGTTTCAAAAGCGGCCACCGCGTCTTCCAAGTCTAAAGCGTTCCCAACGGCCTTCTTCTTCGTGTGGTTGATGATGATAAATTCATCTGCTAACGCGTGTTGAGCCATCGAGTAGGCATAGGCGGTCCCAACAGCCCCGGCCCCAATCATAACAACTTTTTTCCGGTGATTCATAACCATGAATGCTCCTCCTTGTAACTAAAATCTACAATCCTTAATCTAACCGTTGTCATTAAATGACAAACGTTTGCTCACAAATTCATTATTGATGGATCTTCTTTGAATGTCAAGCGTTTACAGTTGAAATGCCCCAAATTGCTTGTGAAATGCCCTGCTTACAAATAAATTGCCTAGACCATTTAATTTGCTCCGCAACTAATCCTTTCTTTGTGCAAACTTAAGCGAGGCCGTTAACCCGATTGGCAGTATCACCATGTAAGATGACATCGAGGGTGGCATCTAAGCCCCCTTCAATTAGATTTGCAACGGCTTCATCGGTGTAATAAGCGACGTGGGGTGAATAGATAACGCGGTCGGAAGCCAGCAATTGCTTAAATAACTCATCCGCCAGGGGTTGGCCTTGTAAATCCAAAGGCACGATGGGGCCTTCATGCTCGTAAACGTCCAGCCCGGCGCCAGCTAACTGTCCTTGTGTTAATGCGTTAAGCAAGGCTTGGGTGTCAATTAATGAACCGCGTGCGGTATTGACTAAGTAGGTGCCGCGTTTGAAGTGCTGAAACATGTTGGCATCAAAGAGGTGGTGGTTAGCGTCATTTGCTGGCATATGCAAGGATACCAAATCGGCTTGCGCGACCGCTTCTTCAATCGAATCAACATAGGTGACAATTCCGGTCAGGGCCGGGTTTTGATGACGATCAAAACTAATCACCTTGGCGCCGATTCCGTGAAAAAGTCGCGCGGCGTGTGCCCCAATTCGACCGGTTCCCAAGACGGCAATCGTCATCTTGCCAATTACGCGGCCACGGATTGGCGTTTGCCAGGTAAAATTATGTGCGGCAACGCGTTGTTGGATTTGAGGAACCCGCCGCACTAAATTTAAGGCCGTAGTTAAAGCATATTCAGCGATTGACTCTGGTGAGTAGGATGGGACGTTACTGATAATGATGTGGTTTTTCGTGGCTTCCGCTAAATCGTACATATCATATCCCGCACTGCGCTGGGCAATTTGTTTAATTCCCATTGCGTGAAAACGGGCATAGGTTTCTCGCGGAATATCCGTTACCTGTAAAGTGGTAACCCCATCAAACCCGCGGGCGTCATCAATGGTGTCTTCATTGATGACATCGGTGGTCATTGCAAGCTTAACTTGATGCTTTTGGGCCCACCGCTCGGCAAAGGGCCGATCTTCAGCTTTCACGCCATACATTTTAATTGAGTACATGTGCTCACCTCATTGATTTAATTACTGTTAAATAAAGTTTAGCATTTAGATCAGTTGCTGAGAACGTTCGTTTCACGGGTGACCGTGTTTCTTAACATAAAAATGATAATTAGATTAAGTTGAATTAAGCACATGAATGACTCCCAAATGCCATAACCAGTTGATCAAGCGGTTAAGAATTTGAAGCATAGGGTCACGAACTTATTTTTTGCAAACGTTTTATGATTTTAATTAGAAAAAGATTAAATTTTGTAGTTGACATTCTAATGGAATTCCCTTAGACTAAGTTCCATCAAAAGTTAATAACACATATTTTTAAGGAGGGACTGCTTATGGAAGCGCGCGTTAAACCTGCTTCAAAGCAAGCTACTACATATCAAGAGGCTTCCCGCTTTAAGGAAGCACTCTATCGAGTCTTTGCTGCTACTGCCCAAGCAATCTTAGTCGTTCTTGGTGGTGGCCTGTTACTGGCAACCATTGGGAATCTGTCGGGGATCCATGCCCTTTCCCTGGTTGGTTCAGAAGCCCAAGCCTTGTTGGCACCAGCAATCGGGGTGGCGGTAGCCTCACAATTAAACACGAATACCTTGGTAACTTTTGCTTCCCTGGTTTCAGCCACCGTCGGAGCAAATGCCGTGCACTTTACCAGTGCCAGTGTAAATGCGGCCACGGCAACTGGCCAAGCCAGCGTTTCACTGGCTGGAGCGCCCATCATCACTTCTGGACAACCAGTTTCAGCGCTGTTAGCCGCAGTGGCTTGTGTCCTGGTTGGGAAGTACCTGACGGGCAAGACCCCACTGGACATGGTCTTGGTACCATTTGGGGCTTTGGCGGTTGGGGTAACCTTTGGTCTGTTGGTTGCTTCTGTGGTTACCCCAGCCCTGTTGGCGGTCTCGGCTTACATTGCCCACACGATGACGGTCTCACCAGTCTTGGGGTCAGTGGTAATTTCACTGGTTTGGGCCCTCTTCTTGATGACGCCGGCCTCTTCTGCTGCCTTGGCAGTTGCCCTGACATTAGATCCAGTTTCTTCTGCAGCCGCGCTGATTGGAACCACGGCGCAGTTCGTAGCCTTTACGGCAATGTCATGGCGCCAAAATAACCTGGGAGCAAATATTGCCCAAGGGTTGGTTACGCCAAAGCTGCAATTCCCGAATTTGCTGTTAAATCCATACCTGTTGGTGCCATCGATGGTTTCCACTGCGGTCTGTGCGCCAGTAGCTACGGTGCTGTTCCACTTCCGCTCAACGTACACCTTGGGCGGTCTGGGACTGAACTCGCTGATTGCGCCAATCGCCTACCTTTCACGGGGCTGGGATCAATTCGCTGTTTACATGGCCTTCGGGGTTGTGGTCCCAGCGGTAATGTCAGTAACGCTTTACTTAGTAATGAAAAAAGTCGGTTTGATTGGTGAAAACCAATTACACTTGGAAGTAGTTTAATTAAAAAGGCTCAATGCTCCCAAAACGCATTGAGCCTTTAGTATTTAGTGCCAAAAGTGTGCCAACTGAGAAATTAAAAACCGCGTTAGACCATCTGGACTGCTTACCAAGCCTGGTCTAACGCGGTTTTATTACTTCAAAAAGTCAGGGGCTAAGAATTCAGGATTCGGGTAGTGGTAGAAGCCCTGCCCGCTTTCCCGGCCGGTTTGTCCTGCATCAATCATTTCCTTAAGCTTATCAGCAATCAGTTTTGCATCGGGGTTCCCGGTCTGTTGGTAGCTGTTCATTTCAATCTGGTACGGAGTCCGTAGGCCAACCACATCCAAGATCATGAATGGACCCAACGGCGCCCCGGTAGAAATCATCCAATCTTTGTCGACCAAGTGTGGGTCGGCAATTCCCTTCGCCCACACGGCCAATGCGGCATTAAGCAGTGGGACTAGTAAGGCATTTAAAATATAGCCAGGATATTCTTTGTGCATCGTGATTGGCACCATCCCAATCGCCTTGGCAAAAGCTACTGCCTCATCAAAAACAATTGGATCTGTGACCGACGTTCCCACGATTTCAGCGACATTATATTTCCAAATTTGGTTAGCAAAGTGAATGTGTAAGAATTGAGCTGGCCGATCCACGTACTGCACCAATTGGCTCGGCATCATCGTGGACGAGTTGCTGGCCACGATGGTTTTAGCAGGTAGCACTTTCATTAATTCACTGTACATTTTAGCCTTAATTTCCACGGCTTCCGGGATGGCTTCGATTACGAGGTCGGCATCAGCTACGGCCGCCGCCAAATCATCAGTAACCTGGATGGTCGCCAACGCTTGATCAAATTCGGCTTGGGGCAGTTGAACATCGCGTGCGTATGGTGCTGCTAACGCCGCTAACCGTTGCTTAGCCACAGCAATTTGGGGGTCATAAGCAGCGACATGCATTCCTTTTAGGGCGGATTGAAAGGCAATTTGACTGCCTAAGGTGCCGGCCCCGATAATTGTTACATTTTGAATGGTCATCGTTATTACCTCCTTAACAATCTTATTCCACCTTTATTTTATCACGAAAGCGGTTACAAAAGATAAAAAAGGCCATAAAACGACAAAAGTCACCAAATGTCGTTTTATGGCCGCCTGTGGTAAACCTAACGTGAGCCAGGGAGCGTGACGCCTAACTTTTCACCCAACGTTTTCATTTGAGCGTAAGTTTTTTCATCCACTTCAACCCCCCGTTGCCGATTTTGGGCTAACAAGCGATATTCACGATCCCCTGGAATCCAAATTTGTTTTCCAGGAATTGCTGGTAGCTGCCGAATTCGGTCTAACATCCGGGTTGCATCATCCGCTAATTTAGCTGGCTCGCCAAAGAAAGCTGGGTCGAAAACCAATAAGAATTGGGAAAAATCATGCTTACCTTTTACGGTATCCGCTGAAATAGACCCTTGGGCTAAAATGCCGGTTAGGATTTCAATTACTAATGAATTGCCCATCCCTTTGTAATTTGAATTCTCTTCGAAGAGGCCCCCTAAGGTCAAGAGTCCCCCGCCCTTTTGGTCAGTTGAAAAGGCGGCCGCGGCCAAGATCTCCTCAGCTTCTTTAGGGTCGCGAACGACTTGGCGGTTCTTATCGACGACCCATTCACCCGGCAAAGTTTCACCCCGCTTGTCTTTAACCTGGATTTTGCCGCCGGAAACTGCCGCGGTGGCGCAATCAAACATAAATGGGTGGGGCTGGGCTGGGAAGCCGAAGGCAAAAGCATTTGAACCTAAGAATGCCGTGGTGGCATTAGTCGGCACCACTAAGGGTCGGGTGTTAGTCAGGGCAACACCCACTAACCCGGCCTCAAGTGCCAGGCGGGTATAGTAGCCTGCCGTTCCAAAGTGATTGGAATTCCGGACGACCGCCATGGCGATCCCGGTTTGTTTGGCTTTTTTAATAATTTCTCGCATTGCTAAACGCGCCGCAAGCTGGCCCATGTTTTGATTGGCATCGACCAAGACCAGCCCCGGTCGCTGTTTGATTACCGTTGCCTGCTTTGTTGGTATAATAGTGTGGTCCTTGACCATTTGGGCATACCATGCCAAACGGTTAATCCCGTGCGAAGAAATTCCGCGTAAATCCGCATCGACTAATGTATCCGCCAAAAATTTGGCATCATCAGCCGAAAAATTTAGTTTAACAAAAATCTGTTCCAAGTAGGTCTGTTCACTTTCAGCCAAAATTCGCATTCAGTATCGCTTCTTTCTCATCATTTTATCATCTTTTTATAATTTTAAAGTAATCTGAGCAAATGTCAAGATTAAAAAAACTCCGCTGTGCTTAGTGCACACCGGAGTAAAATTAGTAATTACTTTTCCGTTGCCTTTTCCAAGGCCTTCATGATTGAAGGGTTCTTGGAGTGGCAGTCCTTCAGCATTTGTAAGTCGGCTGCGGATAATTCAACTACGTACTTGGCCATCGTTTTAACCTCCCTTTTGCTAATGAACCTATCTTACCACAAATTCCGTGCTTTGCTGCGTTAAAGTTCACTAGTTGCAAAGGAACGGCCTTCTAGGGAACGCAATAAGGCATCAACCGTATCCAACGCTGTTAGCAATGGTACGTTGTGTTCAATCGCCGTCTGGCGGATGATAAAGCCATCTGAGGTATGCTCATAATCATGTCCCATTGTATTGATGACCAGGTTCACTTGCCCCGCCTTAATGACATCCAAAATGGTTGGGGCCGCTTGATCATGGACACGCTGGACTTTGGTGACGTGTAAGCCATGTTTCTTCAGGTACTTAGCGGTCCCCTTGGTGGCCAAGATGCGGTAGCCAATCCGGGCAAACCGTTTCGCCAGGGCTTTAACCTGTTTTTTATCGTGGTCTTCCACGGTTAACAGGACCGTCCCGTTGAGCGGCAATTGCATTTTAGCGCCAGCAAAGGCTTTGTATAAGGCTTTGGCAAAGTTGGCATCCGTACCCATTACTTCCCCGGTCGACTTCATTTCAGGCCCCAAGTAGGCATCGACCGCATCCAGTTTGCTAAAGGAAAAGACGGGGGCTTTCACGTGCACCAAGGGTGAATCAGGGGCTAGTCCACCTTGGTAGCCTTGGTCACTTAGGGATTGCCCTAAAATCACCTTGGTTGCGACCTGGGCCATTTCAATTCCCGTAATTTTACTTAAGAACGGGACGGTCCGACTAGCACGCGGATTGACTTCTAGGACGTAGGCTTCATGATCATGGATGATGAACTGAATGTTCATAATGCCAATGCACTTCAAGGCCACCGCTAATTTTTTGGTAGCAGCCACGATTTGCGCTTTGATGTCATCCCCAAAGGATTGGGGCGGATAAACAGCCATTGAATCCCCCGAGTGTACCCCCGCTCTTTCAATGTGTTCCATAATCCCAGGTAAGAGGACGTTGGTTCCATCACAAATCGCGTCGACTTCGCATTCTTTCCCTTCTAAGTACGCATCAACCAAGATCGGGTGATCGACGGCCGCTGGGGCGTTTTGGGCCAGATAATTTTTCAACTCTTGGGGCGAATTGACGATTTCCATCGCTTTCCCACCAAGGACATACGAAGGCCGGACTAAAACGGGATAACCAATCTGAGCTGCTGCTGCCAAGACGCTTTCTTTGGTGGTTGCCGTTAAGCCGACTGGTTGCTTTAAGCCTAGGTCTTTAATGACTTGATCAAAGACTTCCCGGTCTTCAGCAGCGTTTAAGTCAGTTACCGTGGTCCCTAAAATTTTAACGCCGTTTTGGGCCAGGCCGTCCGCCAAATTGATCGCTGTTTGGCCACCAAACTGGACAATGACCCCGACCGGCTGTTCAACGTCAATCACGTTTAGCACATCTTCCAGTGTCAATGGTTCAAAGTAGAGTTTGTCAGAAACGGAGAAATCAGTAGAAACGGTTTCGGGATTTGAATTCATGACAATCGCTTCGTAGCCCAATGCTTGAATGGCGCGCACGGAGTGAACGGTAGCATAGTCAAATTCGACCCCTTGCCCAATCCGAATGGGCCCAGAACCGATCACCAAAATTGCAGGTTTATCGCTACGGTGAGATTCATTTTCCGTTTCATAGGTGGAATAAAAGTACGGCGTCGTGGAATCAAATTCGGCTGCACAAGTGTCTACCATTTTATAAACTGGGACTAAGCCTAATTGTTGGCGCTTTTGCCGAAGCTCAGCTGCTGAGGTCCCCCATAATTTAGCGATAGTTTGATCCGCAAAGCCATATTTTTTGGCCGTGCGTAAAAGGGCCTCGTTATTGAGGTGGGTCTTGAGCTGGTGTTCAATCTCCACTAGGTGCTGGATCAGATCCAAGAAGTAGGGTGTGATTTGCGTGAGCGCGTGCACTTCTTCAATCGTCATCCCCCGCCGAAAGGCTTCGGCTAAATAAAACAGGCGGTCGTCTTGCGGCGTTGTTAACTTGGCCTGTAACTGCTTGTCCGAAGCTGCCGCAGCCGCGGGAGAAATGAGATCCGTTTCGTCAATTTCCAGGGAACGCACCGCTTTTTGCAGCGCTTCTTCGGCGGTGCGCCCAATGGCCATTACTTCCCCCGTCGCTTTCATTTGACTCCCCAGTTGGCGGTCCGCTTGGGTGAACTTGTCAAATGGCCAGCGCGGAATTTTGCAGACCACGTAGTCCAAGGCCGGCTCAAATTGGGCCCAGGTCGTTTGGGTGACGGGGTTTTTAATTTCATCCAAGGTTAACCCGACGGCAATCTTAGCGGCTAATTTGGCGATTGGATAGCCGGTCGCTTTAGATGCTAAGGCCGAGGAACGCGAAACCCGGGGATTAACCTCAATGACGTTGTAGTGATAAGAATGGGGATCCAAAGCTAATTGAACGTTGCAGCCCCCTTCAATTTTCAAAGCGCGAATCAATTTCAACGCACAATCCCGCAACATTTGATATTCCCGATCCGAAATGGTTTGGTTGGGAGCGAAAACAATTGAGTCCCCGGTATGAATCCCCACCGGGTCAAAGTTTTCCATGCAGCAAACGACCATCGCATTGTCCGCGGCGTCCCGCATGACTTCAAATTCAATTTCTTTGTAGCCGGCGATTGATTTCTCAATTAAGCACTGGGTAACGGGAGAAAGCTCCAGTCCATTGGCAGCAATGGTGGCTAATTCTGCGGGGGTCTGACACATTCCGCCACCAGTCCCACCCATGGTAAAGGCCGGCCGGACAATGACCGGGTAGCCAATTTCTTCGGCAAAGCTCAACGCTTCCTCGACCGTACCAACGGTTTGAGAAGCCGGAATCGGTTCCCCGAGCTGTTGCATCAAGGCTTTAAATTTTTCCCGGTCTTCGGCTTGGTCAATCGCCGTTAATTGGGTCCCTAAGAGTTGAATATCCAGTTCGGCTAAGATGCCGGATTTTGCTAAGGCGACGGCGAGGTTTAACCCAATTTGGCCCCCAAGGGTCGGTAAAATCGCATCCGGGTATTCTTGGCGGATGATGCGGGAAACGACTTCGACCGTGAGGGGTTCGATGTAAACATGATCGGCAATCTGCTTGTCGGTCATGATCGTGGCGGGATTGGAGTTGATCAACACCGTTTCGTACCCTTCTTCACGTAATGCCAGACAGGCCTGGGTGCCTGAATAATCAAATTCCGCGGCTTGACCAATGATGATCGGGCCTGAACCAATTACTAAAATTTTGTGAATATCCGTCCGCTTAGGCATGAGCTTTTTCCTCCTTTACTGCATCGACTGTGGCAACAAACTGATCAAATAAGCCCGCCGCATCATGGGGGCCCGGGGCCGCGTCCGGGTGAAATTGGACGGAAAAGGCGGGATATTTTTGATGTTTGAGCCCTTCGATTACCCCATCGTTGATTTCCAAGTGCGTGACAGTTAAAGCGGTCTCGCTCAAAGAATCTGGGGCCACGGCATAACCGTGGTTTTGGGAGGTAAAGGTAATTTCCCCCGTGGCTAAGTTTTTCACGGGGTGGTTAAACCCGCGGTGCCCAAATTTCATTTGGAACGTTTGGGCGCCGTTGGCCAGCGCAAAGACTTGATGACCCATGCAGATGCCAAAGACTGGCACATGTTGTTCGATTTCTGCGACCATTTTAATTGCAGCAGTCTGCTCGGTCGGATCCCCGGGGCCGTTTGACAATAAGACACCGTCCGGGTGGTAGTCTAGGACGGCTTGGGCGGAGACGTCAGCGGGCAAAACGATGGTATTGCAGTCGCGTTGGGCCAATTCGCGTAAAATACTGTGTTTGAGTCCAAAGTCAATAACCACAATATTCCGCTTACTGCCAGGATTAGGATAAGGCGTTGGGGTTGCTGCCCGCCGGGAAGCGCCAACTGTTGGATGGACCATTTTTAGTTCGGCCACCACCGCTCGCTGCTTATCTAAGACTGTCAACCAACTTGCCGCGCAGGGTCCCATGTGCCCGGATTTGTTTCACCAATTGCCGGGTATCGACCCCCATGAGCCCCGGGATTCCCTGGCGTTTTAAGAAGGCTGGCAGGCTTTCTTGCATCCGCCAGTTGCTGGGGTGCCGCGCAACTTGGTGGCAAATTACGCCTTTGATTTGGGGATTCAGGGCTTCGTTGTCGTCAACGTTGATTCCATAATTGCCGATCAAGGGATTGGTAAACACCAAGATCTGATCGGCATAGGATTGATCCGTAATCGCTTCTTGATAGCCCGTCATTCCCGTGGTAAAGACCACTTCGCCAGTTGTGATGGTGGTCGCCCCGAAAGCTTCGCCCGCGTAGGTTGATCCGTCTTCCAGAATTAAATATCTTTGCATATTGTTGCCTCCAATTCGCATGTGCTCAGTTTCCCTGCTCGCGGTCAGGGTTTAAAGTTCGCGTTTCCTTTTTCAGGAAGCGAAAGGGCATTTTAAAAGGTTCTCTCCGCCAAAAGAGACGAACTCTTTTAAAATAAAGGCTGAGAAAGTTTGCTTTTCTCAGCCTTTGAATATTATTCCATGCCCATTAACTTTTTACCAGCTTTAATTTGTTTTTTTACATTTTCAAAGCTGGTACCCCCTAATGACTGTCGACGCGCAACGGCAACTTTCGATTGTAAATCGTGATAAACGTCGACTCCGATTTTGGGCATGATTTTTTGGTATTCAGCGAGGGGGATTTCCTGTAATGTGGTTCCAGTTTGTAATCCTTTGAGGACCAATTCTCCCACAATTGCGTGAGCTTGTCGGAACGGAACGCCTTTTGTTGCCAAGTAGTCAGCCAGTTCGGTCGCATTGGAGAAGTCGCGTTCCGTTGCCGCTGCCATCCGGGTTTTGTTGACCTTGGCGGTGGCTAGCATTCCGGCCATCACGTGTAAACAAGGCAAAATCGTCTTCACTGCATCAAAAACGCCTTCCTTGTCCTCTTGCAGATCCTTATTGTAAGCTAAAGGCAAGGCTTTCATGACGGTTAATAAACCAGTGAGATCGCCGAAAATTCGACCGCTTTTGCCACGAATCAATTCCGCATAATCGGCGTTTTTCTTCTGGGGCATGATCGAGCTGCCAGTTGCGTACTCATCCGCTAACTCCAAGTACCCAAATTCATATGAGGTCCACAAAACGATTTCTTCACCTAAGCGCGAAAGATGGACCATTAATATTGCGGCGTTACTTAAGAATTCGAGGGCAAAGTCCCGGTCTGAAACTGCGTCCAAGGAATTGGTATACGGTGCGGAAAAGCCTAATTCTTGGGCGGTTAAAGCCCGGTCAATCGGAAAAGTAGTCCCAGCTAACGCCGCTGCTCCAAGCGGCGAAAGATCAGTGTGCTGTTGGTTGAATTCAAACCGTTCCACATCCCGTTGGAACATGGCGAAGTATGCCATTAAATAGTGCCCGTATGAGATCGGTTGCGCGTGCTGAAGATGCGTATAGCCGGGCATGACGGTTTCAAGATTGGCTTCGGCTTGCGTTAGTAAAACGCGTTGTAAGTGTTTGATCGCGGTAATGACTTGTGGCAGGCGTTCCTTAACGTACAGATGAAAATCCGTAGCGACCTGGTCGTTGCGGCTACGAGCCGTATGCAATTTCCCGGCGACGGGCCCGATTTCTTTAGTTAATAAAGCTTCGAGATTCATATGGATATCTTCGTTAGCTAGTGAAAACTCGAGCTTCCCCGCGGCTAATTTAGCTTGCAAGCGTTGCAGCCCAGCGATAATTTGGTCAGCGTCAGTGGCTGATAAGATGTGAGTGGCCTTCAACATTTTCACGTGCGCCAAGGAACCCAACAGATCTTCTTTGGCCATGGCTTGATCGAATTCGATTGAAGCGCCAAAGCGATCGAGGTCGGGAGTCGCCATTGCTTGAAAGCGCCCGCCCCATAATTTATTAGTTGCCATCGGCGGTCCCTTCTATCTTTTGATGAACTTGAGCGTAGACTTGGGTTGGCAAGCCCCAGAGTTTAATAAAGCCGGCGGCGGCTTCTGAGTCAAATTGATCCGCCGCGGTATAAGTAGCCAGTGATTCGTCATATAATGAATTGGTTGATTTCCGGCCTTCGCAGATCACGTTGCCCTTAAATAGCTTCACCCTAACGACCCCATTGACGTCTTTTTGACTTTCCTTGATAAAAGCCTGCAGGCTGTCCATCAAAGTGGTAAACCAAAGACCATTGTAAATTAAATCCGCCATTTGCTTTTCAAGCAAGGGCTTAAAGTGGGCTAAGGACTTTTCTGTTGCGATATCTTCAATGTCCTTATGGGCCGCTAGCAATACCGTAGCGGCGGGACATTCGTAGATTTCCCGGGATTTAATGCCGATCATCCGGTTTTCAACGTGATCAATCCGGCCAATCCCGTGCTTGCCGGCTAATTGATCTAAGGTCATAATTAATTGGGCTAACGACATGGCCTGACCGTTCAAAGCGGTCGGGATTCCCTGGCTAAATGTAATGGTGATAACATCAGGGATATCCGGGGTAGCTTCCAGTGCGGTGGTCCGTTCGTAGGCATCGGCAGGGGCCGCTACCCAAGGATCCTCTAGGATGCCGCATTCATTTGCCCGTCCCCAGAGGTTTTCATCGATTGAGTACGGGCTCTGTTTGGTAATGGGGACTGGAATCCCGTTTTCTTTCGCGTAGTCGATTTCATCTTCCCGGGCCCAGTGATTATCCCGAATCGGATCTTCAATCTTCATTTCCGGGGCAAGGGCGTGAATCCCAACTTCAAACCGCACTTGGTCATTTCCCTTACCAGTACAGCCGTGCGCAATTGCGATCGCCCCCTTGGCTTTGGCAATTGCTACCAGATGTTTAACGATTAAGGGCCGGGAAAGCGCCGAGACTAGTGGATATTTATTCTCATACATTGCATGAGATTGCAAAGCCGGCAGTACATAGTCGGTAGCAAATTCTTCCTTTGCGTCAATTACGATTGATTCGACGGCGCCGACTTGGCGACCTTTTTGCTGGATCGCGGCCAAATCTTTCCCTTCACCCACGTCAATACACACGGCAATCACGTCATATCCCTTATTCTTCAACCATGCAATTTCAACCGAGGTATCCAAACCACCGGAGTAAGCTAATACAACCTTGTCTTTTGCCATTTTCCTCGCTCCTTTATCATTCATTTTTAATGGATTGTTATGCATTATAGAACTAATTGGATATCCATGCAACCTAAAGGAGATAATTGTTATTTTTATACATTAAAAAGTAAAGTTGTTTACAGGCTTAAATTAGGATAAAAAGCTGATAGACTGGGTAAATAGTGAGATTTAAGGCGAAAGAAAATGGTTGATTTTATGCAGATATAAATTTTTCAGATTCAATTAACTTAACATAATTTTTAGACTGTATATAAAAAGTGGAGAGCCCCCACAGCTCTCCACTTTATTCGCAATTTTATTATTGTAAGAAACGTTCGTAATCAATCGAGGCGCTGGAAATACCGTCCGGGGCATCGGGGAAGGTAAAGATCACCCCTTCGGCCTCATCGTAATCAATTAAACAATCGTGACTGCCAAAAAACCAAGCATCCGCAAAGTTAATGTGATAATCAATCGCATCTTTGTGGACATGAATGATGGGGCGAACCGGATGATTATCCTTGGCGTACCCTTGCTTATGGTCATGATTAACTGGTTGCCCCGGAACTTGCTTGCCAAAGAAGCGGACCCCGTCACCAGCTTGCAGTGCTAATTCCTTAATAATCGCTTGACTGGCTTGATCAGTAATAATTAAGCGCAAAAGCTGATCCCTCCGTTAATCTGCTACTTTGACCGTCGGTTCGGCGGCCGTTAAAACCACATTGTGTACTGGGGTAACCCCAAAATACCGTTCGATTTGTTCGGCCAATTGCGTCATGGCCTGGTTGGCCCGGGTTGCTTGGTCCGGGGTTACCGATTCGATGACCGCAACGATATTTTGTGAAGCTTCATCCAACATCGTTCGTTGGGCATCCCGCCAGTTGAGGCACCGGCAAACGGCACCTTGCTCATCATACCAAGCCATTTCTCCGGCTAAGGTTGGTTCGTCTTTGTCGGCACCGACGGGTTGGAATGGTAAACCTTCTTCAACCAATCCTAAGTGCATGGTGCCCTGGATTTTATCCCGGTCTTCAATTCCGACGGGAACCCCATTGGTAATGGAAACGCAGTTATAAATATCGACCAGCGGATCGATTGGGGTTAACTCCTTGCCTTGGTCAATTCGCTTTAACAGGGCTTCAATCGAGGCCCGGGCCCCTTTCTTCTTTTTGAAAGCTTGGTAGGCGGTCCGCCATTCGGCTACCACGGGGTTTTTACTGAACTGCGCGGCGCCCAAAAAGCTTTCGGCTTGATCCATGGCCGTTTGTAACATTTTGCGCCGTTCAGCTTCACTCAGGGTGGCGTTGTGGTTATCAATGCCATTGGCAATCAAGATATTAACTTGCGCGCCAGGGAAAGTATCAAAAAAACTTTGGTCAATCGTTACTGCTTCTAACATTGCTTACCTTCCTTTATGATTCCTGTTGTTGCAAAAATTGGGCTAGTGCGACGGTTTGCCGAGCGACCTTGTCAATTCGGTGCTTTGTCGCGTCTTCAATAATTTCTGTTCGGTAAATCTCACGGGCTTCAACAAAAGCGCAGTTACTGATTACTTCGGCTTTCATTGCCGTCAGCACTGGTTTTAGTTGGTATTCGGCAGCCAAAAAGAAGCGCGGTGATCCCGCGTTGACTACCGTTCCAATCACTTTGCCCCGAAAGCCATCTTCCGGTAATAAGTCAAAGACATTTTTTAGTGCCCCTGGAATTGACCCTTGAAAAATGGGCGTCCCCACAATGATCGCATCAGCCGCTGCCAACGTGGTTGCGACTTGGTAGGTATCACCATCATACTCATGGAAATCACGTCCATCGCTAGCTTGAAGCTGATAATCGCGTAAATCTAACATTTTAAAGTTAACTTCTGTCCCGTAGGTCCGGCCAATTTCTTTTTCGACTTCGCGCATGGTGGTGATTGTTTGGGACCCCGCGACCGAACCTGATAAACCTACGACCTTTAACATTTCTTACTTATTCTCTCCTCTTTTATTGCTAGTACTGCCGGTGTTCACCGGCTTTAACCCGGTCCCAGTCGGCACTGATGTTTTCAACGACCCGGGCTAGTAGTTGGGTTAACTGTTGGCTTTCGGTTGCCGAAAGCCCTTGGCGGGCAATTTGTTCCGAGTATGCGTTTTCCCGTTGGATAAACGCCGCTTGTTGCGCCCCCAGTTCAGTAACATAGAGGTGCTTTACTTTTTGGTTGTCTGGAGCAGTCTGTCGATTTACCAAGCCACATTGCACAAGCTTGGCGATGGCCCGGGAAACCGTTGCCCGATCAACTTTTAACATTTTTGACAATTGTTCGGCAATGATACCGGGGTGCTCGGCAATTCGGACCAAGTAAAGATACTGCCCCCGGGCCAGCTGGTGCTGTTTGAATTCCACGTTTGCAATGGAATCCAGCGCTCTGGCAATCGTCCCAATCTGTCGTACAATGGTTGCCATCTCATCCCCCCTTCAGTACTAGTTTACTGCAAATAGTTGCATTTGCAACAAAAATTAGAAAAGTTCCTTTAGTAATAAGTCATCACATTGTTCGTGGTCCCCCATCCAAAAGCAATGAGTGCTGACTGGCTGAAAACCATACCGCGCGTAAAAATGCTGGGCCCGCTCATTTTTTTGCCACACTCCCAGCCAAATTTGGTTAAAATGGTGCGTCCGGGCGTACGTAAGCGCAAAATCCATCAAATGGTGGCCTAACCCCTGCCCCCAAACGGCTGGCAAGAGGTAGATACGCTGAATTTCAATGGCCCCCGGAAAATTCGGTTCAGTTTGGGTTGGCCCCCAGTTTAGCTTCAGGTAACCAAGTGGTTGGCCGTTTCCTTCTAAGAAAAACGTGGCGGAGGTTGGAGCAGTTACTTCGGCTTGTAAATTCGGCAACTGGTAATTGTTGACGACGTACTCGGTAATGCTGCGGACATCGTTATAGGGAGCAAAAGTTGCCGTAAAACTTTCGGCAGCAATGGCTTGGAGCGTTGTGAGATCAGTATGGCTGGCAGTGACGGGCCGGATGGTAATTTGGGTTGTGGCTAAAATTTGCCAGGTTGACGTTACTATTGGGGTTTGGGTCGTGGTATTCATACGAAGCCCTCCGTTTCCATTATTTATTAAACCGTTTTCACACCTTTATTTTAGCAATCTTACGCAAGTGATTCAATTACAAAAATTATACACGATTAAAGCATAATTAATCGCTGGTTGCGTCGAAACGTCGCTAATCCGTATAATCATTCAATCGATTGAAAAGAACGGCAGCATTTTTTTGAACTGCCCTGAAAACATGATAGAATGAACGAAAACCCATGAAAGAAGTGATAAGATGGAAGCTGATCGCTATCGGAAATTAATCCAGCAGGAATTAGCGGCCCTGCCCGATTACGTAATGGCTTACTACCGGGGGACCAATTTGGCGATGACAACCACTTACCAATATTTAACCGAATTCCGCCGCTTTTTTAATTGGCTGCGTGCCAACCAGATCAGTCATGCGACGGATAATCAACGGATTACGACCACTGAGTTGGCCCATTTGCGTCGGGAAGACATCATGCTATACATTGATGATTTAAAGCATACCAAGAACGCCCAAGGACGCGCCAATTCGGCAACTTCAATCAACCGTTCTTTAAATGCGCTACGGTCCCTATTTAAGTTTCTGACGATCACGGCTGACAATAATGATGGGGAACCGTATTTTGAGCGGAACGTAATGCTAAAAATTCCGTCGCTCAATAGTACGCAGACCTTAAATTACCGGGCCCACGCGTTAGCTTCGCATATGTATCGGGGCGAGTTGAAGTTTGATTTTTTGACCTTTATTGCCCAGGAGTATCCCCAAAAATGTGACAAACGCGCACAAGCTTCCTTTATGATTAATCAAGAACGCGACCTGGCGATTATTGCTTTAATTTTGGGAACGGGAATTCGCGTGTCGGAAGCGGCCAACGTTAACTTGGCGGACCTAAACTGGCAACAAAAAATGCTGGATGTCACCCGGAAAGGGGGGCAAAAGGACAGTATTCCGATCGCACCGTGGGTAATGCCCTATTTAACCCAATATCAACAAATTCGGGCAACGCGCTACCACGCGCTTAAAAAGGACGTGGCCTTTTTTTTAACAAATTATCATGGTGAGACCCGCCGGATCAGTGCCAACTCGATTGAACGCTTGGTTAAAAAATATTCGACCGCTTTTGGCCGGCCGTTAACGCCCCATAAATTGCGCCATACCTTGGCGTCTGAATTATATGAAGTTACCAAGGATCAAGTTTTAGTTGCACAACAATTAGGCCAAAAAGGCACGTCAGCCACCGATTTGTATACCCACGTTGATCAGTCCGTGCAAAAAGCGGCCTTGGCTAAAATCAGTAAACCAGAGGAAGAAGGATAATATGTGTACTGCAATTACTTATCAGGATCGCCAAGATAACGCTTATTTTGGGCGGACCATGGATTTCCCCCTCAAAGCCACCCCTTGGCGCTTAACTTACGTACCGGCCGGTTTTGCATGGCAAGTTCGGCCTAGTGAACAATTTCTTACCAGCAAATATGCGGTATTGGGCGGGATGCGCCTGGCCGATGGGCACTACCTGATTGGGGATGGGGTTAACGAGGCCGGGTTAGCGTGTGCCGAATTGTACTTTCCGGGCCAAGTTCAGTATTATGAAACGCCCCAGTTTTACCGGTTGAACCTGACCCCCCAAGATGTAATTACCTGGCTGCTCACCCAACACCAATCAGTAGCTGAAGTGGCAGACAATTTGGACCGGCTGGCGATTATTGCCCAGCAATGGTACGATCATGATATTATCCATCCCTTTCATTGGATTTTAAGTGACGATACTGGTACCTATTTAATTGAACCTACCAATGAGCAATTAAGCCTTAAAAAGGCGCCCCTGGGCATTTTAACTAATGCGCCGGCAATTGAACAACATCAAGCCAAGTTGACGCACCTCGTAGGGGGCAAACCAACTAAGGAACGCTTGGCAGCTTTTTCTAAACGCCTACCGGTCACCCGGACGCCTTCAAACCGCTACTTACGAACAGCGTTAACCTTGGCTAAACAACCGGTGCCTGATCACCGGGATGGGATCTTATTAGGCCGGAAAATTCTCGAACGAGTTCAAATGGAGCCACTGGAAGGGCATGACGACTATACCCACTACATTGGGGTGATTGATCGAACCCACCTCACCTATGATTTTACCGATCTTGAATTTGAGCATCATCACCGGGCCTCGCTTCGTCATCTAATGAAGAAGTATCACAAACCGGTGACCTTTCATTAATTAAGGCAAACAACGATCTGGTCGTTAGCGGATCGTTGTTTTTTCATCTGTTTAAGTTTACATAATAATGTAAAGGTAAAATTAATATGACTTACCGCCCCGCCATTGTCCCACAAAATTGGTCGGGTAACTAAATTCGCGTTCAGCTGCAGCTAGCTGACCAACTCCCCAACTAGTCAAATGAAAATGCAGCTGAGCGTAAAATCAGAATAGGGCCACCTTTTGACGCCGGTAATGACAATTAACTCACTTATGAAGTGTTATTTCTATAAAATAACACTTCACGATCCCTATTAAATCAAGGCTTTATTTGGCACCAAAATTAAGATGTGTTATTATTATAAATATCAATAAAATAACACCATTAAAAAGGGGCCGATTTTACCCATGAAACAACTCGTTTTACCGATCAAAAGTGAAGAAGTCCTTGCACAAGTCCAAGATACCCTGCTCCATAATTTTAAAGCCGGCCAGCGTAACTATACGATTTTTCAAGTTGGCAAAGCGACCCTGCTACGGGTCAGTGACGTTTTACGGCTCAAACAAGCGGATGTTTTTGACGACTACGGGGCCATTCGCGAACGGGCCTACATTACTGACAAAAAAACTGGCAAACAAAATACCCTGTATTTAAAACCAGTTATGAACGACCTGGTCATTTACCAGCAATGGTTGAAGAGACAACGCTTAGAAAACCAAACGCCGTGGTTGTTTCCTTCGACCACCCGCCCGCAAAAGCATATTGATGAGCGCCAGTTTTACCAAATTATGGCCAAGGTTGGGCGCTTGTTGGATCTAAATTACTTAGGGACCCATACCATGCGCAAAACCGGTGCTTACCGGGTTTATGTCCAGTCTAATTACAACATTGGTTTGGTCATGCAACTGTTGAATCATTCCAGCGAAGCCATGACGTTAGCTTACCTCGGCTTAGACCAAGTCAGTCGAGAACATATGCTGGATAAAATCGACTTTGGGTAACACTTTGGAAATTATGTAAACATAAAATCGTTAAAACTCCTATCGTTTTTGAACAACGAACATTTTGTGTGTTTTTAAGTTTAAAGTTGGTTTTAACCGCTGGATTGGGTTATAATTGTAGAAAATCACTTGGAGGGAACCCCAAATGAAGAACATTTATTTTAATCACGATGGAAACGTTGATGATTTAATTTCCTTGTTGTTGTTGCTACAAGCCCCTAACATCAAGCTATTAGGGGTCGGCGTTATTGATGCCGATGGTTATTTAGAACCGGCAGCTGAAGCTTCCCGAAAAATTATTGATCGGTTTAATCGCCGGGGCGACCAATTAAGCGTTGCTAAGTCAGCTGCCCGGGCACACCATCAGTTCCCTAAGGAGTGGCGGTTAAGCTCGTTTGCCTTTAACCACTTCCCAATCTTAAATGAACCCGGCCTTATTAAAACACCTGAAGCTTCATTACCAGCTCATTTAGACATGATTGAAAAAATTCAGGCAGCCGATGGTCCGGTGACTTTAATCATGACGGGACCAATCTCTGATTTAGCCCTGGCCTTAGATGCGGATCCATCCATTGAAGCCAAAATCGAGAAACTCTACTGGATGGGTGGCTCGCTGGATGGTCACGGGAATGTGTTGGAACCTGGCTTTGATGGGACCGCTGAGTGGAACGCCTTTTGGGACCCGGAAGCCGTAGCCCGGGTTTGGCAATCAAAATTGGATATTCAAATGGTCGGATTAGAAAGTACTGAAGAAATTCCCCTTACGCAAGAGTTACAAATGTACTGGGCGTCCCGACGCCAAGAACCCGCCTTTGATTTAATTGGGCAGGGTTACTCGCTGGTATTGTCTTATGAAGCTAACTCTGTGTACTACTTGTGGGATGTATTAACGACACTATCGGCCTTAAAACCAGAATTAGTAGAAACTGAACGCACGGCTTCAATTGTGCGGGTTGATGGACCAGCAGCCGGCCGAACGGAACGGGCCCCGCATGGAACGCCCATGACCTTAGTGACTAAAGCTGACAAAACTGCCTTCTTTACCTTTTTTGATCAACTTGCTAGTTCAGCCATCTTAAAGTAACGATTCAAAAATTATGTAAACAAAAATGGTGATTAATTAAATCAACCGCGAATCCTTGGACAAAACGTTGTTTAAGGATCCGCGGTTGATTTGGTTAATTATTATAGTAGATTAAAAATCTCGTCGTTTAAAATAATAGTATCCTACATATAACACAGTTTTAACACAGTTTGTCGAAGCGAGTGGCAATCCGCCGATACTCCTTCAATTGGTTGAAAAAGTTCTCGATCAAATGCCGTTCACAATAGGCATAGAAGTCGCATTCCCAAGGATCCTTGGGATTTGCCTTGGGTGGAATTGTGAATGAACCCTCACTGGCATTAATGTACTCCATGATTTCCTTCGTTCCATAGGCTTTATCAGCGATAACGTTCACGTCGGTCAAGTCGATCCCTGCTAGGACCTCTATAGCGGCTTTGGCGTCATGAACTTGGCCCCCGGTAAGGATAAACTTGATCGGATTCCCTAAGCCGTCTGCAAGGGCATGAATCTTCGTAGTTCGGCCACCACGACTTATCCCGATCGCTTGGTTAGGAAAGTCACAGCGGCTTTTTTTGAGCCCCAAATGCCTTCTGATGAACCTTAATGGTGATTGAATCTAGACTCATATTCTCACGGTCTGGATCAATACCAAGAGCTTGAAAGATCCTTTCTAGTAAGCCACTGTCAGTCCAAATCCGCCAACGAGAATATACCGTTTGCCAAGGACCATAATGGCGTGGCAAGTCCCGCCATGGCGACCCTGTTCGAGATAACCAGATGACGGCGTTGAAGGCATCCCGGTTGGAAATTTTAGTCGGGCGACCAGTTTTTTGTTGAGGAAAGAAATCCTTGATGCGCTCCCATTGTTCTTCGGTAATGTCATAGCGTTCTGATTCCACCATAACACGATCCTCACTTTTGATTTTTTAGTTAGGATTTTACCAGAAAATAGTAACTTTTCAAACAGGCCCTAGTTCGACCGGATTATTACTTCCATGATAGCACAAGAAGGCAAAAGCCACCCGGGCCGATTTGACCTGGGTGGACTTTTCTTTCTCGCGCAAAGTTGTTGGCCCCTATTTAGCGTTGCCCTCGTCCAGTGGCTTACCGGCCAAGAGGTCTTGGTAGTGCTTAATTAAAGACATTGACTGGACTAAGACGGTGTTATTGTGGTTCAAGCGGGCAAAGGCCCGGGCATCTAAGAGGTTATCTATTACTACCGCTGGGCTGGCGCCGGTTTCAAGGGCGTTTTGGGCCGCCAAGAGTTTTAGGCGCGGTAAGAAGTACGTAACGTGTTCCTGGGCACAGCGGGTCAGCCCCTGATCCAGGTACTTGTTGCTCTGGTCGTACTCCTTAATCAGGGCATGGTACTCTGCAAGGTAGTAGACCATTGTTAACAGGCGGGCGTTATTGACGTTATCACCGTGGGGGTCGTTTTGCTCCGTTAACTGTTCCAAGTAGGTTTTCACCTTAGCCATGAAGAAGGCGGCTTGGTCTAGGGCTCGCCGCCGAGCGTAGAGGATCCCCTCGCCCAAGTAGGCCAGTTGGGCAAAGATCGTTTGATGTTCTTCGTCCAGCTCATCAAGAATCCGGGTGAAGGAGAACAGGGCGGTGGTGTCAGCCGCCCCGACGAGGGTTGCCAACAGCCCTTGCAGGTAGCTGTACTGCATCTTAGCGGTGGTACTAGTGATTTCAGCCGTTGGAATCGCCGCAAGGAGCTGCTTTGCCCGTTGGTAGTTTTCGACCATCAGCTCCTCTTCCGTCCAGTCAAGCTGGTGGCGGAGCCAGTCGCTACGGCGCCGTTCTTCGTCAAGGTCGTCAATCGAGAGGTCCAGCCGCTCACAAAGCTGCCGCAAAATCGGGAGCGACGGGACCTGGGTATTGTTCTCAAACTTGCTGAGGGTGGATTGGGTGCAGATTCCCTCACAGAGGACGGCTTGAGAAAGGCCACGGGCTTTGCGGCGACTGACAAAGAATTTTGTGTCCATCGAAATTCCTCCTAACAGTGGTGTACAGGCACCGAAGCAGAATAACAACCAGTGAACCGCTCTGGGGCGGAAAGAGGACTATCCGATCGATCCTTCCATTTCAAAACTAATCAGCCGGTTCAATTCCACGGCGTACTCCATTGGCAGTTGTTTGGTAAACGGTTCGACAAAGCCCATGATGATCATTTCGGTTGCCTTTTGTTCCGAAATCCCCCGGCTCATTAGGTAGTAGAGCTGTTCTTCTGAAATCTTGGAAACCTTGGCCTCGTGTTCCATGGCAACGTTGTCGTTGTCAATTTCATTGTAGGGAATCGTGTTGGACGACGATTGATCGTCCATGATAATCGTGTCACATTCAACGTGGGCCTTGGAACCGGACGACTTTTCCGTAAAGCGAACGGTCCCCCGGTAGTCGGTAGCGCCCCCGGTCTTTGAGATCGACTTGGAAACGATCGAACTAGAAGTGTTTGGGGCGTTGTGGATCATCCGGGCCCCGGAGTCCTGGTGGATCCCGTTAGAGGCGACGGCAATCGACAACATTGTTCCCCGGGCTCCCTGGCCGTTGAGGTAGACGGACGGGTACTTCATCGTGACCTTGGAGCCAAGGTTACCGTCGATCCATTCCATCGTGGCGTTTTCGTCCGCCGCAGCCCGCTTGGTTTCCAAACTGTAGACGTTATCGGACCAGTTTTGGATCGTTGTGTACCGGCAGTAAGCGTCCTTTAAGACGTTCACCTCAACCACGGCGGCGTGCAGGCTGTCAGAGGAATAGTTCGGGGCCGTACACCCTTCTACATAGTCGACGCTAGCCCCCTCGTCAACGATGATCAGGGTCCGTTCAAACTGACCGGTATTTTCGGCGTTTAAGCGGAAGTAGGACTGAATTGGGGTCGTAGTCTTAACCCCCTTTGGAACGTAGATGAAGGAGCCCCCGGACCAAACCGCCCCGTTTAGGGCCGCAAACTTGTTATCGGCCGGCCGGACTAGCTTGCCGAACCACTTCTTAAAGAGGTCCGGGTATTCGCGGAGGGCGGTGTCGGTGTCGGTGAAGATGATCCCCAGCTTTTCAAACTCATTTTTCATGTTGTGGTAAACGACTTCTGATTCATACTGGGCCGAAGAACCAGCTAGGTACTTGCGTTCCGCCTCGGGCACCCCGAGCCGGTCGAAGGTCTTCTTTAGGTCTTCCGGCACGTCATCCCAGTCGCGGTACTTCTTATCGGTCATCTTTTGGTAGTAAAGCATGTTTTCTAGGTCCAGTTCGCTTAGGTCGGGACCAAACTTTGGCAGTGACAGCTTCTTATAGATTTGGTAGGACTTTAGCCGGTAATCAAGCATCCATTGCGGTTCGTGCTTTTCAGCCGAAATGGCCCGGACAATCTCTTCGGTCAGTCCCCGCCCGGTTGAGAAAACCGGCTTAATGTCGTCGTGGAAACCGTATTGGTAGTCGTCTTTGTTTTTTAAGATTTCATTTGCTTTTACCATCTTAATCCTCGTCTCCTTCTTGCAAGAGCGCCCGTTGGAGTGCCCACCAAGCGAGGGTGGCACACTTAATCCGCGCCGGGAACTCCATGATGCTAGTTAGCACTTGGGCGTCACCAAGCGCGTCTAAATCAGATTGGGGATGCACCTTACCAATTGCCGTGTCGGAAAAGGTTTTTGCCATTGCAAGGGCCTCTTCCTTAGTCTTACCCTTGACAGCCATTGTCATCATTGAAGCCGAGGCCTGGCTAATCGTGCAGCCCTCCCCGGTAAAGGCAACGTCCTTAATCGTTTCCTGATCATCAAGGTCGATCTGTAGGTTGATCACGTCCCCACAGGTCGGGTTATTCAAACTGATTTGGTGGGTGGACGTTGCTAACTTTCCCTTGTTGTGGGGATTAGCGGCGTGGTCCAGGATCACTTCTCGATAAAGGTTATTTAGTTTCTCCAGTCCCAATTCTAAAGAACTCCTTTGCTTTCTTGATGGCGGTAATGAGCCGGTCAACGTCGGCTTGCGTATTGTAGATGTACAGGCTTGCCCGCGCGGTTGCCGGGACGTTAAGGGCCTCCATCAACGGTTGGGCACAGTGGTGGCCGGCCCGAATCGCAATGCCTTCCATGTCTAAGGCAGTTGCTAGGTCGTGCGGGTGAAGGTGGCCGAGGTTAAAGGCAATTACCCCGGTATGCTTAGCCGGATCCTGGGGACCATAAACCGTAACGGACGGAATAGCCAGTAGTTGTGGTAATAGGGCGTTAACCAGTTCCTTCTCGTGGGCGGCCACCTGGTCCATCCCGAGGGCATTTAAATAATCAATTGCGGCCCCCAGACCGACCGCCCCGGCGATATTTTGGGTTCCCGCCTCAAACTTGTAGGGAAGCGGCGCCCAGGTACTAGTCTGCTGGTGGACCTCCCCGATCATCTCGCCCCCGTATTGGTAGGGCGGCATTGCTTCTAAGAGCGCGGCCTTCCCGTAGAGGACCCCGATCCCGGTCGGGGCCATCAACTTATGCCCAGAGAAGGCGTAAAAATCGGCCCCCAAATCCTGGACGTTCACTGGCATGTGTGGGACGGCCTGGGCCCCGTCAACCACCATTACCGCGCCGTTTGCGTGGGCCAATTCGGCCAGCTGGCGAACCGGGTTAACGGTCCCGAGTACGTTGGAAGCGTGGGCAACAGCAACGATCTTCGTCCGGGGGGTAATTAACTGCTTAGCCTGGTCGAGATCCAACTCCTGGTCCGAGGTTAGGCCGATGTACTTAAGGGTAGCGCCCTTCTTGAGCGCCAATTGTTGCCACGGAATCAGGTTACTGTGATGTTCGGCCACCGAGATGACAATTTCATCACCGGCCTGAATATTTTGCTCCCCGTAGGTACTAGCGACCAGGTTAAGGGCGTCGGTACAGCCCTTGGTAAAGATCACTTCTTCCGGCTTAGTGGCGTGGATGAAGTGCTGAACCTTCTGCCGGGCGGCTTCGTAATCGGCCGTTGCCCGTTCGGCAAGGGTGTGGACCCCACGGTGAACGTTGGCGTTGTCGGTCTGGTAAAAGTGCATCAGTTGCTTAAGCACCAGGGTCGGTCGTTGGGTGGTGGCGGCGTTATCGAGGTAGACCAGCGGCTCGCCGTTAACTTGTTGATCCAGAATTGGGAAGTCTTGGCGTAAGTGATTAAAGGTTCCCATCGGTTAACTTCCTTTTTAGGATTGCGATCAGTTCTTGGCGGACCCGATCGGCTGGGATTGCCGCGATAACTGAGCTTAAGAAGCCCCGGATGACCATGTGTTCCGCAACCGGCTTGGGAATCCCCCGGCTCATCAGGTAGTTCATTTGAACCGGGTTTACCGGGCCAACACTAGCGGCGTGGCCAGCAATGACGTCGTTTTCGTCAATTAACAGGATTGGGTTGGCATCCCCCCGGCAGTCCGGGGACATCATCAACACCCGGTTTTGTTGTTCGGCGTTGGCGTCGTGGGCGCCGTGAATGATCTCCCCGATCCCGTTAAAGACCAGGTGGGACTTGCCCAGCAGGACCCCCCGTTGGTTGATGTTCCCGGTGGTGTGTTGGCCGTGGTGGGTAACCCGGTTATTGATCCCCACCCGTTGGTTACCAGTGGTGACGGCGATTAACTTGGAGTCACCTTCGCCCCCCTCACCGATTAATTCGGAGTCCATGTCGCCAACTGTGTCGGCCCCGTTCATCAGGCCAACTGCCCATTCCACCTTGGCGTTGCGACCAATGTTGGCCCGCCGCTTGAAGTAGGTGAGGGTTTGGTCACCGAGCTCATCAAGGGAAGAGAAGGCGACGTGACTACCCGCTTGGGCGTCAATTTCAACCATCAAGCTGGCCCGGTTCGCGTAATTTCCCCGGGTGGTGGTGTGCTGGAGAACACTCACACTACTGTTTTCTTCAGCTATGATTAAGAGATGGGCGTTAAATTCACGGTCGGGGGCAGTGGAGTCCTGGATCAGGTCCACTTCGACCGGCTGATCTAGTTCAACCCCCTTAGGGACGTACAAGAAGACCCCCGAATTCAGGTAGGCTAGGTGGTAGGCCGTGAGCTTGTTTTCAGTTGGCTTCACAATGGTCATTAGTTTGTCCGCTACCATGTCCGGGTACTGTTTGAGAGCATCAAAGAGGCCCATCAAGATTACCCCGGAATCGGCCCACTGTTGGGGAAGGCGGACGCTAACGGTGGTCTGGCCAAACTGAACCAGCCGGATGCTAGTCGGCTTTACATCCGGGAGGTCGATTGCTTGCTGTGACGGGGCAAAGGCTAACGCCGGGTTGGGCGCAAACAACGGCCAGTCGCTGAAGTTAAACCGGGCCATATGTGGCATCCGGCTCGTAATGAAGTGATCAAAGGCGGCCGCCCGACGTTCGACTAGACTTGCGGGTTCGCCGTGTTGGGTAGCGGCGGAGACTAGTTGCTCCTTAGTTACTATTTTATCCATTTCGCGTCCCCCTAGTTTTCGTCGTCAACCAACTTGATGTCTAGGCCGAGTTCATCCCGTAAGCCGGCGTAACCTTCCTTTTCGAGTTGTTTTGCCAGTTCTGGGCCACCGGTCTTAACGATCCGGCCCCCCATCATCACGTGAACGGTATCCGGAATGATGTAGTTTAAGAGCCGTTGGTAGTGAGTTATGATAAGCGAACCAAAGTTATCACCCCGCATCGAATTAACCCCCTTAGCCACCACCTTAAGGGCGTCGATGTCCAAGCCAGAGTCGATTTCGTCGAGGATGGCAAAGGTTGGTTCGATCATCAGTAACTGCAAGATTTCGTTGCGCTTCTTTTCCCCGCCGGAGAACCCTTCGTTTAGGTACCGTTGGGTCATTGATTCGCTCATATCGAGCAGTTCCAGGTTTTTGTCGAGCTTCTTAATGAAGTCCATGACTGAAATTTGGTCGTCCTTAGCGCGCCGTTCATTAATGGCAGCGCGGAGGAACTCGGCGTTGGTCACCCCTTGGATTTCTGCCGGGTACTGCATAGCCAAGAAAAGACCGTGCCGGGCCCGTTCGTCAACCGGCATGTCAATAATGCTTTCCCCGTCTAATAGAATGTCCCCCTGGGTTATCTCGTAGCCGACCTGGCCCATAATCGTTTGGGAAAGGGTCGACTTCCCGGTCCCGTTTGGTCCCATGATCGCGTGGATTTCTCCGGACTGCATTTTCAGGTTCACACCGGTTAGAATTTCCTTTTGTTGTTTCGTTTCCTCGTCGGTAACCGCCACGTGCAGGTCTTTCACTTCGAGTGTCGCCATGTGTTTATTCCTCCAGATCATGTTAAAAATTCCATTTTCAAGTGGTTGGATAAGTCAATCTTGAAAACGCTACAAGTTCATTATAGAACGTGAGGCGGGGAAAATGACTAATTGATTTCCCTAATTTTTAATTTTTTCTGGGATCTAGGCCTAATTTAGGGGTATTATTATGTTAACGCATTCACCAATATTCCTATTTAGCATAATTGGCTACGAAGCCAGTACCTAGCCGCTTATCGAAGGGAGTGTTTTACTTGGCTTACCAACGCTTTACTCTGCACCACTTTGACCGGGTCGAACCAGTGACCTTAACCCGGTTACACAACCTTGGGCTCCACGACGGGGTTACCGTGACCTTGATCCAACGCTACCCCTTCCACGGGCCGGTAATTATTGAAAATAGCCACCAACGAATTGCCCTTCGTCACCAAGTCTTTACCACCCTCGCGAGTAAGTAACCATGGAAATTGCTTTAATTGGAAACCCAAACACTGGTAAGACAACCCTCTTCAATAGCCTCACCAATAGTTACGCGACGGTCGGTAACTGGACCGGGGTAACAGTTGAAAAAAAGATGGGGCAGTTAAAGAACGCGACAGCAAAGCTAATTGACCTGCCAGGAGTCTATTCACTCACCCCGATCACCCGGGACGAAGAGGTCGTCACTCGCTACCTACTGGAAAGCGACCCTGACCTGATCTTAAACGTTACTAACGCTAGTCAGTTAAAGCGCAATCTCCTCCTCACCCTAGAGGTCCGGGAGCTAGGCGCTCCAATGATCCTCAACCTCAACATGATTGATGATTTAAAGCGGCAGGGCAACGCCTTTGACCTAGCGACCTTAAGTGACCAGTTAGGGTGTCCAGTAATGGCCACCAATGCCCGGAACCAGGATGGCATCAAGGAGCTCAACGCCGCCCTCCGCCAAAAGCCCCACCAAGTTAGTCCGTTACAACTAGACTACCCCCCAATGGTAAAAGAGGCCATTCGCCAGGCGAGCCAGGCATTGGTGGCCGATTACGGGTACGATCAAAACGAGGCGCGGTGGATTGCCATTCAATACATCAACAAGAATCGGTTCATTCGTCGGTACGCCACCTTCCAAAATTTAACGCCGCTGCTTTCCATGCTCTCCTATTATGATGCCCAGCACTTCGACGATCAGATTTTTAACACCCGTCTAGAATTTATCGAGCGGGTTTTAGGGGCCGCCCAGCAAAACGTTAGTGGCCACACTCCGCGGGAGTTTTCTAACCGGATCGACCGGATCATTACTAACCCAGTTCTGGGGCTACCAATCTTTTGCCTGATCTTTTTGTTAATCTTTAAGATTTCGTTTGACTGGGTTGGCACCCCAGTTTCGGATCTCTTGGACGGCTTTATCTCCGGCCCGTTTTCCACGACCGTTAACCACTGGCTCGCTAGCGCGGGTGCCCTCCCAATCCTCCGTTCCCTAGTGGTGAACGGGTTAATTGCCGGGGTCGGCGGGGTCTTAGTTTTTATTCCCCAGATCGTCGCCCTCTTCGCTTGCATTTCAATTCTGGAGGACTCCGGCTACATGGCCCGGGCGGCTCTGGTAACCGACCGTCTAATGCAACTGATCGGCCTAAACGGGAAGTCGTTTATTCCCCTCATCATCGGGTTTGGGTGTAACGTAACCGGGATTATGGCCGCCCGAACGATTGAACAACCCAAGGAACGGCTAGTAACCACCTTAATTTCTCCTTTCATGTCCTGTTCGGCCCGCCTGCCAATTTACGGGCTCGTCGTTGCGGCCTTCTTTCCCCGTCACCAGGCGGTGATTGTTTTATCGATCTACCTGCTGGGAATCATCGTGGCCCTCGCCGTGGCCAAGGGTTACCAACTCTTCTTTAAGACCACCGACAGTTCGGTTTTCATCGTGGAACTTCCCGAGTACCACTTGCCCCGCTTCGACGTTATTTGGCACAGTACCTGGGACAAGAGTAAGGGCTTCATCCACAAAGCCGGAACGGTAATCTTTGCCGGGACCGTTTTAATTTGGCTGATGTCTTACCTCGGTCCACACGGGTATACGACCGACCCGGCCAACAGCTTTGCCGCCCTTTTGGGTCAGTGGCTCCTCCCGTTAATGCGCCCAATTGGGATTACCCACTGGCAAATCATTGCCGCCCTCTTTACCGGGATCCTCGCTAAAGAGGTAATCACTTCGAGCATGATCGTAATGTTTCACGCCGCCAATCAATCGGTTCTCATTGGCGCGTTGGGGACTTTTATGAACCCGGTCGCTGCTTACGCCCTGTTAGCCTTTATCCTACTTTACGCCCCCTGCTTTGCCACGCTAGGGACGATCAAACAGGAAACTGGCTCCACCAAGTGGATGTTATGGTCGTTAGCGTTAAGCCTGATGATTGGCTACGGGGTGGCACTGGTAATCTACCTCGGGGGAACATTACTGCTTGGCTAATTAGTTAGTAAACGACCAGAAAGGAATGGTTTGAATGGTTTCATTTTTAGTTAACGCCCTCATCATCCTCTTAATCGTTGATTTTGCCGCCTACCAACTGGTTAAAACCCTTAAAAAGGCGAAGCGGGGGAAGTGCGCAGCCTGCGATTATGACTGTGTGTTAAAAAAGCAAGTTGACGCCCAACGATCGGGCAAACTTTAAACAAGCTGGGGAGAAAGCTTCTTGACGGCCCGTATGACTAAGAACTGTTCGCCAGCGAATCCCTAGTGTCTAACTACGCTCAGTTGCCGGCGCTGATTGCGCCAACAACTGAGCTAGGTTAGCCATCCGGGATTCTTGGAAGCTGGCTCACTGGCCTAAACAGGCACTAGGGTTGTGCTTTCTTCCCGCGATTGCAGTGCAATATTCGAAGAATAGACAAGGGGGTGGAAAAGAAGCGCGGCTTCTTCTCCACTCCCGATTAGTTTGTACGGTTAAAGAATCGGTAGTTTTCCCAATGCCAATCGGGCTCCTTTTCCGGTATCGTAAGGCTAGTTAAGTAAAGGAGATAAAAGAAAGATATGATCAGCTTAAAAAAAGTCGCTGCTTTCGCGTTAACAGCCGGCTGCCTAGTCCTTGCAGGGGCAACGGTTGACGCCCATGCAGCAAGGACCCGGACCGTTACCGACCTAACCGGAAAAAAGGTCCGAATCCCCACCCACGTTAAGCGGGTGGCAGACCTCTGGCACGCTAACAACCAGGTGGTTCTCCTGCTTGGCGGCCAACAAAAGTTAGTTGCCACCACCCCGCTAATTAAGCACCAACCCTGGTTTAAGCGGGTTGACCCGGGGATTAACAAGGTCGTCGCTCCATTTGCCGGGCAGGAAATTCAGGTTGAAACGCTGATTAAAACCCATCCTGACGTGGTAATCGCCGCCGATCCGGCCCAGGTTAAGGTCGCCCGCCAGGCAAAGTTACCAACGGTTAACGCCAGCTACCAGGACTTTGCCGGATTGAAGAAATCCGTTAACCTAACCGCGGCGGTTTTGGGCGGCTCCGCCCCGGCGGTTGCCAAGCAGTACACTCAACTGCTTAACCATAACATCAACCTGGTCCAAAAGAACCTTACGGGGGTAAAGAGCCGGCCAACGGTGCTCCACATCGTGAGTGCCACCGATCTAACCAAGGTGGACGGAACCAAGACAATCGTTAATGAGTGGATCCGGCTCGCCGGCGGTAAAAATGCCGTTACCAAGGAGGGCAACCAAATCACGGTAACCAGTGAGGAGATCGTTAAAGCCAACCCAGCCGTAATTATCGTTGGTCAGGCAACTACTAGCCAAGCCCGGGCGGTCGTCAGAAAGGACGCCACCCTCCGCCATCTTCCGGCAGTTAAGCATAACCGCGTTTACGGTAACCCCACCGGGACCTTTCCGTGGGACCGTTACAGTGCCGAAGAGGCCCTCCAGGTTCTCTGGGCGGCTAAGCTCCTCCATTCCCAAGCAATGAAGGACGTTAACCTGGTTCAAGAAACCAAGCACTTCTACAAAACCTTTTACCACTACAACTTAACTACTAAGCAGGCCCAGCAAATTTTAGCCGGAAAATAAAGCAGCAAGCCGAGAAGAACTCCAAGTTCTTCTCGGCTTGCTGCATTTTGGGTTTAATTCAACTTAGCTCTGGCGGGAGAACTAATCGCCCGACCCCCCTAGTTTCCATGGTGGTCAGGTAGTTAACCAGCGTAATTGCCGCCGTCGGGTCGACCATGTTAACCGCGTTTAACCCCATCCCGGTGGGGACGGTTTCGCTCATTTTGACCACCTGGTTTTCCCCCTCAATTTGAACCTGGGAACAGGAGATGGCCCAACGCGCGCCAACGTTGGGGGCCAGGATGAAAAAGAGGTTATAGGCGGGGTTCAAAAAGGCCGGCAAAAACCAGGCCACCTCGTCCATCGGTTCCGGCGTTAACCCCTCGCTGGTTGCAAAGAGGTGTTTAGTGGCCGTGGTGGGAACAACGTCTAACATAAAAATAGCGTTGTCAAAGTCGGGGTTGCCCAGGTACATATCGGTGGTTAGTTTCATTGGCTAATCATCCTCCTCAAGAAAGGTTGCCCGGTAATAGGCATACTTTTGCTGGATGTCTTCAATTGGCTGGTCTAAAACGTGCTCTTTTCCCGTCGCATCAAGTTTAAAGCCCTCCTTAACCGCCTGGTGAAACTTAAGGCGAACCAAGGGCGCCTTGGCAAAGAGTGGCCGTAGATCGGTTACTTGAATGGAGATCCGTGGGCACACGGTGGGGACCAACTCGTGCTCTAGCTGGGCAAAGATGTCAGCCAACACCTCTGCGTAGCGTTGGTCGATGTACTTCAACTCCAGTGCCTCCAAGCGGTCGTAATATTCAACCGTTGACAGCCCCCGTTGGTTAGCCAGGGCGTGCTGTTCATCGTACTGGTGGGTCAGATAGGCGTCCCAGTCCCGAAAGGCGTAGGTGGTCATCTGAAGCATCAGGTGCCGTCCCTCTTTTTGAACGTTTTGGGGGGTCAAAGGCTTCGCCGGATCAATCAGGTAAGGGGTGATAAGCTGCTGGGCCACCAGGTAGTAAAAGGTCCCCTCGACCAGTTCCCGGTCCTGATTATCCGCAAATAAGTGCCCCTCCCCCGGTAGGGAAGTTGCGGCTAATTGGCGGAGTTGCCCCTGGGTTTGTCTGAGGCCGTAGATTGTGTCCTCCCCCGTCTCTGACAGGGGGAGTTGCCGACTCAGTTCCTGCATGATCCTAGTATATAAGCGAATCAGGTTGGCAAATTCCGCCTGCTGGTTCTGGTGGATCCCGGCCTGGCGGATATACTTCCGGGTTTCACGTTCAAGCTGTTCCTCTAGCGTTACCGTTAACCGCTCCAATTCGACCGGTAAAAATGGTTCCTTAAGCCCTTCTCTAGCGACCTGCCGGACGGCAGAACGCAAGAGGGGCCGCATTTCAACAAAGTCTGGGTAGTCAAAGATAATCTGATCAACGCTGGCTGACTCTAGTTTTTCAAACCCAAATTGTTCACTCACAATCCTCACCTCAAAAACGATCAATCCGAAAGGGGCTGGAAAGAAACCGCGTTTCTTCCCAGCCCCTCCTTTTATTCTTTAAATATTATACTTCAGTCGGGGACTCTACCCCGCTTCGTTACTTAATTTACATGGTAGCGCCGCCGATAAATAATGTAGCGCCGCTTAATGTAGGCCGCCGGAAGGGTCAGGGCGTGAACCAACCGGGTGTACGGGAAGTAACCAAAGACCAAGAACCCGGAGAAAACGTGAATCTTGTAAATTAACGGGACGTTGGCCATTAGCTGCCATTGGGGATGGAGGGTAAACAGGCTCCGCACCCATGGTGAAATCGTAACTCGGTAGTCAAAGTCGATGAAGGCTCCGGTAATCGTGCAGGCCATCCCCAAGCAAATTACGATCAGCAGTAGCCAATCGACTAAAGTATCGTTCAGTGAACTGGTCTTTCTGACCCGGGAATACTTCATCCGCCGGTAGGTTAAAATGGCCATCCCCACCAGGGCCAACGTCCCGGCTGGAATCCCCATCATTAACGACCCAAAGATGTGGTACATGTGATCCGTAATCCCAAAGTAAGCCGTCCAACTCTTGGGAACTAGCATCCCGAGGATGTGACCAAAAAAGGCCATGATAATCCCAACGTGAAAGGTAATGCTCCCCACGATTAGGAGTCGCTTTTCAAAGATTTCACTGGACTTAGCGGTAATTGTCCCTCCGTATTTATGGATCCGGACTGCGGTTCCAACGAAAAAGGAGAGGAGCATCGCGTACGGGTAGACCACCCAGAAAAAGATTGACCAACCGTTATGCATTGACAGACGCCTCCTTTACTAGGCATGCCTTAAATAGGTTTCTAATAACGCTGATGAGTTGAATGTAGGGGTCCTCTGAATCAATACTCGCCCGCTGCAATAGGCCGTAGGTGCCGTCTTCGATCACCCCGAGGGCCAAGGAAAGGTCCGCCTGCCGCTGGTCGTTTAGGAAGTCCCCGTAGGCAAAGAATTCTAACATGAGCGGCAAAAAGTCGGCTAGTTCATCACTTACCTCACTGACCCCAAACATTTCGTACAGCATTTTGAGCTTGGCTAACACCGTTCCGCGTTCCCGCGAGTCACTCATCTTATAGTAGGTCATGTAAAGGGTGTAGCGGCGGTTTAGTTCAAAGAGGTCGGCAAAGTGCTGCTCTTGTTCTAAACGACTCCCCCGGGCTAGTTGATCAAAGCAAGCCAGGGCCTGGGTACGGACCGGATCAGGAATTTGGGGCGCCGTCGCCAAGGTTGCCCGGTTGGTCGCACTAAAGGTATCCGGTTGCGGATAGTCAATTAACCGGGAGAGGGTTGCCCACACCGGGGCAAGGGCGGTGAGTTGTTGGTAGTTAATCACGCCAAATCCCCCCGTAGAAGCTCTCTGCGTAAATCTGGTTGGTTGATTCGCCAGCTTCAGCCTTCTTAAAGATGCTGGAGTGTTGCGGGGCAAGGGCACAACCATCGCATTCATCGTAGCCTAAGCCCCCTTGTTCGGCTTGGGCATCGACGAGTTCGGCCCGATTGCTTTGCGGGATGACGAACCGATCTTCGTAGCGGGCAATCGCTAGTAAGCGGTAGAGCGACTTCGCCCGGGCTGGCGTTAGGTCTACCTTGGCCAGCTTTTCTTCGTCAAAGTCCTGCTTGCTGGATTGGGCCCGCATGAAGAGCCGCATCATCGCTAACTTGTAGAGGGCTTGCTTGATGACCGGAATGTTCCCGCCGGTCAAGAGGTTGGCCAAGTATTCGACTGGGACCCGCATTTGATCGATTCCCGGGAAGATCATTTCTGGGTTCTTAATCGAATCCCGGCCTTCAAAGTAGGACATTACTGGAGATAGCGGTGGAATGTACCAAACCATCGGCATCGTCCGGTATTCTGGGTGCAGCGGGAAGGCAATCTTTTCTTCAACCGCGAGCCGGTAGATCGGCGATTTCTGGGCGGCAGCCAGCATTTCCTCACTAATTCCGTCGGCCCGGGCCTGCTTGATCACTTCGGGGTCATTCGGATCCAAGAAAAGATCCAGTTGGGCTTGGTAAAGCTGTTCCTCGTCTGGCGTAGCGGCCGCTTCGGCTACCCTATCGGCATCGTAGAGGATTGCCCCAATGTAGCGAATCCGGCCAACGCAGGTTTCGGCACAAACCGTCGGCAACCCCTCTTCAATCCGGGGGTAGCAGAAGGTACACTTTTCGGCCTTGTGGGTCTTCCAGTTGAAGTAAACCTTCTTGTACGGGCAACCCGACATGCAGAACCGCCAGCCCCGGCAACGTTCCTGGTCGACGAGGACGATCCCGTCTTCGTCCCGCTTGTACATCGCCCCGGACGGGCAGGAAGCGACACAGGCGGCGTTGAGGCAGTGCTCGCACAGACGGGGTAGGTAAACCATGAAGGCCTGCTCAAAGTTCTTCTTGATGTCGCTTTCGATCTTTTGCATGTTGGGGTCTTGTTGCACGTACTCGGTCGATCCCGCGAGGTCATCATCCCAGTTTGGCCCGGTTGTTAACTCCATTCGTTCCCCGGTGATTTGGGAAACCGGCCGGGCAACTGATTGGTGTTGCCGTTCCTTACCAAAGAGGGTCTTGTAGTCGTAGGTCCAAGGCTCGTAGTAGTTGTCTAGCTCCGGCATGTCGTCATTGTAGAAAATCTTCCCGAGAGCAACCTTGTTTAGCTTACTACCGGCCTTTAATTGGAGCTTTCCCTTCTTGTTTAGGGTCCAACCGCCGTGGTACTGTTCCTCGTCTTCCCACCGCTTAGGATAGCCGACTCCCGGCTTAGTTTCAACGTTATTAAACCACATGTACTCGGCACCCGGGCGGTTCGTCCAGGTGTTTTTACAGGTGACCGAGCAGGTGTGGCAGCCAATACACTTATCGAGATTGAGGACCATCCCGATTTGGGCTTTAATCTTCATTCCAGTTCACCTTCTCTAATTTTCGAACATTTGCGTACAGGTCCCGCTGGTTCCCGGTTGGACCGTAGTAGTTCCAGCCATAGCTTAGCTGACCGTAACCGCCGACCATGTGCGTCGGCTTGACGTGAATTTGGGTCGGGGCGTTGTGCGATCCCCCCCGGTTACCAGTAATCGTTGACAGTGGTTCGTAGATCTCGTTATCCTGCGCATGGTACATGTACAACGAACCCGTTGGCATCCGGTGTGAAACCACCGCCCGGGCGGTTACAACCCCATTCCGGTTGTAAACTTCCACCCAATCGTTGTCCTTGACGGCAATCTTGTCGGCGTCGGCGGGGCTCATCCAAACCGTTGGACCACCCCGGAAGAGGGTTAGCATCTCAAGGTTATCGTAGTACATCGTGTGGATGTTCCACTTCCCGTGCGGCGTCATATAACGGAGGGTTACTTCCCGCTCAGCCGGGGCAACTTCCGTATCGGCCGGGGCCATTACCTGTGGAGCTAAGGACGGTTTATAGGTTGCTAGGCCCTCCCCAAAGTCTAAGAAGAGCTCGTGGTCAACGTAGAATTGTTGGCGACCGGTTAGAGTTTCCCACGGCTGCTTGCGTTCCACGTTGAGCGAGAAGGCCGAGTAACGGTCCCCATTGTGCTTCGCCGAAGTTCCGATTGGGGTCGGGTAGGCTTCGGCTGGTTGGGCGGTGATGTTGGCAAAGGTCATCTTATCTTCAGCGTGCCCTCGCCCAATGTCGGTCATGTCTTCACCACTAGCTAGCGACCGGTTTCGCCACCCGAGGTCAGCCAGGCGCCCGTTCGAGGCCGTTGATAACCGTAAAATCGCCTCGGCAGGTTTCTTATCTTCGTCCAATAGTGGACAGCCTACCCCTACGCCACTGGTTGCAACCCCTAGCTCGTCTTTGAGTTCTTCGTATTCGGGGGTCACGTCGTAACCATAATTCTTAACTAGGTTCGGGCCCAGGGTAATGAACTTTTCGTAAATCTTGGTGTAGTCGCGCTTGATCAGCTTCAGGCTGGCCATCGTCTTCCCGGGGATTGGTTCGCATTCTCCCTTTAACCAGTCCTTCACTTCCCCGCCTGGTTGACCCAGTTCACCCGGCGTTCCGTGGCCCAGTGGTTGGGTCTTAAGGTCGTAAACCGGGTCTGGTTGGTACTCCTTAGCCATCTGGCTAAAGGCTTTTGCTAGGGCCTTAAAGTGTTGCCAGTCACTCTTGGATTCCCACATCGGGCTAACCGCCTTGTTAAACGGGTGGATGAACGGATGCATGTCGGTTGAGGACAGGTCCTCTTTTTCGTACCAGGTAGCGGCCGGGAGAACCACGTCCGAGTACATCCCCGTTGAGACCATCCGGAAGTCAATGTCGACAACTAGGTCGAGTTTGCCGGTCGTATCCTCGTCGTGCCAAACCATCGTTTCTGGCTTAAGCCGCCGGTTTGGTTGGGCCAACAGGCCGTTTTCGGTCCCCAACAGGTGCTTCATGAAGTACTCTGCCCCCTTACCGGAGGAAGCAAAGAGGTTTGACCGCCACAAGAAGAAGGCCTTCGGTTGGTTTTGCTTAGCATCGGGATCACTAGCGGCAAAGTGAAGGCTCCCCTGCTTTAGTTCCTCTACCACGTGCTTTTGAATCTCAGTTTCGTCGGTCGTGTGATAGTCCTTAGCAAAGGAAAGTGAACTCCGGTCAAACTGCGGATAAGACGGTAACCAGCCCAGGCGGATTGCCATTTGGGTGTAGTCCGCATTGTTGAGGTAACGATGCTTAGCGTGGTAAACCGGTGAGTACTGGGCCTGGTTATCCAACTCTTCGTAGCGCCACTGGTCGGTAGCAAAGTAGTACCATGAGGTCCCCTGTTGCTGACGAGCACCACCTGGTTGCCAGTCGTTAGCAAAGGTGATGTTTTGCCACCCTTCCTGGGGCCGGAGCTTTTCTTGCCCAACGTAGTGTGCCCAGCCACCACCTTGGATCCCGACGCAACCACACAGCATTAGTAGGTTGATGATTGCCCGGTAGTTCATATCGGCATTAAACCAGTGGTTAACCCCACCACCCATGATGACCATGCACTTACCGCCGGTTTCTTCCGCGGTTTGGGCAAATTCACGGGCAATCTGGGTTACTAGGGCCGCCTTCACCCCGGTCCGGCTTTCCTGCCAAGCCGGCGTGAAGGCGGAAGTAGCATCGTTTTCGTCGGCAGCGGCTAGGTCATCGTCAGCGAACCGCTTGATCCCGTACTGGGCCATCAAAAGGTCAAAGACGGTCGTCACCTGGTGCTGATTACCGTCAGCAAAGGTGACCGTCTTAACCGGCAGGTGGCGGGTAACAATTTGGTTTCCTTCGTTGCTAAAGGTTGGGAAATCAATCTTAACTTGTTCGCAATCATCACTAAGAACCGAGAGGGTGGGTTCAATTGGGTTTCCGGCAGCGTCCTTCATTTCCAGGTTGTAGTGCTGGTCGTGAGCGTACTTGTGCCCGAGTGTCCCAGCCGGGGTCACGAAGCCGCCCGCTTTTTTGTCCCAGACAACTGGCTTCCATTCACCCCGGTCAACGTCGTCCTGCAAATCGCTCATTCGGAGGTAGTGGCCCGAAGTTAAGTGCCCCTTGTTAGCGGTACTTGGCACTAAGTCAACCATGAACGGGAGGTCGGTAAACTGCTTGACGTAGTTAACAAAGCCGGGAACTTGGCGCCGGTGGTAGAACTCATTTAAGATCACGTAGGTCATCCCCTGGGCCAACGCTGAGTCACTTCCCGGTTCCGGAGCGAGCCAGTCATCGGCGAACTTAACGTTTTCGGCGTAGTCCGGGCTAACGGCCACGACCTTGGTCCCCTTATAACGGGCCTCGGTCATAAAGTGGGCGTCTGGTGTCCGGGTCAGCGGAATGTTGGATCCCCACATGATGATGTAGCTGGAGTTGTACCAGTCGGCCGATTCAGGCACGTCGGTCTGTTCCCCCCAAACCTGCGGGGAAGCCGGCGGCAAGTCGGCATACCAGTCGTAAAAACTAAGAACTTCCCCACCTAGTAAAGACAGGAAACGGACCCCAGCCCCAAAGGAAACCATTGACATCGCCGGAATCGGGGTAAAGCCGGCGAGCCGATCCGGCCCGTAGGTCTTGATCGTGTACAACAGGCAGGCCGAGATTAACTCGTAGGCTTCATCGCTGTGCACCCGGACCATTCCCCCGTGGCCCCGGGCCGCCTTGTATTCCTTAGCCTTCACCGGGTCCTCGACGATGCTAGCCCAGGCGTCCACCGGACTGGAGTGGTCCTTTTTGGCCGCCTGCCACATCTTCCAAAGCCGGCCGCGCACGTAAGGGTACTTAATCCGCACCGGGCTGTATTCATACCAGGAGAAACTAGCCCCCCGTGGACACCCCCGGGGTTCGTAACCGGGGATATTTGCCCCACAACTTGGGTAGTCAGTGGCCTGGTGTTCCCAGGTAATGACCCCCTGCTTAACGTACACGTTCCAACTACATGAACCGGTACAGTTGACCCCGTGGGTAGTCCGTACTACCTTATCGTGGGCCCACCGCTGGCGATATAACTTTTCCCAGCGCCGGTTGTTTTCTTCGAGTTGGGTGAAGGTACCGTTAAACTTCTCTACCTTTTTGAAAAACCGAGATTTTAGCACAATTTCTACCTCCCTCAATCATTGAGTAAGTCACACGGAGCAGGCCTAACGCAAAGTAAGCCTTTTCCCTAATACCAAGACTATCACCTTAATTGCTATACTACGACTAGGGAATATCCTATATTTTCAAATTCGGAGATGACGAAATGAATCGCTATGACCGACAAGAGCGGGTCAGCCAAATTGGCCCCGCTGGACAAGCCAAACTAGCTGCCGCCCACGTAGTCGTGGTCGGTCTGGGCGCCCTCGGTAGTTACGCGGCCAGTCAACTGGTTCGGGCGGGGGTGGGTGAATTAACCTTAATTGATCCAGACCAGGTAAGTGAGACGAACCTGCAACGCCAGGCCCTCTACACCACGGCCGATGCCCAGGCCGCAACGCTAAAAGTTACGGCTGCTGCCCAGCACCTTCAGGCCATCAACCCGTTGGTCAGGCTTCACCTGCTCCCGGCGTCCTTTGAGGCCAACCTCCTCCCTGCCGACTGTGACCTCATCTTAGACTGCCTTGATAACTACGCTACCCGGGCCTTGGTCAACCACGCCGCCCGGGCCGCTCACCTCCCGTACCTGTTTGCCAGTTGCGCCGGGACCTTTGGAACGGTAATGCCAATCCGGCCCGACGGCCACCACCCCTGCCTGAATTGCCTCTACCCTAACCTTCCGGAACTAACCCAAACCGATTGCGACCTAATCGGGGTAATGACCCCCCTAGTCCCACTAGTTGCGGGGCTTCAAGTTTCGCTGGCCTTCAAACTCTTAATTGCCCCGGAGCAGGTTGACTTTGACCGGGTCTGGACACTTGACGCCTGGGAACCCGCCTTTCAATCCTTTAAGGTGCCGATTAACCCGGGTTGCCCAGTTTGTCAGCAAGTTAGTTCCAGCCCGGAGGTTTTAAATCCTACCCCCCAGGTAACGGCCCTTTGCGGAAGCCAAACTTACCGGTACCGGCTAGCCAACCCCGACCTAAACGAGCTTGCCAGCCGGTTGACCGCCGCCGCTCACCCGGTTGAGCACAGTCCCATTTTTATTCGCTTTAGTTGGCAGGGGCACCAGGTGAGCCTGTTTAAAAACGGTCAACTCCTCCTGTACGGGGCCGAAAACCTCCAAACGGCCACGGCGCTGATCGACCAGTTTGTTACGATGATTATTTCAACCCAATAAGTTAGGGAGGGTTTTTAATGCAATTTGCCATTCTAACCATTAGTGACTCGCGGACCGAGCAAACCGACACCAGCGGACAGCTGATTCAAGAAGCGCTCACCGCCGCCGGATTAACCTGTTTGGCCCGAAAAATCGTGGCTGACGACCGGGTCCAAATTCAGGCCGCCTACCTTCAACTAGAGCTCCAGGGCCCGGACCTGATTATTACCAACGGTGGAACGGGGCTAGCCCGCCGCGACGTTACGATTGCGGCCCTAACGCCTCTTTTCTCCGTGACCTCCCCTGGCTTTGGCGAGGCCTTTCGCCAACTCTCCTGGGTGGAAATTGGCCCCCGGGCCTTGGCCTCACAAGCGCTGTGTGGCTTTAACTATTCCAACCAATTGACCTACTGCCTCCCCGGCTCAAAAAACGCCGTCCAGGTTGCACTAACTAAGTTAATCCTGCCTGATTTTAAACACCTCCTCTTTGAACGGAGTGAACAACGAAAGGAAGTCCACCACCATGTTAACTAGACGTACCCCGATTAGCATTGCCGCTGCCCAGGCAAAGATCCAGGCAGTCCCCCTTAAGACCGCTACCGAGTTAATCCCAGTCCAAGAGGCAAACCACCGCGTCTTGGCCGCGCCCGCCGTGGCCCCCTATGATTACCCCCACTTTCGCCGTTCCGGAGTTGACGGTTACGCCATTGTCGCCGCTGACGACGGTGATTTTCCCCAAACCCTGACCGTGGTCGGTGAGGTGGCGGCCGGGGATACTTGGAACCGTCCCCTTCACCCCGGCGAAACGGTACGGATCATGACCGGGGCAGCAGTTCCAACGGAAGCGGCAACCGTGATCATGATTGAAAAGACCCGGCCCAACTTAGCGGCCGGGACGGTTCAAATCATGGCCGGTGAAAAGCACTCCAACATTACTGAAGTTGGGACCGACTTTAAACGGGGCGAAGTTGTCATGGCTCCGGACCAAGAAATTAACCCCGGGGGGATTGCGGCCCTAATTGCCTTTGGGATTCATGAGGTAATAGTGTACCGGCGGCCGCGAATTGCCATCATTGCCACCGGGAGCGAGTTATTGGCCCTAGGCCAGCCGATTGCGGCCGGGAAGATCTACAATAGTAACGGACCAATGCTCCAACGGCTGGTTGAAGAAAACGGCGGGGAAGTCGACTACCTCGGCCAGTTCCCCGACGAACCGGACCAATTAAAGCGGGTCCTGACCCAGGCAATCGCTAGTCACGAAATCGTGATTACGGATGGGGGGGTCTCAGTTGGTGACTACGACTTCATCGGTGACGCCGCGCGTCAAGCCGACCAACTCCTCTTTAACAAGGTTAAACAACGCCCCGGGAGTGTCACAACGGCCTTTGTTCAGGATAACACCCTAGTGTTGGCCCTTTCCGGGAATCCCGGGGCCTGTTTCGTTGGCTTCTACCTCTACGTCGAGCCCCTGATCCGGCGCTACCAACACCAGGCCAGCCGGATTCAAACTGTCCGGGGAGTTCTATCCGCTCCCTACCGGAAAACCAACGGCTTTGACCGGGTTTTGCGCTGCACGTACCAGTTTGTCGACGGTCAATTTAAGGTCTACCCAAACGGAACCGATCGCTCCGGTTCCCTAGCCAACCTCCAAACAACGACCTGTTTTTGCGTTATCCCCCACAGTACTAGCCCAATTGCAGTCAGGGCGGAGGTGGTCACGTGGCTCTTACCCTTCAAATAGTCGGCCACAAGAAAACTGGCAAGACCCTCATTATGACCCGCCTGGTTGCCGCATTAACTAAGCGGGGGCAGGCGGTTGTCGCCATTAAGCATGACGCCCACCAAGCCCAGATGGACCAACCCGGGACCGATAGCGACCGCCTTGCCCAGGCCGGGGCTAACTTAACCATCCTTAACTCGGTTACCGGCAGCTTTTACCACTACCGAAAGGCCCAAGCCCTGGCCGCACAAATTGCTACCGTTCCGGCCGGGACGATCTGCCTAATCGAGGGTCACAAAGCCGCCCCCTACCCCAAACTGGTCCTCCTGGCAAACAATGAACCGCCAGCTACCTGGCGGGATATGAAGGGGATTATCGCCTTTGCCAGTCTCACCCCCCGCCCGGACGCTCAATTAATTGGCCCCATGGCAATCGTAAACTGGCTAACCGAACTACTACTTACTACCAATCCGGAGGAACTCATAATGTCAAACGATACCCTAACCCATTTCAACGCCCAGCACCGAGCGAAGATGGTTGACGTCACGGATAAGCAGACTACCAGTCGCAAGGCTAGCGCAACCGGCCAGATTACCATGCACCCCGCCACCCTTGCACGGATTAAGGAGGGGAAAGTTAAGAAGGGGGACGTGCTGGCCGTTGCTCAAGTCGCCGGAATTATGGCTGCCAAAAAGACCAGCGAGTTAATCCCAATGTGTCACCTGATTCCCCTCACCGGGGTCGACCTGAGTTTTAGCGATAACAGGACCGACACCATCACGGTCACCAGTACGGTCAAGACCAAGCACGTTACCGGGGTCGAGATTGAGGCCCTCACCGCCGTGCAAATTTGCCTGTTAACGATTTATGACATGTGTAAGGCAATGGACCGGGGGATGGTGATCTCTGACGTTCACTTGTTAGAAAAGGAGGGCGGCAAGAGTGGCCACTTCGTCTTCCAACCCTAAACCGGTTGGCCTAGTCCTAGCTGGCGGCCACTCCCGCCGCTACGGAAGCGACAAAGCCCTGGCGCGGGTGGTTAACGACCAGCCAAACGTCCTGCTAGCGGTTCAGCGTCTCCTCCCCCACTGCCAGCGGGTTGTGGTTAGCGTTAATAACCACAACCAAGCGGCGGTGAGGGCCTGCTTAGGCACGCTAGAAAACGTTAGCTTGGTTACCGACTCCCCCACCTTCGCTGATCAGGGGCCGTTGAGCGGGATTTTGGCCGCTAGTCTCACCATGGCGGGGCCAACGTCGTTAGTGGTCACCGCCGTGGACTACCCATCCCTTCCCCAGGCGGGCTTAACGGCCTTGGTCACCCACCAGCCGATCTACTTGCAAGACCCGAACCGGGCTCACTTTACCCTCGCCCATCTTTTAATTGATCCCTTAGTCGTCACAAACTGGGTTAGGCACCATTCCCGTCACCGGTTGCAGGATTTCTTGCGGGCCCAGGGGTGTCAACCACTAGTAATCGATCAACCACTAACTAATCTGAATTACGAGGTATCCCAATGAAAAAACAATCTGAAATGCACAGTGCTGACTTTCAAAAGCTTTTGGCCCTAGCACTCGGCGACCTGGCCGTTCGGCGGACGATCCTGGAAAATAAGGTTGCCGAGGTCAACCAAGAACTACGCTCCCTTGAAAAGGACGCAGAGCTAGAAAAACTCGACCAAGAGATTACCGCTGTTCAAGCCGACTTCGACCATTACCGGCAGTTTGCCGACCCGAACTTTAAGTTTAACCCGGTCAAATACTACCAGGGTCTTTTCTAGGACTGCCGAATACGATAAAATAAGGCGTGATTAATTAAGATGGCTTTACTTGTTGAAAAAGCCCCAATAAATTATAATGAGGTAAATGAATGAGTTCAGAACAACCCTCTGCTTGTGTAGATTACCAGGCAATTGTTAACCGGCTGTACGCCAAATTCGACTATGATTTTGTTGGCATTGCGATGCGCGAAAGCCAAAGTCCCCACCAGATCCGGTGGACATACGTTGCGGGAAATACTAACCAACGCTACCGACGGATTGTTCTACGCAACGGGATTGGGATTGCCGGCTACGTCCTCCAAACCGGAATTTCCTTTTTGAATAACGCTACTTTGGACCTTGACTATCGCGATCGAATATATTGCCCGATTGCCCGGGCTGAAAAACTAACCAACGTTGTCGCGATTCCCCTTACTACCCCCCCATTTCAACTAGTCAACGGGGTCTTACTAGCTGGGTTTCGCCACCAAGGTCACAAAGTTAGTCACCGAGACGTTCAACGATTGTCCCAATCCTTACTCTAATTGATTGGAGACGGTTTTTTTGTTAGAAACAAATCACTGGGTGCAGATTTTTTTTGAACGGGCCTCCGATGCCACCTTTATTTTTGCGGATGGGCAACTCCTCGCCAAAAACGCGGTTGCCCGGCAGCTAATTTCGGAGCTCCAGGTTGATCCCGCCTACTTAGAACAACTCGTTACAACGGCGGTTGACCAACACGAAAGTTCGCTGGATAATTGCACTGACTGCACCATTTTGGCCCAGATGCCCAACCACATTATTCCCCTCACCCTGATCAGCGCCGGCGGGGAACGGTTTGCCTATTCCCTAACCTACCAGATCCTAGACCCGAAATCCCGGGTCTTTGCAATTGAATTAAAGAGCCAGCTTTCTTCGACTAGGGCCGACCAACTGGCCCACCACCGGCAGTTAACCCGCTACGTTAGCCGGGCCCACGAAGAAGAGCGCAAAAAGATCGCCCAGGACCTGCACGACAGCATCGCCCAAGGACTTTACTCGGCCCGGATAGGGATTCGGCGGATTAAGGATTCCACCGCCAACCCCAAGCTAGTTACTAACTTGGCAGACCTCGTGGAAACCCAACTCGATGATACCCTTAGCGAGGTCAAGGGCCTGGCCCTTGACGTTCGGCCGGCAGTCTTGGACTCCTTTGGTCTCGTTGCCGCCATCAAGGCTTTAACCAAGCGACTAGAGGAAAACTCCGGAGTGGAATTTAACGTCCTTGCCCGCCTGGGAGATTTAACCCTTAACGAGGACGTTAAGAGCGTCCTTTACCGAATTACCCAGGAGTCAATTAGTAACGCGCTCCGCCACGCCCACCCCTTTGAGATTACCGTGATCCTAATTGCCCACGATCAATTCATCAGTCTTGAGGTTACTGACGATGGGGACGGTTTTGAACTTAACCAGCCGGGTGAATATAACGGCCACTCAATGGGATTAATGAACATGAACGACCGGGTCAAGGCCCTCAACGGAAGTTTTGAAATCACGTCCGCCAAGGGGGCGGGGACGACGGTGACCGTCCACTTCCCCCTCCCGGCACGCCACCGGGTGGACGCAATTAAGGAGGCAAACTAATGTATAACGTACTTGTGGCAGACGATCACGCCGTTGTGCGGGAAGGAATCGCCTACCTGATTAACCAGCAAACCGAGTTCCAGGTAGCCGACCAAACCGCCACCGGGTCCGACACCTACATGCGGGTTGAACAGGGCGGTATTGACATCGTCATCCTAGACCTCAGTATGCCTCCCGGCGAAAGCGGGATTATTACCACCCAACGGATCCATACCAAGTTTCCCCAGGTTAAAATCATTATCCTCTCGATGCACGAGGAACAGGAATACATCAACCAAGCGATCCACAACGGCGCCATGGCCTACATACTAAAGAGCTCCGCCGATACCGAAATCATTAACGCCCTAAAAGCGGTGGTGGCTGGTCACCAGTACCTGGATAGCAACGTGATGCTTTCTAAAGCTGACCTGGAAGAGATTAACTCCGACGGGGTAGCCGTTGAGCTGACCGGGTTTGCCAGTCTCTCCAAGCGGGAACAGGAGGTCTTTCCCTTCGTTGCCCTCGGCTATTCCAATAAGGAAATTGCCGAGCGCCTCTTCATCTCTACTAAGACCGTCGAGGCCCACAAGGCGAACATCTCCCGCAAACTCCACCTCAAGAGCCGAGCGGACCTCATTCGCTATGCGGTTCATCACCACCTGATTGACTTGTAGAATCGGGGCTTTTCCCAATTGGCAGTTAGCCAGCGGGTGCCTATAATTAAGAAAAAGGATCGGGAGGAATTTTTATGGCTACCAACCTTAGTTTTTCAGATGCATTACGGGTACTGTTGTCTGACGTTGCCCGCCACCGCTTCACCAACCGGCGGCAAATTAACCCGGCGTCCCAACTCTTTCAAACGGTTACCGCCGCAATTGAGGCCGGCTACCTAGCGGACGCTAAGGCCACCGACGCCCAAGCCCCCTTGGCCACGATTGACCTAACCAACGCTAGTTTAACCGCGACGGGAAACGCCAAGCTAACCGAATTAGTGCAACAGGGGGAACAGGAATAATGGATATTCAAGACCAACTCAACCGGGCCTACGTTAACCGGGCCATTTATACCTCGGGCTTTTATGCCGATCCAACCAATCCCCTTGATGCCCGCGACAAGCTCTTTGACGCCCTAAAGTCCTTCGTGGAAAACCAGGACCCCACGGCCGCTTTCTCTTTGCAAGTCATGCTGACCAACGGGGAAATCAACGTTATGCCGCTAGGCCTCTTGGACTTAGCTGACCTAAAGAAGTACGAGAGTCAGCAACGGGCTGAACACGGGCTGGCTAATTCCGATGAATCAATTCCGTTGGTAATTAACTTTGCCCCCCACCAGGAAGACCAGCCCCAGCAACGAAAGCTGGTTGGGACCGTTCAAGAACTCTTTGCAGACTTTAATCAGCAGTTCCCTAAGATCTGGGCAGTGGTTCAAGTAGATCTGGCCACTAACCAAGAGATCCTGCAAAGTGAAATTAACGACCTAATCGCGATGGGGGCCGAGGCCCAGTCCGGGTACTTGACCCAACTTCGCCAACAGACCCCGGCAGAGCGGGAACAATCGGTTGGCATTGCGCTAGCCGATGCCGACGTGGACCACTTTGCCGCCTTCTTAGCCGACATGCACGCCGTTCAATTGATTACCCTCTCCGCTGCCCGCTTCACCAAGCAGGAGATCATTGCCGACAGCCTCTTTGCCCAGGCTCTGGCCGATAACGTCCGACGCTCGACCTTCTTTTGGGTGCTAGATAACACCTTCTACCAGATCTACTTCTACTACCTCATTCGCTACCAGGCTGATCAGCCAAAACTTGCCAAGCGATTGAAGCACCGGAAGAGTAAGTGGTTAGTAGCAATGCGGCAAACCTCCTTTGACCGCTTTAAGCAGTCCCAAGAAAACCCGGCTGCAGCGGTGGACTGTGAAAAACTGTTTAGCGACCTCTTCATCCCGGTTGCTAAGCAAATTGCGGCGGTGGCAACTGATGATAACGAGGCGACCCAATGATTACAGAGGAATTACTCCAGGAGGGCTACTTGAGCATGGTCGCAACCCTCCCCCCAGTTGTCAGGGGCCAACTGCCAAAGGATTTGGTGGGCCAGTCCTTTCGCTACCAACTTTTTCTGGCGGCCCTGGGGCAACCGGTCGAGTTAACCCTTGACCAAATTAAGGCCGGTCAGCTCAGCGAGTTAATCGCCCTCGCCGTCGATCTAACCCCGCCGGCCTTTGACCCGACCGCAACTAGGCCCGGGCAGTTGGGCCAACAACGGGCGAACGCTTACGCCAGTCAATATTTGCTAACCCAATATACGGCGACCCTTTCCCAGGTTGACTTTACCCCCCAACTGGTTCAGGAACTGACAATCCACCTTGAAGACCTCATTCTTGCTCAGATCAACCACCTCCCGCTCAACTTTCACCAGCGGATTTCAATCTCGAATGCTTTAAGTGACCGTAAGTACCGGGCCGGGGGGCTCGGGGCCCTCACCGTTCGGCACGCCCTTAACGCTAGCTTAGGTGCCGACATGGTTGACCTCTTAGCCCAGGTCGGAGGAAACCTGGCAACCGCCCATTCGCTTCGCCAAGAGGTGGTTCAGTTAGCCGACCCGGCAGTTTTTACCAGTCTAATTCGGACCGGGAACTATCCCTTGGCCCTGCTCTTTGCCCGGACAAGTCAACCACAGCTGGTATCCGACTTCTTCCAGCAGGCCCACTTGCCTAGTCAGACTGCCTTTGAGCAGCTTCGTTCGGCCTGCCAAAAGAGTAGCTACCAAGTCGGGGGCCTAGCTAAGGACCTCCTTAAGCAGGTTCACTATGACTTAGCCACCCTTCCTAACGGTCTCCACAAGGCCGCCCTAACGAATTTATTGGCGGCCGAAGAAGCAGCTTGGTAATTTACATTCTAAGGGACTGGAAAGAAACACGGTTCTTTCCAGTCCCTTATTTGTTCTTCAAATATTTTATTACGATTATGGGCAGAAAGGATATTATCAATGAACCAACAGCCAACAAACGTAACGATTACAAAAGCCCGCCTTTGGCAACTGAACCTGCCCTTAAAACATCCCTTTGCCTCTAGTGAAGGAACCGTTACCGCCAAGCCAGTGGTCCTAGTGGAATTAACCGCCAGTACTGGGCACCACGGCTATGGTGAGGGAAGTGCCTTTGCGACTCCCTTTTACACCGCGGAGTTTAGCGCCGGGACGGTTACCTTTTTAAAGCAACTAGCCCTTCCCCAAGTAGTTGGTCGTTCCTACTAGCACCCCCGGGAGTTAACCGCCCAATTTGCCGCCTGGAAGGGAAACGAAATGGCCAAGTCCGCCCTCGATGAGGCCATCTGGGACCTGTTTGTCCGGGCGGCCGATCAACCGTTAGCAACCTACCTGGGAACCCGGAAGCCAGCGGCCGAAGCCGGAATTGCCTTTGGCATCGAAGCTAACCCGGCTACCCTGGTGGCTAAGGTGGGCCAAGCGGTAACAGCGGGTTACCAACGGGTAAAGGTTAAAATCAAGCCGGGGGCTGACCTGGCCTACCTTCAGGCGGTTCGACGGGCCTTCCCGCACCTACAGCTGATGGCCGATGCTAACTCGGCCTACACCCTCGCCGACCTTGCCACCCTCAAAACCCTCGATCAACTCGACCTAATTATGATTGAACAGCCCCTAGCCGCGGGGGACCTAGTTGAACACGCCCAACTGCAGGCCTACCTTAAAACTCCGCTGTGCCTCGATGAAAGCATCGTAACCCTCGCAGACGCCCGGGCGATGGTTAGTTTGCAAGCCGGGCGGGTAATTAACCTCAAGGTTGCCCGCGTCGGGGGAATTACCCCGGCCTTACAAATTCTCGCCTTTGCCCGCCAAAATGGATTGGGGTGCTGGATCGGGGGGATGGTTGACGGTGGCGTTGGTCGGGCAGTTAACCTCGCCGTGGCGACCCTTCCGGGCATTACCTTCGCCAATGACTTATCGGCCTCGGACCGATTCTTTCAAGAAGACATCATTACCCCGCCAATCACCCTAAACAAGAACCAGGTCTTAGTTCCCAACCGACCGGGACTCGGCTTTGCCATTAACTGGCCGATCGTGGCTAAGTACGCCCAGGCAAAGTCCTGGTGCTTAGAATTACCATAACGGAGCGGGAAAAGCAAACCAAGGTTTGAAAAATAAATAAGGGGACTGGGAAGAAAGCAATTTTCTTCCTGGTCCCCGTTTTTTAATCTTATCTCTGGCCCGTAACTGCGAATGGTAGTACGACCGCCTTAGCTAGGTTTAACCGTGCACTCCCAAGGCAATCTTGGCAAAGCGGGTCATCTTAGAAACGTCCCAAACTGGTTCCCAAACCAGGTTAATTTCGCATTCCTTAACCCCTTCAACCGAGCGGACCGCCTTGTTGATTTCGCTATGCAGCAAGTCACCAAGCGGGCACCCCATCGTGGTTAAGGTCATGGTAACGGTACAAACCCTTTTTTCATCAACTTGGACATCATAAATTAACCCCAGATTAACCAAGTCAATCCCTAACTCAGGGTCAATTACGTTTTCTAAGGCCCCCATCACCTGGTTTTCAATTGGTGAAAAGGGAGCACCAGTGTTTTGGTCAGCGGCCATCTTAATTCCTCCTACTTAACAATCCGGACGTCACCGTGAATGAAGTGCTTCCAGAGGGCAAACCAGCAGATAACCCCGGTGAGGGCTAACAAGGCGATCCCCAAGACGTAGCTACCGGTCCAATCGTGGATCCAACCGATTACTAGCGGCGGGAAGAAGCCCCCAAGGCCCCCCATCGCACCGACAAAACCAGTTACGGCCCCGGTATTACCGGTCGAAACGTACGGAACCATTTTGAAAACGACCCCGTTCCCTAGCCCGGCGGCTAAGCCGACTAGGACGATTCCGGTAATAAAAAGCGCTTCTGAATTAAAGCTTACCATAATTAAAATTGAAAAGGCAATGATTGCAATAAAGACCCACTGCAAAAGACCCATCGGCCGAAGGTGGTCAGCTAAGGCCCCCCCGATTGGCCGAACGAGGGTACAGATTCCGGCAAATAGGGCGGCGTACAGACCAGCCGTAACGGCGGAGAACCGGAAGATCCCGGTCAAAAAGAGCGGCGTCAGGTTGGTAAAAGCGACAAAGAGCCCGAAGGTTAAGAAGTAGAATAACGAGAGGTACCAAGTCGAACTTTCCTTGGCGACCGCTAGCGCTCCCCGCATGGTCTTGGTCTTGTCCACCGGCATTTCCTTACAGCAGATAGCAAAGATAACCCCAATTACCACCGTGGCAATCATCAAGAAGTTATAAACCGCCGTAAAGCCATGGGTCTTGGAGATATACGGGAGGGTCAGGGAGGCAACCGCGTTCCCCATGTTCCCCATTGAAACAATCCCGAGGGCTAACCCCTGTTGCTCCTTGGGGAACCAAACTGAGGCGTAGGAAACCCCGACCGCAAAGGAGGTTCCGGCCATCCCAACTAACAGGGCGGCAAAGAGGAGCATCCCCAAGGAGTGCACCCGCGGAATCATGAATAAAGGAATGAGGATGAAGGCCATCAGGATTAAGTAAACCTTCTTTCCACCATACTTATCGCTGAGGATCCCAACCGGAATCCGCATAATCGACCCCAGCAGGACTGGGGTTGCTAACAAGAGGGTCCGCTGGGAAACGGACAGGTGGAACATTTGCCCCACCTGGGCGGCCAGCGGAGCGAAGTTTGACCATGACATAAAACAGACAATCATGGCAATGGTTGCTAAAGTTAAGGCAACGTAGGCGTTGACCCGGCTGCCGTGGGCTACATCTTGATTCACTTTCTCATCCTCCAATTTGACTCATGTGCCGCCAGGTTGGTGCCTCGTGCACAATTTGATCGGTATCACTCAGGGCCATCTCGTGGTTGAGGGGCTTATTATCGAGCGCCTGTTGGATTACCTGGCGGAACTTTTCAAAATCTCCAATTGTTTCGCGAACGTTAATCTCCTCGTTCCAATACAAGCAAGCCTTAATATAGCCGTCGGCCGTAATCCGGAGACGGTTGCAGTTTTCACAGAATCGCCCACTAATCGGGTGAATAAGGCCAAAACTGCCTTGGTAGCCAGGAACTTGGTAGTTATCAGAGGGCCCATTGCCTGGGAGCCGGATTGGCCGGTAGTCAATTCCGGCCGCCTTACACTGATCAAAAACGTTGGCTAGCGAAACAAACTCGCTCGACCAAGCCTCTTCGGAATTGCCGATCGGCATAAACTCGATGAAGCGGACGTTTACGTTATGGTCCTTGGTATAGCGAATGAAGTCCAGCACCTCATCGTCGTTTTGGCCCTTAATTAAGACCACGTTGAGCTTGATTTGTTTAAACCCTTCCTTGGCGGCGGCAGCGATTCCCATTTGCACTTGACGGATGTTACCGCCCCGGGTGATCTGCTTGTAGACCTCCGGCTTAAAGGTATCGAGGCTAATGTTTAAGCGGTCGAGCCCCGCTTCCCGCAGTTCGTGAGCCTTACGAGACAGGTAGAGGCCGTTGGTCGTCATGGAAATGTCTTCAATTTCGGGAATCTCGTGAATTCGCCGAACGATTTCAACAACGTCCCGCCGAACCAGTGGTTCTCCCCCGGTCAAGCGAACCTTCGTAATTCCTAGGGCAACGAAGTTCTTCACCAACTGGATGATTTCATCCTGGGAAAGGACCTGGTCACGGGGAAAGAAGGTCATCCCGCCCTTGGGCATGCAATAAACGCACCGTAGATTACAGCGATCGGTAATCGAAAGGCGTAGGTAGTCGTGTTTCCGCTGGTACTGATCGTATAAGTACTCCAAAGTTATTCCTCCTTAAGTTGCCGAACCTAAGCCTAAAGTTGTCGGCCCTATCCCCCACTGACTGGGGGAATCAGGGCGACTTCTTCGTGACCAGTCAGGGTAATCGCAGGCCCGTTGACAAATTCCTGGTTAATGGCCACCCGGGCCTTAGCAACCGTTTCTGCTACTTGGGGGTCCAAGGAACTAACCCGGGCCTTAAGTTCAGTAATGGTTGTTTGAGCCGGAAGCTCAACCGTTACCGTCGTCCCTAACTGTTCCTGTAAGAACGCAAATACGCGGATCGTAACTTTCATTAGTTTCCCCACCTCACCTTATCGGTATCGAACTCCTTCTTCCAGATTGGCACCTCTTGCTTTAACGTGTCGATCACTTGGCGACACCAGTTAAAGGCCTCCGCCCGGTGGGGGGCTGCAACCCCAACGAAAACCGCGATGTCAGTAAGGGCTAGCTCGCCAATCCGGTGGACAACCACCACCCGGCCGCCGGCAGCCTCAATTGGGGCTGCCAGTTTTTCCAACTCCCGCTCGGCCATCGGTTGGTAGGCACTATATTCGATCCGGGTGGTCTCAATCGACCCGGTCCACTGGCGGACCGTCCCGACAAACATATCAATCCCACCATATTCCGGCGCCACTAGCTTTTCGTAGAGTGGACCGACCTCAATTGGCTGATCCGTAATTTGGATATAGCTCATCTCTATCACCTCGTAAAGCACTTTTATTATTGCAAAGGCGGCCTAAAATTTAAATCGGGCGAAACCCTAATAAAGGGGGACCATTAACCAGGTGTATACTAAAAGCATCCTTTGAGGGGAGAAAGATCATGATTTACCTGTTCTACACAACCATTGCCGGCCATAACTACGAACTCGCTCAACTGATTAGCGACCAGTTTACCCCGGCACCGACCCGGCTCAGCGTTGACCAACCAATTCCCGCAATGACCAGCACCGACCTTTTAATCGTGACCCCGGCCACGACCGGAGCGGGAGAACCGACCGCTGACGGACGGGCCTTTTACCAGTCTCTGGCAGTAACTAAGGCGTTCCGGGCTAACTACTGGGTTGCTGGCATCGGCGACGCGGGGTTTGGCACCGATTTTGCCAGGGCCGTTAGCTTCTTTGATGCCGCTCTGAGTACCCTGGGCGGTCACCGCATTCACGCTCCCCTCCGTCTCGACTACGAACTAACCCCGGAAAACAGCAAGCTAACCCAGGCCACGTTGGCCAAAATCAAGAGGAGGTTATCTCATGCCTAAGCAATGTCATCCCCGCCGGTTAATTAGCCTGACCTTCCTGTTTATCATTCCACTTGCCATCGCCGCCCTTTGCCTAGGGCGCTACCCGCTTTCGCTAGCAACGGTCCTCACCACCCTTACGGAACCGACCAGAACTAGCCTGGCCAGCAACATTATCCTTGCCCTCCGACTCCCCCGGATTATTGGTGCGCTCCTGATTGGCGCGGCCCTAGCAACGGCCGGGAGTGCTTACCAACGTTGCTTTGCCAACCCCCTGGTTTCCCCCGACCTCTTGGGGGTTGCCAACGGAGCGGCCGTCGGGGCGGCAAGCGCAATTTTACTGGGGCAGAGTAGCTGGTTGATTCAACTGGGAGCCTTTTTAGGGGGAATCATCGCTGTCACGATCGCCGTTTTGATCCCCCGCCTCATTGGGCACTCGGCGAACCGGCTAATCCTGGTCCTTTCTGGGGTAATCGTCACCGGCTTTATGCAGGCCGCCCTCGGCCTCCTCAAGTACTTGGCCGATCCTGATTCCCAACTACCAAGCATTGTTTACTGGCAGTTAGGGAGCATTGCTAAGGTGGACTTTGCCAGCCTCTTAACCACCCTTCCCTCCTTTCTCATTGGTTTTATAATTTTGATTGCTGAACGCTGGCACCTAACCATTATGGCTACCGGAATGGGAAATAGCCGGACCAGCGGAGTCAACGCCAAGGTTGAACAACCCCTGATCATTGCCGGGGCAACCCTGCTAACCGCGGGCGCCGTTTCCCTAAGCGGGACCATTGGCTGGGTAGGATTAGTGATTCCCCACATTGCCCGCTTAATGGTCGGCGATGACGCCCGCTACAACCTTCCGCTTTCGATTAGCTTAGGAGCCCTGTTTATGTTGGTAATTGACACGCTCGCCCGGACCCTGTCTAGTGGTGAAATTCCGCTGAGCATTCTGACCGGCTTTATTGGCACCCCACTCTTTATCCTGGTCTTGGCCCGAAACCTTGGTGGAGGTAGTCGAAATGACTGAAATTATCAAGGTGACTAACCTAGCCTTTGCCTACCCCCACCAGGACCAACTCTTCCGCCAGGTTTCCTTTACGCTCCACCCCGGAGACGTATTGACCTTACTGGGTCCAAACGGGGTTGGTAAGTCCACCCTATTGAAGTGTTTAACAGGCCAAAGCCAACCAAGTGCGGGAACGATAACGCTCGCCCAGGGAACACTTAACACCCTAACCACCCGCCAGTTGGCCCACCAACTAGCCCTGGTTCCGCAAGACTACCGGGTCAATGCTGACTTAACGGTGTTGGAATACGTTTTAACCGGTCGGGCTCCCTTTCACTTTGCCTTTGGGGCGCCCAACCAACGGGACCAGCAAATTGCCAATGCCCAGCTTAACCGGTTAAACATTGCTGCCCTGGCTCACCGCCCGATTCGCCAACTAAGCGGGGGACAGGCACAGCTGGCGGCAATTGCCCGGGCCCTGGCCCAGGAGCCCCGCTGTTTAATCCTTGACGAACCGATGGCGGCCCTTGACCTTGGTCACCAGCAGGCCCTCCTCGGGTTAATTCGCCACCTAAGTCAGAGCGGAATGGCAATTATTTTAACCACCCACACCCCTAATCACGCCCTGATCCTTGGTGGTCAGACCGGGTTATTTGCTCCCAACGGGGATTTTACCGTTGGGCCAACCGACCAGGTTATCACCACCGAACACTTAACGGCGACTTACCAGGCGAACCTAAGGGTCTTTTATTCCGCTACCCTTAGCCGCAAGGTTTGTGAGCCAATTTAAAAGGCCGTCCAGCGGATTGCTCGTTGAACGGCCTTTTAAATTAATTGGTATTCGGATGAGAATACGTGTGGAGACGTTGAGAAGCAACGTCGACACTGGCGGGGTCGCCCTTGCGACCAGGTTTCATTTCAACTAACCCGAGGGTAATAGCGTGCACCGGACAAACTAGGGCACAGAGTTGACAGCCAACGCACTTGCTCTTGTCAAAGACCGGCCGGCAGTTTTCATCATCCCACCCCAGGGCTTGGTGGGCCCCATCTTGGCAGGAAATAAAGCAGCGGCCACAGCCGATGCACTTATCCCAGTCGATCTTGGGGTAGACCTTGTAATTCCGGTCTAGTTGCTCGGCTGGAACAATGTTCTTGGTGGCCTTACCAATTAGCTCGCTTAGGTGGTCAATCCCCTGTTCGGCCATGTAGTGCATTAAACCGTTTTTTAGGTCCTCAACAATTCGGTAACCGTACTGCATAATTGCCGTTGTTACCTGGAGGGTGGTAGCCCCGAGAAGGATAAATTCGGCCGCATCCTCCCAGGTTTCAATTCCCCCGATCCCAGAGACTGGTAACTGTTCAAGCCCGGCCGCCGAGCGAAGTTCCTGCAAAAAGCGGAGGGCAATTGGCTTGACCGCCTTCCCGGATAGGCCAGAAACCGCCGACTGACCATTAACAATTGGTAGGGCGACCTTCTTTTCGAGGTCAACGTTAGCAATCGACTTAACGGTATTGATCGAGGCAATCCCGTCAGCACCTCCGGCTAAACAAGCCTTGACCACCGGAATCATGGTGGTAATGTTCGGCGTCATTTTAGCCATCATCGGTAACTTGCTTCCCCGATTAACTGCCGCACAGTAACGTTGGCAAAGTTCGGGGTTCGTCCCAACATCCGCCCCCATGGCGTGGGAGGTCATTTGTGGGCAGGACAGGTTCATTTCAATCATGTCGGCCCCGGCTTCTTCAACCAAGTGCGCAAGGTGTTCCCAGTCATCTTCAGTTGGGCCCATGATCGAAGCAATTACGACCTTGTCGGGGTAGTTTTGCTTCAGGCGCTTAAGATCAGCTAAGTTCTGGGCTAGCGAGTGTTCGGCAATTTGCTCCATGTTCTTAAAGGCTACGAAGGGCGTCCCTTCCTTTTGAAGCTCGTCGAAGCGGGGAGAAACTTCGTCAACTTGAAAGTCTTCCGGCCCAATCGTCTTAAAAACCACCCCGGCCCAACCGGCGTCAAAGGCCCGGGCACACATTTCGTAACAGTTGCCAATCGGTGAAGAAGACAAGCAAAACGGGTTTTCAAAGTGGACCCCCAAGAAGTCAACGCTTAAGTCCTTATTAATCATTTTCATTTCCCCCTAACAAGATCCGACAAATTTCAGTAGCAGCTTCCTTCCCCTTCTGGACGGCAAAAACGACGGTTTGATCACCGGGCACGATGTCGCCAGCCGCAAAGACCCGTGGATCGGCGGTGTGGTACTTGGCGGCCCCAAGGATTCGTTCGTTATGTTGTAAGTCGACTACTAGCCCGGTTAAGTCCATCTTTTGTCCAACCGCGTAAATAATCTTATCCGCCGTAATCGTTAACTCGGCAGCCATCTTACGGTGCCGGAAGGTTACCCGATTTTGGTGGGCCGCCACCGGTTTGTAACCGTCAATCAGGGTTACTCCGGTCTGGCGGGTCCCGGCTAGTTCGGTCTTAGAAGCCCGGAACTCACTAAATTCTTCGTAGGCTACGTCAGTGACGTGAGGAACTCCCAACCGCTTGAGGGTCGTTGCCACGTCCATGGCTACGTCATCACCACCAATTACTAGTACTTCGCTCGGGAGGTCGGCAGCCGTTAGTTACCCACTCTTAACCCTAGCGAGGAAGGAGATCGCCGATTCGGTGCAAACATTGTTGGCTAACTGCTGAAGCTCCTTAGCTGCTTGACAACCAACCGTGACCAAGATTGCATCGTAAATGGCCTTAAGGTGATCCCAAGAAACGTCTTGGCCGACCCGCACCCCGCACCGGAGATCCACGCCTAGCTTAACGATTCGATCAACTTCATGGTCGATAATCACCTGGGGAAGCCGGTATTCCGGAATCCCGTAGGTAAGGTATCCACCGGCCTTGGCTTGGGCTTCGAAGATGGTTACCCCGATCCCCTGTTGCCGCAAGGTCGTGGCAGCTTGTAAACCAGCCGGGCCAGCCCCAATAATGGCTACCCGTTTGCCGGTGTCCTTGCCGGGCTTAAGGATTTCCATCCCGAGCTTAGTCTCCATATCGGTAATGTAGCGTTGTAAGTCTCCGATCCGGATTGGTTGGTCAATTTGCCCCCGGGGACAGGCTAATTCACAGTAACGCTCCGTTGGGCACACCCGGGCACAGACCGCCCCGAGAGCATTATTCTCCCGAATGACCTCTGCGGCCCCCTTTACGTTGCGAAAACGTAAGCTCCGAATGAAACGGGCCGGGTCGGTATGAGCCGGGCAGGCCTTTGAACAAGGCGCATCCTCACACAAAAGACAGCGGGCGGCTTCTTGCATTGCCGTCGATAGCGTCAGTCCTGGCGCTTCGGTTTGATAGTTCTGAACCATTTTGCATCCCCCTTTAATTCGTGAAAAGGTTTTCTTTCACTTCTATCATAGGTGATTTAATTCACAAATTGGGAATGAATCTGAGGGTATGACAAAATAATATTAAAATTATTATATAACAGAATATAATAAAAACACGGTTGGCGAATTCTAGCCAATCGTGCTTACAACAATCCTCTTTCTTTTCAATTTAATCGTTAAAGAGGGCTAAGTACTTCCCATACCCGGCTGCTTCCAGTTGGTCAACCGGGATAAATTTTAGCGCCGCAGAGTTAATGCAGTACCGAACACCACCTAGCTCCTGGGGGCCGTCACAAAAGACATGGCCAAGGTGGGAATCCGCTTGGGGACTCCGTACTTCGGTCCGTTCCATCCCAAACGATTGGTCCCGCTTTTCGGTTAGCTTTTGGACCGGTTTAGCAAAGGCGGGCCAGCCACATCCCGAATCAAACTTATCCCGCGAGGAAAAGAGCGGTTCCCCGCTAACAACGTCAACGTACAGGCCCTCTTCAAAGAATTGGTCGTACTTACCGGTGAAGGGACGTTCGGTAGCCGCGTGCTGGGTAACTTCGTATTGAAGGGGCGTTAGTTGTTTGAGGCGTTCTGCTTTGTCCATCTTAACCTCCCTAACAATCGTGGGTTTGGACGGCTTGGTGGGTAAAGGCGTGATCGGTTAAATCAACCACTTCAATGTTATCGGTTAAAGTCCCCCGGGAGGACTTCAGTGGTATCGTAAAGAATGTTGATTCAAAGTCTAGCCGCATGTCTTCGTCGTACTGGGGCTTAGTGTAACCCTTGTAGTAAACCTCACCGATGTTGGAACTAAAGTGAGCATCAAAGTCTGGTAAATCAGCCGTTGGATCAACAAAGACGAGCTTGTAGTTTGCGTCTAAGGAACAGTTACCCAGGTCAGAAAAAGGGCCCACTCCATCGTCATAATCGAGGACGAGCTTAGGATTCTTTTGCAAGTACTTAGCTAACCGTTCTTGGGCAGCAGGAGTTACCGTTAATTGCATCGTCAATTCCTTCTTTCTTCCTTTAGTTGCCTTGATTATAGCTAGTGCTTACTAAAAGTAACAAATGATTTGCTCAGTCACCACTAAATTCATCCCAGACTAGCTATCACTGTCCTTTGTAACTGTTTAGCTGCCAGGCGGCGGAATTGATTTTCTTTTGCAATTTAATGTACTACCGGGCGCCCTACTCTATTGAGTGATCAACGCCGGTTAACCGACTTTTCAGTTCTTCCAATCGTAACTCAATAACGTTATTGAGCCCTTCCATTCGTTGCTTGGCAGCACCGGCAAAGTCCCCGGAATTCTTTAAGGCAGTTTCGTTGACTTTCCATGCCTAGGTAGTGGCGGCGATCGCCTGACGAAACGCCTTCATCGAATTAGCGGCTTCGATTGTATTAACCGTAATCCGGGTTGCCATTTCGTTTTGTACTTTCACGCTTTCACCTCCCCTGGGCATTAAAAAAACCAGCCTATTCTAGCTGGCCCATTCGATCTTCAATTAATTTTTTAGCGCAGTAAGTTCTTCGAGGTTGGCTAACTTACAGACGTAATTCCGGGCATATGAGGCATACTGATTTTTCCGCCGTTTCTCGGTGTTCTTCTTCCACCGCTTATTAGCGGCCGGTTGGGCATCACTCTCCTTCTTCGACATACCCATTCCCTCCAATTTTAATTGCCCGATCAACTTGGCCCTTAGCTTGTTTTAAACCTATCGACGCAACCAATCCCATCAGGCTAAACCTACGAATAGTACCTTCGGCATAGGTGATCTCGATACTCTCATACTCGTTAAAAAAGATCATTAAGCTAGGCGAGTAATAAGTTGAGATTCCCCGTTTGTGACTTCCGCCAAAGAACATTCCCGTAATAAAACCCCAAAAACCAGCAATCAAGCCACCGATTAATGCAAAGATGGTGGCTCGATCCTTAACTAAAATATCTTCACCCCATAAAATCGAGCACGTTAGTAAATCAGAGTAGTCATACATCCACCATTCGTTGGTTGCCCATTTTTTCTCATCCATCACCACAATCTTTTGGGTGTTGTCATTCAAGTAGACACCTAGATTAGTTCCGGTGGCTGTCTTACGGAATTCCTTTGCTTCTTGCTTTGAGATCATCTTTTTCATGGTGAGCACTTCTTTCTTTTCTCATCATAACATAGTACGTTATAACAAAAGAAGAGATGTTAGCATGGGCTTCATCAGTTGCCACCGGCCGATCTTCTCGCGACTTAGAATTAAGGATTTCCAATAACCCCTATATAGTCTTGCTGGCCAGATTGTTCAATCGTCATCTTCTAATATTAGCCGCTGGCGGAGATAACGGACGTCTTCTAATCCCTACTTTAGCGCTAGACGTTGGCGCGTCCTCTTTTGGGAATTCTTTCATGAGCTCGTGGTATTCCTTTTCGCCCATCCTCTTTACCCGATTACAAACAGGGGTACAAAGTAAACCCACGATAACGACCCCGGATTGACTAAAACGGAAGACCGTCCAAGCAATTTTTACGTTGCTTGAGCGGTCTTTTTGAATGATTAAGCTTTACAAGTTGCTTGCATCTGTTCACTCCACGGCAAATAGGCCCTCCAATCAGGCTTTTCCACTTGCCGTGTTGCTTCAAGGATGGCGTTGAGATATTTAAAGACATCGAGACCGTTAAGTTTGGCGGTTTGAACCAATGAGTAGAACAAAGCATTAGCCTGTGCTCCCTTGATTGAAACCGAGAATAGGCAGTTTTTCCGGATGATCGTTGTCGGTCGGATTCGCTGCTCAACGAAATTATTGCTTAACGGCAACTCTCCTTTCTCCATTGCCAAATAGATTCGTTCCCTAGCCTTCAAAGCGTAGTTGACAGCCTTTTTAAGCTTACCAAGCGGATTTTTGATCGCTTCGATGCGTTTATAAAAGGCATCCAACTTAGGTTGAACCCTCTCCTGACGAAGCTTTGCTTTTTCCGCTGGTGTTGTGTACTCACCACTCTCTATTAGCTCTTTTTCCGCACAGCGGGCGGTCTTAACTACCTTGCGGGCTTCTCCGCCACCGTAGTGCAGTTTAGCCTTGATGATGTCCTTAAATGCACGTGTTGTGGCGCCTCCCAGTTAACTAGGATCTCGCCATTTGAAACCATACAAAAACCTCCCATCTGAATTTTCTTCAGTATAGGAGGTTCTAAGCTTAAATTATAGACGGGGTGTTATTGCGGGCTTACGTTTTAAAGAAATTTGGGGAACTTTTCGCCACAAGCGGGTAAACTAAAACTACTCCCGAATAAAATTCGAGAGTAGTTTGATTTAAAAGGATTTAATTTAAGTCTGACAAAACATTACATATAAGTTTAGTTGTCCCACCAGAGTTTAATTAAAGCTTGAGTTCCTTGTGACCCTAGACCTTGCTTATCAACTAGTGTCGCATATAGTTGCTCAGCGGCAGTAGTTCCAGGCAAGGTTAAGTGAAGTCGAGCGGCTTCATCTAGTACAATGCGTAAGTCTTTTAGAAAATGTTTGGCAAGGAAGCCAGGAGTATAATCCCCTTTTAAAATTCGGGGGCCATAAGTGGCTAAGCTAAAATTAGCCGCTGCCCCTCCTTGAAGTGTCGTTAGAATTTGGTGTAAGTCTAAGCCGGTTGCCTGGGCATAAGCAAAGGCCTCGGTTAAACCGGTCATTGTTCCTGCAACCATAATTTGATTAGCCATCTTGGCATGTTGGCCTGCCCCAAACCCACCAAAATGATTAATCGTTTGACTAAAATGCTGTAGTAGTGGGGTTACTTGGGATAATGTCTGGGTTGCGCCCCCTACCATAACTGTTAGAGTGCCCTTTTTAGCTCCAATATCTCCACCTGAAACTGGCGCATCAAGCACTGCGACTCCCTTAAGGGCAGCTGTTTCACCAATCTGTTGGGCCAAACTTGGGCGACTCGTGGTCATATCAACTAAAATTTGGCCCGGCTGGGCGTGAGCTAAGAGACCATCCGTCCCTAAATAAAGGGCTTCAACGTCTTGGGGAAAGCCAACCATGGTAAAGACAATATCAACCTGGGCAATTAATGCCGCTGGGGTGGCCGCCCAAGTCGCCCCATTGGCTAATACGGGTTCAGCATGAGCCCGGGTGCGATTAAAGACGGTAACTGATTCCCCTGCTTGGAGTAAGTTATTAATAATTCCGGTCCCCATAACCCCAGTTCCAATAAAACCAACTTTCATTATTGCTCACTCCTTTATTAAATAACAAGGTTATAGTTGTGCTAAGGCTTGTTGTAAGTCTGCTATCAGGTCACTTTCGTCTTCTAGGCCAACAGAAAGTCGAATTAACTCGTCTTTAATCCCATTAGCTAACCGAGTTGCCCGCGGAATGGCTCCATGCGTCATTACAGCAGGAACTTCGATTAAACTTTCAATTCCCCCTAAGCTTTCCGCGAGAGTAATTACTTGCAGGCTCTCAACAAAGCGTTTGGCACTCAGCCCCGGTTGTAATTCAAAGGATACCATGGCCCCAAAGCCCCGCATTTGTTGAGCGGCAACCTCGTGCCCAACAAAATCAGGCAAGCCTGGGTATAAAACTCGCGCAATTCGATCATCATGAGTGAGAAATTCAACCACCGCGGCGGCATTTTCTTGATGAACGCGCATCCGTGCCCCGAGGGTCTTAATTCCCCGTTGCAAGAGCCAAGCATCATCCGGCCCCAAGACTGCACCAATGGAATTTTGCAAAAAGGCCAGTTGGTCAGCTAACGCGGGATCATTGGTGACCGCAATCCCAGCCACGACATCAGAGTGGCCCCCTAAATATTTGGTTGCCGAATGGACGACAATGTCGGCGCCAAGTTGCAAGGGATTTTGGTTGTACGGGGTCGCAAAGGTATTATCGACAATCGTTTTTAGCCCATGGCGTTTGGCCACTTGTGCTAATGCGGCGATATCCGCAATTTGTAAGAGCGGATTAGTTGGGGTCTCCAGGTAAATCGCCACGGTATTGGGTTGGATCGCGGCTTCAACGGCCGCTAATTGTCGCATGTCGACAACCGTAAACTCCAGGCCAAAGCGTTTTAATACTTTGTTGATCAAACGGAAGGTTCCACCGTAAACATCAGACCCGACGATCAGATGGTCTCCCGCAGAGTAAAGTGAAAAGACCGTATGAATAGCAGCGGATCCAGAAGCAAAGGCAAAGCCGGCGCTGCCGCCTTCAATTTCGGCCATTAATTGTTCCAAGGCCGCCCGGGTTGGATTGCCAGTGCGGGCGTATTCCCACTTAGGCTGACCACCTAATTCAGTTTGGCGGAAGGTTGAGGAACGGTAAATGGGAGTTGAAACAGCGCCAGTTGTGGGATCTTCGCTTAAACGACTGTGAATTAAACGCGTGTTGAATTTCATGGTAAAACGTCCTTTCTTGATCAGATCAAACTAAAGTGTTTCCTTACGGAGGTACAAAAAAAGCGCCAACGGAATTTCCGTTCGCGCCAATTAAGTTCCCGAAATTTGCTTAGCTCAAAATTCCGGTTCCCCAATCGGCAAACCGGTCACAACAACGCTTGGCATTGCGAGCTAAGATAACCATGCAAATTTCCTCCGTTTAATTAGTTGATCACAGTTTACCGGCTGGCGGTCAGCTTGTCAATCTTTTTTACTGATTTTTTGTTAGCTGACCTTTTAAACAATTTTTTGTCTGATGTATAATAATCACTATTCTAATGGAATTACGGAGGAAATGAAGATGCTCTACAATGCAGCCCTGGTTCTCGAAGGTGGTGCCATGCGCGGTCAGTATTCCGCTGGGGTTACCGACGCCTTTTTAAAGCACGGGATTGAATTTCGCAGTGTGATTGGCGTTTCCGCAGGGGCCCTGTGCGGGGCCCAATTTGTGGCAAAACAATACGGGCGGATGATTCACGTTAATACCACTTATCGTCATGATCCCAATTATATTTCCTTACGCCGGGCGCTAAAACGCCAACCGGTGCTCAACTTGGACTTTTTATTTGAAGACCATGGTTGGGATTGGCACAATTTTGATGAACGTGCCTACCGGCGGGCGGTCTCCCATTTTACCATTGTGGCGACAGCCCTGGCCACTGGTACCGCGGTGACCTTCACTGACCCGGTGGGTGAAGAACTTGAAGTTGCTTTGAAAGCTTCCAGCTCGATGCCCTTTTTTGCCACCCCGCAAATGACCGCCCAAGGCTTGTGTCTCGATGGGGGCTTGGCAAACTCGATTCCCTTTAACATTGCTCAACAACAAGGCTATGATAAAATCGTGGTGGTGCGGACCCGACCAAGTGATTATCGCAAGAAGCCAAGTGGCAAGCTGGTTGCCCAGATGTTTAAGCATACCTTTGCTGACTACCCGGCCTTTGTAAAAACCGCCTTGGCGCGCCCAACAATGTACAATGAGCAAGTGGCAAAGTTAAATGCACTCACCGCTGCTGGCCAGATCTTTTGTCTGGCCCCCGAACAAGCCGTAAAGGTCGGGCGCTTGGAAGGCAATACCAAAAAATTGACGCAGCTGTACCAGCAGGGCTTGGCCCAAGCGGAAGCGACCCTCCCGGCTCTTTTGGCGTACTTAACTAGGTAAACCATTTGACCTCTTTGGTGGCCTTTTGTACAATTTGGTTTGGAATGATTAATAAGTGAGGTCAAAATTATGAAACGTGTGGCAATTGTGGGGGCAGCTCGGACCCCGATTGGCAAATTGGGTGGGGCCTTAGCAACCCTTTCGGCCGTTGAACTTGGGACCATCGCCATTCAAGCGGCTTTGCAGCGCGCCCAAGTCGCCGTCAACCAAGTAAATGAAGTTTACATGGGGATGGCAATTCAAGCGGGCCAAGGCCAGAATCCGGCGCGGCAAGCGGCCATGCACGCCGGGCTACCTGAATCCGTCCCGGCAATGACTGTCAATGTCTTGTGTGGCTCGGGAATGCAGGCCATTTCCTTAGCTGCTAAGCAAATTCGGCTGGGCGATGCGCAAGTGATGGTTGCCGGGGGAATGGAAAGTATGTCCAATGCCCCTTATTTACTACCCAACGGCCGCTTTGGCTACCGTTATGGCAACGGTGAACTATTGGACAGTTTAACCCAGGATGGGTTGACCGATGCTTTTTATCACTATCCGATGGGGATGACCGCTGAAAACCTATTGGCTAAGTACCCAGTATCGCGGCACGACCTCGATGCGTTTGCTTTAGCCAGTCAAGAAAAGGCCCGGGCCGCCCAACAAGCCCAGCGGTTTGCTGATGAAATTGTGCCAGTGACGGTGCCGACCAAACATGGCGAGGTGACCGTTGCCGCTGACGAAGCAATTCGTGACACCTCCATGGCGGCATTGGCTAAATTACCTCCGGTCTTTAAAAAGGACGGTGACGTCACCGCCGGAAATTCATCTGGTCTCAACGATGGGGCCGCAGCTGTCGTCTTGATGGATGCTGAGCTAGCTCAAGCAACGGGGGCGCCGATTCTGGGCTATTGGCTGGATGGTAACCTGGTCGGGGTTGATCCAGCCATCATGGGGATTGGTCCCCTGCAAGCTTCCCAACAATTAATGGCCAAGCATACCTTAACCGTGGCTGATTTTGATCTGGTCGAATTAAACGAAGCCTTTGCGGCGCAATCAGTTGTCACGATTCGTGAATTAGGCCTCGATGAAACCAAAGTCAACGTTAACGGAGGCGCAATTGCCCTTGGCCACCCGCTCGGTGATTCGGGGGCGCGCATTATTGTTACACTCTTGTATGAAATGCAAAAGCAAAACAGTGACCGGGGGTTAGCTGCCCTGTGCATTGGTGGCGGCATGGGGGCTGCGACCATTATTGAACGCAACTAAAAAGCCGGTTTTCCACGTTGGATGGAAAACCGGCTTTTGTGATTGGCTGGAAATTAGTTAGTAAAATTAAAGAGATCGGTTGACAGGTAGCGGTCACCACCGTCTGGCGCTACTGTGATCACTTTTTTCCCGGCCCCTAACTGCTTAGCAAGTTCAATCGCACCGTGAATATTGGCCCCTGCCGAAATCCCTGGTAAGAAGCCTTCCTGGTGGGCAACTTGTTGCGCCGTCGCAATGGCGTCATCACTAGCGACTTCAATCACGCCGTCGTAAACTTCTTGGTCTAAGGTTGCTGGAATAAAGCCCGCGGAGATCCCTTGAATCTTGTGCTTGCCCGCCTGCCCTTCTTTAAGGAGGGGGGATTCAGCTGGTTCGAGCGCGTAAACCTTTGCGTTCGGGTTGGCCGCTTTCAAAG